>Ga0307373_10002101_pt1 | contig 36386 bp, 33 predicted proteins | sample OX2MG_FD_202534 | JGI IMG/M metagenome (GOLD analysis project Ga0307373, IMG submission 202534) | Soil microbial communities from Risofladan, Vaasa, Finland - OX-2 | ecosystem: Environmental > Terrestrial > Soil > Coastal area > Acid sulfate soil | place: Finland: Risofladan, Vaasa | collected...
AGGAAGAAGTAGGATTCAGCGCCATCGTTTCGACGGGCTCGATGCTCGACGTGGGCTGGGGAGATTTAATTTCTTTCTTCGGTGAGGATCCCCAGACGCAGAGCATCTTGCTCTACATGGAGTCCATAGGAGATGCTCGCAGCTTCCTTTCTGCCGCGCGCGAAGTGGCTCTCAGTAAACCGATTATCGTCATTAAGGCCGGACGTTCAGAAGCCGCATCGCACGCGGCGAGTTCGCATACGGGTGCGCTCACCGGAAGCGACGAAGTTTTCGATGCGGCCTTCCGGCGATGTGGCGTCCTGCGCGTTCAGAGTATTTCAGACCTCTTTTACATGGCGGAAGTCATGGGTAAACAGCCGCGCCCGCGCGGGCCCCGGCTCACAATCTTGACGAATGCGGGCGGGCCTGGCGTCTTGGCCACAGACGCACTCATTGCCACGGGTGGTGAACTTGCCCCAGTGTCTGAGGAAGCGATGAATGCCTTCAACAAAATTCTCCCGGCGGATTGGAGCCACAACAACCCAATTGACATCCTCGGCGACGCCGATCCGGAGCGCTTCGCTCGCGCGCTGGAGGTTGCGGTTGGCGATTCCAATAGCGACGGTCTGCTCGTAATTCTGGCTCCTCAAGGGATGACAGATCCGGCGCGTATGGCCGAGAAACTCACGCCGTATTCGAAGAGCAAAAAGAAGCCCGTGCTGGCGAGTTGGATGGGTGGCAAAGCAGTTGCGGAGGGCAGATCCATTCTCAATAATGCGGGCATTCCGACTTTTGCCTATCCGGACACGGCCGCCCGCGCATTCAACTACATGTGGCGTTTCAGCTATAACCTTCGAGGCTTGTACGAGACTCCCGCGGTGGCGGATGAACCAGAAGCAGAGGAGCCAACCCGTGGGAAGGTGAAAGAGATTTTCGACCGGGTTTTGACTTCAGGCCGTTGCCTGTTGACGGAAATTGAATCCAAAGAAGTGCTGGATCTTTACGGGATTCCGACCGTTCCAACAACTCTGGCGCAAAGCGAAACCAGAGCCGTTGAGCTGGCTCAGGCAATCGGCTTCCCCGTGGTCCTGAAAGTTCACTCGGAGATTGTGACGCACAAGACCGATGTGGACGGCGTAAAACTTAATCTTCAAAACGAGGAGTCTGTTCGGCAGGCATTTCAATCCATTCGATCTTCCGTGAGCGCGAAGGCTGGCGCGGGAGCGTTTTTGGGAGCGACGGTCCAGCCGATGATCCGGCTGGATGGGTACGAGCTCATATTGGGAAGCAGTGTAGACGCGCAATTCGGACCAGTGATCTTATTCGGATCCGGCGGACAACTCGTCGAAGTGTATCGGGATCAAGCGCTCGCGCTTCCGCCGCTCAATACAACGTTGGCCCAGCGCCTGATGGAGCAAACGCGAATCTTTGGCGCGCTTAAGGGGGTTCGAGGGCGCGCAGCGGTGGATATGGCCGCGCTCGAGCAGGTTTTGGTCCGGTTCAGCCGCTTGATTGTTGATCAACGCCGGATCAAGGAAATGGATATCAATCCGCTGCTCGCATCGGCCGGCCGACTACTCGCTCTTGACGCGCGAATCGCTCTCCATGGACCCCATGTTGCCGACAAAGATCTTCCTCGTTCGGCCATCCGGCCCTATCCCACGCGCTACGTATCACGATGGAAAATGAAAAATGGAGAAGTGGTTCTCATTCGGCCAATTCGGCCCGAAGACGAGCCGCTGATGGTGAAATTCCACGAGACTCTTTCTGAAAAGAGTGTCTACCTGCGTTACTTCCATATGGAAAACTTGAGTGCTCGCGTTGCTCACGATCGCTTGATTAGGAAATGCTTCATTGACTACGACCGGGAGATGGCATTGGTGGCGGATCGAACGGCCCTGGATACAGGCCGTCATGAGATTCTGGGCGTTGGACGGTTGAGCAAGTCGCACGACGCCAAGGATGGCGAAGTAGCGGTCCTTGTAAGTGACCGCTACCAGAATCTTGGTCTGGGCACTGAGTTCGTAAGACGGTTAATCCAAGTCGGACGCGATGAGGAACTCCAGGAAATCGTGGCCAATGTACTTCCTGAAAACGTTGCCATGCAAGCGCTGGCAAATCGCTTCGGATTCAAGATCCGGCAAACCGCCGACCCCGGAACAGTCGTCGCAGTTCTGAATCTGTAGCCCGCACGTTCGTTAAACATCTGTAACCAAGCATCTTTATGTCCCGTGACGCGCGTCACAGTCACGAGTGACGCAGATCATCGCGTCCAAGTGAGCCCGGCTGCTACAAACACCTTGAACGGTGAAGTGGGCGGAATAAAGGGGAAAGAATATGACGGACAAGCTACCAGCTGGCGAAGCGCCGGCCACGCATCTGAGGATTGGGGATGCGATGGAGTGCTCCAAGGCAATTTCGGACGCTGTAGCAAAGCGTGCCTACGAAATTTATGAACGCTCGGGACGCCAGCCAGGCTGTGATCGCAAAAACTGGTTTCTGGCCGAGAGTGAAATTCTCAAGCCTCTTAACTGTGGGCTTTTGAAATCGAAAGATGGCGTCACCGTCTCGATATGCCGTTCCTCGCTTAATGCGAAAGACATTGAGGTATGCGTCGAACCGCATCGTTTGGTCGTGATGGCGCACAAAGATTCGAATTTGACGATTGGACCAGCGGCAACTTATCGCGTGCTTTCTTTGGCAGACGAAGTCGAGCCATCCTCCGTGAAGCTAAAAGCGCATGGCCGTCTGCTCGAGATCAAGTTGAGCAAGGCCGGCGCAAACAAAAAAACTTTTCTTGCTCACGCAGCGTGATCTTAAGAGTTCGCAATCAGCGATTAGGAGCAATCCTCCAGCTATCTCTTGCGATCGCCCAATCTTCCTGCGCGCGAATGATTAGGACGCGGACAGCAGAATTACGAGTGGAAATTTCGCGATCTCCCGCAGGCCGTCGATTCTTTTGCGAATCGAGTCTAAGACCGAGATATCCGAAGTTGGCGCAAGCTGCTGCCCGCACTTCCGGCGAATTTTCGCCAATTCCAGCGGTGAAAACTAAAGCGTCTATTCCGTCCAGGACCGCAATCATTGCGCCAATGTAGGAAACGAGGCGATGGACAAATATCTGGAAGGCAAGCTTGGCGCGCCCGTGGCCTTTCTTCATGGCGGCCACGATTTGCCGCATGTCACTGGAGACACCCGAGATTCCGAGCAGGCCGGATTTTGTGTTCAGCAATTGATCCAAGTCTTCCCCTGTGGATTTGCCTTCACGCATTAGGTAAGTGAGGATGCCTGGGTCAACCGAGCCAGAGCGGGTACCCATCATGAGTCCTTCCAGGGGAGTGAAACCCATCGTTGTGTCCACGCTGTGGCCATTTCGGATCGCAGCCAGAGAGCAGCCGTTCCCAAGGTGGCAAGTCACCATTTTGAGCGCGTTTAGTTTTTTGCCGAGCAGTTGAGCGGTGCGCTCAGCGCAATACTGATGATTGATTCCGTGAAAGCCATACCGGCGAATGCCTCGCGAGAGCCATTCGTAAGGTCCCGGATACACAAACGCGGATTCGGGCAACCGGCTATGAAAGCCGGTGTCGAAGACAGCCACTTGTGGAACTGCCCCAAATCGCTTCTCGATGATGTCGATTCCTTCCATCTCGACGCGATTATGCAAAGGAGCAAATGCAGACATCTTCGCTATGGCGGTCTTTACGTCAGGTGTGATGACCGTCGGCTTCTCGTATTCCTGGCCTCCATTGACGATGCGGTGACCTACGATCTCAATCTCGGAAGATTTGGAAACGGCGTGCGTCTTGCCAGAGCACAGCATGTCGAGCAGCAGCCCAATCCCTTGTTGGCGCGATTCAATCGTAGTTTGTTCTTTGAGCTTTTTACCCTGGGATGTTTGAACTCGCACCTCTGCTTGCTCACCGTTCCATTCGGCTTTCCCTTCCCAGGTGGGCGCGGGCGGAGATTGTGGCAACGCGTTTGCGATGTGATAGAGAGACATTTTCTGGCTGCTCGAACCGGAATTGAGCACCAGTATTCTCATTGTTTAGTAGGGCCACTTCCAATCGCGAATCTCCGGAAGGTCGTCTCCGTGCTCGCAGATGTATTCCTTGTGCTGAACCAACTTCTCGCGAAGGAAATGCTTGAAATGTGCGCCAATGCGTTCTAAGCGAGGAACGCGGTCGACGACGTCGCCTGCAAGGTGAAATCGATCTAAATCGTTCAGTACGGTCATATCGAAAGGAGTGGTTGTTGTTCCTTCCTCTTTGTATCCGCGAACGTGAAGATTGTCATGGTTCGTGCGCCGGTAAGTCAGGCGATGGATCAGCCACGGATAGCCGTGATAGGCGAATATGATGGGCTTGTCCGTTGTGAACATCGAATCGAAATCGCGGTCAGAAAGCCCGTGTGGATGTTCGGTTGGGGATTGGATCGTCATCAAGTCCACCACATTGACGACGCGGATCTTGATGTCTGGAAAATGTTGGCGAAGCAAATCCACCGCCGCGAGCGTCTCCAGAGTTGGAATGTCCCCGGCACAGGCCATGACGACATCCGGCTCCGCCCCTTGGTCCGTACACGCCCACTCCCAAATCCCGATTCCGGTCGTGCAATGCTCGATGGCTCTTTCCATGTCAAGCCACTGCAACGCGGGTTGCTTGCCGGCGACAATCACATTCACGTAGTTGCGACTGCGCAGGCAGTGATCGGCAACAGAAAGCAGCGTGTTCGCGTCGGGAGGCAAGTACACGCGGACGATGTCGGCCTTCTTGTTGATCACGTGATCGATGAAGCCGGGATCCTGGTGAGTGAAACCGTTATGGTCCTGCCGCCACACGTGCGACGTGAGCAAGTAATTCAACGAGGCGATCGGACGCCGCCATGGAATCTTTCGCGTTACCTTCAGCCATTTCGCATGCTGATTGAACATGGAATCCACAATGTGAATAAACGCCTCGTAGCAGGAGAAAAAGCCGTGCCGCCCCGTCAAAAGATAACCCTCCAGCCAGCCCTGGCACATATGCTCGCTGAGGACTTCCATCACGCGGCCATTTGCGGAAAGGTGTTCGTCAGTTCCCAGAATCGGTTCCATGAAAACTTTGTCGGTCGCCTCATACAACGCATCCAAGCGGTTGGATGCAGTCTCATCAGGACCCCATACGCGAAAGTTGTTGGATCCGGCATTCAGTTTCATTGTGTCGCGCAAGAATTTCCCCAGGACGCGAGTCCCTTCCACAAATTGCGTCCCTGGTTTCGCAACATCGACTGCGTAATCGCGGAAATCAGGAAGGACCAAATCTTTCAGCAGCAAACCGCCATTGGCATGCGGATTCGCGCCCATTCTGCGGTTGCCCTCCGGCGCAAGCTCCCTCAATTCGGGAACCAGATCGCCTTTTTCATCGAAAAGCTCTTCGGGCTTGTAGCTCTTCATCCAATCTTCCAGGATCTTCAAATGACCAGGACGTGATGCGAAGTCTGTAATGGGAACCTGGTGTGCCCGCCACGTGTCTTCGACCGGTTTCCCGTCCACGATTTTTGGGCCCGTCCATCCTTTCGGCGTTCGAAGGATAATCATCGGCCATTCAGGAGCGCCCGTGGATTTGCCCGCTCGCGCGTTGCTCTGAATCGAGTGGATATCTTGAAGCACCGTGTCGAGCGTTTGCGCCATCAGTTGATGCATGACCTCCGGTTCGCGGCCTTCCACGAAATATGGCTTGTATCCGTACCCTGTGAAAAGGTGAGTCAAATGGGCGTCATCCATGCGGCCGAGCACGGTTGGGTTTGCAATCTTGTAACCGTTCAGGTGCAGGATGGGGAGAACGGCGCCGTCGCGTGCGGGATTCAGGAACTTGTTCGAATGCCAACTCGCGGCAAGCGGCCCTGTTTCCGCTTCGCCATCGCCGACCACGCAGCAAACCAGGAGGTCCGGGTTATCAAATGCGGCGCCGTAGGCGTGCGCAATCGAATAGCCCAGTTCGCCGCCCTCATGAATCGAGCCTGGCGTCTCGGGAGCAACATGGCTCGGAATGCCGCCCGGGAATGAGAATTGCTTGAACAGCTTCCGCATGCCGTCTTCCGTCTGTGAAATGTGAGTGTAGAACTCACTGTACGTACCTTCCAGGAATGTGTTCCCCACCAAGGCCGGTCCCCCATGGCCAGGCCCGGCTACATAGATGACGTTCAGGTCGAGCTTCTTGATGAGGCGATTGAAATGAACATAGATGAAGTTCAATCCAGGTGTTGTGCCCCAATGCCCGAGAAGACGGGGTTTGATGTCTTCGAGTTTCAGCGGTTCGCGCAGAAGAGGATTCTTTAGAAGGTAGATCTGCCCGACTGAGACATAATTTGCCGCGCGCCAATATGCATGCATCTTCCGGAGTTCTTCGGAGGACAGTGCTTGCTTGGATTCAGAGGGGATTGCCGATCCTGCGGAAGCCGAAGCCATAGAGATTCTCCCATTTGGAGTCAACCGCCCGTGGGGCCGGGCCACGGAGCAATTACCATCATATCGCAACTGCTTTTCAACGGCGGAGTCGTAACTCCCACCTCTGACTATCGGAATTCGACGATGGCCGCGACGTGACCTGTATCACGCGCGCACGTGACCCCTGTCACTTGCGAAAGCGAAGGTTCGAGGCACACTCGCACCAAATGGCGGATGAGAGCACCAGCGGTTTCAGAATCGTTCCGCGCCGTAATGGGTGTACAATGGGGCGTGGGTCTTATATGCGCGCTCCTTATGGCCTCGAAATAATCGAGAACTGCCTTTCCTGCCCGCACCTGCAAGAGCGGGTTTTTTGTAATCTTCCGCCGGTGGCGCTACAACGTCTTTCCGCTATCACGTCCGCTTCTTCTTATCCAAAAGGTGCAACGCTCTTCGTGGAAGGGCAAATGGCGCGCGGAGTTTTCATTCTGTGCGACGGACGCGTGAAACTTTCAACATCGTCAATCGACGGGAAAACGCTGATCGTCAGGATTGCGGATCCCGGAGAAGTGCTTGGGTTGCCAGCAACCATCACCGGCAAGCCGTACGAGCTCACAGCAGACGCGGTTGAGCCGGTGCAGGCAAATTTTATCTCGCGGACTGATTTTCTAAGCTTTCTTCGCGAACATGGGGAAGCAGCTCTTCGCGTAGCCCAGCAACTGGGCGAAACCTATCACGCCGCCATCGCTGAAATGCGCTCGATTGGGCTCGCGCACTCCGCGGGAGAAAAACTCGCTCGGTTTCTCCTCGACTGGTGCGCCAGCCATGGAAATGGCGGTGCAAAAGAAGGAACCAGCGCGAAATTGACGCTGACTCACGAGGAAATCGCCCAAATGATCGGGGCGTCTCGTGAGACAGTCACTCGCCTTTTTACTGACTTCAAGAAGAAGCAACTATTGCAGGTTAAAGGCTCGACGCTCATCCTGTCTAACAAGGAAGCGCTCGAGCACCTGGCCGGAAGTTGAGCCTCTTCCGCGGATACCCTTTGCCGGGGCGACAACGCACAATGGCCCAGTCATGTAAACTAAATCTGTCTCATATTGGGCAGACATAGAAACCCTTCCACTGTAGCCTCCATAGGACTGAACTAGCCCTTCCATCAAGGATTGTTCGAGCGTCACAGCAGTCCGTGACCCGGGTCACAGACCTGACAGACAAACCGGAGCCAAATATCCTCCGCAGCATCGTACAGCGGAGAGATGCTCCAACATCACTCCGAGACTTTGTGGAGTACGTTCGGGGCCCACCGCTGCAGTGATGCGATGAACGATCCGACAGGAGGATAGTGATGAAGCGACAAACTTCCGGGACCTTTGGCGCCGCGGTTGTACTTTCCGGTATAACGGTTGTACTGGTCTGGATGATCGTGTCGGCTCCGAGGGCTCAAGCAATTCCTGCATTTTCCCGGAAATATCAGACCTCCTGTTCCACATGTCATAGCAATTTTCCTGAACTCAATGATTTCGGGATGGCGTTCAAAAAGAACGGATTCAAGTTTCCCAAGGATGACGAAGTGTTCGTGAAGGATCTCCCCGTCTTGCTCGGAGCGAAGGCCCAGAAAGAAGCATTCCCTAAGGCTATCTATCCTGGTGAACTTCCCGGGGGCATACCGATCTCGTTTCGTTATTCGGGCTTCGCTCAATACAACAATAAGCAACCGCTCGCCTTGGGCTTCGTTCCGCGAACGGACCTGTTTGCGCCCAATACGTTCACGATAATCGGGGCGGGCAGCTTCGGACCAACGCTTTCCTTCTGGGTGGATGACGACATTTCCACGGGCGGTTCGGGTGCCGATGGCGGTCTGGGTGATGGCTACCTCAAAGCAAACGACGTCGGACACTATCTTCATCTCCCCAAGGATGCTTTGAATGTCAGGTTCGGGCAATTCGAGCTGGACCTTCCGTTCACTCAGGCGCGCACAATCAATCTGAGCGACTACGACATTTACGATCAGGCAAGCTTCGTCAATCCGGGCGGTGCTGGAGCGCTTCCCGGCACGACCGCCAACCCATTGATGTTTGGAGCTCCTCAGCGCGGCATTGAATTCGGCGGCTACCCGAATGACGGGAATTTTTCGTGGTCGGTGGCGTTTGTGAATGGCAGCAACGACAGCGCCGCGATGCGAAATTCCAAAGACGTCTATGGACGTGTGGCCCAGCGTTTCAATCTGGAGCGCGATCCAAAGGTGCGCAAAGAAGTGCAGGCCGCCGGTCCGACTGGTCCGCGGGACCACACGTCTTTGACGCTCGGCGCTTTCGGCTATTATGGCCGCAACGAACTGAATGTCGACGGTTCGCTCTTCCCGGGTCTGTCGACAATCCGCGAACCGTTCTACCGAGCCGGTGCGGACTTCCGCTTCAGATATCGCCAGTTCGAGCTATGGGGACTCGGGATGTACGGGCACGATACGAACGAGGCTCTCAATTCCGGTGGAACAGGCTTTGTATCCGCGACGCCCGTTACGTTTAGCGGTGGATTTGCGGAGGCCGAGTATTGGGTGTATCCGTGGCTGATCGGTTTGATGCGCTACGACGTTGTGAATTCGCCGACGGATTTTCTGAACGGGGTTTCGCGCTCGGCTACGCGGAACCGTTTCAGCCCCGGAGTTCAAGTGCTCGTCCGCGCCAATATCAAGCTGGCGTTTGAGTATCAACGGCGCTTCGAGGAGCCAGTCCCTGGAACAATTACCTTTTTCCGTCCCAATGGATTTGTTGTCGGGACCGACTTCGTATTTTGAAGATTTACTCGTCCGATAAGAAAAGAAATCAGATCGCCTGAAAGGGGAATTTTGAATGAAGTATTTCATAAGAACAGTACTCGCGGCAATTTGCTTCGTACCCTTGTTGTTTAACGGCGTTGCTCGAGCTGGGGACATCAAAGGAACGGTTTCGGTGCAAGGGTTGCGCTCTGCCCAAGACATCGCCGTCTACGTCGATGCGATACCGGGCAAGCATTTCGATGCGTCCGCGCAACATGTCGTAGTCGATCAGCTCAAAATGACGTTCGTTCCCCACGTCGCAGTGGTTTTACAGGGAACCACCGTGGATTTTCTAAATAGCGATCCGGTTGGCCATAACGTTTACTGGCCGTCGATCAGTGGCAATAAGAAACTCGCCCACAATCTGGGGACTTGGCCGAAAGGTGAGAGAAAATCATTTCAATTCAATAATCTCGGAGTCGCTTCTCTGCTGTGTAATGTTCATCCGGAGATGTCCGGCTACGTCGTCGTTGTCGCCACGCCTTACTTCGCTGTTGCCGGCAAGGACGGCTCATTTGAAATAAAGAACGTTCCGCCGGGAACCTACACTCTGAAAACCTGGAGCGAAGAGGGAAAGCCCACGACGCAGTCGATTACTGTTGGCAGTAGTGCGTTGAAAGTTGATTTGACGGTGAAAAAGTAAGAAACGTTGAGGCCGAGTGCGCATGAGCGAGCCGGAAAAGAAAAACCTGGCGGCGAACAACGATGAAGCGAGTTTTCTAAGCCGCCGCCAGTTTTTCGTCAAGCTGGGAGCCGGCTCGCTCGCCATCGCCGGGGCTGGTGCGACGGTGTTTGCGGTGCAGTACCTCTCGCCGAACGTCCTCTATGAACCATCACCCATCGTGGGCGTTGGCAGGCCGGAACATTTCCCGATTGACTCAGTGACGTTGGACCCGCGAGCTGCGGTTTTCGTCGTGCATGCTCGGAAAGGGTTCTATGCGATGAGCTCGGTTTGTACCCATTTAGGTTGTTTAACCGTGTGGAAGCAAGATGAAGGGCTGATCGCATGTCCGTGCCACGGCAGTACATTTCGACCGGACGGTAAAGTAATGGGAGGCCCCGCCCCGCGCCCTCTGCAGTGGCTGAAGATGTGGATAGGCAATGATGGCGACCTCATGGTGGATCGTTCCGCAAATATTGCGTCGGAAAGCGAATACGTCCAACTTTGAAGATGCAGAAACCACTTGCGCCACCAGCCGCCACAGCGATCAGAAACCCTATACATGCGCTTGTACGTTGGCGGGACGAGTTCAAGGAGATCTTTTCCGCTCGCGTGCGCGAGCGCCAGCTCGGTTTTCGCTACACGTGGTATCTCGGGGCGCTGACGCTGGGCACTTTTTCCATCCAGCTCATCACCGGCCTGCTTTTGATGCTGTATTACCATCCTTCGATTCCGCAAGGCTACGCCGACATGAAAGACCTGCACTTCGTCGTGTCGTCCGGAGTCTTTTTGCGAAATCTGCACCGCTGGTCGGCGCACGCAATGGTGTTTCTTGTATTCGCACACATGGCCAAGGTGTTTTACCGCGGCGCTTACCGGCCGCCGCGGGAGCTGAACTGGGTCGTCGGTGTGTGCCTCCTGCTGCTGACGCTTCTGGCCAGCTACACAGGCTACTTACTGCCCTGGGATCAATTATCGTACTGGGGCACGACGGTGGGATCGAGCATCATCTCATCCACTCCATTTATTGGTGAAAAGCTGCGCTTGATTCTTCTCGGTGGACACACTGTGAATGCGAACGCACTGCTGCGCTTTTATGTATTGCACGTCGTCATTCTGCCGCTGGCTGTCATTCTTCTCGTCGCGATCCATCTGTGGCGTTTGCACAAGGACGGTGGAATGTACATCGAGCATGAAAAGAATGTAGAGAAACCATGACGAGCGATCCCAGCGCGAGCCACGAAACAACCCTGCCCCAGCCAGTCGAGGAAGAAAAATCGATCCCCTACTGGGAGATGTTGTTTCGTGAAACGATCGCCATAGAGTTATTGGCGAGCGTCCTGGTTTGGATCGCGCTCTGGTGGAATGCGCCTTTGGAGCTGCTCGCCGATCCCCACCAAACTCCCAAGTTAGCCAAAGCGCCATGGTATTTCACCGGATTGCAGGAGCTGCTGCATTATTTCCCACCATTTGTCGCCGGCATCATTCTTCCCACGCTGATTGTCGTTGCTTTGATCGTGGTTCCTTTTTTCAACGTGAATATCAAGGACGAGAATCTTTGGGTTCACCACAAATTGCAGCGACTGATGATTCTGGGCATCATTCTCGCGGCGCTCACTGTGCTTCTGATTCGCTTTGATGCGTGGGATGCGCTGCTTCCTGTTTGGCTCATCGCTATTTTCATGGGGATCGCCGCGGCAAATAAAGGGCACCGCGATAGGGGATTTCGACGCTGGCTCAGCTCGAAGCCGCTCTCTTTCTGGATCATGACCTGGTTTCTGATGGAGGCGGTCGTTTTGACTTCCGTCGGCACATTTTTCCGGGGGCCAGGCTGGACCTGGATCTGGCCTTGGTGAATCCACGGAATGTTCGAGGGCTCATTGGTTGGATTCGCCGCGTTTTTTTTGGCGATCCGGCCCGCCGCTTTGCTTGGGTAAGCCTGCTGCTCACGCTTTCGCTTGCTGTGGCGCCGACGAAGGATTTTTTCAGGCAATGGCGCCATTATCAGCGGCAATACTTCAAGTTCGTCGAGAGCCGGCCGGACGCGACGGCGCTGCGCGGCCGCATGGTCAGCGGCATTCATCAGATTTGGCTCCCCGACCTGGGCGTAGTGGACCGCTGCACAACTTGCCATTTGGGAATCGCCGAACCGAGCCTTGCGGATGCTTCGGTACCCGAACCATTTCGCGCACACCCCCCGATTCCGCACGACGCGGAAAAATGGGGCTGCGTGGTCTGCCACCGCGGCCAAGGTTCGGCAACCGAAGTGGCGGCGGCCCACGAGACTACCGTTGCATGGGAACAGCCAATTCTTCCCATCCATTTCATTCAAGCCTCCTGCGGAACCTGCCACCGCGACGATCTTCCCCAAGCTCCACAACTCGACCGCGGACGCCAGTTGCTGGCGCGATTCGATTGCACAGGATGTCACAAGATCGCCGGCATCGACCGCCCGGCGATGCTCGGCCCAGACCTGACGGATATTGGCACCAAGGTGAGCCGTGAATGGCTTTACAAATGGCTCAAGGAACCTCGAACCATCACGGATGCGAACGGCAACGTAACTGTGGACGGCGTGGATTTCGGCGAGCCGCAGATGCCCACGTTTCGGCTGAGCGATCCGGAACTGCGGGAGCTTTCCGCATACTTGAGCACGCGAAGTGCGCATCCGATCCAGCCGTACCATTTCGACCCTCGAATTGTCGCCTCTTTGTCGAAGCGACCGGATGTCGCCGATCAAGGCGAAGCGCGTTTCCGGCAGATGTTCTGTTCCACTTGCCATTCGTTGGCCGTCACTCGCGCCGGGGAAACTTCGCTTATCGGCGGCGATATCGGGCCGGAATTGACCAAGATCGGCAGCAAGGTCAATCCCGATTGGCTCGCTGCTTGGCTGCGCAACCCGCAGCAGTATCTGCCGCACAGCCAGATGCCTCGCTACGAATGGTCGGATGCCGACCTCTACGAAGTGACGCGTTACATGGAAACGAAGCTGACTGATCCGGATTTGCTCGCGGATGTGCCCAAGCTTGGTTCACCGACAAAATCCGACATCGAGGCCGGGCGGCGCCTATTCGTTGATAAAGGTTGCGCGAGCTGCCATGTGACGGAAGGCCTTAGCCCGCAGGAGGATTTCGGTCCCGACCTTTCCGCGATCGGGGCCCGCAATATTTCCCAACTGGACTTCGGCCCAGCGAAGGTTCAGCCAACACTAATTGCTTATCTAAAGTCGAAGATCTCGAATCCGCTCTCTGTCAATCCGTCCGGGCGCATGCCGCAATATCACATGGACGCCGAGAGCCTAGATGCTGTGACCGCGGCTTTGCTGAGCTTAACGGGACCACCGGCAACCCGCGGAATGGAAAAATTGATCGTCGCGCGCCAGAAGCCGGAATTTCATCCCGCTGGCGAATTCGGAAAGCTCTACGAGCGCTATAAGTGTTACGCGTGTCACAAATTCAATGGCTTTGGCGGCACTCTTGCTCCTGACCTTTCTTATGAAGGGAGCCGCGCAATGCGGCAGTGGCTGATCCAGTTCATGGAGAATCCGCAAACTCTGCGGCCCACGCTCGTGCTTCGCATGCCGCAATTCAATATGCCGGAAAGTGATGCGGCCGTCTTTGCGGACTATTTTGAAACGGCGATGCAAAGCCCTGCCGTGGATGCCACATTGGACCGCAAGGAATTCACTCCAGCAATGGCAGCGGCCGGCAAGCAGCTCTACGAAAAAAAGTATCAGTGTCAGGCATGTCACACGATTGGTTCTGCCGGCGGATACGTGGGACCGAGTTTGGGCAACGCCGGCAACTGGCTGACGCCGGGATGGATTGAGGCATGGCTTCACAATCCGCAAGCACTCGTACCCGGAACGATTGAACCGAGACAGGCTTTCACCGCCGATGAAATTCAGGCTCTGACGGCTTACTTGCTAACTTTGAAGCAAAGTGGTCCCGCGACCGGTGCAGCAGCCGCGTCGAGCGCCAGGGGAACGAAATGAGAGCCGGCGCACTTCTGTTTTCGACGGCTCTTGGATTCGCCATACTCGCCGGCTGCGCCCATAAATCTGCACCCGTAAAAATCGATCCGTTGCAGAATGCTTATGGCTCGGAACCGGACTGGAATGATGCGCAGCGGATCATCCCGCTCAGCTACGAAGCGGCTCAAGGAAAGCAGATTTTCTACGAGCAATGTGTTTGGTGCCACGCAGACCAGACTCCTGCCGGGCCTTCGAATCGTTCCAATGTGACTCCAGCTCCGCCGCTATGGAACGACGGCGCGACTCTGAATTCGCTGAGCGACGCATTCCTCGAGAAATTCACTGCGCAGGGAGGCAGCGCCATGGGAAAATCGGCGATGATGCCGCCTTATGGTCAGACTTTGACGCCAGAGGAAATCCGTGCGGTCGTCGCATATGCGCGCGCGATTGCCGTACCCGCGCCTCAGGTGCCGTCCCGGCCGGGCCAGAAGTGAATGTGAGAGGGATTCATGAAATTTCGTGACGGCGTTCACAACTCTTGGAAACCGTTTCTCACTGTTGCTGCGGTTCTGCTCACGTGCGGCTCGACATTTGCTCAGGTAAGTCCGGCAGAAATCTTGAACCCCAGGCTGAAAGCGGCAGAGGCCAGGTATCTTCCGCAGCTCGAGTCGCTTCATCAGGCAATCGCTACGACGAAGTTCCCTTTTTCGTTTGCCCTCGCCCGCTACGTTCAATCCGAACCCAACAAACAAGCTTCCTTCGACTCGCGCGGTATCGAATTTGTTTATTTCCAGAATCGCGTGATCCTGAAAATCTCGGGAATATACGGCGCGGCATACAACGCGGATCAATTAACGCAAAACGAGCGTGCGTCGCGGATCTTTCGGGATGTAATCACCCCGATTCTTAGGCTCGTTGCCGAGCGGATTCCTCGCGATGTGGACTGCGATGACATCGGATTCGAAATCGTTTATCACGCGCACACATCCAGCAAGAATTATGATTATGAGGGAAAGGAAGTTCTCGCGGCCGTGCTCGACAGAGCTGATGCATTCGCACTTGTCAGCGCGTCTGAACGGGAACGGCAGGATATTCTGAATCGCTCCAGAATTTATGTGAATGGCAAGGATTTTGGATTGGCGCTCGACCAGCTTGACCCGTTTGACGTCGAAGCGCTTGCCCGCTCGGTTCCTGGCGGGACGGCCGCGTCTGTCTCGCGCGGTGCCGGAGCGGCTAGCTCATCCGCTACGAACCCGCCTGTCGCTTTTCCTGCTCCAGCCGGCGTGGTGGCCGACAAAATACCTCCGGCAGCCCCCGTGGCCGCCCCGGCTCCCCCTGCGGTGGCTCAGCCGCTTGCTGCCTCGCCTTCTGTGACCGCATCGCAGCCGGCCCGTATGCAAGCCGACGCCGAGCGACTGCAGTCTCAGTTCCAATCGCAACTCGATGCGCTGGTGAAGACCAACGGAACAGATTTTCATTTCGTTGATTATGCGCCGCCGTCTTTTGTCGTGTATCACAATAGGATTGTTCTTCAGTTTACGCTTCGCGATCCCGCGCAATTCCAAGCGAGCAGCAGTTCGATTTACAAGCGTGCGGCGCAGAGCTTCGATCTCTTTCTGGCGCCTCGGCTGAAAGCCCTGATGCAGAAGTTGCCCTCGAATGACGAAATTGAGGCCATCGATTTCTCGGTTCTGCACCATCTTGGCGGTGAAAAGGAATCTTCGGAGGCGGCCGAGTTTATTTGTCCTGTAAAAGCGCTGCGATCTTTCACGGCAGACGAAATCACCAGTCAAGACTTGATCAATCAAAGCGTAGTCCTGGTGAATGGCGTCCGGATTGCCTTGAATTTGCAGGCCGTCGAATAAAACGGCTAGTGCAAGACGCTGCAATGAAGAGAACGATCGTCCGCCTCCTACTGGAAAGCTACAAATAGCACAACAGTTCCTCGATCGTATCGGCGGGAGTTCTCTTTGCATCCCGCTCCAGCGACTTGATCACTAGATCCTTGAAGTCGAGACCTACAACGACCTTCCAACGTGACACACGTCACAGCAGCGTTATTACGGAATGCGCATAGTCAAAGACGGTGGCGGAGTGGCAGCAATGCAAAGAGACGAAAGAAATCTTCCGGAAGTTCTCGAAGACGAGTTCAAATTCTCAGAGAATACGGTCGAAAAAACGGGGGGCCTCGGATTTTCACCCGTGCTTCTCGCCCCCGGAAGACGCAACGAAGACCAGAGATGCCAAGTAGACTACGATTCCCAGCCCGATTAAGGATGCCCCCACGAACGCGAAGAGCACAAACGAGAGCGGATGAAACCACAGAAGAGTTGCTATTTCTACGAGCAGCCCCAGGATGATTAGAGCGCTGGAAATTCGAAGCAACCACTTGAATTCAAGATTCCGGGATGTCATTGGCCGGGCCTCCAGAATTTTACATGATCCAGCGCGGCCACGTTGTGCACCGTGTCGTGACACCCGCTTGAAATGCACGACATCTGATTAGATTTGAGCGCATCCATGGCGGCGCTGTGGATGGCATTTCCCTCAAAGTCGCGAGCGCCCGCGTGGCAGTGCAGGCACTGGTTGTTGTTGTATCCGCCCGGAATCCGAATCGTCGCCGGTGGTGTACTCACGTACTGCATATAAATGCGCGTCAAGCCCCGCATCTTGTCTTTAAGGGGCCCGTATATGGAGTAATCGGCGTGACACGCGTAACAGGCCATATCCGCCGGAACCCTGTGGTTCTGAAAGTGCTGCGCGGGAATATAACTGGGGTCGTCGACATAAAGGCTATGGGCATAGGGCGCCATGGCGTGACAGGAGGTGCAAAATTGTGTTTGCTCGGAGCGCTGCATCTGGATGTTCATCCCCCCGGCAATGCAAAGGGCCGGAAGGACACATAGCCCAACAAAGGCGACGATTTTCCACCCAGCAGTCTTGGTTACAGAGGGTCGAATCAAAAAGATGCAGGCGAGTACGATGCTAAGAATGATTTGGGAAATGAGAATTTGAGTCACAAAGCTTCCTCGCGCTCGGGCAAGCTTTTCTTTTGGCCGGCTGAAACCCCTATTTCTTTTTTCCCAGGTCGCGGATGAAAGCCACCAACTGTTTGATCTGGTCGTCAGTTAGCTTTCCCTTGTACGCAGGCATCGTCTTGCCCATGCCGTTGGTGATAACGCCATTGAGATCCGCGTCCGTTTTTTTCTGGACTTCATCCGATCGCAGGTCTTTCGCGCCCAACTTTTTGCCCATTGTTGAACTGCCGCTTCCATCTGGCGCGTGGCACACAGCGCACTTGGTCTTATAGACGCTCGCTGCGTCATCCGCGCGCGTGACGGCACTGAATGCAAACAAGAATGCGACTGCGAGAAACAATGTCTTACCGATTCGAAGTGATAAATTCATCTAGCTCAACCTCCTTGATATGACGAACAATACCACACACTAGGCCTGCTCTCTCGCACGAAACCTAGAACAAATAACGTACTGAGAACGTGATGTTGTTCCCATTGAAATCCTGCAGCGGAAGCGGCGCCAGCCCGGTTGGGTTAGCCACGCCGTGATCGTTATATCCGTAGTAGTTCCACGCGGTCTTGTAGCTCAGCCCCTGATACAAATCAATCGTCAGACTCGCGGATGGTTTGAGATAGTTGAAATCGAGCGGGCCGGTGGGTTGGAGCGCGTTGAGGAAGAGCGTGTTCCCGCGAGCGATGGTTCCCGAGTACCCCAGAGCAGCGGTAACGCGTTTAACAGGCTTCCACATCATGTGGCCATAGGCGAAATGATCTGTGTTCGTGTAGAACGAAAGCGCGCCCAGGGGACCCGTCGCACCCGCTACAGGGCACGGAGTTGTGAATACAGTCGAGCCTGGCTCGGCAAAACAAATGTCAGTCTGAATGGAGATGTCCATATAGCTGTAGCCGAAGTCAACCCACAAACGGGAACTAGGCGCCAGAGTCGCGCCGAAGCTGTAGGTTCGGCCGTGCTCCAGATTGTTCACGGCGAGCACATTGTCGCGGTTTTCGTGAATGTCGATCGCGCCGACGATCGTCGCCCATTGCTTCGGTGTGTAGGTCGCATGGATCTTATAGCTTTGGATTTGCCTGGGGCTTATCCGTGTAAAGGAAGTGTCGTTGTATCCGAACATGAAGTCTGCGCCGATCCGAAAAGTGTCAGTGGGGCGCGCCGAGATACCCAAGAGGAGGGCGTTTTCGTGGATGTCGGTGAGATTTCGAGAAGTATCGTTGCCTGCCTCGGGTGTTGGAGCAGTGATCGAGCCCTCGAAGATTGAGCCGTCCGGATTCATCGCACACACGGCGGGCAGAGCGCCTCCGACCAACGCGCAATCCCCGCGCGCGGCGAGAAAATCATTCCCCGCATTTCCCGTGGCCCCTCCGGGGAAATAAATCTCGCTTGTATCAAATGTGGCGCTGAAATCGGAGATCGTCCGATCCGTGTACACGTACCCAATGTGTGCGTCAAGTCGCGGCGCAATCTCGTATTGGACCTCAATGGTATTTGTCTTCAGGTTCTGCCCCAGAAATCGTGACACTAATTCGTTCGTTACATCGGCCAGTGATCCGGAGGCATGCTGCGGGCAGTTCGGGCCATTGTAGGGAGCGGTGGGGCAAACCGTGGCGAAGTTTGCCGGGTTGACCTGTGCAATCGGAAGCAACAGGCCAGCTTGCCCCGGCCCTGCTGGAGGTGTGGCAAAGAGATTTGTATTGGCCGTGGCCCACATGCTCGGAATGCGCCAGTTGTCGTATCGAAATTCATCAACAATGTGGAGCCGTTCGGTTACGCGATAATCCCCGGCCCAATCCGCGTTTACGGAGATACGCTTGGCGTTTGCTGGCCCCGCGGTGGTACTCCCTCGACTGACGGTCCGGCTGGTCCAGCTGTTTGCGACTTCGTTGAAATCGAGAGTCGAATTGGTGTCACTGCTATAGCCGAGCGAACCGGACATTACGAGGTTTTTGAAATAACTGGACTGAAAGCCAAGGCGTTCGGTGGGAAACGAACCGCGGGGACGGCCTACTCGGCTATAGGCCAGAAATCCATTGCAATTCGCGTTCGCCGTCGGAGGCGTTGTGGTGGCGTTCGTCACCGGACTTGCGCAGGGCGTGTTGCCTTTCGTATTGAAGATAATTCCCAAGTCGGCAGGCGTGCCGTCGGAAAGCACAAATGGGAAATTCTGATCGGTTACCGTGTTGTCTTGCTTGAAGTAGCTCAGCAGCTCGTCGAAAGAGACGGTCGTTTTGGGTAAAAAGCGATAGTCCACTCCAAGACGATACGCGTTCGTCGTGTATCGGAAGGTCTCAGCCAACAGAGGTTCCGTTCCGCTATCGAGAGTGGTGAACCCCGGGCCTTCGTTGACGTTCCGGGAATAGCCCAGCCGGAAACGCAGCCGAGACTCCGGAAGCAGCGTGAGATCGTAATCCTCCATCCGCCGCACCAAGTTCAGGGAGTGCGGCGAACCGATAATGGCGAGAGCGGGAACTGAACTTGCCGGGTTCAGCGGATTCGCCAGCAGATTGTAGTTCCAGAAATTCTTGTCCCGCCGGAACATCGCGCGGAAGTCGTACAACTTGTTCTTTTCGATGCGCAGTCGCGTCACGTTATTCGGATCACCGCCGTATCCGAAGTTGCTGAACGTAAGGCTGTCGAAAAAGAAGCCTTTATGGTCCACCGAACGCATATCCAGCGTGTAATCGAACAGCCGAAAGCCGGAGCCGAGGTTCTCAAACGTATCGTAATTTCCTATGTTCCCATTGATGGAACTGTCTCGGTAGCCGAATTCAATGCTCTGTCGAACGTTGTAATCCCCCGATTTCATTCCTTCGTCGGAAGACGTCGAGTCTGCCTGCTGAGCGGCCTGCTGAGTCTGCTGCGCGTGCACGGGACAGGCGAAGAACAACGCGGCAACCAGAAACGTCCAGCCCAGTGCGGATTCCGCAATTCGAATTCTCATGGAATGTCACCCCACGATCCCCTGCGGCTTCGATTCACTGCGTGTTCGCCGATGTCACATCGCGAGCGCATTTCGCGTCCTATTTGAAAAAGTCCTTGTCAAAGTTCGAACCATGAATTTGCGTGTGGCATAGCGTGCAAGCCTGGAATTGAGCTGCCTGATTATGAAACGAAGGTGCCCCAGGCGCGTTTGCGAACGATGTCGTATGGCACTGGAGGCACAGCAGGTTGACGTTGCTCAGTTTCATCAGGTGAGGATTCGGGGAGCCGTGCGGAGTGTGGCATGTCGCGCAGCCTTCCACTTTCACAACTTCGTGCTCGAAGACGAACGGTCCCTGCTTGTCCGCATGGCACTTATAGCAAATGGCATCTTGCGCGGCTGAAGTGCGAAGCTGGTGCGGCCCCGACGTTCCATGGGGATTGTGACAGTCGGTGCACTGAACCAGGCCTTCATTCACGCGATGGTGAAACGGCATGGCAAACTGCGCCTTTTGCTGCAAGTGGCACGAATAACAAAGTTCCGGCTGCGACTTGACCAACAGAAACTCAGCCTGTTTCGCATGGTGGGGAGAATGGCACGAAGTGCAGGACACATCATTCTTGGCATGCAGGGAGTTGATTGCATGCATGTGTTGCGTGCCGGAAGCGTGGCAGACCAGACAGCGCTGGTTGATGTCTCTTGCCGATGCCTTTTCGAATAGGAAGAGCTTCGATGTGTCGCTGGGGTCCGCAACGTGGCTTGCCGCCGCGCCGTGGCAGGCCTCACAGCCCTCGTGAGACGGGCCTTCCCTCGTGTTCAGCGTCGTCTTCCAGTGCGGAGAATTCTCCCAGGACTTGTACTCGTCCTCATGGCAAGTCTTGCAAGCTTCCGCACCGGCGTAATCAGAGGATTTCGTTTCAGGTTTGCTGGACGCGCTCTTTTCTTGCACTGCCGCCGGATGCGAATCGGTGCTCGCCGAAGTTTCTGGTGGCTGCGCCAACACAAAAGCCGATAACAGGCCGAGCGTAACGAATAAGCCCGACATTTTCGAAAGCGCGAAAGCTCGCATCGAACTTCCCCCGATCTCTGCCGCCACGAAGCCACCCGCCTTAAACGGGCCGGAGTAAATTAGAATTCAGTCCCGTGTAGAGTATGGCCGAAACATTCTAATTTCTGAGCAATATGGGACAGATTTAGCCTTTTTCTTAAAATCGCAGCCCTTTGCCCGCGGCATAAACCCAAACTGTATTACCGTTAATGCAACAAATGGTCGCGGTATATTGGAGACCGTGCAATATAGCCTCAAAACTTCCTCCCTGTTACTCAAAGAAACAAATCACGATCCTGTCTCGAGAACTTGCGTGAGATTCTGTCTCTTACCGTTCGTCCACATGTCGCTCTGAGTCTGCTTCGAGTCCTCTATCTCGGAAGTGACAACAGTTACCATCCAACGTGACGCACGTCACAGCAGTGTTATTGGTGAATGCGCATAGTCAAGAACGGGTGGGTGGAGGGGTAGTTATGCAAAAAGATGAGAGGGATCTTCTGGAAGTTCTCAAAGACGAAGTCAAATTCTTGGAGAGTGGCGGATATGCGCGTTCGCCCGGCGCGTCGTGGAGACCAATTTTTATTTTCGAAGATTCTCCCGCGTGCATGAATCACGACCACACGAATGATCCGGAATCGTGCAGCGACTGCGTGCTGATGCAACTTGTGCCGCCCGAGCTTCGCTCCGCTCCAGTGCCATGCAGGCACATCCCGCTCAATGCTGCCGGAGAGACGCTCGATTCGCTGTATCAATATGGTGATGAACACGAGATTGAAGAGACGGTTATCAAATGGCTGCAAGCCACAATCTCCCAGTTGGAAGAAGAGCGAAGAGTTTTTCGCGGCGCTGAAGGCAGGTCGGCGATTCCGGAAGGGAATGCGATGAAGGGAGCCGCGCTATTTCAGAATGTTCGCGCAAAGTGTGCGAATCCTGCGTGCCCGGCTCAATTTCACTGGATCGGTGGCGGGAAGTTCTTCCGCTTCCACTTTGATCCCGATGCGAAAAATGAAAATGAGCTCGCCGCGGGCTCATCAGGCCGCCTTGTAAACGTGAAACATTTCTGGCTTTGTGAACGTTGCTCCAGCATTTTCAGGCTCGTATATGAAAAAGACTCGGGCGTCATTCTAAAGCTGCTTGGGACCGACTTCGTGATAGACGAAGCGAACAAAGTGTTGAAGGCAGCGTCTTAGCTCGCTTTCAAAACAGCTGAACCAACGCAATTCCCGCAAGAACTCCTCTACATTGATTAGAGCTGCGTCACGCATTACAGCGCGATCGGGCGTTACAACTCCGGGTGTGGTTCGAGAACATAGTTCGCGCGTGAGGCGCGCTCGTTTTTCTTGCCAGCGTGTCGTTTTGCACTGCGTTGCTTCTTCTTGGTTGCGGCGATTCGGCTCTTGCTCTTCCTCGTGGGGTCATTCTTTGCCATTTCTCCCTCCTCGCATTTCTCGGAAGTGCTGTTATTTCATGGACTCAGGCGAGTGTTGCGCCCTATTGTGGCCTGATTTGTATCACGCGCGGCTAGGAGCGCCCGTGACGTAGCTCACGTTTGCAGGTGACCTTCGTCACCGCCTTGCTTATTGCTTCGGACTATTTTTAGTTTACGCGGGAGGTGAGACCATGAAGGCAATCGAAGCAGGCATGCGAATCACTTTGAAGAATATATTGTTCCTTACTGATTTCTCTGAGCCCTCTGAAGTGGCTTTGCCGTTTGCAGTCGAAATTGCGCGGGCCTATGGAGCCAAGACGTTTGCGTTGCATGTCCTGCGCCCCGATCCGTTGCTCTATTCAACACCCGCGTCGGTTGCTATCGCCACGGAGGCGCAGGAGGAAAGAGCAAAAGCGGAAATGCAGCGGATCGGCTCGCATCTCGCCGGCATGCCACACGAAACGATGATGGAATGGGGGATCGGAATGTGGCCGACAATTGCGAGGGCGATCAAAGACAATCATATTGACCTTCTCGTGCTCGGAACGCATGGCCGCACGGGTGCAGAAAAGCTTCTGCTCGGCTCGGTTGCCGAGGAAATCTTCCGCCGTTCACCGGTACCCGTGCTTACGGTCGGCCCCGAAGTGTCCAAAGGTGTGCATACCGGCGCGCGGTTTCATCGCGTTCTTTTCGCGACGGACTTTTCATCTCATTCGCTGGCCGCATGGCCTTACGCGCTTTCTTTCGCACAGGAGAACCAGGCGCGGCTCGTCCTGCTCCATGTCGCACCCAAGGCCAATGACAAAGAGGAGTTCGGCGAAATCTCTGCTAGCAGTCCGCTGGTTCGACTCAACGCCCTGCTTGAAAAAGACGCGGGTCTCTGGTGCCATCCCGAGGCCGCCGTGGAGTACGGTGACCCTGGTACCGGGATTCTCGAGACGGCCAAAGAGCGCGGTGTGGATTTGATTGTTCTGGGTATCCGAAACACTGCCGATCACCTGGGCGCGGCAACGCACCTCGAGCGTGCCACGGCGCATAAAGTTGTTGCGCACGCGCGATGCCCCGTCCTCACAGTGCGCGAGTAGAGGAGAAGCCACATAGAGTGTCATTGTGCAAGCTGGGAAAACAACGTAGGTGGACTTTCAATTCGATTCACCGGCCTCTGGAAGAGTTTCTGGACTGCCAGAAGGGGTTGCGTGGGTTTGCATGCCAAAACGGGGGAGCGATTCGGGGGAGTAGCAGTTCCGAGTTCAGACAAATGACTTATGACTACAACACATTCCGCGGAGTTCTTTTGGATTCTGCGACTTGATAAATTCGATCCCCACCGCCCTACCAAACCTCAGTGAAACAAAGATTTTTACGCCGCTGAGTCAGCAACTCGAGGCTCATGGACCATCGCATTCAGAAACGGACTCGCCTGGTTTCGTTGTTATCGCTCCCGCATTTAAAATGGCCGGCTCTTCCCACAGTAGCGACATTGGGCAAAAATGGCTTCCCGGTTTGTCAGCTCAAATTCCGAGCATGTTGATTTGCAGCTTCTTGTAACCGTGCTCGACCGCCCACAAATCCAAAGGAATTGTCGCCAGCTCATCCACAATCGGAACGGCCAGCCCTGTCTTCGTCAGGTCGATGCTCTTCAGGTAGGTGTGGCAGGTGTCGCAAACGTCCACGCGGACGTGGCTGATTTCCGGCGCGGAATAAAATGCCATCTGCGGCTCTCTTTCTTCTCCGCATGCCGGACAATAAATTCTTCGAAAAGCCCACTCGTGCGCGCAGAGCATACAGATCAGCGACTTTTTCGCGCCGTCACCTTCACTTCTTAATACGCCGGCGATAGGCTTGCCGCCGCAAAGCGGGCAGGTCGATGGAGTTCCGTCCACGATTGTGGGCTCGCGGTTAGCGGCAAGATATTCCGCGTACGGCTGGAGAAAAATCCACGCCAACAATCGGTCTGAAGAAGTCGCCTCGGGCGAATCGCAGCCCCACGCCTCTTCTGTGCCGTTCAGCACCGATGCCAATTCAAGCTCCCCGTGCCAGAAATCCTCAATCGCTTGCTGCCATACCGCCGGACCTTTTTGTGCCATTTCGGTGGCGGCGTTGGCAAGTGGCACCGGAGCAATCTGCTCGATCACAGACAGAAATGGGAGGAAACTGGGAAGGAGGAGGAAAATATCCAATTCGTCCCGCAAGGGGCGCGCGGACGAAATCTTCGGCGAATCCGCCAGTGCCTTCTGGATTTCCGCGTAGAGGTTTTTCTGAAATGTTGCAACGCGCACGTAGAAGCGCAAACCTTCCGCGGCGAATGGATAGGTTGATGTTAATTCGGTGGCACGACGGATTCGGCGATCCCACTGCACACTGATCATTGTTGTTTAAGTCGGGATCCGCCGGTGACCTCGTTATGCCACGTGCGATGAAACGTCCACGCCCATGCGCGCGTGACGTACCCGTGAACCATGGCGCTGAAGCTGCCCTCCTCCAAGATCGTGCTCATGTACACGTGAATTAGAAACAGTCCAATGGTGATGAGCGCCACGCTCGCGTGGATTAAGATTGCGGCGTAGCGCACGTATCGCAGGCTCCATGGAAGCGTTTCCGTGTACCACAGGGCTACCCCCGAGAGCAGCAGCAGGATCACGCTGTATAACATTCCCCAAAAGAAGAGTTTCTGTCCAAAGTTGAATCGGCCCACCGGAGGCAGTTCGTCGTCGCGGTTCTGGATGTACTCGGGCATGGCTTTCGCCCAGGCACGGTCGTTATCGTCAATTCGCATGTCACCGTGCCACTCTTTAAACATCCAGAATAGCGACACCGTGAAAATCAGGCCGAACCATGGATGCCAGAATCGCGCAGTGGAGGCGCCGCCTACGACGGCGGCCATCCAATACAAATACGGCGACCAGAACGCAAGCCCGGTCATCAAGAGATAAACGTAAGCGAGCGAGCCGAGCCAGTGGTTGGCGCGCTCGCCCAATGAATAGCGCGGGATCAATTCCTCGTTTTGGCCGGCGGCGGTAGAGTGCGAAACGGCCTTGGTGCTCATACGCGCCTCCCATCATCCGGCGGAATTGGTTCTTCTTTCTTTGGGCCGTATCGCATGTAGTGCCAGGCAAGACCAACAAGACCGCCGATCATTGCGAAATTCCCCAGCCATTTCAGCGGCCCTTTCCACAAGCGGACCGAATAGGGAATGTGCGGATCTTTTGGCAGCCCGCCGTACAGCTCGGGATTCTTCGCATCGTGCAGCACGTAGATCACGTGCGTGCCGTTGACTCCCGGCGGATCGTAAACGCCCGCGTCGGCGAATCCAGAGACGTTGCGAAGCTGTTCTGCGCGCGTTTCCGCCAGCTCCTTCATTTCCGGCTTCGTGCCGAAGTGCAGGCAGCCCGTGGGGCACGCTTTAATGCAGGCCGGTTCGAGGCCCACCGACACACGATCGTTGCACAGCGTGCACTTGAAAACCTTGCGCGCCTCTGGACTGAATTTTGGAATGTTGAACGGGCACCCCGTGATGCAGTAGCCGCAACCAATGCAGTGCTGTTCCTGAAAATCCACGATGCCGTTGGCGTACTGCACGATGGCGCCGTCTGCCGGACATGCCGCCAGACAGCCCGGGTCTTCGCAGTGCATGCACTGATCTTTGCGCATCAGCAGCATCATGCTGCCGTCAGCGCGCTCGTGTTCATTGAATTTGATCAGGTTCCAGTAATTCCACGCCGTTTCCGGCATGGTCTGGTAAGTATTGTCGAACGTGGTCTCGCTGAACGTGTAACCGTTCCATTCCAAACACGCCACTTCGCACGCTTTGCATCCAATGCACGTGGTGGTATCCACCAGCTTGCAAACCTGAAATTCTTGGTTGAACCCCGCGCCCGGAACGGTCCCGGCGTGCCCTGAAATCCGGATTATTTCTGTTGACGCCTGGCTCATCGTCGCTCTCTACGCTTTCTCGATTTTCACTAGGAAGCCCTTGGATTCAGGGGTGTGGGCATTCGGATCGGTCACGGCGGGCGTGAGCAAATTCGCCGGCGTTCGCGCGTTTCTTCCTTCATCCTCGTCAATGCCGCGGAAGCCCTGATGAATGGGCAAGCCGATCTGATAAACCTTCTTGCCGTCGATCATCATGGGTTTCAGGCGGCGAGTTACGAAGGCTTTCGCGATGTAGGTTCCGCGCGCGCTGATCACTTTGATCTTGTCCCTTCCGCGAATTCCTTTTTCCTCCGCCAGCTCAACAGGAATTTCAACAAACGGTTCCGGAATCAGCTGCACGTTCATCGGATTATTTTTCGTCCAGTAGTGATACTGCTCGGTCAGCCGATAGGTCGTGCAGACGATGCTGTATTCCTCCGGTGATCCAAACTTGTCGAAGGGAGTTTTGAATTTTTTCACCAGCGGATTGTTCGATTGGTTCGGATGTAGCGGATTCTTGATCGGACTTTCGATCGGTTCGTAGTGCTCCGGGAACGGCCCATCGGCCAGTACACCGATCGGTACAAAGAGCCGTCCCACGCCTTCCGGATTCATGATGAACGGACCCAGATGATCTTTCGGATGGGAATCGGGCTTGAAGTCCGGCACGTCGTTGCCCACCCATTTACCGGCCGCTTCGTTCCACCATACTTGCTTCCGATCCGGATCCCACGGTTTTCCGGCGCTGTTACAAGAAGCGCGATTATAAAGAACGCGGCGATTTGCCGGCCATGACCACGCCCAGTTTGGATAGACGCCTAGGCCGGACGGATCCTCGGTACCGCGCCGTTGGATTTGGGAACCAGCTTCCGTCCACATGCCTGAATAAATCCAATTGCCGCACATTGTTGTGCCGTCGTCCTTCAGCCATGCGAATCCAGGCAATTGCTGACCCGCTTTAATCACTTGCTTCGTCACTGGATCCGTCAAATCCGCGAGCGCGCGGCCGTTCACCTCCATAGCAACTTGCGAAAGCCCGGGGTGGGCGGCGTCCACATAAGCCCAGCTCAGATTCAGGATGGGATCAGGAAATTTGCCTTCCTCCTTCTTGTACAGGTCGCGCACACGCAGGAAAATTTGCGCAATGATATCCTGGTCGAGCCGCGCCAGACCTGGCGGCGGAACGGCGGCATATTTCCATGTTACCCAGCGCGCGGAATTCGTCATGCTGCCGTCTTTTTCCGCGAAGCCCGCGCACGGCAAGCGATACACCGTAGTATTTATGCTTTTTTGTTCTTCGGCCGTAATTCCTGGGGCTTTCCAGAACTCGCTGGTTTCGTCCGGATAAATTTCACCTACCACCAGCCAGTCGGCTTTCTTCAGCGCATTGATGTTTTTATTTGTGTCCGGCCCAATCATCACGCCGTTCATACCGAAAGCCATCATGCCCTTGACCTTGCCGTTATACATATCGTCCCAGATGTGGGTCCAGGAATAATCGCGATCCACTTTGGGCAAATAGTCGAAACCAAATCCGTTTTCCTTCGTCGCCGAGTCTCCATACATGGACTTCAGCAGCGACACGAAAAACTTCGGAGTGTTTGACCAGTAGTTCATCGAACCCCACGCCGTTGGCTTCGATGAACCCGGGGTCACGCGTTTCAAATACGCCGCCAAATCTGTGTCGGTGGGAACAGGCGCTTTCAGGTATCCGGGCAGGCTATCGAAAAGCCCCGCCATGTCCGTCGCGCCCTGAATATTCGAATGCCCACGCAGCGCATTCACTCCGCCGCCTGCTCTGCCGACGTTTCCCAACAGCAGTTGGATCATCGCCGCCGTGCGAATGATTTGCGTGCCAAACGTGTGCTGGGTCCAACCAACCGCGTAGATAATGGTCGCCACCTTGGTCATGTCCCCGTCTTTGCGGACGGACGTGAACAAATCGGCGGCCTTCAGGAACTGCTCCTTCGGGATGCCCGTGATCCGCTCCACCGTTTCCGGCGTGTAACGCGAATACTGCCGCTTCAGCAATTGGAAGACGCAGCGCGGATGCTGAAGCGTCAGGTCGTATGCGACATTCGGCGGCAACGCGGGCGGTTTGCCGCCGGGCGCAGACGTTCCGCCATGCGCAGAGCCTTCGTGCGCGGCAGACGCAACGGCGTCCGCTTTCCCGCTCAGATCTCCACCCTCCTCGTAATTCCAGGTGGTGCTATTGTAAGTGCCCGCTGCGGCGTTGTACCCGGAGTACAAGCCGTCTTCCGGAAGCTTGAAACCTTCTTTAACAATGAACGCAGCGTTCGTGTAATTGACCAGGTACTCCTTCGCGATGCGGTTGTTCTCGATGGCATAACGAATCAGCCCGCCGAGGAACGCAATGTCGGTGCCCGCGCGAATCTGAACGAACAGATCGGCAGTGGAAGACGTGCGGGTGAATCGCGGGTCTACGGAAATCAGCTTCGCGTTGCGGTTGCGCTTGGCCTCCATCGCCCATTTGAATCCGCAGGGATGGTTCTCGGCGGGATTTCCGCCCATGATCAACATCATGTCTGTGTTCTTGATGTCGATCCAGCCATTGGTCATCGCCCCGCGTCCGAATGTTGGTCCCAAACTTGAGACCGTGGGGCCGTGTCAAACACGGGCTTGGTTTTCTAAATACACCAAGCCCAAACTCCTCATCGCTTTTACAACCAGATAGTTGAACTCATTTGTGTCCGTGCAGCCGCCTATGAATGAGATGCCTTCGCAGCGGTTCACCGTGTGGCCCGCCGCGTCCTTCTCGACAAACGTTGCGTCCCGCGTCTTCTTCGTCCACTGCGCAATTTCATCGAGAGCCGTATCCCAGGAAATGTCCTCCCAACTCGTCGCACCAGGACGCCGGACTTGCGGCTTCGTCAGCCGCCGCGGATTAAGAATGTCCTGCTCGAGCGAAGAACCCTTCGGGCACAGCGTGCCGCGGTTGGTTGGATGATCGGGATCCCCCTCGACGTGGATCACTTGCGGCGTGACGTTCTTGGCGCGGTCGCCGATCGTGTAAATCAGCACTCCGCAACCCACCGCGCAATACGGACACGTTGACCTTGTTTCGGCGGCGCGCGCGATCTTTAATTCTTTCAGCTGGGCGTAGGCAGGCTGGAGATCGAATCCGAAGACCGTGGCGGCAACGCCACCGACCGCTGCAACCTTCAGGAAGTCTCTGCGGGATGTTTGCATCGCGGGTCTGTCTCCCGTCCAGCCGGAATCGGCGAACCGTTATGTCTTAGACTCCGATAATTCGTTTGTCAAGAGTTATGAAGCGCATCGGCCTTGAGTTTTCTGGTTTGGGCCACCGAATCGGACGGTAGGTGTTCGGCCCCAAACTTGCTCCCACGATCGTCCGCAGGCATTTTAGAAGATGGTGAGGTCCTCGTTCCTTTTCCGCCTTCTCCTCTGATAACATCCTAAGACCAGTCGAGACCTGCAATTACCCAGATGATTGCAAAAGGGGTTGCAACGCGATGAAAACCTTCGCCCACCGGCTTTGAAATTCAAAACAGAAATGCAAGTGTGGGAACGCAATCGTAGGTTTGGAGAGGAAGCACCGCCATGTCGGATACGAATATAAACGTAAGGCTGACCCAGTTCGAACGCCTGGAGCACATTTTTCCAACCCTTAATGCAGCTCAAATCGCTCGCATCTCGGTGCACGGAAAAAAACGCGCGGTCCAGCGCGGAGAGGTGTTGGTAGAGCCGGGCGACAATAATGTTCCTTTCTTCGTGGTCACATTGGGTGCAATGGAAATCATGCGGCCCACTTGCGAGGGCGAGGACTCTGTCGTAGTGCACCAGGCCGGCCAATTCTTCGGCGAAGTCGGCATATTGTCGGGCCGGAGGAGCATGGTGCGCGCGCGGATGCGTGAAGCAGGCGAAGTCATCGAGGTGGACCGTTCCGGTCTGCAGGAATTGATCGAAACCGACAGCGAGTTGAGCGAGATTCTGATGCGCGCATTCATTCTGCGCCGCGTGGAGTTCATCGCCCATGGCTGGGGAGACGCCGTACTCCTCGGCACCAACAATTCATCCGGGACGTTGCGAATCAAGGAATTCCTGACGCGCAATTCATACCCGCACGCTTACATCGATCTTGAGGGTGAGTCCAATGTTCAGGAACTGTTCGACCATTTCCAGGTGACGCGCGGTGATGTGCCCATCGTGATCTGCCGCGGGGAAATCGTGCTTCGCAATCCCACAAATCAACAGGTAGCCGACTGTCTTGGATTTAACGAAGGGATCGACTTGACCAAGGTTCGTGACGTCATCGTGGTCGGCGCCGGACCATCGGGGCTTGCGGCGGCGGTCTACGCTGCCTCGGAGGGGTTGGATGTTCTCGTCATCGAAAACTACGCTCCGGGAGGACAGGCCGGTTCCAGCTCGAAAATCGAGAATTACCTCGGATTCCCGACGGGAATTTCAGGGCAGGAGCTGGCGGGCCGCGCGTATACACAGGCGCAAAAATTCGGCGCGAGAGTCGTGATCACTCGTGGCGCGGTGCGCCTTGAGTGCGGGCGCAGTCCGTATCTTGTCGAAATTGATGGCGGCGCAACTTTGCCGGCGCGAACCGTGATCATCGCCACGGGAGCCGAATACCGCAAGCTCCCGCTCGAAAACCTGCAACGATTCGAAGGGAATGGCGTGTACTACGGGGCAACATTCCTGGAAGCGCAATTGTGCGGCGGCGAAGAGGTGATCATTGTGGGAGGCGGCAATGCCGCTGGTCAAGCGGCGATATTTCTGTCGCAGACAGCGAAACATGTCCACGTGATGATCCGATCAGGGCGTCTGGCGGACACGATGTCGAGCTACCTGATTCGCAGGATTGAGCAAAGTCAAACAATCACGCTGCACACGGACACCGAGATCGTTGCTCTGGAGGGAGCCGACCGGCTCGATCGCGTGCAGTGTCGCAATAATAAGAGTGGCGACCTGAAGACCCGCGACATCCGCCACGTTTTCCTGATGACCGGAGCGAACCCGAACACAAACTGGCTGGCGGGCTGTCTGGCGCTCGACGAAAAAGGATTCGTCAAAACGGGCGTAGATTTGATTCCAGCCGATTTGACGCCTGCACGATGGCCGTTGACGCGCCGACCGTATCTGCTCGAAGCGAGTCTTCCGGGAGTGTTTGCCGTGGGCGATGTACGCTCGGGCAATGTGAAGCGCGTGGCGTCGGCGGTCGGGGAAGGATCGATCGCAATTTCGATGGTGCACAAGGTTCTCCAGGAAGCGAGAGAACCCCTTGCCGCTGGCGCTGCGGGAACTTGATTGGCGCTCTGGAGGTTCTCTGGTGGCGAATCCAAGAATGGTCGTGCGTGACTCCCTCGATGCCATATTTAGAAAACAGGTTGAGAGCGCACTGAAGAGGCATATCCTCGCGCGCGGTGAACTGACCGGACGGTATAAGCGGTAGGATGCGGCGGTTGCAACCGCCGGCGTTGAAAAGTTCGACGTTAGCGGCACACTCACGCAGCGCACGGCCTACCGACGTCTTTGTGTACGGCGATGAGAGCTCACTGCATCATATTGACTTTTCGAAATAGCCCCTGAACATGAGCTACTCGTAGCGCAGGGCCACCATTGGATCGACGCGCATGGCGCGGCGCGCGGGGATGTAGCACGCCGCGATGGCGACGAGCATGAGTAACGCGGCGACTCCGGCAAATGTGAGCGGGTCATGCGCAGTGACGCCGAAAAGCTGGCTGGCCATCAGACGGGTTAAGCCAAGCGCAGCGGCCGCGCCGATGACGACGCCGGCGAAGGCCATCTTTGCGCCGTGGCCCAGCACAAGCTGCAAAATGTCTCCGCGCTGCGCGCCCAGCGCCACGCGCACGCCGATTTCGTGAGTGCGCTGGCCGACCAGATACGAAATCACGCCATAGATTCCCACGCACGCGAGCACCAGCGCGAGTGCCGCAAAGACGCTCAGAAGAATCATCGAGAATCTCCGCGCAGCAAACGAATTGGAGACGACTTCGTCCATCGTTTGGACGTTGTAGATCACTTCGCGCGGATCGATTTCCTCGACCGCCTTGCGGACGGGGCCCGTCACTGCGGCAGGATCGCCCTTCGTGCGCAGTACGACGGCCACCCCGGTCGCAGCCAGCCGCATAATGTGATCGGGGAGCTGCATAAAGGGATAATAAAATTGCGCTTCGATGGCTGATTTCTCATCGGCGCCGAGCCCCCACTGCTTTACGTGGCCGGCCACTCCGACAATTTCAGCTTGCACGTTGAAGGTCGCGAGGTGGATGCGTTTGCCAATGGGATTTTCGTGCGGGAAATATGTGCGCGCGAAAACATCGTCGATCACGATCACGACCGGAGAGTGTTCATCGTCCTGCGGCGAGATGAAACGTCCGCGCTTCAGGGTGATTCCCATGGCTCGTTCAAAGCCGGATTCGGCTAGATAAAACATGGCTTGGTTCATTTCATTGAGGTTCGCAGGTTTTGGGCGGCCCTCAATCCAGAAGGCCTCGGAAGAACTATGCTGCATCGGGCGCGAGCCAAGCGTCACGGAAACCGCTTCCACGCCAGGGATGGATAGCATTTTGTCGTCGAATGCGCGCAGACGGGCGCGTGTTTCCGCCGAACTGGTTGTGGGAGATGCCGGCAGCGACAAACTGAAAGTAATTGCGTGGCTGGGATTGAAGCCGGGATTGACGCGCCAAAGCGCCGCCAAGCTGCGAATCATCAGCCCTGCGCCCACAAGCAAAACCAAAGCCATGGCCACTTCGACGGCGACGAAAATTCCCTGAAGCCGGTGACGCGCGCCGCTCGACCCTCGGCCTCCCTCCTTAAGAATCTCCTGCAAATTGACGCGCGAAGTTTTCAGCGCGGGAGCGAGGCCGAACAAAATTCCGGCAAAGAGCGAGACGCTGAGCGTGAAGAGCAACACGCGGAAGTCCAGTGAGACTTCACTCGCGCGCGGCAACGCGTCGGGCAAAGTGCCGAGCACGGCTTTCGTGCCCCAAAAAGCGAATAAGAGACCGAGTGCTCCACCGAGGCCGGCAAGCAAGATGCTTTCGGTGAGAAGCTGCCGAATAACACGCCTGTGACTCGCGCCCAGCGCCGCGCGAATCGCGAACTCGCGCGACCTGCCCATCGAGCGTGCCAGAAGAAGGTTCGCGACGTTGGCGCACGCAATCAGCAGCAAGAAGCCCACCGCGACCAAAAGCACAAGCAAGAATGGCTGAACGTTACCGACGATATCTTCCTTCATGGAAACCAGCGCGGCACTCATGCCCTTATCGGCCTCCGGGTAGGCTGAGGCGAGGTTTCGAGTAATGCCTTCCATATCGGCTTTCGCTTGGGAAAGCGTCATGCCCGCCTTCAGGCGTCCAACCATTCCTGAACTAAAGACAATGCCGCGGTCGCGAAAGGATGGATCGTTCCATTGGCCGATGGGCGTGTAGACATCCCGATCGTGGCCATAGAAGCTGAAGCTTGAGGGAATCACGCCCACAATCGTGTAAGACGTGCCATTTAGGTTGATCGATTTTCCGATGATATCCGGCGAAGAGCCGAATCTGCGCCCCCAGAAACCCCCGCCAAGAATTGCAACCGGCGCGGCGCCCACTTGATCGTCGTCAGCGCGGAATGTGCGGCCAAGAATAGGTTTCACGCCGAGCGTTTCAAAAAAATCGGCGGAAATCATGTAACCGCTCACGCGCTCCGCCTCGCCCGTTCCAGTGAAGTTGTAATCCTCATTGTGGTACAGGGCTATCGATGAGAACGAATGCGTGTCCCGCTGCCAGTCGAGGAAATTGGGGTAGGAGACTGGCGCTTGGTCGTATCCGGGGGCTTTTCCGTAGAGCGCGACGAGCTGGCTTGGATGCGGATACGGCAGTGGATTGAGCAGCACGCCATTCACAACCGAAAAAAGGGCGGTGTTCGCGCCGATGCCCAGGGCCAGAGTAAGAATGGCGATGGCGGCGAACGCAGGAGATTTGGCGAGCATTCGAAAAGCGTAGCGAATATCCTGTCCGATGCTGCTCAAAAAATTTCCGCCGTCCTTTCCCGGCACGATAGGTTCGCTGTACAAATTTCGCACGACGGGTTTGATGCCGCGCGCGAGCAAGTCTTCGCCCTGGAGCTCTTCCAGGGCGGTGCGAAAAGAGTCGTTTTCGGTTTGGCCGCTCGAGAGGAGTTCCTGGTAGCGATCTTCGAGGTGCTGGGCAACCTCTTCGGCAATTTCCGCTTCGCGCGCTGGGGCGAGTTTCAGCGGAACAAGTCTGCGTAGAATTTCCGGCTTCCATTCAGGCATTTTCGGTCTCCGTGGTGCGCCGCGTGATACGGTTGATGCCGTGGACAAATTGGCGCCAGCCGCGAAGCTGCGAAGCCAGGATTCTGCGGCCTTGCGGCGTCAGGCGATAATAGCGGCGGCGGCGCTGGCCGCTTTTCTCGACCCAGCGTCCGTGCAACCAGCCACGGCGTTCCAGGCGGTAGAGCAGCGGGTAGAGCGAAGCAACGTGAAAACGGACTGCGCCGCCGGAGCGTTGCTCGATGAGTTTGCTGATTTCGTAGCCGTGGCGCGGCCGGGTTTCCACGAGAGAAAGAATCAAGAGCTCGGCGCTGCCTTTTTTCCATTCGACTGCGAGAGCTGAGGCTGTTCTGTCCATATATGGTATAGCGACATATTAAATCCGATAAAGCGCCGGACTCAAGAGAAATTTTGCTCTGGATTTGTCAGGCTTCGCGAAACTGGAAGCCACGGTCATACGGGTCGAAGGCATCTCCGGCCGTTGTTCTGATTGTCGCCTGCGGATGGTCGGTTGTCCTGGCATTACGAATTAAGCGCCTCGCCACTTCGGCTCGATTCAGGTGAGTGCCATCACTCAAGAAGGTGACCGCCGTCACCGAGGAACGCCTCAAAGGCCTACTACAAATTGAACTGTGATTAAGTCGTATTTGTTGTCGGGCCCTTGAACGAGGAATGGCTTGGAAAGGAGCATGATGATGAAAAGTATCTTCTCACTGATAGCTATGGTTGCGCTGTTTTGCTTGCCTGCTTATGCGCAAAAGGACGAAAACAATCGCATTAGGAATGCAGGCAAAGTGATGGTTGAGATTCTCAATGTACCCGACGATATCCCGGCGGATCTTTTAAACAAGGCGGAATGCGTCATCGTGCTGCCTTCGGTGATGAAATTTGCGATCGGGTTCGGGGGCAGTTACGGTCGCGGCGTGATGACTTGCCGGAGCGGCAATGACTTCAGCGGACCTTGGAGTGCGCCTTCCATGATGGCGCTCGAAGGTGGAAGTTTTGGCTTTCAGTTGGGAGGCCAGGCGACAGACTTTGTCTTGTTGGTGATGAATAAGCGCGGGGCTGATTCGATTCTCACCAGCAAGGTCAAGCTCGGCGGCGACATGGCTGCTGCAGCCGGGCCCAAGGGCCGCAGTGCTGCGGCATCCACGGATGTCACCATGCGGGCGGAAATTCTGTCGTATTCGCGTTCGCGCGGATTGTTTGCCGGAATCTCACTCGAAGGCTCGACTCTCCGCCCCGATAACGATGGCAACGAGAGGCTCTACGGAAAAGGCATCACAGCGAAGGACGTCGTCATCAATAGTGCGATCCACGCGCCTGCATCGGCGAAATTACTCGTTTCCACTCTCAACAGGAAGTCGCCGAGCAACAGGTCCGATAAGTAGGGATCAATGGCGCAACATCGCTCGCGACCGAGCGAGGGCATCGAGAAATGGACTTAATGGAGGCAATACTTATGAAACCAGTTGGTCTTATCAGCACGGTGGCTCTGCTCCTTCTTCTTGGAGCGTTTGCTCCCGCTTATGCACAACAGGAGCAACACGGACAAGACGCCAACACCTCGAAACAGGAGCAGCAGGCTAAGCCAAAAAAGCAGCAACAGCAGCAGAAGCAGAAGGCCAAAGGTCAGCAACAACAGCGGAAGCAACAACAAGCCAAGGGTCAGCAGACGCAGCAACCGAAACAGCAGCAGCCACAGAAAGTTCAGCAGCAGGAGCAGAGCAAGCAGCAGCAACAACAGCGGAAGCAACAACAAGCCAAGAGTCAGCAGACGCAGCAACCGAAACAGCAGCAGCCACAGAAGGTTCAGCAACAGCGGGTTCAGCAACAACAGCAACCACAGAAAGTTCAGCAGCAACAGCAGCGTCCTCAGCAGCAGGTCAATCAACC
>Ga0307373_10002103_pt1 | contig 36382 bp, 20 predicted proteins | sample OX2MG_FD_202534 | JGI IMG/M metagenome (GOLD analysis project Ga0307373, IMG submission 202534) | Soil microbial communities from Risofladan, Vaasa, Finland - OX-2 | ecosystem: Environmental > Terrestrial > Soil > Coastal area > Acid sulfate soil | place: Finland: Risofladan, Vaasa | collected...
CAAGCGGTGGGATGCTGACCGGCGATCTGGTGGCTGAAGCTAGCCGAATCCTTGATGAGACCGAGGGCGAATTCCTCCCCGAGTGGGAGCAGGTTGAGAGTGAGACCAACGGTGGACGTGGCGCGGCAGCCGAGTATGTGAGGACCCTTCGGGAGATTGCTGAGACTGCCAGAGTCGACTTGATGTGTGGACTCGCCACAAACCACATGGCACGCCAGGAGCCAGGGAAGGCGATCCCATTTCTGGAGCAGGCTCTTGAGCGGCAACCTGAGCGGGAGGACCTAGCCCGAAAGCTCCGTGCCGCGTACCTGGAAACTGGCCAGCACACCAGGGCCGCTGAAATTCAAAAGGACCACGCCCTAGACGCCTGACGCAAATCGACGCCTTTCGGCTGTCGATGCGGCACATTTACAACCGAATATGCCGGCCCCCTCAAGCTTGCTCATGAGCGTTTGCCGGTCGCCGGGTCGCTCGGCGCGAGAGTATGGACCGGGGCATGGATTGCGGTGGGGTACTCCCGGCCGTCGATGGTCGACGTCTTCCACGCGCAGCGACAACTGCGGCAAAAACTCCACCCTCCGCGACTACGAGCGGGGTCGGTCAGTTCTCCGGAGCAGCCTGGGCAGGCACATCTGCCTACTGCGACGCGAGTTAGAGCTGCGGCGCGGTCGAACATGTGTTCGAATGATAGTCGCTCAATCCGTGATCCAAGTCGACCGAGGGACACGACGAACAGGTGTCGCGCGCCCGGCCTAAGATTCGGCGGGCATGGGGGACCAATCACCGGGCGTCGTCTTCATATCAGCTTCTTTGGCAAGGTTGATTGCGAAGCTGACCGCCCAGCCGTCAGGCGCTATCGCGGCCAAGGGGGTCTGACATCGCTCGGCTCGAGGAGCTCACCAAAGGTGCACTCGTCTCCGGTGTCGTCGCTGACAACGCGGTGACAGTCATCGACATTACCTTGCATGGCTCCGACGTCCTGACACTTACCTACAGGATGGCCGACGGCACCGTCGCCGAGCGCCTCATCTACCGTGAGGATGAGCCACGGCTGACGATTGTCGAAGAGGGCAGGCCTTGGGCCTTCGATGGTGATGGGGCGGCTTTTAAGCTGGCTAGCGAGGCGAAGCGGATTGACCTCGCGTACCTCTTTGACCCATATGTAGCGGTCAGCACCAGCCTAGTCGAGCCACTTCCGCACCAGATCACGGCCGTATATGAAGCGATGCTGCCGCGCCAGCCGCTCTCTTTTCTCTTGGCCGATGACCCCGGCGCAGGTAAGACCATCATGACGGGCCTATTCATCCGCGAGCTCATCGTCCGCGGCGACCTGCGGCGCTGCCTTGTGGTGACCCCGGGTTCACTCGTGGAACAATGGCAGGCGGAACTAGCCGAGAAGTTCCACCTCGATTTCACTCTCCTGACCCGCGATCGAATCGAAGGTTCGGCTTCGGGTAACCCGTTCTCTGACGCGGACCTGATGATCGCGAGGCTGGACAAGTTGAGCCGTGACGAGGAGCTTCAGCTCCTCTTGGATAATGCCCCCGACTGGGATCTCATCGTGTTCGATGAAGCGCACAAGCTCTCGGCGCAGCTGTTCTCGGGCGAGGTCAAGAAGACGAAGCGGCGGCTGCTTGCGGAGCGAGTAAGGAACCACACGCGTCACTTTCTGCTCCTCACTGCCACGCCCCACAACGGCAAAGAAGAGGACTTCGAATTGTTCATGAGCCTGTTGGACCCCGACCGGTTCGCGGGGCACAAGCGCAAGGCCTCTGATGCGGCACCGCCGGTCTCGGATCCGGGCGAGCTCATGCGCCGGCTGATGAAGGAACAGCTCGTCAAGTTCGACGGGACGGCACTCTTCCCGCCGCGACACGCATACGTCGTGCCGTACGACCTTTCCGGACCAGAGTCTGCCCTCTACGAGCAGGTAACGACCTACGTTCGCGAGGAGATGAACCGCGCCGAGCGTCTCAAGGCAGAAGGCGAAGGCAGGCGCGGGCTGATCGTTGGCTTCGCCCTCACGGTCCTTCAGCGCCGACTCGCGTCATCGCCGGCGGCGATCCACATGTCACTGAAGCGTCGTCTCGCACGTCTTGAGCGGACACTCGCCGACACCGAGCTCCAGCGCCAGGGCGAGCAGGCCAAGGTAACGATTCCCGAGCTCACGGCCCTGACCGTCCCGGATGTCGAGGCGATTGACGACGATGAGGCGACCGCCGAAGAGGCCGAAGCCGCCGAGGAGACCGCCGTCGATCTTGCGACCGCCGCCCGCACAATCGCTGAGCTCCGCCTCGAGATTGCGCGGTTGCGGGAGCTAGAGGCGCTCGCGGCCGGTGTCCGCAGGCTAGGCACTGACACCAAATGGACGGAGCTCTCAACCCTCCTTCAGGACGCGCCTGAGATGAGGGACGCCGGGGGGGGCCGCCGCAAGCTGATCGTCTTCACGGAGCATCGCGACACGCTCGACTACCTCGTCGAGCGGATGGGGACGTTCCTCGGTCGGCCGGAGGCGATCGTGGCAATCCACGGTGGCCTCCCCCGCGACCAACGTCGCGCTGCTGAATTGGCCTTCAAGGCCGACCCTTCAGTCGTAGTCCTGGTAGCGACGGATGCGGCAGGCGAGGGCATCAATCTGCAGCGTGCTCACCTCATGGTGAACTACGACCTCCCTTGGAATCCAAACCGCATCGAGCAGCGGTTCGGGAGGATTCACCGTATCGGCCAGACCGAACCGTGCCATCTTTGGAACCTCGTCGCCCATAAGACGCGGGAGGGCGACGTCTACGCCCGCCTGCTCGAGAAGATCGCAGTCCAAGTAGAAGCCCTAGGCGGCACCGTATTCGATGTCCTCGGCGAGGTCACGTTCGAGGGCAAGCCACTCCGTCAGCTCCTGATCGAGGCCATCCGGCTGGGGGACAGTCCTGAGGTGCGCACTCAGATGACGCGTGTTATCGACGAGGCGCTCGATGTCGCTCATCTCCGCCTACTTCTCGCGACCAGGGCACTTGGGGCTAACCTGCTCGACACGACCAAGGTCGCAGCAGTTCGCGATGAACTCGAGCGAGCCGAGGCGAATCGACTCCAGCCCCACTACGTCCGCGACTTCTTCCTCCAGAGCTTCCGTAGTCTCGGCGGCCAGATCCGAGAGCGAGAGCCGGCGCGCTACGAGCTCACAAAGGTCCCCGGGCGCATCCGCGATCGAGCACGCGAAGCCGCTATGCGTCCAGGCATCCTTGGCGCGTACGAGCGGATCGCCTTCGAGAAGGATCGTGTCGCTGTCCTTGGGATGCCGCTGGCTGAGTTCGTCTGCCCGGGACACCCCCTCCTCGAGGCAGTAATCGATCTGGTCCTCCAGGACCACCGTGAGCTCCTTCGTCGCGGTGCACTCCTCGTCGATGAGACTGACCCGTCCGATAGGCTCCGAGCGCTCGTTTACCTCGAGCACGCCATTGTCGACGGACGACCGACCCGCGACGGCCACCCCACCGTCGTGAGCCGCCGCCTGGAGTTCGTGGAGATCGGAGAGGAGGTTGCTGGTGGCGCGGGCGCCGCGCCTTACCTCGACTACCGGCCATGCTCGACGGAGGAACGGGACCTCGTTTCTCCTGCCATCGAATCTGCAGCGTGGCTCATCGGCGCGACTCTTGAAAGCCGCGCCACTGATTACGCCATCGAGAGGCTAGCCCGTTCCCACCTAGCCGAGGTCCGCGAACGAACACTCGACCGCGTCGAGCGGACCCGCCGCGAGGTTCATGCGCGCCTAACCTACGAGATCAACTATTGGGACAGCCAATTCGCGCGCCTGAGGGAACAGGAGCGGGCAGGCAAGCAGACTCGGCTCGCGAGCAGCGTAGCCCGCCAACGCGCCGACGATCTCGCGGATCGCCTCCGATCTCGTTCGCGCGAGTTGGAGCTCGAGGCCCAGATCCAGGCGCTCCCGCCTGTAGTGGTCGGCGGGGCTATCGTTGTTCCCCTAGGCTTGCTCGACCGCCTGACGGGCCGCGTCCCAAATGCGCACGATCCGGCGGCCAGCGCCGCCGTCGAACGGATCGCGATGGACATAGTCCTGGGCCTTGAGCGGGATCTCGGCAACGATCCACGTGACGTTGCTGCTGATAAGGTCGGCTATGACGTCGAGTCTCGCGAACCGGACGGTCGGTTGCGGTTCATTGAAGTCAAGGGCCGCGCCGAGGGCTCCACGACTGTCACAGTTACCAAGAACGAGATCATCAAGAGCCTCAACGTGCCTGATCGCTTCATCTTGGCGATCGTCGAGGTCCAAAATGGCAAGGGCGCAGCGCCGATGTATGTAAGGCGCCCATTCGCGGTTGGGCCAGATCCCGCGGCAACGTCGGTTAACTACTCGATCACGGACTTGCTCGCCCAGGGAGAACTTGTGGAGTCGTACAGATGAAGCGCCAGAATGGCGCGGCATGAAGCGCAAACTGATCGAGGTTGCTCTGCCTCTCGAGGCGATCAACATTGCGTCCGCGCGAGAAAAAAGCATCCGCCACGGCCATCCCTCCACTCTGCATCTATGGTGGGCCCGCCGACCGTTGGCCGCTTGCCGCGCAGTGCTATTTGCTAGCTTGGTCGACGACCCAAGCTCAGATCCTGAACACTTCCCGACCGACAAGGCTCAGGAGGACGAGCGCCGCCGACTCTTCAGGATTATCGAGGAACTCGTCGAGTGGGAGAACTCGAGCAACGAACAGGTGCTGCAGCGCGCTCGAGCCGAGATTCTCAGGTCCACTGGCGGCAACCCCCCGGCGGTGCTCGATCCGTTCTGCGGCGGCGGCTCGATCCCGCTAGAGGCTGAGCGCCTCGGGCTCACGGTATACGCGTCGGACCTGAACCCGGTCGCAGTTCTAGTCACGAAAGCGCTCGTTGAGATTCCTCCGAAGTTCGCGAACATGCCACCCGTCCATCCAGATGCCCGACGTGGCGTCGGGGGCACTGGCGATTGGCGAGGCGCCGCCGGGCTCGCGGAGGACATCCGCCGCTACGGGGCCTGGATACGCGACGAAGCGGAGCGTCGAATCGGCCACCTGTACCCGCGGGTCCGCCTGCCGAAGGAAGAGGGCGGTGGCGAGGCGACGGTCATCGCGTGGCTGTGGGCACGCACCGTGAAGTGCCCAAACCCGGCCTGCGGTGCCCGCATGCCACTCGTTGGTTCATTCGCACTCTCGACGAAGACAGGAAAGGAGGCGTGGGTCGAACCCATCGTCGATCGGGTATCGAAGACGGTTCGATTCGAGGTGCGCACCGGGCGCGGTAAGGCGCCCGAACCTACGAAGATCGGCCGAGGGGCGAACTTCCGCTGCCTCGTTTGTGAGCAGGTCTCACCAGAGCCGCACATCAAGGCTGAATCGCGTGCGGGCCAAATGACAGCCCAACTCATGGCCATCGTTGCCGAAGGTCGGATGGGCCGGATCTACTTGGGGCCCGTCACGGAGCACGAGCAGATTGCCGGCTCCGCGGAGCCTTCCTGGGAACCTGACGAAGCGATGAACCGTGATACGCAGAACCTCGTGAGTGGGCGTGGGTATGGCTTCTTCAAATGGAGCGACCTCTTCACGCGCCGGCAACTCGTTGCCCTGACAACATTCAGCGATCTCGTTGGTGAGGCCCGCGAGCTCGTGCTCCGCGACGCTCGTTCCGCCGGTGCATCAGATGACGAACGTCGGCTCGCAGCAGGCGGGACAGGCGCTGCTTCATACTCGGATGCCGTCGCAACCTACCTGGGGCTCGGCGTGAGTCGCCTTGCTGACATCTCGACCTCGTTCTCGGTGTGGAGCCCAGGCCGCGATCAGCAGAAGACCACGTTCGCTCGACAAGCCATTGCTATGGTGTGGGACTTCGCTGAGGCGAACGCATTTTCAGGGGCGGCAGGGGATTTCGAGGTCACACTCAAGAGTATTGGCCGAGTGGTTGATGCCCTGCCGACTGCCAGTGGGGCTGTCGTTCGACAAGCGGACGCCACTGCGGCCACGACCGGTCTCGTCGGATCTCTTGTCTCGACCGACCCGCCCTACTACGACAACATCGGCTACGCGGACTTATCGGACTTCTTCTATGTTTGGCTGCGCCGAACCCTAGCTGATGTCTACCCGGAGCTCTTTGCGACGGTCCTGACACCGAAGGCGGCTGAGCTGGTCGCAGCTGCCTACCGGTTCGATGGAAACAAGGACGCAGCTGAGAAGCACTTTGAGACTGGGCTCGGTGCGGCATTCAGTCGAATGCGCGAGGTCACGGCCCGGAGCGTTCCAGTGACGGTCTACTACGCCTTCAAGCAGAGCGAGTCCGACGACGCTGAAAATGGGGAAGCTGCTGTTGCCTCAACCGGCTGGGAGACGATGCTCGAGGGCTTACTGCGTGCCGGCTTCTCAATCGACGGGACTTGGCCAATGCGAACCGAGCGGACAGCGCGGAGCATTTCAATTGGCACCAACGCCCTCGCTTCATCAATCGTTCTCGTCTGTCGTCACCGGGCTGATGACGCATCGATAACAACGCGGAAGGACTTCATCGCCGCATTGAAACGGGAGATGCCCGAGGCGCTCCGAACACTTCAGCATGGCAACATCGCCCCAGTCGACCTCGCTCAGGCCTCGATCGGGCCGGGCATGGCGGTTTTCAGTCGGTACGCGAAGGTCCTCGAGCCGGACGGTTCCGCGATGCGCGTACGCACGGCGCTCGCGCTGATCAACCAGGTGCTTGACGAGATCCTCGCCGAGCAGGAGGGCGAGTTCGACCCGGACACCCGCTGGGCGATTGCGTGGTACGAGCAGTTTGGGCTCCGCGAGGCGGAGTACGGCACCGCTGAAATCCTATCGAAGGCAAAGAACACCTCAATCGGAGGGCTTGTGGAGGCAGGTATTGTCGCGGCCTCGCGCGGCCGCGTTCGGCTGCTGGAGCGAATTGAATACAGTGCCGACTGGGATCCCTCGAAGGATCAGCGTGTCCCCGTCTGGGAAGCGACCCAGCGGCTCGTCCACGCGTTATTGACGGGCAGCGAGGCATCGGCCGGTGACCTCCTGGCGCGCCTTGGTGGTCTCGGCGACACCGCTCGCGACCTCGCGTACCGCCTCTACCAGGCCGCCGAGCGAAAGGGTTGGACCGACGAGGCCAGGGCCTACAACGCGCTTGTGGTGGCCTGGAACGATCTCAGCCGCGCGGCGGACTCGACCCGAACAGCCCAGCCGACGCAAACCAACCTTGGGCTCGAGTAGAGGTTATTCACGTTGGCATTGACGAATAAGGAACGCATCGGGCGGATGCTCGACGGCCTCGCGGAGGGCCTTAAGCCAGTCGTCGAACAGACTTTTGTTAAGGCCTATGGGGGCGCCTGGATCTCGACGGTCGAGGCCGCGAAAGGCCCCGGGACCGGGGCATCTGATCCTAACGACCCCCAATTCCTCCTCAACGCGATCTGGTTCCATTGGCAGGATACTCTCGGGAAGACCCTCGGAATGGCCGAGAAGAACTACGTCGCCGAGTTGCGCCTCACCCGAAACCGCTGGGCCCATCCGGGCGAGAAGCCATTCACCGGGGATGACGTTTACCGCGCTTACGACACCGCTGAACGCCTCCTCCGTTCGATCGCGGCCCCGGAGGCGGACGCGCTTGCCAAGTTGAAGGTCGCAGTCCTCATGGAGAACGCTGTGGCTCAGCAGAAGGAAAAGCGAAGGGCAACGACCGCAGCGCCGGTCGCTGCTGAGCCTCTGAAAGGTCTCGCCCCTTGGCGGAGCCTCGCCACTCCGCATCCCGATGTCGCCACAGGTCGATACCGCCAGGCAGAGTTCGCAGCCGATCTCGCTCAGGTCGCCCGGGGCGAGGGGGCGAAGGAGTATCTGGACCCTCGCGAGTTCTTCGCCAGGACATACCTTACTGAAGGGCTGAGCCTACTTCTGGCGGGCGCTCTTCGGCGACTGACGGGAGCCGGAGGCGAGTCAGTAGTCGACCTCCAAACGACGTTCGGCGGGGGCAAGACACACTCGATGCTTGCCCTCTGGCATTTGGTCGACCCTGCCGTACAGGTCGCCAGCCTGCCCGGGCTTGAAGAGATCCTCACCCAGGCTAAGGTGACCGCGCTGCCCAAGGTCTCGCGCGCGGCGATAGTCGGAACCGCGCTTTCGCCGATCACCCCGCGGGTCGTCGACGGTGCGGAGATCCGAACGCTCTGGGGCGAGCTCGCCTGGCGCCTCGGGGGCGCTTCGGCGTTCGCGATTGTCGCGGAGGCCGACCGGACTGGAGTCCCGCCCGGCGCCGACACTCTCCGCGCCCTTCTAGGAGCACACGCGCCGGTCGTCATTCTGATCGATGAATGGGTGACATACGCCCGACTCCAATGGGGTAAGGACAATCTGCCCGGAGGTACGTTTGATGCCGCACTTTCGTTCGCGCAGCAGCTGACCGGAGCCGTCGACCAGGTACCGGGTGCCCAGCTTGTGGTCTCGCTGCCATCATCCGCAATCGAGGTCGGCGGCGAGGGTGGCCAACGAGCCTTGGAGTCGCTCAAACATGTCGTGCACCGAGTAGACGCCCCGTGGCGGCCGGCGGCGGCGCAGGAGTCGTTCGAAATCGTTCGTCGCCGTCTTTTCGAGCCCTTGTCGGGGGATGCTGCGAAGGGCCGAGACGAAGTTGTCCAGCGCTTTGGCGAGCTATACGCTCAGCATCAGGGCAGTTTCCCGCCCGAGACAAAGGAGAAAACCTATCTCGATCGCCTGCGGAACTGCTACCCGATCCATCCTGAACTTTTCGACCGGTTATTCGACGACTGGTCGACTCTCGAGCGGTTCCAGCGAACCCGCGGAGTGCTGAAACTGATGGCAGCCGTCGTCCACGCGCTCTGGGAGAGCCAGGATGGAAACCTTCTGATTCTGCCGGCCGCAATTCCGCTCAACGACACGGCGGTTCTTCCCCAGTTGACGCAGTATCTCGATGACACTTGGCAGCCGATCATCGAGAGCGATGTTGACGGTACGAGCTCTCTCCCCCTCCGGTTAGATCGGGAGAACGCCGGGACCTACGGTCGCTATTCGGCCGCCCGCCGGGTGGCCCGTACAGTCTTTATGGGCTCGGCTCCCTTACCTGCTGCTGCGAATCGAGGGATCGACGAACGGCGAATCCTACTCGGGGCCGTGCAGCCTGGCGAAACGCCGGGGACATTCGGCGACGCACTACGCAAACTCGCGGGGCAGGCGACCTATCTGTACGAGAACAGCGGTCGGTACTGGTATGCGACCCAACCATCGGTTAACCAGCTGGCCCGGGATCGGGCAGAGCAACAGCCGGTGGACCGAGTGGAGATGGAGATTGAACGACGATTGAAGTTGGCGCTCATCGACCGGGGCCCGTTCGCTCGGGTCCACCCGTCACCGAAGTCGGGCTCAGACGTACCAGATGAGGACGACGTCTCGCTAGTTGCCCTCGGGCCGGACCACCCATATGACGGCAAGGCAGCAACGTCGAAGGCCGTCAAAGCGGGCGGCGAGATCCTCGCGTCACGGGGCGCTGGGTCGCGCATCAACCAAAACATGCTCATCTTCCTCGCAGCAGACCACCTCCGTCTCGGCGAACTGACGCAGGCTGTCAGGGAATACCTCGCGTGGAATTCGATCGTGGAGGATGGTGAAGCGGGCCGGCTCAACCTCGATTCATTCCAGCGAAGCCAGGCGAAGGCGCAGCGCGAAGGCGCCGACGAGACGGCTCGCAGTCGTATCCCCGAGACCTACCAATGGCTACTCGTTCCACAGCAGTCCAACCCATTGGCCAAGGTCGAGCTACGACCAGTCAAGGTATCCGGCTCAGACACTCTGGCGGTCCGCGCCGGAGCCAAGCTCCGCAACGAGGAGCATCTGATTACTAAGTTCGGTGGCGTGAACCTCCGGCTAGTCCTCGATGGAACGCTCAAAGAGAAGTGGGACGTCGAGCACGCCTTTGGGTTGAAGCAACTGTGGGGTTGGTTCGCTCAGTATCCCTATCTACCCCGCTTGCGAGACGTGTCCGTCCTCGAGGGAGCTGTGCGTGATGGATCATCGAGCCTGGTCTGGCGATCCGAGACCTTCGCCTATGCGGCCGCTCGCGAGGCTGCCGGCGAATACCGAGGGATCGTCGCTGGACGCCTCGCCGATACACCAGTTACTTCCACGAGTGTGATTGTGGATGGGGCTGTGCTGCCGGACCCGTTACCGGGTGTGGAACCCTCGAAACCGCCACCGCCTGGCCCAGGGCCAGGCACGGCGCCGGTGCGGCGGGTCAAGCGCTTTCATGGCGAGGTCAGCCTGGGTGACCCGCGGCGCCCGATTCCCGAACTAACCAAGATCGTCGATGAGGTTATTGATCGCCTCGCCCAGCAGACGGACGTGCAGCTCCGTGTCACGCTCCAGGTCGAAGCTGAGCATTCGGACGCGGACGGATTCGCCGAGGACACAGTTCGCACGATTTCCGAGAACGCTAGGACTCTTCGATTCGACTTCGACTGGGAGAAGGCCTAGCCTCCCGCGGTCGGTTGACAGGCACCCAGTGTGGGAGGATGGCGATTGACTCGCCGATTTCCACGCTCCACCAGTAGCTAAAAGAGAAATGTCTCCTCGCTGTCGGTCTGTCCTGCACGGTCCTTAGGAGACTTGATGACCCGGTCGCGCGCTTTCAGTCTGGGCTCAGCGCTGAAAAGTTGGCGGACGGATTCAAGTCCATCGGCCGGAATTCCCAACACCCTGCCGAAGGCCGCGTCTATTCGGCCTCTTACGCTATCGTCTGCCGCCCTGCCGACTGCTATCAGGGGTTGCGAGTGGACCGTGCCCCAGCAGTTCAACAGAACTTTAGTTTGCGATGCTGTCAGCGCTGCCGGATCCAGCACATTGAGCCGCAAGAGCTTGTTTTTCTTCATGCTCAACCATGGCCCTTCGGTTTCCTCCGATGCTCCGACCCAGGCGATTAAGCCCAAGGTCGCGTTCATCCACATCGCAAGGATCTTGTAGGCATCATCACTCTCCTGCTTAAGCCGAACGGGCCACATTGTGTTAGCGAGCGCTCGATCCGAGAGCAATATCGCCGCCGTTGCGTGGGTCGTTAGCCGCAGGCGCTCGGCAACCAGGAGTCTGCTGGCTCCCGACCAAAGCTCCGCAGCGTAGCGGCGCGAGTGTTCCGCCGTCCGGCGTCCGGACGGAGACAGCCATACGTTGGGCTCCGCTTCGATAGTCCGGTGCTTTGCGCTGTGACCCCAGAAGCAGTTGTAGCCGGTCTGAACTGTCGACCTAACGAAACCATCGTGAAGTCGCGCCCGATCAGGGCCGACTGTTGCAATAGCCGAGAGTGGTTTCAGCGGTATCGAGATGCCTTTGATCACTCGGGGAAAGTAGACGGGCTCGCCTTCGTCCATAGCAGTGGCGACCAAGTCGAGTTCAGGGCTTGCGAAAGTTCCGTGACGCCATGGATCGGATGTTGCTGGTGCCGGCCTGGAAAAAGCGTGGCCGAAACTGGCCCACACTTCGGAGCCGAGGGCAACCGGCTGACCAAGCGCACCTGGATCACCCATTCGTAGCAGAGATGTGGCCACTCCCAATGCGTCAATTGGGTTGCGCGGGTTCTTGGTGAGCTGAACCCAGACAGTCCGATGGGTTCCGCGCTCCTCCCGTGAACTAAGTCTCCGTGCGATAAGCAGTATCTCCGCAAGGTTCGTCGAATCTGAGAAGTTCCAGTGCCCAGGTTCGTGCGATGAGATGACCATTTCCACTTGATATTTGGAGGATAGGAGATGTCGAGTCCGGTCCCACTGAGTCCCAGTCAGCATGGTCTTGGGAAGAACCAGGGCCATTCGCCCGCCATCCTTGACCATACGATCCGCCAGAGGTACAAAGAGCGCACCGAGTCCAGCTACGATCCGCCCCTGAACATCCGGGCGTTTGGCTAGACGATCTAGGTTTTTGCGCGCCGTCGGCCACTCCTTTTCGTCGAGGCTTCCGAGAAGCCTCGAGCCGCCCTGCGTTCTGGTAAAGGGGGGATTCATGATCACCAGATCAACCTGTGGAATTGCGATAACCACATTCTTGCCGGCGACTCCATCACCGGTGATCCTGTCTCCCCAGGCTCCGAAAAGGCTGCCCTCGGCCGCTCCCATCAGCAGGTCAAGGCTTCCGAGGTGACCGTCCTTGCCACCAAAGGGAAGCTGATAGAGACGGGATCGACTTATGACTGTCCCAGGAGATGAGAGCAGGAGTGTCGAGGCGCATACTTGGACCGCATAAGCCAGGATGTCGAACCCATCGATGTTGTCCTCGATCAAGTGTCGACCGAGCTCAACGCCATCGACAGGCTTTCTCGCCGCCCGGCGTGCCGCGGCGTAGTGGCGGCGGACCGCCCCTAGGCAAGCAGCGAGCAGGGTTCCAGTGCCACACGCGGGATCCGCGAATCGAAACTGGAACTCATCGGGCTCGGCAGCCCAGTCCGTTGTTAGCCATTTTGCTGGGGCCGTAACCAGGGTGGCTAGAAGGGTCGCTGCAGATACGGATGTGTAGTAGGTCGCGAGGTACTTCTGTGACGTTAGAAGCCGGTGGTAGATACGGCCAACTAAGTCATGCCGGCCGAAAACTCCCTTGGCAACGATGGATTCCGCTTGCGCGACCATCGAGACGAGGGCGGCCCCGAGTCTTTGGTCGCCGTCGCCCATCGCGTTCATGATCTGATGCGCTATCTCGAACACCGCGCGATAGTCGTGATCCAGGACCGTTTGCCATCCACCCACCAAAGCGAGTCGCTGAGCAGATGCGGCGACTTTCTTGACCTTGGGGACGGCCGAATCTCGATCCGACAGCACCATTTGAAGCATGGTCGCCGTGATTGCTGCTAGGGCTGCAACTCGGAACGCTGCCTCCTTCTCCTCAGGTGTAGTCGGTGCCGTCGATCCCGCTCCGGCCAGGGTTACAAACGAGACGATTTCCGTTGCGTGGCCGACTTGGGCGGAAAGGGCACGAGCAAGTCCATTCACAGACTCCGACAGAAGGTCAACGCTCGCGTCGAGCTGGTTGTCGTCAATGATTTGGGATCGGGCTTGGTCAAGAACGGCTGCCAGTTGTTCAACGCCATCCACTTGATGCCACTCAGTAGTGGACATGCCGGTGGCCAGGAGCTGAACCCGAAAGCGTGCAGCTTCCAACGCAGCAACCACGTCGCCAGTCGCCGTCTTGAGATCTGGAGGGTAGAGCAGGCCGACTCCCAAAGTCGCGAAACCCGCTGCAAGACGATCCTCAAGCTGAACTTTGACTGCCAGTCCCGCGCCTGGGTCGTCGTACTTGGCCTCGAGTACTACGGTGAGACCGAACCATTCGAATAGGACGTCGGGCATCTCGTGTGCGTAGCTGGCCTCGGCCTCCGCGTTTGTCGCGCCAGCGGCGGTCAGGACGTCTGCGAGCCTGACGTTGTAGACCTCTTCTCGACGATTTGCCACCAGCGTTAGCCGGAACGGCCAAAGCCTGAAAGATAGAGGGTGTTGATAACGTCGCAGTCTTGGGTCACGGTGGCGAGAGGATATTCCTTCAACACGAGCGTGTGTAGCGGCAGGGATATAGTCGATAGCCAATGCCGAGGCAGGTGTCCATAGCGACCTGGAATCTGGAGCGCCCCGCGGTATGGTCATGGAAAAAGCTGCCGGCGATCCGTAGTCGAATGGCGGCCATTTCCGCCGACTGCTGGATTCTCACCGAGACCAGAACATCAATAACACCCGGCAAGGGATACTCTGGAATTCATTCGCCGGAACATCCGTTGCGCCGACCTGATCCCGATGAAAGGTGGGTTTCAGTATGGTCGAGATGGCCGATCAAGACCGTCTCTGTACGGGCGTCGCCCTGGTCGACCACCGCGCTTGTGGACACCGAGTTCGGACAAGTAATCGTCCACGGCCTCGTCCTCCCTTATCACGCCGAGCGGAGCGCAGACGGGCAGAAGTCGCCTCAATGGGCCGAATTTTCCAGAGAGCTCACACGTCAGGCGGCGGACTGGGTCGCCCTAAGACGCGAGTACCCACGGATCCCACTCGTCGTAGCGGGGGACTTCAACCAGAGCATGGATGGGTCGCGATGGTACGGCACGGCCGACATGCGGCGACAACTCGGCCTCGCGTTGGATGGTGCTGGGTTAAGTTGCCTCACAACGGAGGACGCTGTCGCGTCCGGCAAGCTGTCGCTCGGCCATTTGGTCGATCACATTTGTGTGTCTACTGAATTCATCGAGGCCTACGAAGTCGATTGCTGGGACCCGGTAGGAGATGACGGTAATAGGATAAGCGACCATCCAGGGGTCGTCGTGAGACTCATCGCCAGAAGCTCAATAACAGCAAGGCCGTAAGTCTCGGATCGTCGGTATGGATCGTCCGTATCGATTCGGCTACCTAGTGCCATAATCGCGGCGCTATGACGCGGGTGGGCTTTGAGAAGCAGGACCGCGTCTTACGCCTTCTTCGTGAAGTGACGCTTTTTCAGGCGGTGCCCTACGGTCTGACCAGCGTCCAGCTCGCAGAGCGGATGGAGATCAACCAACGCACCGCCCAGCGAGATATCGCCGCGTTGGAGTCCGAGTTGCGCGTGCCTTTCATCAAGCACGGAGCCCGGTGGCAAATCGTGCCGGATTACTGGCTCCCTCCGGTCAATCTCAACGTCCAGGAGATGGTCAGCCTGCTGCTCGCAGCGAGGCTCATGCTTCGCTTCGCCGACCGGGCCAATCCATTCGCCGTCGCAGCATTCGAGAAACTGTCCGCCGCGCTTCCCAAAGCAATGCGGCCGGCGCTGATGGAGATTGGCGACGAGATGGCTGAGAAGGCGATCGATCCCACGTACACAAAAGTGCTCGCCGCCCTGACGACGGCGTGGGCCGAACGCCGCAAGGTCGTGATCACATACACCATGAAGAACAAATTCGAGCGTCGGCTCTGGCCACTATTCCTCGAGCCGAGCGCTACTGGCCACACCTGCTACCTGATGGCTTGGGATCCGAAGCCCAGGGAGGTCCGCGTATATAAGGTAGAGCGGATCTCGGCGGTGACGGTGCTCGAAGAGCGCTTCAGCCCTCCGCTGGGCTTCTCCGTTCGAGATCATCTTGCCGGGGCATGGGGAATTTGGTCCTCCGCGGAGCCCGTCGAAGTTGAGCTCCTATTCAAGCGCGATGCTGTGCGACGCGCGAAAGAGACGATCTGGCATCCGAGCCAACGCGCGGAGACCTTGCCGGACGGGCGCCTGCGTGTGACGTTTGGAGTGGGATCAATCCTCGAGATCCGCCATTGGGTCCTTGGTTGGGGAGGCGATTGCGAGGTTGTACGTCCTGTGGAGCTGCGCAGCGATATCCAGGCCGAAATTCGTGCAATGTCGCGAACCTATGACATGGATGGCGCCACGGAATCGGCACGACTGGCGCTGACGAAAATCCCCAAGCCGGTGGAGATGGTTCAGGATCGCCGCGCGCGCCGAGAAAAGACTCCGGTGCGAGAACGAGTGAGCTCTTAGACAAGAGCGACAGTCAGCTGTCGTCAGCGGGGCCCAAGCTCGCCCTATGAAGCAACAACTCGAGCTCACCATCCGGCCATCGAGGAAAGCCATCGCGCGGGTCGGTGGCGCCCTGCACCTGCTCGTTCGCGTCGAGCCGCCGGCCCAGCCGGTCCAGCCCAACCGCCAGGCGGTCGCGCTGGCATTGGTCATCGACCGCTCGGGCTCGATGGCCGGGCCCGCTGCGGCCTCCATCACGGCCGCTGAACCCGTCGCCGGTGGCGATGACACCGGACAGCCGAGCAAGCTGGGCTTTGTTAAGGCCGCCACTCTCAGGCTGCTCGACCTCATGCATGACGGTGACGCGGTCACGCTCGTGGTCTTCGACGACACGATTCAGGTAGTCAAACCGTTGACGGTTCTTGGCGCCAGGTCGCGGGTTGAACTCGCCTCCGCCGTCAAGGGCCTGGAGACGGGAGGGTCCACCAACATCGAGGGTGCTCTCAAGTCCGGGCTCGGGCAGTTCTCAAAGGCTGTGCGAAAGCAGTTCGGATGCAAGCTTGTGTTGCTCTCGGATGGCGAGGCAAACGTCGGCGAGCAACGTCCCGCTGTCCTCGCCGAGCACGCTGCGGGAGCCGCCCACAACGGCGTGACTGTGTCCACGCTCGGCTTTGGGTTCGACTACAACATCGCGCTCATGAGCCAGCTCGCGGAAGCCGGGAACGGAGACTTCACGCATATCGAGTCGCTGGAGTCGCTGGACGCGGTGCTCCGCGAGGAGTTCACGGCGGCAGCTGAGGTGACGGCTCGCAGTGTCGAGGTGACGGTCGACCTTCCGGAAAGGCTTTCGGCGGGCACCAACCTGAATGCCTACCGACAGGAACCTAACGGGAGCGGATTCAAGGTGTTTCTGGGCGATCTCGTGCGCCCCAAGGAGTTCATCTTCGAGGTCACGACCCCGGTAGCCATGGCCGGCAATGAGCTAACGATCAATGCCAGCGCCAGTTTCAGGGATGAGTCCGATAAGGAGGTTCAGGTCGTCGCCGCGGCAACGGTCGCGATCTGCGAACCCGACCAGGTCGAGCAGCACCCGATTGACGAGCCGATCGTCGTCAAGGTCCTAGCCCAGCTTCCGGCCCTGACGGAGATGGAAACGGTGCTCGCCTACGAGGCTGGCGACATCGATGCGACCGATTTGAGCGTGAAGTTGGGCCGAGCCGCTTACGAACGTGCTCTGGAAACCTACCTGGCCACTGGGGAAATGCCCGAGGCGGCGGCCGGTGAGGCGAAACTTAACGAGCTCGACGCCCGGACGAAGGCGAGGTCACTCTCGGCCAGCGACCTCAAGCGGCGCTATGGGGCAAGCCGCCGGGCCAGCCGGAGCCGCCGGAGCGATCCGGACGCGGACGCGAAGTAGCTGCTTTCACGACCGCGAAAACAGATTTGAAGATCGGGGTGGCGTGCCTCCCAGAAACTCCTGGGGGCCGCGACAAAGAGCTGTCGCGGCCCTCTGTCACTCTCCAACCATGAAGCGCGATTTGCGGTTGCAAATGTACGAGAAGGAGCTACGCCGACTGATGCTCGAGCTCCAGGACCACGACTACGTCATCTTCGAGGACTCCCGTGACGACAGCCGCTACGTCCAGTACCTGGTTCACGATGCCGCGGTCTACGGCGAGGTTGGATCGCGCCGCTGGCTTCCGGAGTCAGAAGGCCTGCGCAAAGAGTCGGTCAAGGCATTGGGCTGCCTCGGCTTTGAGGGCGGCGCATTACGTCGCAATTTCTCACGAGACCACCTCCCGCACGACGCTAGGCGCCTGGCCTGTCTAACCGAGCTACTTTTCGGCGCCGCGTACGGTGACATGGGCGACATGATGCCGCTGGTCAGAACTCGCGCATCACGGGAGGCCGAGAGCCCGCGGCCGGCGATAGAGTTCGACGCGTGATAGGTGGGTCGGCCGCTCTCCCGACCGCAGCTGTGAAGCTGGCCCGCGTACACCCGGGAAGGCAGTCCCTCGCCTGGCTAAAAGGCAGGATCGCCGAGCTCAAGGGAGTCGATCCGCTTGCACCTGTGACCGTGGTTGTCTCCTCGAATCACATCGGGCTCGCGGCGCGTCGCGGTCTTGCTCGGGATGGCTACGCAAACGTGCGATTTGGAGTGATGGGCCGCCTCGTGGAGCCTCTCGGCGCACCCGCGCTGGCCGCTGCTGGCAAATCTCCTTTGACGCTGCCGTCCGAGGAGGCCGCGATCCGTGAAGCTGTTCGTCGCAGAGGACAGGGTTTCGGCGCCGTCGGCGAACATCCAGCGCTGGTGCGGGCTTTGGCTGAACTGTTCCGCGAGCTCCGACAGGCGGAAGTCGACGCAAACCGGCTCCACGAACTCGCAGCTTGGGGCCTCATGGCCGCTGCTGCGCTGGCGGTCTATCGCGAATACCTGAGGGTTATCGAGACAGCAGGTCTCTACGACGACCAGGACTTGCTGGCCGCTGCGACGGCGGGATTGTCGGGCCCCTCCGCTACGCGGATGGTCGGGGAAATCGGCGCCGTAGTTGTGTATCTGCCCTCGGGCACAACGCCGGCCGAAATCCGTTTTCTGAAGGCTCTCTCCGGTTTTTGCCCTCTAGAAATCGCGTTGAGCGCGCTCGACGACGCTCTGGCAGACGTCCCATCCGCGTCTATCGCCGCCGCGTTCGGCGTGGCCTGGTCAGATCTTCCAGTCGCCGACGTGGCGGCACCGGAAGTCAATCTGCTCACTACTCCGGATGCCACCGAGGAAGTCCGTAGCGTCGTGCGCCAACTGCTCAGCGAGCTGGACAAAGGGACGGAGTTGCGACGAATTGCGATCGTCTACCGAGACCAGGAACCGTACGGCCCCCTGGTCAGGGATACGCTCGACGCGGCCGGAGTGCCGTGGGCCGGGATCGACGGGAGACCCCTGTCGCAAAGCTGGGCCGGTCGCGGTTTGCTGGGACTTCTCCGGCTGCGCGAAAACGACTTCGCGAGGATCGACGTGTTGGCGTGGCTAGGCGCCTTACCAGTCGCGGATCCGGGGCGCGTGTCGCTTGGAGACTGGGACCGGCTGTCGCGCCGCGCCGCTGTAGTTCACGGAGCCCGCCAGTGGCAGGATCGCGTCCGCCTCCTCGCGAAGGACATCAATGCTGAGGCGGATGGGATGGAGCATGAGGGCGGCAGCGAGGGTGCCATCCGGTATCGGCGACGCGAGGCCGGCGTCCTCGACAGGATGGCCAGATTCATCGAGACAGCGGAGACCGATACACGAGCCCCGGCAGACCAGACGTGGGCTGGATTTGCAGCCTGGGCTGAGAGGGTACGTCGTCACTACGCTCCGGTCGCCGAGACGTGGCCCGAGCGCGAGCGGCAGGCGGACGAGATGGTCGGCGAGCTCTTGATCCAGATGGCGTCGGCCAGCGCAGTCGAACAGGAGGTCGACCTCGACCGATTCACCGAAGCGGCTGAGGCAACTCTGGATGGCCGCCGCCAGGCGGAAGGTCGTTTGGGCTCCGGCGTCGCCGTAGGCCCGATCAGCGCAGTGTGCGGAATGGAGTTCAATGTGGTCTTCGTTGTCGGCGCCACCGAGCGTGCATTGCCACACCCAGCCTCACCCGACCCTGTGTTCCCCCCCGATGGAGGTCCAGATCCGCTCGGCAGGACGGAACGCCGGCGGTCTGAGGAGCGGCGCGATTTTCTGGCCGCTCTTGCCGTCGGTGAATCCGTTTGCGTTTCCTTCGCCGCGTGGGATGCGGATCTTCGACCGAGCTATCCGTCGCCCTGGGTTGTCGACCTGGCCCGGCCGAGCGGCGAACGACCTGTGACGGCGAGCGGTCTCCGCCTGGGAAAGGGCGCGATCAACCTCGTTTCGATCTCGTCACCGGATGCCGGCCTCGTCCTGGCGAAGTCTTATCTAAACGTCGCTGAATGGCGTGCTGTGGTAGCCAGGCGAGACGGCCAAGCTCAGTCCCTCTCGCGCTCAGGATTGGCCGCTCGTACGGACCTGCCGTTGCACCGCCACCTCGAGGTGCGTGCGGCGCGCATGTCGGATGCCTTCACTGAGTTCGACGGCAACCTCGAGTCCGCGGTCGCCGGTCTGCCATTGCTGGCCTTGGGACTGGACAGCCGCGGTCACTCACCTTCGAGCATCGAGGAGTGGGCAGCCTGCCCATTCAGCTACCTGCTTGACCGCGTAATCAGGGTCGAGCCCACCGAACGACCGGAGCTGGAGGTCGCGTGGGCTATCGGCTCGCTCGCGAGGGGCACCTTGGTCCACGAGATTCTCAGTCGCTTCTTCGATGAGCTGGCCGAACAGGGCCGACCGCGTGCCCGCGAGATCTACGGCGCGGCGGATCGCAAGCGCATCGAGGAGATCGCCCGCGACGAGTTCAGGCTGCTCGAAGAAGGCGGCGCCATTGGCCACAAGCTGGCGTGGGACAACGAGCGCCAGGCCATCCTCACCGACTTGCAGACGTTCCTCCGCGAGGATGAGGAGCTGCGCTCGGACGGGTTGGTTCCTCAGTTCTTCGAGCAGGGCTTCGGGACTAAAGGCACCAACTCGTGGGACGAGCTGGTGGTCGAGCTGAGTCCTGGGCGGGTGGCGCGGTTGCGCGGCCGAATCGATCGTATCGACCTCGGTCCGAACCCGTCGACGCCCAGGGAAGCCAGGCTCATTGACTACAAGACCGGGAGCGGGAAGGGCTATAGCGAGAAGGATCTCGATGCCGACCCGGTCGCCGCCGGGACCAAGGTTCAGCCGTCCATCTACGCGGCCGTGATTCGAACCAGATATCCAGGTGCAAACGTGAAGAGCGGCTACTGGTTCGTTAGCGCGAAGGGGAGTTTCAAGTTCATCAAGGTGAGGGACGACCCTGAGCGCCTGAGGCAGGTGCTGGATGTTGTGGATCGCGGGCTCCGGGCGGGGGCATTTCCACAGGTGCCGGGGCCAGACGACCAGCGGCCAGGCCGCATGAGCTGGACGAACTGTATGTACTGCTCGTTCGACCGCATCTGCCCCACCGGCCGCGACCAGATGCGCGAGCGAAAACGAGATAGGCCCGGACCTCTTATCCAACTCGAGCTGAGCACCGAACATGATTCCTGAGCTGCTCGAGGCCGATGCACGCGCGCGAAAGACGCTGCGCAGCGATTTCGAAAACACGCTGTTTGTGGACGCCGGAGCGGGCACGGGCAAAACGACGGCGATCGTGGAGCGCATCGCCGAGTTGGTTGCCAACGGCCGAATCAACATGTCCCAGCTCGTGGCGATCACGTTCACGGAAGCAGCAGCGGCCGAGTTACGGACGCGAGTCCGGGAAGCGCTGCAAGGTGTCGCGCTCAATCCAGACCGCGACACCGAAGAACGCGCGCGTTGTGCGCGCGCTAGCGCGGAGATCGGCGACGCCGCCATCGACACGATTCACGCGTTCGCTGGTGATCTGCTCCGAACGTATCCGTTGCACGCCGGCCTTCCGCCGGACTTCACCACGATGGATGAGATCGAGGCCGAGCTGGACTTCAATGAGCGCTTTCGTAACTGGTTCGAGGCGGTGGCTGACGACGAAGTTCACAGAGACACGGTGCGCAAGGCTCTCCTTTTGGGCCTCGGGCCCGACAGGATGCAGAACCTCGCCCGGGCGCTACACGAGAATTACGACCTCCTGTCGGAAAGCAGCACCTGGGAGTGTCCGGCGGCGGCCGATCCCGTTGGTAGCGCCCGCGTCGCCGCCGGCGGCATCCGCGAAGCCCAGCGGCTGTTGAAATACGCGCCTCAGGGTCACGTCGCGGTCCCTGTGGTCGAGGCACTGTCATTCGCTCGTGACCGTTTGGCGGAAGCGAAGACTGCCAGTGAAGCGCTGCTGGCGCTCGAAGAGGTCGAGGACATCAAGTCGCCTAAGGGCAGCCAGGAAGGTTGGGCTGACGCCGACGCCGTAAATGCCTTCAAGACACTGAAGAAGACCCTAAAGACGGTTGCAGCGGAGGCGAGCGATGCCCTCGACGCGCAGCGAACCGTCCTGTTTTGCGGATTGTTGGATGTGCTCCGCGACTTCGTTCTTTCTTATGCGGTCGATCGGAAGCGCCTTGGCATTGCCACCTTCCAGGACCTGCTTGCCTGGTCGCGCGACCTGCTGCGAGACAGCGAGGAAGTGCGGTCTCGAGTGCAGTCCCGCTGGACTCGGGTTTTCATCGACGAGTTCCAGGACACCGACCCGCTGCAAGCGGAAATCGCGTTCTACCTCTGCGCCGAGCCGAATATCGCCCTGCCCAAGGACTGGCGGAAGATCAAGCTGCAGCAGGGCAAGCTATGCCTGGTTGGCGATCCGAAGCAGTCGATCTATCGGTTCCGACGTGCGGACATCGCTCTGTATCAAACGATTCGCAAGTTGGTGGCGGAGCCCTTGGTCCTGAGCCGCAACTTCCGTTCTGTGCCTGCGCTCATCGACTTCGTGAACCGTTACTTCCAAGGGGCAATGACATATGTCCCCGGTGCGCAGCCCGAATACCAGCCGCTCGCGCCGGACGCCGCGGCTGCCGGCCCAGCCCTCTGGCGCTTCGGCGAGCCGGTGGATGGAAAACAGCCAGAGGTATGGGAGCGCGAAGCAGACGCTGTGGCGGGCAGCATCTGCCGGATCAAGGACGAAGGCTGGTCGGTCTCAGATCGTGGGCCGAACGGCAGAACCAGCCGGCCCGTCCAATGGGAAGACATCTGCGTTCTGACCCCGAGCCGGACCAACCTGCGTCGCCTGGAGCGGGCGTTCGAAGTTCGCGACATCCCGTATCGGATCGAGAGCGGTGAGATTGTCGTTGGCACCCAGGAAGTGAAAGACCTCCTCTCCGCCCTACGAGCGATCGACGACCCTTCAGACGAGGTCGCCGTGGTGGCGGCGCTGCGCTCTCCGATCTACGGCTGCAGCGATCCGGAGCTGGTCCGTTGGGGCGCCGAGGGCGGCCGCCTGGATTACGAGTGGATGGGTGAGGGCAAGGTCGAACGAGTTCGCGCTTCTCTAGTGCACCTGGCCCTGTTCCATGAAGCGCGCAACCGAACATCTGTGGCCGCCCTGGTCGACCGATTCGTCGAGGACCGAATGCTCGTCGCAGCTGCGTTCGGAGAGAAGCGGCCACGAGAATCCTGGAGACGCTATCGGTATGTATCAGCGCGGGCGCGAGCCTTCGCCTCGACGGGCCGAATGACGTTGCGAGAATTTGTCGAATGGATGGAGGGACTGGGACGTAGCCAGGCTCGCGACGTGTCGGGATCGATCGTCGAGACCGACGAGTCCGCGGTGCGTGTGCTCACGGTGCATCGAGCGAAAGGTCTCGAGTTTCCGATCGTGATCATGACAGGCCTCGGATCATCTCGATCGTTTCCAAGCCCCGACGTTATCGGAGATCGAGTGACAGATGTCGTTCAAGCCTCGGTCAACGACTCTCGCGGACATTCGTGGGCAACGCCGGGATACGAGGACGCATGCGAGGTCGAGAAGGCTCTTGAGGACGCTGAGGAAATTCGCCTTACGTACGTCGCGTCGACGCGAGCCCGCGACCATCTCATCCTTGGCCTGCATCGCAAAGCAGGAGCCAAGCCGAACGTACCAGCTGTCGCCTTCGCCGAGACGCTCGGCTCGATGGTGGGCGATGTCCGCGAGATCGAACCGATGGAGCTGCTGCCGCCTCTGGTGCCGGCCGTGAGGCCTTCAGCAACGGTTGAGCAAGTGATCGCTGACGAGGAGACATGGGTCGAAAGACGTCGTGCCACCCTGGAGAGCGCTGGCGGTGTCCCATTTGTGACCGCGACGTCTCGAGCCGCGCTCGCCACAAGCGAGGAACCTAGGACTGAGCCCGACGCCGCGCGGTTCAGGCGTGGCCGCGGGGGTACATCGGTAGGTCGGGCTGTTCATTCGGTACTTCAGGCAATCGACCTCGCGACGCAGGAGGGGATCGAGAATTTGGCGCGTGCCCAGTCCGCCGCAGAGGGCATCTCGCAGCGTGCGGATGAGGTTGCCCGGCTGGCGAAGCGAGCTTGCGAGAGCGAGCCAGTTCGGCGTGCGATAGCAAGTGGACGTCTCTGGCGGGAGGTGCCAATTGGTGCCCCAAGCGGCGAGGTCGTGCTCGAGGGCTTCATCGACCTGCTGTTCGAAACCCCGGCGGGCTACGAAATTGTCGACTACAAGACGGACGACATCCGCGCGAGCGAGATGGAAAGCCGTATGGATCACTACCGTGTGCAGGGCGAGGCCTATGCGGAGCTGGTGCGAGCGATCACGAGGAAGACGCCTGTAGCAGTCTCCTTCGTATTCGTCTCAACCAACCAGGTGATTCAGATCGTCCCGACCGCGGCACCCGCCACAGAGCCGGAATAGACTCCCCGAAGCATGGCCCGCACTAGCGTCAGGGTCGAGGTACACGGACTCGTCAGTCGCAGAGTTTTCTCATCCCGTAACGGCGAGAGTCACCTAGGCAGAGCGAAATAGTTGCCCTCCCTCCTGTCTTGGCTCGACCACTCCGAAGAGGAGCACCGGGCGATGCGCGAGCTCGTAGCTCTCTTCGAACAGGAGGAGAGCCGAGACGAACTTGGGATTGGCGCAATCCGGGATGCCTTCAGCGATCGCCTTTTCCCTGGGGTATCGGTAATCCAAAGCCGCGCTCGGTATTTGGTCTTCATCCCATGGATTTATCGCGACGCTGCAAAGCGCAAACCGACCGTGACGCAGATCCGAGCACGCGCTGAGACACAGGAACGACGCCTAATCGAGGCGCTTCGCCGGGGCGGGGACGTGGTTGGTCTTCTCGGCCGGGACGCAGGGGTTGGGTTGAAGATTCTCCCTTCTGCGATCTACTGGACAGCCCTTCAGAAGTACGGCATCGTTCGCCAACCAGGCTCGTTGGAGGTGGCCTTGCGGTCGAGTAACGCTCGCGCGCACATCGACGAGGCGGATGAGCTCGCCGAGCGATCCGTCGGCCTCTGGCACCCTACTCTTCCTGATCCCCCCGGGCACTTCTTCGACTTCGACGAGGTGACGTTCGCAGTCAGCCGCGACGAAGCAACTTGGCTGACTGAACGAATCATCGATCAGGTGCCCGACTCGCTCCATGGTTATCTCCTTCTGCATCGAATCCGGCCCGCCCCTCATACGGATGCACCGTGGTTCCTTCCCGGACTCGCGAAGTTTCCTGCCGAGTTACAACGCGTTATCGAGCACGCACGCCTCTTCTCCGTGGCCATCCAAGGCGCAGCCCTTCTTTATAACCTCCTGTTGGCGAGGCGCTACACCAAGGTCATATCCAGTAACGGCAGCGCCACAGTCGATCGCTACGAGGCTGCGATCGCCAACTGGTGGGCTGACATCGGGTCAGATCCCGCGATAACACATTGGAATTACGACGAGTTCTGGCAGATCCTGCGTCGCGCGAATCCCAACGTGACGAGAAGCACCATCGAGTGGGTCAAGAAATGGCTACGTGCGGTAGCTGATGGCACGGCGGAACATGCCGCTTCCGATCCCCAGCTGGCTCTCTTGATCATCGACCGCGAGCGTGCCCTCAAAATCAACAAATCCCGCTTCATCAACGACCGACTTCTGGGGGCTTGGAAAGGCAGTTCTGGCACCGAGCAGTTGCGGTATCGGTGGTCCAATGCTCGCGTGCAAATCATCGATCTCCTGGACGGCTTGGAGGCAAACCGTGCTGGTGCCTAGCGGACGGGCGGTCCTGATCGATGAACTCCGGCCGCCAAACGGCTTCGAGCTCGGTCACGCGATCGCGACCACATACACGCTTGACCTTTCAGCTGCGCTCGTCGCTCCCCGCGCGTTCGCATCGTCGCAACTGGGCGACGCTCATGACCCAATTGCGGTTATGGAGGCGATTCGTGATTGTGCCGACCGCGTGGATATCTTCTGCCAGGCAGGGAACATAGACGTTCCTCGCCAGGCGTCTGATTTAGTCGAATTCCTCGGTCAAATGGTCCATCAGGTGCGCCGTCCGCGACCTGGGCACCTCTTTCACCCAAAGCTATGGTTCCTTCGTTTCGACTCGCCGGACGAGAGCCCTCGATTCCGCCTGCTTGTTCTCACCAGGAATCTCACTTCGGATCGCAGTTGGGATCTTGTGCTACGTCTCGACGATACGGGCTCGCATAGGCGCAATCACGGGAACGATCCATATGTCGCGCTGCTCGAGTCCCTCCTTAGGATGGCACCGGTGCCGCCGGAACGGGCTGACGCGGTCCGCCGGTTTGCTGAAGATCTCCGGCACGTCACCTGGGAGCTCCCTGATGGGGTTAACGAGATTCGTTTCTGGGCATTAGGTATCGGCCTCCGCAGCCAGCCCAACTTCGCGGGTTATCGCCACCTTGTCGTGTCGCCGTTTGTTACTGAAGGCGGACTTGAGTTCATTCGGCAAGAGGGATCGACCGGCGACGTCACGCTTGTCAGCCGCAGCGAGGAACTCGATGGCCTGGAACCAGGCGCCTTGAACAACATCGACACTTACACACTCGAACCATTTGTCGGAGCTGACGACACGGCTGAGGAGCTCTTGATGCCATCGGAAGCATCGACGGGATCAGAGCCCCCCAGTGGGACCCTATATTCGGCCCCACCACCGGGGCTTCGGGATTTGCACGCAAAACTGATCATCGTGGAGCGCTCTAAGCGGGCACACGTCTTCGTGGGCTCACCCAACGCGACCGACGCTGCATTCAACGGCAACGTCGAGGTTCTTTGCGAACTCATAGGCGGAGCGACCAAGCTTGGCGTCGCTACTGTTCTGCATCCGGTTGAGGGTTTGGGCGCTCTTCTGCAGGTTTATCGACCTGGGGTGAACCGCACAGATCCCTTGGACACTGCGCTCGAGCGGAGGCTCGACGAGGCCCTGCGCAGAGCAGCCGAGGTACCCCTAACAGCGACCGTTGGCGCAGCTGGCGGGGAGCTTTGGGAAGTCAACCTAACCGCCGAACGGCCGCTTGCAGATGACTCAGATATTGAACTCATCATTGCTCCCCTCAACCGGCCGGCTGAGCAACTGAGCTTCGATGAATCCGAGCCGATCGATCTGCATTTCTCTGCGCGGGTTGCCGCCGATATCACAGCCTTCTATATCGTCACTGGCAATCTGCATTTGGAGTCCACTCCACCCCGGTCCACGGTCGTCCGTGCGAACCTGGTCGGCGCCCCCGCCGGGCGACTTCACGATATCGTCGCTCGCCAAGTTGACACTCCAGAGAAGTTCCTGCGTTTTGTCTTTCTACTGCTCGGTATTGCCGGCGATGCGCCGCTGCTGACGGGTCGCGGACACAATGGTGATAGTGCAGCTCAAGCGTGGAGCTTCGCCCAAGCTGGCCTCCTGGAGCTGCTCGCGAATGCCCTCGTGTCGCGGCCGCGGGCTATCGACGACCTAGCAGGGCTGATCGATCACCTCAGTGCCACCAGTGCAGGGCGTCAGGTGTTGCCGGAAGGCTGGCAGCCCATATGGGAAGCTGTATCCGCCGCCCGGCGCCGGATGTATTCGACCACATGACGGATTCGTTTGATCCAGCGCCTGTTCTCAAGGAGCTGCGGGATTTTCAGCGGCAGACGGTGAAATTTGTCATTCGCCGATTCTTCGATGATCCATATCCGACCACCCGCTTCCTCGTTGCCGATCCCGCAGGTATGGGTAAGACATATGTAGCCCGGGGAGTGATTGCTGAGACGATAGCGAAGCTCGAGAGCGATGATCGGGTCGACCGCATCGATGTTGTCTATGTGTGCTCAAACCAAGACATCGCGAGCCAAAACCTGAGGCGACTTGACGTTACGGGATACTTGGCCGGTTCAGTCCCCAAGCGCCTGACCCTTCTCGCCACACAGGACCTTGGCCTAGACCGGAGCGCCAAGGGCTCACGGAAAACTATCAACCTGATCCCTTTTACCCCCGCCACGTCATTCGATCTTGTCGGCCACGGCGGGATAGCAGAGGAACGTGCTCTTCTCCATCTGCTGCTTTCCCAACAATTCAGACTCGGACGGGCTGAGCGGACCGCCAGTCGGCGTATTTTCCAAGGTGGAGTTACGACTCTCGATCGTTTCGAGCGCCACGTCGAAAGGGTCGCCGATCAGCTTGATGTATCGCTAGACCGAAAGATCATCAAGGACTTCATCCGGCGTGTTCGGCATACCACGGCCGGACGTGATTACCTTAGTCTCGTCGACGCTGTTTGTAGGCGCAAACCAACCCGCGAGCAAATTATTGAGGCGCGCGTACTGGTCGGGCGACTCCGCAGTCTGCTAGCTCAGGCGAGTATTGCTGCATTGGAGCCTGACCTTGTGATTCTCGACGAGTTCCAGCGGTTCAAGCACCTTCTAGACCCCAGTCAGGACAACGAGGCCGCGGTACTGGCTCATCATCTCTTCAACTACGCTCACGCCCGAGTCCTCCTGCTCTCCGCCACCCCCTACAAGATGTACACGCTCGCGGAGGAAAGCGCGCTTGGCGACGATCATCACCGAGACTTCATGGATACCGTCCGGTTTTTGGGTGAGGGGGATAGTCGCGGCGTCGAGCCTGCAGCGGTTGCCAATCTTCTGGCCGAGCTGCGCCAATCCCTGATGACCGGAGAACCGTCTGACAAGTCTGCTCGCGAGCTGAGCGCATTGTTGAGGCGCGTGATCTGCCGGACTGAACGTGAAGACTTAGACGGCTATCGAATTGTTTCGGAGCGGCTCGACTCCGCCTTGATCGTCAAGGCGAAGGACTTCGTTGATTACGCGACGATGCGACATCTCGCCGCGGCGCTCGATGCTCCTTTCACCATCGAATACTGGAAGTCCGCGCCCTACTTTCTGAACTTCGTCGAGGGTTACCAGCTAGGCGATCGCCTTCGTGAGGCCCTTGACGACGTGACTGAACGATTGGATCTGCGTCCACTCCTTCGACAAGGGCAGCACCTCATGCCGCAGCCATTGCGCCGTTATCGCGCTGTCGACCTCGGCAATGCGAAGCTCCGTTGGCTGGCCAGGGATACCGTTGACGCCGGATGGTGGCAGCTGCTCTGGCTGCGGCCATCTCTTCCGTACCAGGCAGCATCAGGACCCTGGGCGGAAGCGTCGCTCGCTCAAGGCTTTACTAAGCGATTGGTGTTTTCGAGTTGGGCCGCAACCCCAACGGCTGTGGCATCGCTTCTTAGCTATGAGGCCGAAAGGCGGACAGCACAAGGCCTCGATACCGAAAACACGCCAGAAGCGCGGCGCTCGCTCGGCAACCGCTTCGATTTGAGGGTGGCCGAAGGCAGGCCGGCAGCAATGACTGCCCTTGCCCTGCTCTGGCCGATGCCCGAGCTTGCTAGTGCATGTGACCCTCTTCGATTTGCCAGACGTGTGCCAGACCAGATACCAACCTTCGACGACGTTCTGGCTGAGGCGGAGCGTCAGGCACATCGAATAGTCGGGGACAACGGCCGCTCCACCTCGACCGCTTCCGACGCGTGGTATTGGGCCGCTCCGATGCGACGGGATCGGACGCTCCAGCGGATCATGAAAGGAGTTGAGCCGCACAGCTTGATAGATGCGCTTGGCGGAACCGCCGAGTCCGACAGCGACGAGCGGAACGACTTTGCCGGAATTAGTGCACATGTGCAGAGGGCCCTTGACGCTCTCACCGATCATGAAGCGCTTCCACCCAGACCATCCGACCTCACCCATTCGGCCGCCCTGTTGGGTCTAGCGTCGCCGGCAAACGTGGCGTGGCGCGCCCTTGGCCGCCTCCTTGATGGCGAGCACGAAGTCACTCCCCTGGGTCACTGGCGGGCAGCGGCCGTCCTCGCTGCCGGATTCAGGACTTTATTCAACCGACCCGACACCACCATGCTTCTCGACCGGTTGTTTCCTGGCGAGGTGTATTGGCGAGCCGTGCTCACTTACTGTGCGCAGGGCGACCTCCAGGCAGTCCTTGACGAATATATTCATCACCTTGCCGAGGACCAAGGTTTCCTTCGGTTCGATGACGAGGGGCTCCTCGCGCTTGCAGCTCGAGCCCGGGCGGCTGTCTCATTGCGGCCAGCGACGTACCGAGCATTCGACCCCGACCGACCGCACAGTCGGGGGATCCCATTTCTGAGCCGATTTGCCCTGCGCTTTGGCACATTTCGACGCCAGGATGATGACGCCCGACTCCCCGAGCTGCGAAACGCGTTCAATAGCCCTTTTCGGCCGTTCGTGCTCGCAACTACATCTATTGGCCAGGAAGGGGTGGACTTCCACTGGTGGTGCCACGCCGTTGTCCATTGGACCAGCCCGCCCAACCCCGTCGACTTCGAACAACGAGAAGGCCGTTTGATTCGCTATAAGGGTCACGCCATCCGCCGGAATGTCGCTGCCAAACATCGGACCGAGGCGCTTAGATCAGACGACCGTGATCCGTGGAAGGCCGCCTTTGAGGCCGCCGCGCAAGAACGGCCTGCCGGGATGACGGAAATCTTTCCGTACTGGGCGTTTCCCGGCCAAGAAGCGGTCGAGCGCCACGTCCCGCTTATGCCATTGAGTAGGGACCGGCAGCGGTACCAACAGGTGCGGGATGCTCTCACTCTATACAGGCTCGCCTTCGGCCAACCTCGTCAGGAAGACCTCTTAGAACTGCTGCGAAGCCGGGGCTACGGCGGTCAGCCCAATGGCACAAGAACCCTCGTGGATCTCGCTCCGACCTCTGGCGATGACTCTACCGATGCCTCTTCGGTGTCAGCGCTCGATGCAACTCCGATCGCAGTCCGAAGAGCTCCCACCTAGATCGGGAAAAGGAGACTTGCAAATGCCCGCAACAACCAACCGGACAACCCTCCAGCTTGCCACCGATATCCTCCAATGTCCGTTGGTCGATGCGGCTCTGCGCAAAGAAGAGGCAGGGGTTCCATGCCGAGAGGTAGTGACGTTTCAATCCCGGGTTAGGCGATACCCACCGGAGCCGTGGTCTGGTCACATTGACGAAGCGAAGATCCTGTTTCTCGCATCGAACCCGGGCTCAAACGCCGGCGAGATTGAACCAGCTGAACATGAACTGACAGCCGACTCCTCCGTCGACGCTTGGCTGCCAATTTTCGATAACGCATTCGATCAAGGTCAGACGCCCGGGATCGTTGATGGCGTGCGAATGGTCGACTACTCAGGTCAGCCAAGGGGCAGGCCCGTGCTCTACTGGGTGTGGGCAAAGGATCGGGCAGCCGAGATTCTGGGCCCCGGTGTAGACCCGGGGCGCGACTATGCCCTCACCGAGGTCGTTCACTGTGGATCGCGATCCGAACATGGGGTTGCCGAGGCGCTGCCTGTCTGTGTCCACAGGTATCTGGGCAGAGTTCTGCGAGCGTCGCCTGCTCGGATTCTGGTCTGCGTTGGGTACTTCGCTCAACACGCAGTGACGGCCCACCTCGACTGTGAACTCCCAAGCTCATTAGTCGGCCCGGTCGATCTTTGCGGCTCTCCTCGCTATGTTGTCAGCATTGCTCACCCGTCGCGATTCAGGCGCCCCACCCTCGATAAGACAATTGGCGAACAAGGTCTAACGCGACTTGTGCAATGGCTCGCCGACGGCGTCCCGCGATGAGTTTGATCATCCGCCTCGTCGACCGAAACCGGCGCGAGGTTCGTCGGATTGAATCCGGCGACTTAAAGCAAGCGATTCTCGAGGCCCAGGATCTAGCCAAGAAAAATCGCGGCCTCTACGCGATGGTCACCCCATTGAGGGCGGGGACGGACGGCATACTCACGGAGGGCTATGTAACGCGTCGCGGCGCGAGTTCGGGAGGACGCTGCTGCAGATGACGAATTCTTTGGGTTCCTATCCGCCTACCCCGAGTTCTGGACATAACCGACTGTGGGGTCTATCGATTACCCATCCGTGAAAGGGTTCCGCTTAGGAGCCCGTCTCCTCGGATTGCTGGGGCGGGTGGTCCTGACTGCCGATTGACAGTGACTGGTCCGGCTGCCAACCGCTGAACAGCCATCCGATCGTCCGCGCCGCTATTGCCGGCCTGCTCTTGGGCGCCGCGGCCAGTCGGAGGTGGAAGGCAGCTTCAAGGTCGGGCACCGCTTCGGGCATTGGTGCCCATCTGAGATCGTTGTAGCCCTCGGGTCGCTGTGGAGGCTTCTGACCTGGCGGATGGGCTTGGTAAAGGTCGTAAGCATGGAATTGGAGCGCTGCACGAACTTCGGGATGATTCAGGCCGTCGGTTGTCTTTGCCAGGAACGCAGGCGTCGCACAGAGATTCCATAGGGCTGTGTAGAGGTCTGGATTCTTTGCCTCGCTCCATATGTGGTTGTACTGCGCGTCCGGACCCCTATTGCGGTTAGCGGCCCAGAGGAATGTCAACATCGGCGTTGTGTTGTCATCGAGCAATACCTTCCGGCCACTGGCCAACGTCTCAAATGTGCCGCGTCGAACCATGTCTCGAATCACCGGAAAGAGGGGCCGGCCTCCTGTCTGGGCGACCGAGCGCGGGTCAAGGAAGACGGTGTGTTCCGCCACTGCGGCAGCAGTGGATACGTAACCAGCTCGGCGCAGCACAGAATCCAGGGCGCTAATCCCGTCCAGAACAATCGGGCTGCGCGCCACGGTCCTCGGTCGCGGGACCAAGTCGGTATCAAGGCCGGAGATGGAGAAAACGACCCTGCCAGAGGCTAGGTCCACCCTGGCTCGCCGACCCACCGCCAGCCACGCTTGCGCCTGCGTGTTGCCGCGGGTATTGGCCCACCACGCTTGGTACGCCGAGCTCGGTGGGAGGCCGCCGACCATACCGCCAAGCGTTGCGAAATCGACCACGACCTCCTGCTCCTGGATCCCCCGGAGGTACTCAGTAAGTGGTGCGTACTTCGCCGGCATTTATCCGGGACGATTGTGATCCGGGTGCCAAGGGTTGTGCTCTGGTTCAGACCGGCGAGGCGGTCACGCTAGAACCTGCCCCACGATCGGGTAGGCTCATCATCGTGCAATCTCGTGTTGAGGGCCCAGCACGCCTGAGCTTGTACGTTCCTCATCCGGAATCCAGGCTCTGCACCGCGCTGGCGCGTGGCTCGGCGATTGTTGGCCTGCCGCAGGCCACCGACCAGATCCGCATCTATTACGAGGGCAACGTCATCGGTGCGCAGAACCTTAAGCGCTATCGCGACAAAGCCGTTCAGGCCGCTGCAAGGATGCTTTACCGCTACCCGGCGGGCTACCCGACGCGGGCGCGAGAGGATGTTGATCCGCGCGAGCTCGTAGAGATTGGAACGATCGACGTCAAGGCGAACCGGATCGATATCTCGGCCCGGCCAGCGGACCTAAGCTGGTGGATCGAGGCAGATGATCTGGTTGATCTGGGTCTGATCCAAAGAGCTGGTTAGCTCGCTTCCTCGGGTTCGCAAGACTCGGAGAGTTCCATCAGGAAATCGGGCCGCAGGTATTGGAGCACAGACGCGTACCGATTGATCCACTCCCGAAAGGACGAGAACGCGATGAATCGACACGTCCGCGACAGCGGTGGGCTCAGGCGAGCAAACGTTGGACGGTTGATCTCGCTAAATACACGGCTCCGCCGGTCGTCTGGCGCGACGATGTAGAGCGGGATATTCAAGTTTGGCTGCATTGCAATGAGATCGGACATTCGAAGTAGTCCTGAGTAGACCGAGGTCGTGCTCTCGATCTCGAAGGCCGACACGATGGAGTTCCCCTTAAGCCAGATCACATCAATGTTCTCGATCGTTCTGTTCGTCGCTTCGTCGAACTGACGCGGGAGCTGTGTCCTGTACTTGGCCAGGTCCGTGAACCGGTGGCCCTTCCACTCCCGGTTACGGTCGCCGCGTGCTGCCCACACGTCGAAGCCAATATCGGACCCCAGCTTCAACAGTAGCCATTGGATCTCGGTGTGTTCAGTAGCTTCCCGCGGCTCCGCCTCCGACGGAGCCGGTTCGTCGTCGGGCGGGGGAATGGTCACATCGGTCTTAAGCTTTGTTGCTCGGAGTGCCTTCGGTCGTTGCTCGAACTTCAACCGGTCCACCGGCCGATTGACCGGGTGCACCGTGGCTTCACGCAAGGCCGCCATTACCGCCTCGCCGTCCGCTGCCTTCCACCTACTCGGTGATCCGCGGACACGGCCGGTCCAGGCGTTCTGGCGGTCTGGGTCGAAGATGCTCAGCCTGTCCCGGAGCTCCAAGATTGGCACCGCAGTTTCTGCGGTTAGTGTGAGAAGCGCCTTGACTCCTAACCTGCATGGGAAGTGCTCCTCATCCCAGATGGGGCTTGTATCCCGGTAGCCGGGCTTAATCACTTCCAGTGCCCCCACGAACCGGGACACCCCGGTCATGTAACACAGCAGTACGTCACCAACCTTGATGCGTGAAACGGCGGCCCAACGGCGCTCCCGGAAGCCCGACACCTCGCCCCCGGCTTGGAGGAACTCCTCCCACGTCCGACCGGAAAACAGGTCAAGCCAGTAATCGGGCATTGCTCCGGTGATTCTAGGTTAGGCAACTTGTCGTGCCGGCTCCACGAATTTCGCGCGACACTGAGCGCCATGTTTGATCGCTACGTCGCCGTCGATTGGAGCGCCAGCAGTAATCCGAAAACCGGCGCGAACTCAATCTGGATCTGCAACCTCGGAGAGACTGGCGACCCGATAACGACGAATCCACCAACCCGAGGCCGGGCTGAGGAGCAGTTGCGCGACATGCTATTCGAAGCAACGGATCACGGCGAGCGTGTTCTGATCGGCTTCGACTTCCCCTATGGGTATCCACGAGGCTTCGCCTCAGCCCTTGGCCTCGACGGTCCGGCTTGGAGCGCGATATGGCGCTACCTCGCGGACCATGTGCAAGACGTAGGCCCGACAAATGAGAACAATCGATTTGAGGTCGCATCTGCGATCAACGCCCGGCTGGGGCACCACGCCTTCTGGGGGCGCCCAGCGGCGCGGGGCCTGAAGAGCCTGTCCATGCGGCGCGACCAGGTTCGCTACAGGATCGACGGTGAGGCTGCTGGCCTCGGCGAGTGGCGCGAGGTCGAGGTGATGCTCCACCGGCGCGGAAGTCGCCCTCAATCCGTGTGGAAGCTGTGGGGCGCTGGGTCGGTGGGAAGCCAGGCGCTGACGGGCATACCCGTGGTCTACCGATTGCGACACGACTCTCGCCTCGAAGCCATCAGCAGAGTCTGGCCCTTCGAGGTCGATGTTCCCGAGTTGCCCGAGGGCGATGGGGCGGTGGTCCACGCAGAGATCTGGCCGAGCCTCGATGCAACTCCTTACGAAGCCGGTTTGATCAGGGATCAGGCTCAGGTAATCAGGCTGGCCCAGAGCTGGCGACATGGCGACCGGAACGGCACCCTGGCCGCCATCTTCGCCGCTTCATCGTCAGCCGCCACAGAGGAGGGATGGATCCTCGGGGTGGTCGGTTGAGTAGGCCCGGTCCTACCCAGCCATTCCTTTATGTTCCTCCCGGGTTGATCTTCGCTAGGTCCGGCTCAAAAAGGGCGCAATCAAGAGCAATCACCGAAACTGGGCTCGTGAAGTCTCTGTGTCTGAGTCCAACCGATGACTGACGCCCTAGCGCAGCCCTCTGCGGAATGGCCGGTCGTGGAAACCGATGCCGGCTCCGTCGCCCTCGCTCCGGTCGCAGCCTTGCAGTCTCGCGCCGCTCAGTGGCGTGACTGGGCGACGAAGGCTGCCGCGACCGCCCAATCGTTGCGTGTCCAGGCTGAGGAGTCATTAGCAACAGCTGGGTCGACGTTGGTTGCTCGCAGTAGCGAATGGGCGGTTCCCACGGATCTGGTTCCGACCGTGCGGCAGGCCAAGGAACTGTTAGACCAAGTCGTTGCGGATGATCAACGCTCAGACGCGCTCAAGGTCGAAGAATCCGCCGCGGGCCTGCTCGGTCGATTTGGCGTTAGGCACCATGAACGCGAGTTGGGGCGCGACCGCAATCAGGCAACCGCGCAGCTGCGCGGTCTGCTGATTCCAATCGCGCGGTCGGCCCCAGCGGCCACGATCGCCGAAGCGGATAAGCAGCGCAAGGTGGCCGCAGACTTGGAGTCACAAGCGAGCGCATTGGACGTGCAAATCCAAGCGGCTCAAGGGTGGGCGAGCACTTGCGATCAAGAGATCGGCCGTCGGAATGAGGCTATCAAAGCAATGGGCTTCGATTCTTTGTACGAGGCTGCGGTCCTTCAAACGACGGGCGCTCAGGTAGTCGATTCACCTCTTGTTCTCAAGAACGGTGAGCAAGCCTACATGTCGGTTCCGGCCACTCTGGCTCGAATGACAACCAGGACGCACTTTGTCGGAGGCAGCAGCGGATTCAGCTTCCCGATCGGTCACACCGGCATTCGCTACCGAGTCGGCTCCTTCAGGGGTGAGCCGGTGCACCAGCAGTCGCTGACGAAACTCGATACCGGCACCTTGGTGCTTACGAACCAGAGGGTGGCGTACGTGGGCCAGACGAAATCAACAAGCGTCGTCCTCAACAAGCTGCTGCACGTCGAGGTCTACAACGACGGCATTTCGATCGCCCGCGAGGGGAGGGAAAGCCCAGACTTCTATCTAGTCTCAAATCCAAAGCACGCTCTATTCCTGCTGAACTGGATCCTGGCAAAACACGCCGGATCTTCGTGATGGGCAGCATTCACGCAAGGAGTGGTCTTGAGGGCGTGCCTTAAGCTGCGACCAGCTTGAATAGTTCACCTTTCGCTCATCGACTCGCACTACGCATCGCAACAAACAGGTCGATGCCAGACGCCAGTAGTGGCGCCATAGAATCGCACGCAGGTAGGATCCGGATCCACACCTTCCGTTGTTGCAAACGAAGTTCGAGGCCGGACGGGCTCGGCCTGAGAATTCCTTCGAGCGGGCTAGGTCCAGTTGTCGAGGTTCGCCTCCATGTTGTACCCGCATGGCTGAG
>Ga0307373_10002107_pt1 | contig 36353 bp, 33 predicted proteins | sample OX2MG_FD_202534 | JGI IMG/M metagenome (GOLD analysis project Ga0307373, IMG submission 202534) | Soil microbial communities from Risofladan, Vaasa, Finland - OX-2 | ecosystem: Environmental > Terrestrial > Soil > Coastal area > Acid sulfate soil | place: Finland: Risofladan, Vaasa | collected...
GGAAAGTTCGCACCCGCGAAATCCACAAGCGAAGAGGACGAAGGCTAACGCTTGCCTTACCCATTCGCTAAAGAGGTCCGCTGCTTGATCTGTTGACACATCCATATGCCACGCTTTTCGTCATGTCAGGAATCACTCATGCCAACCAAGAGATCACCCCACAACATGTTCTTCGAAGCGTCACAAGATGATGGTGATCGCGGTCGAAATCTGGGGTAACGGTTATCGCGAGCGACGGAAAGAGATCGCCCAACTCGCAATCTGGAACATCTCTGATCTCGCCGAAACGAGCGATTATCGCTACGCGTTGTTCGAACCAGAAAGCGATTTTCGCGTTGAGAGACCATCGGCTGATCTCGATAATGCGTTTCTCGAAATCCCGGATGTCGCTGAGCGCCTCAGTATTCCGTTCGAATCCACGATCGCATGGGGAACCGTGCGTCACCGTCGAGAAGACGGGTGGGGACCTCTCGTCCGCGATGTGCTCGCGTCGGTCACTATCTCTCGAACCTCAGGTGGCGAGGTACCCATCGGAGAAGACGGAGATGTTTGAGTATGACTCCGGTCTATTCATCGATGAGGCGCTCCAATAAGCGGAGAAATATCATTCCTCTACATCGAGCGTGCGAGTTCAGCGAAGGTACAACGCCTGAATTCGGCCTTCGCTTCGGCGGCTCAGAGACGACGTTCGCGTCAATGACGATTACGAGTCGAGCTCGGCGGCGCGAGGCTCGCCGCTTCGCACCGGCAGCTCAAGGTCTGGAAAACCGATGTCGGCGAACCGCTCCTGCAGACGAGTCCCGAGCCCCCTCTTCCCTGCTCCTCGCAGGGTTCCGGCGACGAGGATGTCGAGAGCTTCTTTTTGAGTCGAGTGACCGTGGCGAGCAGCGCGGACCTCGATCTCACGCTTCACTTCTGGAGGAACATTGCGGATCAGCATCTCCGTCATCGGCTCCTTTCCAATCATCCACGATATCGGGGATCCACTTCAGATCCCGGCTACAACACCCCGCTCATTTCTCAGGGAGGCTGTCAGGTTGTCTAAAGGTCAGGGTCCACTTCAGTTTCCCGTTGCCTGGGGTGACCAGTCTTCGCACATGGAAGCCTCAAACCGCGCAGCACGAGAGGCGCGACACGTCACGGGTGAAGCTCTGGGCAGTCAGCTTGAGCGCCTCGGCCATTGTCAAATAAGGCGCCCAGGTTTCGGCGAGCTGGGTAACGGTCATGTTGGCCTTGATGGCGTAGGTGGCAGCGAGGATCACCTCCCCGGCACCTTTCGCGAGCAAGTGGACGCCAAGAATCTTGCCGTTGCCCTCCTCGGCGACGATCTTGCAAAGTCCCGCAGTGTCTCGTTCGACAAGCGCCCGGGGCACGGCATCGAGAGTACGAACCCTCATTTCGACGCGATACCCGTTCCGGCTTGCCTCTTCCTCGGTGAGTCCGACCGAGGCGATCTGGGGAGTCGTGAAGGTGACTTTCGGGAGTCCTGACCAGTCGATCGTCCTGCCGAGTTTGCCGATGGCGTTGTCTGCGGCGAGCGCACCCTGGGCGGCAGCCACGTAGACGAACTGCGGCGCGCCGGTCGCATCCCCTGCGGCCCAGATTCTGGGGTTCGACGTCGCGCAGAACTCGTCGATGACTACCGCTCCCCGTACATCGAGCTCGACCCCGGCGACTTCGAGCCCGAAACCAGCCGTATTCGGACGACGGCCAGTGGCGACGAGCACCTGTTCGGCCTCGACCTGCAACTCCGAACCACCAACGGAGAAGGTGACTACCCGGTGCGTCCCTCGCCGCTCGACACCGGTAACGGAGGCCGACGTGTGCACCACGGCGCCCTGGGTGCGCAGTACCTCGGTGAGCACAGCGGATATCTCCGGTTCATCGAGCGGCGCGATACGACTGGCAGCCTCGACAAAGGTGACGCTCGTACCCAACCCCAAGAAGAGCTGGCCCACTTCAAGGCCGATGGCGTTGGCGCCGATCACGACGAGCGACGAGGGTAGCTCGCGTAGCTCGAAGGCGGATGTGGAGGTGAGATAGCCAGCCTCGGCGAGGCCGGGGATCGGCGGAACTGCCGGCGACGCTCCAGTGGCGATAAGGAACTGCCCGGCAGCCACGTCTTCGCCGTTGCACATGAAGCGGTCGGGTGCGCTGAAGCTGCCCCGTCCGCGGAGCAAGGTGAAACCGTAGTCCTCGGCGAGGTGCTCGTACTTTCCGTAACGAAGTTGATTGACGAGCTCGTCCTTGCCAGCGATGAGCGCTGCAAAATCGACAGGACCGGCCGTCGTTGTGATCCCGGGAAATGGCTGGTGCGCGGCAACCTGTCGGGCGTGTGCCGCGGCGAGCAGCGCCTTCGAGGGCACGCAGCCGATGTTGACGCACGTTCCACCGATCGTTGCCACTTCACACATCGCCACCTCCGCACCAAGATCCCGAGCACGGATTGCCGCCGCGAACGCCGCGCTGCCGGAGCCGATGACGACGAGGTCGGGCGCCGCCGGCCGGCTCGGGCCGCGCCGGTGCACCGGGCCGTCGTCGGGCGTCGGGATGTCTTCGATGTCGACGACCCGGTAGCCAACCGCCTCTACAACCGCACTTAGCGCCTCGGTGGAGACTCCTGGCGCGTCGAAGCGCGCTTCGCCCGTTTCGAAATCGACTCGCAGCTTTACCGCGCCGGCTCCGGCTAGGGCGTTGGCAACACTTCCCGCGCACTCCTCACAGGTCATTCCCTCGATCTGCATCCGTATCATTTGTTTGCTCCTTGTTCGATATTCGCTGAGCCCATCGCGAACATGACGCAGCTTGGACTAGTGCCGCTCACATCCAGTCCGGTCCAATCCGCTCGCAGGACTCAAGGTGTTCGGCTCGGGCCGCGGCAAGGCGGCGGGTCGCCGCTAGGAGTTCAGAGACGCCGGAGTCCGCCAGCTCGTAGAACACCTGACGGCCGCGGCGCTCCGCGACCACAAATTCACACCACCGTAAACACGCGAGGTGGTTCGACACTCGGCTCTGTGGCGCGGAGACGCTCCTCGCCAACTCAGAGGCGCTGCGCGCGCCCGCTGCGAGAGCGTCAAGGATCGCAAGGCGCGTCGGGTCGCTGAGCACTCGAAAGTACCGTGCCGTCGCCCGCGTCCCCGCCTGTTCTACCTGACTCTTCGTCGTTGTCTTCGCCATATATAACAGGTTATCCTGTTATATTGATGGACCAGACGCGAAGCGTCACCCTCCTGGAGGAGGTTTTCCGTCCATGATTAGAACCACGTGTGATAGCCGAGTTCTCCGTTTCAGGACCGACGCGGGACCGGGCAAGACGCAACTGGTAAGCGCCTCCCGCCGAGTCCGTGGAGTCCGTAACGACTTGCCGACGTGCAGCACGGGGCTCGGAGCGCGGCTGGTGTGGACATTGCTCGAATTGGCCGGACTGTTGCGCCGGCGCAAGAGCGGCCACGACGCACGCTAATGAGCTCGCCGTCGCTCGCATCTTCGAGGGGACCTTCGAGTGCCCCGTGACGACAATCTTGGCGAATCGCTTCGCTACTGGTCGACAGAAAAGAGTCTGGACATATGAATGCCAACTTCTGTCAGACCGCTCGGAGAATCATCTTCCGAAGCGGAATTCCGATATCTGTCCCAACCCATGTCTTGCTGACCTCGGATAACTTCATGAAGTGTTCCCTCGAAATCCACGGCAGATAGAGCGAGTCGGCAAATAACTGCGCGGAACTGTCATCTGGTATAGGGAAAGCAAATCGCACTCGCCGATCATTGACAATCTCAAATCCAGACTGGCGAAAGAGGTTGAAAATGAATCTCAGTTGATGGTCATTCGGATAGACAAGGTTGGATCTCCGAGCCTTGATCATAAGATGTCCATACCGAAAAACGTCACGGACGTTGAGAGGCAATGACCCAGGAAGCATGAATACTGCCTGCCCATCATCTTTCAGCACCCTTCGGATCTCAAAAAGGACCGATGCAAGGGGCTGAAGCACCATGATCGCCATCGAACAGACGACAGCGTCAAAAACCCCTGAAGCAAATGGCAGATGTGATGCGTCAGCACATAAAAGTGGACTCGCTCCGCGCGAAAGCGCACGCTCAAGTTCGGCATGAGAGACATCAAGTCCAAACCAAGTTGTGCCAATATGCCCGTAGGTTGGCGCGCTTCCGCAGGCGAGGTCAAGCACGGCGCCAGTCTTCGGAAGCGCATCTGTGAGCCACTCGTAGGGGTTGATGCCGTTGGCGCGAGTTCTTCGGAGCACATCTTCGGTGATCCCTGGATGGAGACGGTGAAACTCATCAAGATATTCCCTCCACTCCTCGGCTGACGGGTGAGAAAAAGAAAGGAAATGTTGAGAGGACGTTCGATGAACCATTCGAACTCTCATCCTCTGAGTCTGCCCTGATTCATCAAACGCGCCAAATGGTTACCCAGATAGCACCATGCGACAACCAGACCGTCCGAAGGTCTCAATCCATTTTGAGATCCTGGTTGCTCTTTGAGTTCACTCAAACGAGATTTCCGATCTCAGGGGAGCGGTATCCGCTTGTAAATCTCAAACTGCTCATCATCGCGGCGAGGTTGTCTGTGCGTCAGCGAGGTTTGATACCTCAAGTTCCGGTCGAGGATGAAGCACGTGAACACCGTGGACAATTCGCTGGATCGCGGTGATGAAAACAGCGACCGAAAATCCCCACGCGATCGGAATGATCTGGCTAGGCAAAAGGCAAAAGAGAATATAAACAACGATCGTCTCACTGCCCTCGGCAAGTCCTCCAGAAAATCGCAGCGAACGCTCGTCATCGGCTGGTGACCCACGGCGTTCAAGGAGTGAGGAGAGCGCCAGGAACGCTGCACCAGACACGTAGTACGCGAGGAGCAATACTGTACAGGCGAGTCGGGCGGAAGGATCAGCGATCGCCAGCCCGACAATAAAACCTCCATAGACGATGAAGTCTGCGGTGATATCGAGGAGCGCTCCCGATTCACTTGTGCCCCACGCGCGAGCCACCGCGCCGTCGAGGCCATCGAAGATGCGATTCACAACCCACAAGATGAGTGCAACCATCCACAACCGTCTGGCGACACTTACACAGGCTCCGACACCTACAACAAAACCTACCGCGGTCAATGCCATCGGCCGAAGACCAAGACGAGCAAGATTGCGTCCCGCGAGATTGCATCCCGGTGCCATGACAGAACGAAGCTTCGCGTCAAACATTCCGAGATCCACTCAATTCTTGATATCCAAGCGGCGTGATTCGGTAATGCAACATTAGGAGACGAACATTTGCGTCATCTAGTTCGCGCGTTAAAGCCAATGGATGGTGCGAGACGCGACCAAGAGTTGGCTGGACAACTTCGCTCAACTTGATCTGGTCGCGTTTCATGGAACTAATCAGATGATCCGAGTGAACTTGCAAACCTACGCAATCGCTCTAGAGCAAATTGGTCCTCAGGGTGCACCTCGCCGTGTTCACCGATGTGAACAAGCGCTCTCTTGATGTTCTCGTACGTCTCAACCTTCATGCCGCAGCGCAGGCAGTGCTCCAGATGCGTACTCACCCTGACGGCCATGGCATCATTGAGTTCACCGTCAAGATAGCTCTGCAGGATCTTGCCGACGCTTCGACATTCGTGCATCTCGACCGCACTCTTTTGCATTTGACGCAATGGATTCATTACAAACCTCTTCTCGGGGCGAGACCGACAGCGGTCAAGCGCACTTGAATCTTCTTTCGAGCTCTATGTAGGCGACTCATGACGGTTCCCACCGGTACGCCAAGAGCAGCTGCAGCCTCTGAATACGAAAGACCATCGATATCGACGAGTTCGATAACTTGTGACATTCGTAGCGGTAATGCCGCAAGCGCCTTTGCAACGACGACGTTAAAGGCCCGGGATTCGGCAATCTCTTCTGGAGTCGGCGCAGAGAGCGGGTCAGCTACCCTCTCAGAACTCATTGGATCACTGAGCAGCTCCGGACGCTGTTTTCGGTTTCGGTTGATGTTCGTGTTCCGCATGATGGTGAACAGCCACGCACGCGGATAGGCGCCATCAAACCGTTCAATACTTCGATACGCACGAAGCAGCGTGTCCTGTACGAGATCCTCCGCGTCGTGTTCTCTTGCCACCATCGTTCGCGCGACGTGAAGCAATACACCAAGCTCTGGAACAACGTAGAGATCGAACGCCGCCTGACGATCTCTGTCTCCCTGGGCCTGTGCAATGTCCATCAGTCAGGTATCCAGTTCACGAACGCGAGCGGACGAACTTTTGCGTGCCCTGATGGACTTTGAAGAGAAAATATCCGGCTAGGAGACCAACGGTCGGACAACGTGCATTGTGTGGGCGTTGGCACGAAGCGACACTTAAGATCATGAACAAGTGTCTTCAGCGGATTCAAAGGGAGCAACTCTCTGAGCTGTCGAGGAGCCTTCTGACTCGTCGCCCTCCGCGACCATGTGAATCCTGATTCATACCATCCTCAACCTCGCGCGAGTCTTCTTGACCGAATGTTCTTACTGCCTTTATCACCCTACGGGGCGGCGGGTTGACCAACTTCATATCCCCAATCACGACCGTCGGAACAGTCTCGTTCCCACCCGTGATCGCTTTCAGAGCCTCCGCACCCTCGTTGTCTTCCCAGATGTTGATCGCCATAAAGTCAATATCGTCACGCACAAGGACTCGAAGCATCCTGTTGCAATATGGACATCCTGGCCGCCAATAGACAGTTACAGGGATTTGGGCGGTTGGCTGAAGAGTCGGCATGATATTGAAACTCCTCCACTCCAGTCCCTATTCCCACAAAATACATTTGATACCCAGATTCGCCCTGTCCCTGTGGCCCAGAGATTCGAAGGACTACCGTTCATGAACTCCGCTCGATGCTTTTTGGGTCCTCTCACTCACCTCTCAACAGAGGGAATATAAGACGTGGAACCCGGGTTTATCAATACGGTCGAGAGCCCCGCGCGGGTGTGACCGCGATCGAGCTCCACATGAAACAAACGACTAGCGCTCCGAATTCAAGCTGAACGTTCAACCACAAGGAGAGAAAATGTTCCGACCTCAGGCCGCAGCTCCCGTACTCGAAATACCTCTCGCTGGCGGCGGAGTTTGGTCTCTCGCTGAACAAAAGCCTGAGCGATTTACGTTGATCGTCTTTTATCGAGGTTTCCACTGCCCGATCTGCAAACGATACCTGCAACAACTTGAGAGCCTTCTTGACCGGTATGCAGAGGTGGGCGTGACCTCCGTGATTGCGATCAGCGGTGACGAAAAGGAGCCTGCCACGCGAACAGTCGAAGAGTGGGACCTCGCACGTCTTCTGATTGGTTATGGCCAGTCCATTGAATCGATGCGCGAGTGGGGTCTTTTCGTATCGAGAAAGATCAAGGAGAGCGAACCGGATCTCTTCGGTGAGCCTGGCTTGTTTCTCATCCGTCCCGACGGCACCGTCTTTGCGGCAATCCTCAACACGATGCCCTTTGGCAGACCCCATCTCGACGAGCTCATTGGTTCAATCAAGTCAATCAACGAGCGCGACTACCCAGCGCGCGGGGAATCTTGACATAGGCGTGTCGCACGGAGCACAGCACTTCCTGTTGGGATTGTGCTTGGTTATGAAATGACAGGTCCTCACGAGAACTTGGATTCATATTCTCCAGATCTCGCGTGAACGATCCTTCTCCCAATTGATGAATCACTACAGACTCAGAATCTTCTCGTGGGTGATATTCCCGACCACCTAGACAACATTTCCTCCTGCAGCGACTTGAACTGTCGGCGCTGCTCTTTTGGTCGCGCGAAGAAGTTCTGAATGGGCCAGGCGACCGCGAATTTGTGGAGTGCGAGCAATCAGCACTCCAAGCAGCGCGCTCGTCAGCGCGACCAACACGACCCAGTCAAAGGGTGCAGCTGGGAACGGGTAGAACGTGACGTACAGCACGTACCCAAGTACCGCGACGCCGATACTCAGCACGGCGAGAGGAAAGACGTTGCGGCTGTGGCGCCAAACCCAGGCAACTGCCGCGATTACCGTCAAAAGGTAGGCGATGACGATCAGATAGGCACCGAACTCAACGATAAGGATCAGGGCGCGAATGGCCGTCGCCTCAAAACCAAAGGCGAGCAACGCAGCGATACTCGCTCCTCCCGTTACGACAAGTGCTCCGATCGGAGAGGAAGTCTTCTGGCTTGTGCTCGTGAGAAATCCACTGAGGCGACCGGTGCTGCCGCCGACCTCACGACCGAGAGCAAACACCAGCCGGTTTGCGGCATTGATGCACGCGAGCTGTGCGCCAAAGGCGCTGATTACCCCAGCAATGTTCACTGCCTTTCCCATCCAGGCGCCGATATTCGCTGTCGCGAGATGGACAAAGGGTGCCGGATCTGCTGCGAGGGCCGCCGGACTTGCATAGGCGTTGTCTGCGATCCAGGTGAAGACGATGTACACCGCCGCGGAGCCAATAAGGGACAGTGCGATCGCCAGAGGAATTGTGCGAGTTGAACGCCGCGATTCTTCTCCAAGAGTTGCAGCACCTTCAAAACCGCTGAATGCCCCAAAGGCGTTCACCACTCCTAGGCCAAGCACACCAAGCGCTACGCCGTGGGTAGTGAAGGGCGAGCCTGAGAATGCATGGTGGTGATACCCGCCCTTGGCGAGTACAGCAATCCCCACAACGGCAATCAGAAGAACGGCGACTCCCTCGCAGATGAAAATGACGATCGATGAGTAGGCGATCGAAAAGTAGGCAAACAACATTGTCAACACAAATCCGGCCAGCGCCAGCCAGACCCACCAGACATGTACGCCGAAGGAGTCGAGAAGTGACTGTGAAATATCAGCCGTACTCGCATACACGGCACCAGCGAAGGAGACGTAGACGAGCATCAAAATCCATGCAGAGGCGAATCCGAATGTGGGTCCAAGAGCAGAGCCATTGAACGCGTAGACCGATCCCGCAGAGTTGAATTCCCGGGAAAATATCACAAAGGCATAGGCCACGAACGCCATTGCGATAAAGCCAAACAGATAGGCGAGTGCCCCTCCACCGCCGACAATGCTTGCAAGAACCGCCGGGCCGACAATCACTCCCGCCACTGGACCCTGGATACCAACAGATAACGCGATCGTGCGGATAAAGCTCAGCTGGTTTCGAACGAGCGAATGACCAGTCGGTCGAACCGCGAGTAACTCATCGACTCGCTCCGAAAGCCCTTCTTCCACCTCCAGCACATCCGTCATATCCAGTGGCTCAGCATTCGCGGTTCGTACCCGATAGTCGAACAGATTTGACATCGCGACACCGCCAGGACAACGAAGGCTGTCAACCTCTGAAGACCTTTATCACGATTCATGTTCTCCTCCTCAGGTCCACATCGGCGGGTAGGGGATCATCACCCAATACATACGGGCTACTCCGTGTTGCGAGCGAGAGCCGACGGGATTCATTCGACAGATACGCATTGGTCAATTGAGATGCAAAGATGATTCGATGCCCCGTCGCGGGCGAACCTTCGGGAGCGGAAGCTCGACGGCAAGCTTCGCATTCTCGGCGACATCGAGGACACTGTGTTGCACACAGGCAGGAACCAAACGGCCGGTTTCAGGGTGCGCCATTGAGTAAAAGCACGATTGGAGCCGTTCCTGGGTTTCGCGCACCTTCGGGTCCTCGCTCATCTCGCCCTTTTCAAGGAGCTCCCACGCGGGGCTGACGTCGTCTGCGTGCATGAAACGGTGCATTACAAAGGTCATCAGCACAAATTCGTGATCGACAAACGCTCGCAACACCCTAAAGGTCCCACCAGCTCTATGCAGTCGACGGCGGAACCAGAAGAGAGACGTCAGCAGGAGCTTCGGATGGCAAAGCGCGATTCCAACAATCCTCAACATCAGAAGATGTCCCGGAGCACCCCAGTTAAACCCGCCAAAGTAGTTGAAGAACGTGTCCCGAGCCTCAAGGTCGGCGGCGTCTCCCTCGTCAAGGACCGAAAACCAGCGCGAGCCTACAAAGTAGCCATACGCAGTTCGGTTGCAGCGCTCATCGCCGGTTTGGATAATTTCATAGGGAAGTTTGGTGCCCGCGCCCTCTTCTATGCGATCCCAGATCTCGTCGGCGCCGAGCGCGGAGTAGTCCTCTTTCCATCGCCGCTCATCTCCTACAAATGCGGCAGGTTGGAACGACAGCATATTGAAACCCATGAGGCGACAGTCACGCACTATCTGCGGTATCGCCCCCACGTTCTTAGGCGTTACCGTGACATTATGGGCAAGGAAGAATCGGATGCCATGTTCCTTGCGGAGTCTGCGAAACATGTCGCAGAATTCCTGGCGGTAGGGGTTGAGTTCCGACTCGTCCGTCGCGCGAGCCAGTCCCTTGCGACCGCGCATTGTCGTGTCGAAATGGCCGGCAAAGGAGAGCCGCTTGAATCTCGGGAGCCCATCGGGACCAAGCGCGAGACGCTTCAGATATGAATAGTCAAAATCTCCATGTGTCATGCTCATCGGTTCACGGCCGTATCGGCGCATGATGGCAAGAGCCTCTGCATGATCATCTGGATCGAGCAGACTCACCTCTCCTCCAATGAGTTGTGTGTGCGCGTGTGGTCCACGAACAGAACGGGCAAAGGCCATCTGACTCTCAACTTCTCGAACAGTATGGAGTCCATCGATGCGAACCCTGTTTGCCTCGCGCGAGTGATAACACGGGGTGCAGGTGAAATTGCAGCGTGGAAACACTCCGTGAGTTCCCTCGCAGCCAACGGCAATGCGTCCGAGTGTCTGTGAATCTGTCTGTGCTCGTGTAGGGAGCGCGGACCACCGAGCAGTGAGCACCTGCCTCGTCTCTGGATCGACCGGCGCAATCGCGCGAAGAAACGCGGAGGTCCGTTGCCTCGCTCGTCGGATGCAATCGAATCTCATCGACACCGTAATGTTGCTCCGTTTCATTCTCGAATGACCGATTTGCCAGCCACCCAACTCTCCAAGAAGCATCCAAGCATCGCTTCTCGCTTGCAGGGATAACCCTGGTCGAAGCGAGTTCATTCCAAAAATTGTCATTCGTGGTTTCCAACTGCACTTTCTGTGCACTTGGGGATCGTTTCGTGAGGACATCCAAGTCCCTTGGAATGTCTCTTCATCAAAGAGGGTTCCTTTCGTGTCTCTACCGAGATGCTGGTTCACCACACGTTTCACACAGCGGCGCGGCACGAGTTGCGCATTGCGTCGAAATTCTGTCAAATACGAGAGGAAGAAATGAATTGCGTACAACAGAACGATATATACCAAACGAGGATCCCGGTACTCTCATAAAGAGATTCGCCGTGCCAGCTGTACTTGCTGGTCTACTCGGTGGCTTTTTTATGATCATTGTGATGATTCTGGTCATGGGAGCATCGGGAGCGGGATATGCAAGCCCTCTCAACCTTGGAATGCCAGCATTTGTGACGACCATTTCACCACCGCTTTCGATGCTTCCAAGTCTCATAGGAGCAATGGGCATTACGTTGCCGCCGGCGGCGATGAATCAACTTGCAGCCGCGATTTCCCATGGACCGTTGAGTGCTCCGATGGCTCAGCACTTTGGAACGATGCTCGTATCAATGCACATTCCAGTAGCAAAGGTACAGATGATGGGTTTGTTGATGACCGGGCATGCAACCAACAACACGGTTGCAACTCTGCTGTCCCAGTTGACCCCAGCTGCTCGTAACGCAGTAATGGCCGCCATGCCAGTAAGTGCAGGCAACGTTGTTATTGGAACGATCTTGCATTTCGCCTTTTCCGCATTTTTAGGCGTTGCGTTTTTTGTACTTATCGGAGCGGCGGCATGGTTCGGATTCCCCGGAATGCGTAATCGAGCCGGCATCATCTCGGCAGGAATGCTCGGTGGTGCGATTGTCTATGCCATCAATCGCTGGGCACTGCTGCCACCGACAAACCCGATGATGGGATTGGTGCCCCAAATCGCATTCTTCCTTGCACACCTGCTCTTTGGCCTCGTAGTTGGCGCTGTAATCGCAATGGTTCTTGAGAGGTCATCCCTTCCAACGCCAACGCTCTTGCGACGTTGAGCTCTAGAAAGGGTTCGTCGAGTCGCACGTGAAGTCTGGCGAATTCGAGAAAGAGTCTTTGAACCCGAGCCGCTCAGGGACTCTAAACAATGGTCAGTCTGGCGCTTTGATAGCGAACCCGAGTGAGCGACGCCAGCCGATCACTCGGGTTCATCTCGACGAATCTGTGTCTTTAGGGCGTGCGCGACGACCATCGATCTCAAAGAAAAACTGCGCAGCAGCTTGGCGTATCGCCGTGGACCAGGTGGGATAGGCGTGGACCATCTGGGCAAGACGTCCGACAAACGCCTTTGTTCGCATCGCAAGGACGATTTCATGAATCATCTCTCCAGCTCGGGAACTCACTATCGTTGCGCCGATGATCTTCCCTCCGCCTATGGAACGCAGCACTGGTTTTGGTCCAGCAATGAGCTTCACGAACCCGTCGGTCTCACCGGTAATGACCGCGCGATCAACAGATGCCATTGGGAGATAGGCGATCCGAGTTCCAGATTGAGGTGCATCGGATTCTCGAAGCCCCACGCGCGCAACTTCAGGATCGGTAAATGTTACCCATGGGATAGACGAGACATCGAATCGAGTACGTCCATATCGACTGAACGCGTTCCGCACTGCGATGCGACCCATTTCATCTGCTGCATGTGTGAACGGCAACAACCCAGTAATGTCACCTACCGCGTAAACACCAGATGCACTCGTACGCAAGAATTGGTCAGTTCGAATAAAGCCGCGCTCGTCGAGTTCGACATTTCCTGAAGTCGGATCGAGACCTTCAACCACGGGCCTTCGACCAACTCCAACGAGTAACTTTTCGGTGACAACCGAACCCTCGTCCGTGAACGTTTGGACACCATGCCCATCTGACGAGGGTACAAAAGCATTGACGCTGACTCCGAGATGCAAAATGACTCCATCAGCAATCAGGGCCCCAGCGATCACTTCGCTCGCTTCGGGCTCCTCGCGCAAAAGGAGCCGACCCGCCGCTTCAAATAGGTGGACAGTCGCACCCATCCGGCGAAACATCTGCGCAAGCTCACATCCGATTGGACCTCCACCAAGGACAGAGATCGAGTCCGGAAGGGTCGAGAGCTCAAAGACGTTCTCATTCGTTAGATAGTCAATTTCTGCGAGGCCAGATATCGGTGGGATGACGGGTCGAGATCCAGTCGCAAGAATGATCTTTCGGGCGTGAATCGTATGGTCACGAGCTGAGAGGGTGAGCGGGCTGACAAAATGGGCACGCGCTTCAATGACTTCGATGCCCTCTCGTTCGAGAACTTCCGAGCTCTCAGTTGAGGCAATCTTTTCCACGACATTGTGCAACTGCGACATAGCGTCTTTGAACGGCCGCCCCTTGGCGGCAGCCTCAATGAGAACTTTCGAAGGCACACATCCGGTGAACGTACAGTCACCGCCTACGCGGCCATCTTGGATAAGCACTGTCTGGAGTCCTCGGCGCAGTCCGGCGCGGGCGGCCGATATTCCTCCAGCCCCACCTCCGACAACCACAAGGTCCCGATTAGATGATGTCATATCTCCACTTTCCGTAACTTTAGAAAGTCCGACTCGCCTCAATGATCGATAAGGCGACTTCATTTGCACCAATCAATTCCTTTTCCCGGTGGGGTCAGGAGTCAGTGACCTCGTCGATGGCCGACGTATTGTGGTCACCCCGAACCCGCTCTTTATCGAATAGATTCGGCCATGAAAAGAGTACGCATGCTTCGTGGAGACGCGATCAGGTCATCACCCCTCGTTAGCGGGAAAACCCGCCTCCGCAACGTTTTATTCCCAGGAAGATGAGCTGACCGGGAGATCTAAAGGGGCTGCTGAATGTTTGGTTGTCACTTTGACCTACCCACTCAATCGACAGCAGACCCCTCCTCACGGGTGTCAAGTATCAGAGTTGTTGTGCTGTCGTCGATTGTTGACGTCGTTTGGACTCGAAGTAGCTAAGCAATGACCTCACGGTGTTGATGACTAGGCGGGCCTCGGGCTCTCCGATGAGGGTGTCATTGGGATGGGCGACCGACGCGTTGTTCCGAACAGGATTGAGGGCATCCAGAATCGTCGCCAAAGAACCGACGATCCTCGACACCTCCTCGGATCGGACTCCGAGATCAGCCAGGATTGGACTATTAGTGCGAAGACTCTTGAAGAGCTGCGTCATGGTCGGACGCTCACTAGCGACGGTGATTCTCGCCTCGTCGCAGAGGCGATGGAGGTAGCCGTGCATTGCCGTATGCACGCGATCAACGGCGCTCTGCGGGCCTGAGGACCTCATCAGCGTGTCCGCGTCGTCAAGGGCTCGTTTCACAATCTCGGAGGCCGATTCGAGTTCAACGCTGACGGGGATTTCTCCGAGTTCGAGGCGTGACGCCCATCCAATAATCTGGTCGCGAAGTGCGGGCGTGCGGAATCTGCGCCGCGCTGGATCAACATCACTGGGTAGAGAGTATTCGTCGAGAATCGCGCGCAATGCGGCAGCTTGTTCCAGTGCCGATGCCTCGAACAAGGTGTTCTCGAAACACATGCGGGTCGTCCCCGGGAAAGCCGAGGTGTTGACTTCGCGCTCACACATATCCATCCAGAACCTGTCATGCGTCCTGTAGCTGAAGTCTCCGAGGTAGCCACCATTAACGCCGATCCAGTCGTTGACGAGCCGATCGATTTCCTTGCGCGTGAGGCGCCCATCGGTCGGAGATTGGAAGACCATCGCCCGCTCAGATGCCTGCCACGGGTAACGCCGACGTGCTTGGCGTATAGAGATGCCGAACGGCGTCTTCGAAATTGGGGAAGTCACTGCAGAGAACGCGGAAAGTCGCGTTAGCAAGGCGGTAGGCGTCGCCGGATAGTACAGAGAAAGCCAAGCGCCTCAACGCCGGTTCGGCTTCAACCTGCCAGATGGCAAGCGAATGGCCCGTGGTCTCGACGACGAAGAGGGAAGGACCGTCTCCGAGGTGGACAGCGCGCGCAATCACATCGGGTCCCGTCGGAGCGAGCGCGCGGAGTGCGACACGGCTTTCGATCGTGCTCGGCCACCAGCTGGGCGCAACGACCTTCCAGCAACCGAGTTGCGGCTGCCATTCCCAAACCTTCCCGCAGACTTCACAAGGATCCGAGATGAGATGCTGACGCGTCGAGGGCGGCATACAGGGATGGCGCAAGTCAGGATCGTTGGGACAGCTGCTCCAGATACGGCCGGCGGCATCCTTCTCCGATACAAGGAGCGTTCCGCACGACTCACAGTGGGCGGCTGGAATCAACATAAGGCCGCGAAATCTCGTGTGCACTCTCATCACCTCTCTGCTCGTAGCGGCAGCCCACGTTTCTATTGAGTCCCGATCCCAGATTCGTCCTGCTGCAAGGTCCGCAATTGCAGCCGGAAACCCAGATGACCGCGCCAACTGATCTGCTCGCTGCCGACTGATGCCTAATAGCTCCGCAATCTCTGCAAGTCCGACAAGGTTCCATGACATGGGTAGATAGTACCACTTGGCAGTTGCCTAGTACGGTCTTTCGGGCCCAAATGATCAACTCGCGTCGTAGCAGCGATGATCTCTGCGCTGTGTTAGCCGAGGGCGCGGAAGACCAGCTCATGCCAAATCGGTGACGCGCGACAAGCTCGATCCCGCTCAAGCTCTCCGGTATGTTTCAGGTTCTGGCTCTATAGCCGACCGATCGGGAGAACTTGGAACTGGTTTGGTGTCCCATGGCGAGTGCGCTAAGTATCCACCACGTTATAGGCGCCAACCCTGGGGACGCGTTCCTTTCTTGATTTATAACCCGATGCTGGAGAGATACGGGTCGCCATCTTGGGATGCAACCGGGCCATGCGTCAGCAGGGTCGATCGGTTCCTGCCTGCGCCAACGTTTGTTCCGCCGGTACGAGCAGTGGGACCGAGGCGGCGTCCAGACCACGTCAAGAACAGGTACTCGGTGGAGCGAGTCATGGCGACGTAGAGAAGCCGCCGTTCCTCATCGGGGTGACCCGTGGGGAGGGGAACCACCCCTTGTTCGACTCCAACCACGATGGCGGCCCGAACAGTGAGACCCTTAGAACTGGCCATTGACATAAGCCGGACCGCACCTGCTGCTCGTCCGGATCGCGTGTCCTTGCCGACCGGCTGAATCTGGCTGAGGAACCTACCGAGCCCATCCTCTCGATCAACAACGGAGTCGATTTCAGTGAGGAGTGTTGTTAAGCGATCTTCGCAGCCGCCAAACGTTGGGGCCTGGTTGGATAGCCACTCACCCCACCCTCCCTCGCCGAGGTCTGCAGCGTGGATGTCAACTTGTTCGATGAGTTCGAGCGTCGGCTGAACAACGTCCCTCACTCGTTGTGCTTGTCCGGAAGAAAGTGTCGGGTATCCAGTAGCGTGTTCTTCGAGAAGCTGGTCAACGAACCGATGGTTCGCACTTACTGCAGCGTCATAGAAGTGATTACGGACTGCAGAGCCGATTCCATGTGTCAAGTGGAGCATCGTCCACCAAGCGAGCGAGTCATTCTTGTCCACAACGAGCCGAGCAAGCGCAAGCAATCGGCGATTCGAGGGTTCAGAGAGAATCTCTGGCACTTCTCCGGTGTTCACGACGGGAACTCCGTAGATCTGTAAACGTTCCGAAAGGGGACGAGACCATGCGTGATTGTGGTTCGACCGAAACATGATGGCGACATCTTCGGGAGCCACTCCCTTGGTCTGCGTCAACCACTTCACGAGACGGGCTACTCCATCGGCTTCCTGATCCCAATTGTTGAATCGAAGGTATCGAGCTTCTCCGCGAAGACAGTGTGCCGCTGCTGTAAGGGCCGGTCGTGATGGGCGTCCCGGTAATCCCTCTATGACGTGCCGTGCCCAGTTGAGAATTGAGGTGGCGCAGCGCTGGCTGATGGACAGCTTGTAGTCGTCAGCTCCTGGGTAATCATCTTCAACGAATCGTCGAATGCCAATAGGGTGAGCACGACGGAACGAGTAAACCGACTGATCGTCATCACCAGCGCCGATAAGAGATCTGCCTCGGTACGTGATCTGTTTCAAGACGGACAGGTCACACTGGTTGAGGTCCTGGTACTCATCAACCACCAGGAACTCCCAGTTTCCGAGGTCGATGTCGTCGTGGTCTTCCAAGGCTCGAAGCAACCGAAACGGAAGTTCGGACAAGAGCGAGTACCCAAAGATTCGACGATGTTGCTCCCACGCTCCAGCGAAGCGGTTACGGATGTCGGCTGAAAGGTTCGTGTCTTCAAACTCTTCGAGGGATTCCCAGTTCGATGCCATTTCTGCGCATGCCCGTTTTACGAGGCCAACGTCGCAATCAATGAGATTTCCCAAATGTACTCGGATCAACTCTTTCCATTCCCAGTCGTCTGCAATACGTATGGGCTCCGGGAGACCTGAGGTACCGGGATTTGCAAGGAGCGTCGCGATGGCGAAGGAGTGCACTGTGCTGGGCTCGTCGAGTACTTCGGGGTGCTCGGCGACCTTCTCTTTCAGTTCGTTCGTTGCTGCACGAGTGAAGGTGAGCAGCTTGCCTTTCTTGCCTGCCTCACCAATGCGAAGCATTAAGCGAATGACCGTTGCGCTCTTGCCGGTACCGGGTCCAGCGAGAATCCGGGCGTTTCGAGTGATGTCGTGGTCAATGACTGCTTGTTGTTCAGCAGTAGGTGGCCACGCCATCTCAGTCCTCCCTCTTTATTGGCTCGCACCCATTACGGACTAAACGCAGTGGATCACTTGGTGGTCGCGCATCGCGGGCAGTTCAGCGTTTCTCGGTGAGCTTTAACCAAATACGGCCAGCTCCCGCGAGCGGTCTGCTACTTGCCCTTTTTCGGAGGTGCCTTTCGGGTCACTGGCGGCTTCGCGCCAGTTGACGTGTCGGGATTCGAACGGTCGTGTGGCGGCACTTTCGTCCCGTCACTTCGCGTGTAGCCATCAACATGCACGATCTTCTTACCCCTAGATGTTTCTGCCATCGTCGTTACCTCCCTCAGGGGGATCGATAACCGTTCGGCCAACAACGGCTGAAGGTGACCTAATCGCACCTGGTGTAAATGTTTAATAGGTTGACGTATTTCGGCTCATCGCTGCTCATTGGTTCACCCCTATCATGCCATCTACACATGGAAATTTTTCATCTTGGAAAATGTGAATGCCACGGAACAGGAGCGGCGGAGGTTTGGTATCCTCGCTCCTGCGTGAAGCCGGTACGGACTTTCGCTACTTGCTCACGTGGCGTGTTCTCCAAAGGTCAATACAGCTCGGTCTACCTACCTCGTGCTTGATTTCAAAGTTTGAGCGCTCATCCCGGCCCACGGACACGCCCTTCCCGTATCATCAGTCCATGCTAAGTACGAATTTTCCGGCGTGGCCACCGTCGATTTCAGGCGTTGGGGTATAGGCAATGGAGCTCTCAGAACGAGACAAGCAGCTGGTGATTGGCTGTATTGAGAGAGGCGAGCCAGTACCATCCCGCTTTCGCCTTTCGCTCTTCGGCGACGTTCGTGTCACTGAGCTGGTTTGGCCGGGTAAGACCACTGAGACTGAACGAACCGCGTTGCCGTTTCAATCTATCGAACAGGTTGACGAGCCCCGGTCTGAGGCAGTTGAGGAGCTCGACCTGTTCTCGATGAACAGCCTCAATGGTCGCCAGGCAGGCGGTTGGACGAACAAACTTATCTGGGGCGACAACAAGCTCATTCTGTCATCACTTGCCAATGGTCCTCTTCGAGCTGAGATTGAAGCCGCCGGTGGACTGAAACTCGTTTACATTGATCCGCCGTTCGACGTTGGTGCCGATTTCTCGGTGAACATCGGCGTTGGCGACGGCGAAGTCACCAAACTTCCATCCGTTATCGAAGAAGTCGCATATCGAGATACATGGGGACACGGCGTCGATAGCTTCGTTTCGATGATCTACGAGAGAATTGCCTTGATACACGATTTACTCGCTGATGATGGGAGCATCTACGTCCATTGCGACTGGAGGGTCAACGGGTATCTAAGGCTGCTATTAGATGAGGTTTTTGGGAAAGAACAATTTCGTAATGAGATTATTTGGTTCTACCCGGACTCTCCTGGGCGGCCTTACGACCGGTTCGTACCGAAACATGACAACATCACGAGATACTCCAAGACACAGAAGTGTATTTTCAACGCCGATGCGGTCAGAATCCCCATTCTCGAATCATCGAAAGAGCGATATAAAACTCCACGATACTTGATCAATTCTCAAGGGAAGCGATTTGAATACACGGGCGGTGATGCCGCTGAAAATGGGAAAATACCCGAAACCGTGTGGCAACTATCGGTCGTAAAAGGTAACGCCGATGAGAAAGAGAGTTACCCCACCCAAAAGCCTGAGTCCTTGCTTGAACGAATAATCAAGTCCTCGTCCAATGAGGGTGATTTAGTCGCCGATTTTTTCGTCGGCTCAGGCACCACCATCGCTGTTGCCGAAAGATTGGGAAGAAAGTGGATCGGAGCTGATCTAGGTCGATTTGCCATCCATACCAGTCGCAAGCGGCTGATCGGCGTTCAGCGTGAACTCAAGAAATCCGGAAGACCCTATCGAGCTTTCGAGATTCTGAACCTGGGCAAGTATGAACGGCAGTATTTCCTTGGTGTCGATCCATCCCAACCCGAAAATGTCAGGGCGGAGCAGTCACAATCTAAGGAAGAGGCATATCTCGACCTAATCCTTTCCGCTTATGCAACCCAGCGTTCGAAGCAGACCCCACCGTTCCATGGGATCAAGGGGTCTACTGCTGTCTTAGTCGGTCCCATCGACGCACCTGTAACTCAGTCCACAGTGCGAACCAGTGTCGCAGCAGCGAAGAAGCTCGGCGTCACGAAGGTGGATATTCTTGGCTTCGAATTCGAAATGGGAATCAAGCCAGCTATGCAGGATGATGCTCGTGAGCAGGGCGTGACACTCGCTCTTCGATACATCCCGAACGACGTGTTCGACAAGCGAGCTATTGAGAAGGGTCAGGTCAAATTCTACGACGTGGCATATGTCGAAGCGAAGGTGAAGAGATCAGGAACAGCCGTCGTCGTTGAACTAACAGACTTCGGCGTCTTCTACCGCCAGGAGGACGCTGATGTCGCTGCTGCTCAGCTGAAGGCTGGTGGGTCAAAGGTTGTCGTGGATAAGGGGCAGATAGTGCGTCTATTCAAGGATAAAGACGGCAAAGTTACTCATGAAGTGCTTACCAGCGAGTGGACAGATTGGATCGACTACTGGGCGGTTGACTTCGACTACAGCAGCCAGAAGGAAGTCATTCGGGTCATTGAAGGCGATGAGGAAAAGCAGGTATGGACGGGGGGATTCATTTTTCAGAATGAGTGGCAGTCATTTCGCACTCGCAAGGATCGTAACTTGGAACTCGCCTCTGTATCTCACGATTACCAAGCATCAGGCAGCTATAAGTTGGCCGTGAAGGTAATCGATATCTTCGGCAACGACACCACCAAGGTCATCCCGGTGAAGGTTCCGTGAGATGCCAATTTCACCGGACTTTCCTAAGGACCCTTATGTAATTCTGCCACCCGAGATTCGTTGGTATCCCGGTGAGGAGGTCTTGACTCCCGATGCAGCCAACACGCTCATGCCGCCGCTGGTCTCGAAGATCAGACAAGGTGTTCACGAGTGGCGAGCCGGTGGCTACCAAGCGTGTTCGGCGACGACCAGGGCATTGCTGCTCCACTGGTTCGACCAGTCCCATGAGATCGAGCAAGTAGACGGCACAACCCGAGAGTTCCGTTACTACTTCGCGCAGCGAGAGGCCATTGAGGCTGCGATCTGGCTTTACGAAGTCGAAGGTGCTCAAGACCCGTACTCGCTGATGAAGTACGACAGCACTGGGCGGGTGGCACGGGGCATGTTTGCCGAGGATTGGTGTCGGTACGTCATGAAGCTGGCTACCGGGGTGGGGAAGACGAAAGTGCTGAGCTTGCTCATGGCCTGGTCGTACTTCCACAAACTTTACGAATCCGGAAGCGATTTATCGACCAACTTTCTACTGATTGCACCGAATATCATTGTGCTCGACCGCCTCAAGGACGACTTCGAGGGGCTTCGCATTTTCCAAACCGATCCTGTGCTGCCGCCGAACGGGTACGGAGGTCGCAACTGGCGCGATGACTTCCAGGTCACAGTTCACATTCAGGATGAGGTGGGTCAGGTGTCTACGACCGGCAACCTCTTCCTCACGAACATTCATCGTATTTACGAAGGACCAGCAGCGCCTAGCCTCGCCGATGCTGACCTAACCAGCTACTTTCTTGGTCCCAAGCCCACGGGCAAGACCACTGATCGGGGGATTGACCTCGGCGATGTGGTTCGAACGCTGAACGACCTAGTTATTTTCAACGACGAAGCGCACCACATCCATGACCCGTCCCTCGCGTGGTTCCACGCCATCGAGGACCTATCGCAGCGTCTTCGCCAGAAGGGGTCCAAGCTCTCGGCGCAATTTGACGTAACGGCGACGCCAAGACATGAGAATGGCGCAGTTTTCGTTGAGACAGTCTGCTCGTACCCACTAGTGGAAGCAATTCGCCAGGGAATCGTGAAAACCCCGGTTCTGCCTGATGAAGCATCGAGATCGAAGCTCATCGAACACCCGAGTGACAGCGTGGCAGAGCGGTTTGCCGATCACATCAAGCTTGGTTACTTGGAATGGAAAAAGCTCCACGACGAGCTGGCACCAACGGGCAAAAAGGCAATTTTGTTCGTTATGACTACTGTGACTCGGGAAAGTGACGAGGTCGCCCAATATATGCAGCGAGAGTTCCCAGACCTGACAGAGTCCATCCTGGTCATCCACACGAACAGCAATGGCGATATCAGCGAAACAAGTACTGGGAAGGCGGCGAAGGAGGAGCTTGAGCGGCTGCGAGAGGCGAGCCGTAGCATCGATGACCCCTCCAGTCCCTACAAAGTTGTCATCAGCGTTCTCATGCTCCGAGAAGGTTGGGATGTGCAGAATGTGGTCGCCATGGTGGGCCTGCGCCCGTTCACTGCATCAAGCAATATCCTGCCCGAGCAGACCCTCGGAAGGGGGCTTCGCCGGATGTTCCGCGACGCTCCGGGATTGACTGAGTACGTGTCAATCGTCGGTACTCCTGCCTTTCTCGACTTCGTGGAAAGCATCCGCTCTGAAGGTGTCGAGCTCGGGCAGGTTCCAATGGGACCTGGCACCGAACCGTTGGGGCCGTTGGTGATCGAGATCGACCGCGACAATCCTAAGAAAGATATCGTTGGTCTCGACATCGAGATGCCAATTCTCTCGCCTCGGATAGAGCGCCAAACAAAGGATTTCGAAGACATCGATCCTGCATCGATGGACCGGCTTGCACTCAAGATTCGACAGTTCACCGAACAAGAACAACGGGAGATCGTGTTCCGTGAGCTAGATACCGAAGAAGTTACGTGGATGACCGACCTCGGACAAGATGTCACGCCCATTCCGCAGACATTGATCGCATATTTTGTCACCGGCATCATGCGCCATTTGCACTTGGTTGGCGGTCAAGAAATCCTCTTCGGAAAGATGAAGGCTTACATCACCGATTACTTGTTCGAGACTCCGGTAGACCTCAATGATCCGAACATCGTTCGCAACTTATCTGAGTCGGCCACTAGGACCGCGCTTCACGACGCATTCATCAAAGAGATCAACTCTCTCCGAATCCTGCCCGCCGGAAGCACCTCGGTCGTCAATCTGATCAAGTTCTCTGACGTGCGGCCCTTCGAGACAGCTCGCCGAAATTACTTTTTCTCCGCGAAGTCCGTTTTTGACAAGGTTGTGTGCGACAACGACGACGAGCTGCTCTTCGCTACCTTCCTCGAACAAAAGGCGCAAGACGTCGCATCATTTATCAAGAACCAGGTACGCAACAAGTTCTTCTACATCGAGTACGTAAAGTCCTCTGGTGATATGGGTGATTACTTCCCGGACTTCATCGTAAAATCCACCGACGGGACAATCTGGATTGTCGAGACGAAGGGCGCCGAGGACGTGGATGTCCTCCCGAAGTGGGATCGCCTAAAGTTGTGGTGCGAAGATGCGACGACAGCCGATCCTGCGGAAAGAACGTTCCGTCCGCTCTACGTCTTGCACGAAAAGTTCAAGCGACTGTCACCCTCATCTTTCGCGGAACTCGTCTCGGTTTTCGAGAATGCTCAGCCAACAAAGCAGCTCGACCTAGCTGAAGCATCTTGGAGCAACGACTAGTAACAGCCTACGATCGCGTTCCACCAAGTGATGTAAGTCGACTGAGCCAAAGTCGCGTTTTTGTCACGCTACTGCTGGGCTTGCAGAATTTACAGTATGGGGGCTCTTCTCATAACGGGTGGGATCCATATGCAAGATTTTCACTGTATTTGTGTTACTGCGTATCTCTGCCCCCCTGTTGTGTGGATTGATGGCACGGTGAAAAGCGAAATGCTCGTCGAGCGCAACGGGTCGACCAAAGGTCGTTCCCCTTGGGTCTTGTAGCTGATAGGCAGACTGTCTGCGACCGGGATGCGCGCTTCTCAACAGGGCGTTCGTAAACGATCCGCATGAATTCAAAGAAGGTCAGCGCGGCAACCCACCGGCACGGAAGTGACGATCCGGGAAGGCATCCAAGTTGAAGGCAGTGAACCATCACGCGGACGATGACATCGCCAATCACTGCAGGCGGCGAAATGCCGTTGTCTATACGACGCGTTCCACGAAATTGTTCGATATAATGAGTCGTATAAATCAATGCGAAGGGGCGGCCATGAATGAAGGGGAGCTGCGTAATCAGGCTCTGGAGGTGAGGCAGCTCGCAACCGAGCTCGTAGCGAAGGCTGATGCGCTGCTAGCTGTGATGGACAGCGAGGGCATCGCAGTCCCAGGGCAGGGCACCTGGACGCGAGCGAGGCTGGAGCAAATCCGTCGCGACGTCGAGTCGAACTCCGGTCTCAAGACTATGTTCGAACTTTTGAGCCGGTGCCCGCAAGATTGGATGACGTACAGTCAGGTACTCGACGCAACGGGAAAGACGGACCGCGACATGCGCTCCGACCTGAGGTCTCTAAGCCGACTCACAACGAAATTGCTTGGAGCAAAAAGCTGGCCCTTCGAGGCGTCACAGGGACCTCGCGCTGCAAGCGGTAGGTGGGAGATGACCTATCGGATGGACCCAGTCATAGCGGATTGGTGGGAGAGCGCTGAATGATGTCTCTACAACCACGGTTCAATCGTGACGTCGCGATATTGATCCGGTACTGCACTCACAACTTCCGACCCGCGGCGGAGTGGGAGCCGTTTGTCGGTTACCCCAACAGCCTCGCCCTGGCAGTAATCGACGCGATCTGGTCGATGGTCGCCCGGTATTCGATCACCAAGGGTGTGATCAACCGTTATTGCGGACATCGGTCGATGGAAGGCGGCGACCCGAGCCATGATGACCTGTCCGACTTGCTCGGCTTCTACGAGAGGATTGGCGGCGTGGACGAGTTCATTGACGTTGTCGGTACGCGCAATCGAGTGTCCACCCAGCCCGACGCAGTCAGAAAGGGAGAGGTCGTCCAGCAGGCTGCTGCCAAGCTCAGTTGCCTTGGTATAGATTCCGCCGCCCAGTTCATCGCCGCGGATGGAACTGATCTGGGGAACCAGGTCAAAGGCGTCTGGCTTTCCTTGCCTGGACAAGCCTCTGGCATTTCTTGGAGGTACCTCCGAATGCTGTTGGGCCTTCCGGACGTAAAGCCGGATCGAATGGTGGTCAGATTCATCGCCTCGGTGACGGGCATTGATGAGAACGCGATGGTCCAAGACGAGGTCGTCCGATTGGTACAAGCCACAGCTGAACACTTCGGCGTCGACCAACGAACGCTCGATCACGAAATCTGGCAACACCAACGCGCTCTTCGCCAGGGTCATGATCCAGTAGCTGAGGCGGAGAGCTTCCGGGACCTCGCGAGTTCTTTTCTGGGCGCCGCGTTCGCCGCGCTTGCGGACGAACATGTTGTCCCCACTTCTCGGTATCGCCGATTTATTCGCGTCGGACGAGACTACGAAGGGGGTGACGTGATGGGTCTGCCCGAGTTCGTTGAGCTTCATTCAGCACTGGAGCGGACCTTTCCCGACCGCTTCGGCGAACCCATGACAAAGTCCCATCCCGAATTCGCGAATGCCTATGTGTTCAGCTTTCTAGAAGCTGCTGCGTCGCGCTGCGCTCAAGACGGCGATCTCTTTGAGTCCGATACCCCACCGACGGAAGCTTCAATCGACGAGCTTTTCGCGGTCCTCCGAACCTCCGAGTACGACCTGAACTGCTGCAGGTTTGTATCGCATCTCACGACAACAACCGACGAACCTGTCGAGATCAGCGGTATCACCATTTATCCCGAAGTTCAGTCCTCTGAGAGCCTGCTCCGTCGCACAATGCGGCTCATACCCGGCGCCCCAGGAACTTTCGATCAGGAGCCGCCACGCTTCTACGATCCACCCCACGTCCTCCTCAGCTCCGGCACCAAGGCAACCAACGCAGGCCATTACAATGCACAGCAGAGTCTGTCGAATGCGATGGATCGGTTCATGTTGCTCGTTCGTTTGCTTTACGCGGGGACTCATCAGTCCTGCTGGCAGGTCATTGGTACTTCGACGCTGGTATCGGGCTCACGCCCGGAATATACGATCTTCGACAAGACGACCTTGCCAGACGTTCGATTTCAGCGAGTGGTACGACTAGCTGCTGCGGACGAGGGCGCTATCACGGCACTCGGCGAGTTAGTTGACGCGGCTAGCGTCAAGCGCGAGGGCATGGCAGCCACATCCTTCGACGTAGCTCTGTACCAGTTCAATCGGTCTCATGAGAACGGAGACGACTACGAGCGACTGGTTGACCTAGCCACCGCTTTGGAAGCGATCCTCACTGGAAACGACTCGGACACCGAAGCGATATCCCTACGGCTAAGAAGCCGTGCCGCTGCCCTGTTGTCGAGCGAGAGCGATTCTGGAAAAGTCATCTTCAGTGACGTCGGAACACTCTATGGGCTTCGCTCGAAGTTGGTACATGGAGGCAATATCAAGGAAAGCGATCTTCGCAAGGCAATCGAAAGTATCTCAAAGGTGCCGACGAACGTACCCTTCGGCGTCGCTCTGGCCTTTGCCGTCGACCGATTGCGCGACCTCGTCCGTCGATCGTTCTTGGCTCGTCTGTGCCTAGCATCCGGCCCCGCGCCGCGCTGGCCCTTCGACAGTTCCGCGTCAGTCGATGCAGCACTCGCTGACGACGCGGAACGAGAGTTGTGGAGGCAATCATGGCGAGTTCAGATGGCCGATTTCGGGTCAGCCAAAGCTGCCGACCCCGCGGCCGAAGGCGTCGACCCGCTGAGGCCGCAAAAGAGTAACTTCGCCAATTGAAGGAACTGGTGGTCCGTGCCGGCGTTAGAAAGCAGGGTTATCTGATTCCAAACGAAGACAGGCTGGCGGGATTGGTCTCTACAAAAGTCGAGGCGAATCATTGGAATCAATACTCAAGGCCCCGTACAGGAGACGCAGACCTTTGAGAGTAGCCATGTTTGAACTTGTCCACACGTTTAGAGCTACATTTCCACGCGGGCTGAGCAGGCATTTTATGATATTAGGTGAACTTGAAGCGGTGAGCATTATTTCGCTCACTCGCAAAAATGCAGGTCAATCCCTAAGTGGTGAACATCCCTCAACCGTCGTCCGCTCAACCGTCGTCCGCTCCAGTTGTCGCAGTTCAGGGCTTGAATGTGGCTTCGTGCTTTCTTGTCTTGCCCATCATCTGCCCATCACTTGCCCATCACGGAAGGGTGACCCTCACCTCGCCCAAGTGAGGGTCACGCGACCTTCACCTCGAAAAAGTGAAGCGGGGCGACGACTTCGATGGATGTGGATGTTCCGCCACCCGGAAAATCGGCGATGGAAAGAGCGCCGAACGCGCGACGTCTTTGACCTGCTATTTGCCGCCTTGAGAACGAAGCTGAGGATCTCTGCGGCGATCGCATCGCTACCGGGAACAGCGTGCGCATAAACATTCAGGGTCGTTGACGTTCGCGCATGGCTGAGGCGCGCGGAGACCGTTGTGATCGGAACACCGGCGTTCAACATCGTTGTCGCCATGAAGTGACGAAGGTCGTGGAGGCGGCAGTTCAGCTTCACGGCCGTTCGGTACTTGATGAACTGCTTGGTCACCCAGTTCAGCTTCCACGGCGCTGCACCTGCGGGATCGTCCGGGAACACAAAGCTCGAGCGGCCCAATTCAACCCCGGCTGCTTCCGCCCGGGCCTTGGCGCGCGCGATATGGGCAGTGAGCACTTTGAGGCAGTTGGTATCGAGGTCCACCCGATAGGTGCGTTTGGTCTTCGTTGGTCGCAGCACAGGACCGCCCTTTGCATCGAGGAGTGCTTGGATGAATCCGATCTGTTCGCTCTTGAGATCGACCTCGCCCAGGCGCAACGCGGTGATCTGGCTCCGCCGAGCGCCCGTTGATACCGCGAGCGACAAGTAAGCGTGGAACGCGAGATCGATGGAGGAGACGTGGTTGGGCAACCGGACGATCTCATCCGGTGATGGTGGGCGCACCGGCGCTGGTTCGCACGATGAGGGAGAGGCGTGGCTTGCGGGATTGACCCACAGCCATTCCCAGCGGAGCGCTTGCTCGAGCGCTCGGTGGAGCACCACGTGAATGCGATGCACGGTGCTCGGCGTGAGCGGTCGGCCATTGGGACCGCCGCTGCGTTGAAGTTCGCCATAGCGCGCGTCGATGTCTTCGGTGCGAAGCGTCTGGAGAGGAAGATCGCCGAGCCGGGGAATCACGTGGTAGTTGATAACGCTCTTTGTCTGACTCGCGGTCGTCGGTGACCAGTTCGGAGAGACTGTATCGAACCAGTCGATCAACAGCTTGGTGACGGTTGCCTTCGAAGTCATCCGCCGCGGATATTCAACGCGCGACACAAGCTCGGCGAGCTCTTGTTGGGCGGCGCGGCGACTCCCTTTCACCGTCGCGCTGACCCAGTTGCGTTTGCCGGTTTCGGGATCTGTACCGGCGTAGGCCCGTAGTTCCCAGCTGTTGCCTCGCTTGCGCAGTGATCCTGACATGGTTCCTCCAATCCGATTGACCACCGGATGGGGTCCATCGCGAGTGAATCGCGAAGCGCAAGTGAGGGAAGGCTTGGACATGTCAGGTTCTTGTTAACAGCTGCAGAAGATGCCATATATGGCCCGCTATGGAGCACTTCAAGAATTAAAGTGCGGCATAGTATGCCGTTTATGGCGTATAATGAAGCCATGCCTAGCAACACCACCATGCGGAAGATCGCCGAGATCGCGGCCGAGCAATGGGGTCTTATTACTCGTCGCCAAGCCGAACAGGCGGGAATACCGGAGCGAACGCTGGCCCGACTCACCGCTCCTGGAGCAACTCTTGCTCGGGTTGCCCACGGCGTCTACCTCGTAGCTGGAAGTCCCCCGCCTGATCACGTCGAACTCCGGGCGGCCTGGCTCCAGCTTGCGCCGGAAGTCCCTGTGTGGAGTCGCACTGCAGAACAAGGGGTTGTCTCGCATCGCTCGGCGGCAGCGATCTTTGGACTCGGCCATCTTCCTGCCGATCGCCAGGAATTCACGCTGCCCCGTCGCCGACAGGTGCGTCGGACCGATGTAACGGTGCACGTCCGCAAGCTCGATCGGAGCGACTGGATCGGGATTGGAGGGCTCCCCGTCACCCGACCCTCGCGGATCGCATCGGACCTTCTCTGGGAGAACGAAGACGACGAGGCGGTTGCGCGCATCGTTGTCGATGCCCTCAGAGATATACAGGACTACCCGCACAACTTCGTCCAGGCCCTCGCACCTCACGCTTCGCGCCTTGGGTTCCGACAAGGTGGGGGTGACCAGGTGCTTCTCTGGCTCGCCGACATCGGAGGCGATCCAGCGATTTCAGGGTGGATAAAAGGGGAGCTCGCCAGACAAGAGTCTCAGGACGGTCCGGCCCCGTCACCCATGCGAGTTGTTCACTGATGAACCCGCCAAGTGGCTATGCAACACCCGCGGCATTTCGCAGCGCGCTCACCGAGAGGATCAAGGAGCGCGAGAGGTCGAGTCCCTGGAGTGTTGCACAACTCCAGCGGCAATTTGCCTATGACCGACTCCTTGCGCGCCTGTATCTGGTCGACGACGGCTGGATCGTCAAGGGAGCCACAGCGCTGCTCGCTCGCGACCTCGGCGTCCGTGGAAGTCTTGACATCGACCTCTACCGAGAAATCGCGCAAGAGGTCGCTGAATTCGACTTCCGTCGAGCCGCCGAGCTCGAAATCGACTGGATGCGCTTCGAAATCGGCCCGGCGCGACCGATCGGAGACGGCGATCACGCCGTTCGCCTGCCAGTCACCTCACGCATCGGAACAACCATTTGGGTTCAGTTCCGTGTCGACCTCGTGGGATCTGACCTTCGGATGACCGGGCAGCCGGAGGAGGTTCCGCCACTTGCCCGAGGTGTCATGCCGGATGTCACCCAGCGCGGTTATCGCGCGTACCCGATCATTGACCACGTCGCGGACAAAGTCGCGGCGACCTTTGAGCGGCATGGCGTCGAGCAGCGGTCATCCACGAGATACCGTGACCTCGTCGATCTCGTCGCGATCGTGGCTGGCGCATCGGTGGACGCGAAACTTCAACAGGCAGCATTGCGCTCTGAGTTCGACCGTCGTCGGCTGACCCTTCCGACACAATTCGAGGTTCCTGATCGTGAGAGTTGGGAGCGTGGTTACGCGATTGAAGCCGCACGTTCGATCCTGTCGATCGCACATTCACTCGGAGAAGCTCTCGAGGTAGTTGTTCCGTTTCTCAATCCGCTCCTAAACGGAGCTGCGACCGGAGCGTGGGTTCCCGCGGCCGGCGCTTGGCTGTAGCAAGTGAGCTGAGCCCTCGACGGGCAACCGCCATGACCGCCACCAGATGACGAACTGTCCGGACACAGACCTCTCGAAGACGGGATTATGAGGTAATGGCAGCACGAAAAGAGTTGGGAACGACAGGACGGGCCGAGCTGCCCGGACTTCGACAGCGGATCGCGGAGCTTGAGTCCGAGAACGCACGACTCCGTGAGCTTCTTGGACTCGACCGACCAGAGCGAGCCGTACCGATTGTGGCGTGGAGCCCTCGCCTCATTGACCTCACCCCCGGCTTGGCGAAGCCACGGCCGCCCTCCGTCGATCACGCTTCGCCGCCACCGGACAAAGTGGCACTCTTTCGCGCTCTCTTCAGGGGCCGCGACGATGTTTACGCGCTGCGGTGGGAGAACTCCCATACCGGCAAGAGTGGCTGGAGTCCCGCGGTGCGAGGTGGGTCGCAGAACCTCCGCAAACCCGACCGCGAACTTCTTCCGCTCACTGACGACGTTGTGACTACGCATCTCGCCGGGGAGATCGAGCTCGGCATGTACCCGCTGTCGCGGGACGACCACTGTTCGTTCCTTGCATGTGACTTCGACGGTGCGAGCTGGGTGCTCGACGCGCTTGCTCTTCACGATGTCGCGCGCACCGCTGGCATTCCGGTTGCGCTCGAGCGCTCTCGGTCAGGAGATGGCGCGCACGTGTGGATGTTCTTCGCCGAGCCCGTTCTTGCATCTGAAGCGCGGCGGATTGGTTTTCACTTGCTCCGCGAAGCGATGACCGCGCGTGCCGAGCTCGACTTGACGAGCTATGACCGGTTTTTCCCTGCGCAGGACCTCCTCCCGAAAGGCACGTTCGGCAATCTGATCGCACTGCCACTCCAAGGAAAGCGTCGGCGCACGGGTACGAGCGTCTTCTTGGATCCAACGACTCTCGAGCCATATCCAGACCAGTGGGCGTTCCTGTCGTCGCTTGAGTCGATGTCGCCCGACGCCGTTGCTTCCCTGGCATCGAATCTTGAAGAGGTCGGAGCAGGTCCGAGCGCTGCCGTCGACGTCCGTCCTCGCATCCCGGCTCGGGCCGACCCAAAGCCGCCCGACCGCGTCGTGGCAAGGGCGGGGGCGATGCTCGCAGTCGACCGCATCGGCCTCCCTGCCGCGCTCATCGCTTCACTGAAGCACCTTGCGTCACTCCACAATCCGAAGTTCTACGAGAACGAACGGCTTCGGTTCTCGAATCACGACACGCCGCGTTTCATACGCTGTTACAGGGAGAGTCTCGGTGAACTGCTCCTTCCTCGCGGTCTGGAGGAGCAGGCCAGCGCAATCTTCCTCGCGGCGGGCAGTCGCCTCGAGGTCCGCAAGGAGAACCGCGAGCCGCAACGTCAGGGTCTCAGGCTCCAAGCTGTGCTCTCGTCTGAGCAGCAACGAGCTTTCGAAGCACTTGCCGACGACGATCTCGGCGTCTTTGTGGCGCCGCCAGGAACAGGAAAGACTGTCCTCGCCTGCGCGCTGATCGCGCACCGAGACGTGCCCACGCTCGTGATCGTTGATCGCAAACCGCTCGTTGATCAGTGGCGGGATCGTCTTTCTGAGCACCTCGGTTTGCTGGCGGAGCGTGTCGGTCAGCTGGGAGGTGGTCGCGATCGTCAACTTGGTGTGGTCGATGTTGCCATGGTCCAGAGCCTGGCTCGTCGAGACGATCTTGAACAGCTGACTGCTGAATACGGATTCGTCGTGGTCGACGAGTGTCACCACGTTCCGGCGGTGACTTTCGAGCGATGTGTCCGGCAGATCCCAGCACGACGTTGGCTCGGTCTGACTGCGACGCCCTACCGAAGGGACGGCCTTCAGGGGTTGATCGCGATGTATTGCGGCCCCACCCGTTACGACGCGACCAAGGAGGACACACGCGGCAGTGCGTTACGACTCAAGCTTGTAGTGCACCAGACGGCTCATCCCCATGACGACGTGCTCGATCTCGGTATCCAGGAAGTGTTTCGACAGATTGTCGAGGATGACGTCCGCACCGAGCAGATCTGCCATGACGTCGCCGAGGCGCACGCACGTGGGCGCAATTGCCTCATCCTCACACAGTGGACGGAGCACCTCGAACGGATCGTCAGCAGACTCGAGCGACGCGGCATCCAATGCTTGGTTCTCCGAGGCGGAATGGGGAAAAAGGCCCGGGCCGCCGTCACAGACCGCCTCGCTGATGCAGGCCCAGGATCCGGGGTGGTGCTCATTGCGACTGGCGGCTATCTCGGCGAGGGGTTCGACTGCCCGCCGCTCGACACGCTCTTTCTTACGTTCCCACTCGCTTACAAGGGGCGCATCGTGCAGTACGTCGGTCGAGTGATGCGGATCATCGACGGCAAATCTTCAGTCGAGGTGCATGATTATGTCGACGTCAAGGAGCCAGTCCTGCTGCGCATGCACGCGAAGCGCCTGCCGGTGTTGACAGGACTTGGTTTCCATTCGGGACCATAGTCGTTGGTCGCACGTCGGCATTTACAAAGTTGGCCGTGGTACATGTGGTACAAAAACTCGTGGTACACGTACCACGAAAAACGCACAAGCTATTGGCAACTACGGTCAACAGTGGTCAACTACGGTCAGTCAAAAGCCCAGCAAAACATTGGTAAATGTGTGAAGTAGCTGGTAGTTGGGTTATGGCAAATATCATTGCCAAGGTGAGGGTCGCGGGTTCGAATCCCGTCGTCCGCACCGTCGTCCACTCCAAATGACCTAGGTTCCAAAAAGTGGACCATCTGACCTGGACCCTGAAAATGGGGATCAGGTCACTCCCTGTTCAGAGAGTGGCTACGCCGAAGCGATGGGCAGCTAAATTGTAAAGAGCTGATCGCCCAGATGACCTCCGAACAGGACTAATACGGCTCTGATCGAAAAATAGCGGTTATCTGGTTCTGTGGCTCATATGTGTTCTGCCGACCGGTTAATCAGAAAAACACAGGACATGCTCAGGTTTAGTTGATTCTTTTAGTGTAGCTATCTATCTAATAAGAGCATTAGCTATACTTTCAGATCGTGGACGTCAGCGACCCGACTCGATCGATCACACCTTCCCTCGACGGTCCGGTGCTTGCCGTGCTTGCTAGCGCTGGTCGGCCGATGACTGTCGGCGAGATTGCGCAAGTATCGCCTCGCGGTTCCGAGATCGGCATTCGCAAGTGTGTCAACCGTCTCGTCGCGCAAGGCATCGTCCGAGCCACCGAAATGGGCCGCAACCGCGTTCACGAGCTCAACCGCGAGCATATTGCCGCGCCGATCGCGATCCAGATGGCGAACTTGCGACTTGAGCTCATCAACCGACTGCGAGGCGAATTTGCGGTGTGGACTCCCCGTCCGATCGCCGCGTGGATGTTTGGATCGACTGCCCGTGGCGATGGTGACGAGAACAGCGATATTGATCTACTGCTCATTCGTGGGCTACGCGCCGGCGAGAGAGTGAAACTGTTTCCGAAACCACCAGAAGGTGCATTCGGCGTCATCGCACAACTATTGGAGTCGTACGCCAACTCGAAGGCCGACGAGCAGAATCCGTGGCAGCAGCCTAACGGCGAGACGATGTGGCTCTCACAAATCGACCGCTTACGTAACTTCGTCATGTCGTGGACTGGCAACCGCTCGCAGATCGTTGACCTCACCACCAACGAACTTGTCCAACAGCGACGACGAGGCTCGCCGCTGTTTGACGACCTTGAACGAGATGCAGTCTCGCTCGTCCAACATCCCTTTGTGCCATTGCAACTCAGGGGGTCATAGAGCGTTGGCACGAATTGCAAAGAGCAATCGGCAAGAAGCGTCAATCCGTTTGAAGACCGGACGTGCCTACCTCGAAGTGGCGGAGCTTGTCTTGGCTGATCCTCAGCGCGAAGAGTTCCTCAGCGTCGCGAGTGGTCTCGCAGTGCTTGCTGGCATTGCCGCGTCAGACACCATATGTGGTGTGCGACTCGGCAAGCGCTATCGGGGTGAGGATCACCGTGACGCGGCGGACTTGCTCGCAGCTGCCACTCCAGATGGCCGCGATCTTTCCAATCGGCTAGGCCGGTTACTTGACCTGAAATACGAAGCACATTACGGCGTGATAATGGTCTCCTCGGCCAAGGCGCGGGCTGCGACACGAAACGCCGCGCATCTTGTCAAGCGGGCGATCGAAGAGTTCGAACGCTAGATCAAGCCCCGGTGTAGTCCGTCCACGTGACGAACTTGGCCAGAGTTCAGTTCGATGTTGTGACCGCCGTAGAGGAACTGAGCATTTCGGTCAAGCTTCCTGAATTGGTCGCGTCCCGCCGGGGGCTCTGAGTGCCACGTTCTGCTGATTGGTTCTCGTCCCAGTACTGCGGCCTACGGCGAGATCGGGCAGCGAGGGAGCCTCGTGGTAGAGCGCGCTACGACAGGCCCGTATCAGATGGACATATTGGACGAAGTGGCGAACACAACCGCACCTAAAGGATCTATAGGCATCCATCTGGACGTTCTCCATCACCTTGCCAAGGTGAGGGTCGCGGGTTCGAATCCCGTCGTCCGCTCCAAGAAAGTGGCTCATCGGATTTCAGCGGGGAGCTGCGGACTCCGATCGACTTTCGCAGGGTCACCCAGATTAAAACGAAGGTGCCTCAAGTTTGAGGTGTGAGCAAAAAACGAAAAGCCGCTTATCGCTCGCTGCTTTTTGAGAGTCAGAGAGTATGCCGCAATGTTAGGTGACAGCGACAGCAGGGCGTCCGGAAATCGGTAAGGTGCAAGGGCCGTGGGAGAGTCGCGTTCATGTTTATAGTCCGGGGAACGAAGAAGTTCCTTGTCCGGGTCCAAGGCCCGTTGACAGGGCCAGACGAACTCGCCACCAATGCCTTTGGAGACTGGTACGCGACGGTACTGTTCTGGAAACCCCAGGTCGCTCTTTTCGTTAACGAGGCGACTCTCTTGCCAGTGTTTGTGCCGCTCGCTCCTGCTGCGACAGTAGTCAGTCGATTCCCCGAAGCCCTGAAGTCGTTGTTGGATTCTTACGGATTCGAACGCTGGTTTGCAGAATTTGAGGCTCCAGAAATGGATAGCTACCGTCTTGATCGTACGCGCAGTCGGAGCGTGCTCGGCAGTATGAATGACTTCATACGGCTGTGCGAGGTATACCGGCAAGGACCGAATTGTGGCGATCTTCTAGCACTTTCGCGTCGACTCGCCGAGACGCCTTGCCGCCCACTATTCAATAGGACTGGATTCCCCGATCATGAACTCGCCGCTTTGGTCGCAAGACACCTGGGATGAAGCCATCGAAATGTGCTCATCTATGCCGCAACTACTTCGCCGCAGATTCTCGAGACTCTACTTACGTTCTGGCGATTGCCATTCCGATTGCTTCGCCAGCGCGGCACAGAGGACCGTCGCCAGCGACAAGCACAAGATCGTCGTCGCCAATCGTTTCCGCCGCAGCGAGATGCACGGCGTCATATCCACGAAGCCCATGAATTTCTGAAAACTCGGCCGCGCGGCGCACCACATGGTCGGAAATTTCGACGACATCGATTTGGGCGTACAAGTCGTTGAACAGTTCAACTGCAGTTCGAAGCCTTCTACGGTTGAGACGTTCGAGCCGCGCCGACATTGCGAGCGCAGAGCGGCATTCCGCGTAAAGAAGTCGGGTTGAAATGATGAGTGCTGCCTCATCCCACAGTCGTTTCGCTGTTTCAGATCCAGGCTCATCGATGAGTAGGGGGACTATCGAGGATGTGTCAAAATAGGCGATCAACGGCGTTGCTCAGCTACGAGCGGGCTCACCGGTTCCGTAGAGTGCACACGATGGGCGGGAGCTGGGCGCTTACTTGAATGAGACCGAGTAACGAGGCCCTCGGCGACCAAACGGTCGATGGTCCTCGCAGTTCCAATCGGAATGAGCCGAGCCACCGCTCGACCCCGGTCTGTCACCGTCACTTCACCGCCGACTTCCACTTTCGCGAGATATTGACTCAGATGGTTCTTCAGCTCGCGGACACCTACATCCATAGTTGCCTCCATGTAGCTATTAGATACTCTTTATTGTAGCCACAATGAGTGCCGTTCGATGCGATCACTCTCTGGATCGAGGGCGGACGGGGGTAGCTCTTCGTATGGCCTCGGTGTGGTAGACCGCTCTACGACAGGACATGCCTGGATGGACACATTGGAATTGTTGGACAGAATTGCGGATAGAAGAGCACGTCAGTAATAGAGGACGGATCTGGCGGACTATTCACATCACCTTGCCAAGGTGAGGGTCGCGGGTTCGAATCCCGTCGTCCGCTCCAATCGGTGTTGAAGTCCTCGAAGGCCCCGCTTATTGACTACGAACGACGCCCGGAACGCTCCGCGAACTGATC
>Ga0307373_10002108_pt1 | contig 36349 bp, 29 predicted proteins | sample OX2MG_FD_202534 | JGI IMG/M metagenome (GOLD analysis project Ga0307373, IMG submission 202534) | Soil microbial communities from Risofladan, Vaasa, Finland - OX-2 | ecosystem: Environmental > Terrestrial > Soil > Coastal area > Acid sulfate soil | place: Finland: Risofladan, Vaasa | collected...
GTGCTGGCTTCAGTGCTAACAACGCCAGCTATCAGATCTGGCGCTCGGTGGACACCGGGGGAACCTTGGGTGCTCCCACTGAGGTCGACGCCAGCCTTTCGGTGGTCCCGGGGACTGACACGGCCGAAATCGACAACGGTGACGGCCAAGGTCCTCACGCCGGTACCGGGGGCGCTACCAGCGTCTCCGCACCGCAGTTCATCGACGCTGGAGCCACGGCCGGAACCCAGTACGTGTACTACGTCACAGATATGGCTGCGGTCGCTCCCAATGGTGGTGGCCAGACCAGTCCGTTCTCGGCTGCGACCAACCCGGTCACAGCAGGTGCGGGAGCAGTGACTCCTGTGATCAAGGACGTTGTGATCACTCCGTCGCAGGCTGGAACCCTGGCGCAAAACGCGGGTGCCTATACCCTCACCGGAGGTGCTCCCGCGACTGCGACGATCACCTACAACGAGACGGTTAACTGCCTGGGCGCGGCGGGGGCAGACTTCACCTACTCGAACTCGGGTGGAACGGGATCGGTCGCCGGCACGTCGTGCCAGCAGCCGACGCCCGCTGCTAGCAAGCAGCTGGTTGTGACCCTAGCCAGGGTGACGCAAAGTGGTTCGGGCCTTACGGCGACCTTTACCCAGAACACAGTTGGTGTTCCAGGTAACGGGGATACGTTTGCCTACGCCGTTCCGTCGCCAGAGACGACCTCCAACTCCGTGTTTGCCGGCTCTGTGGGGAGCCCGTCCTATGAGGCAGCGGCGTCGGTTTCGTCCAACGGCACGCCCGCCTCGTCTAGCAACCTGCTCGGCTCCGGCACCGGTGTTCCGGTGATGGGCTCGGCAGTCGTGACAATCGGTGCGACCGGTACGGGCAAGATCGTCGTCACCTACAACGAGGACGTGAACTGCCTGACAGGCAGCTTCACTGACTTCAGTTACAGCAACGGTGGGACGGCGGCCACGCCGACAACGTGCTCCGGGTCGGGAACCACGCAGCTGACCCTCGGCTCCTTCGCAGCGACACTTGTCGCTCCGGGGGCCACGGACACGCTGACCTATACGCAAAACGCTCCGACAGGTGTTGCCAACGCGGTCGGTTCGACTTCGCCCGACACAATCACCGCGGTCACCGACTTCGGGCTCAGCCCGCAGACCCTCAGCGGGCAGGGTGCCGCTGTTGGACCGCTCAGCTAGCTAACGCCTCCTCATCTGAGGTGTGGCAGGAAGGCCCGGCCCCTTCGGGGGCCGGGCCTCCGGCTTTCTGGGCGCTGGTTCAACAAGGAAAAACTCCACAGCCAAAGAACGTGTAGGGATACGGGCCGGTGGCGCTGGCCGAGGGAGATGAGCGCGCGCGATGCCGCCGCCCGGGCTGCGGCATCGTCAGGCGAGTGGGTGGCCCTCACGCCCGTCGAGCGGGAGTTCCACACCTCGATCAGAGACGCGCTCCGGCGCGCCCGATGATCGGGCCGTGGCCTCGACTCCCGAACGTTCAGTCGTGTGCTGGCTCCGGTCGACTCTCTGGGGCTCGCGGGTCGCACGTACAATTCCTCCGATGAGCAAGCGCCAGCGCCAGCGGCCATCGACGGCGCGCTCAGCGCGTCGTCGATGGCCTGGAGCGGTCCGGCGGACCCACCGAGCACGTCGCGGCGGCCCCCGGCGTCTCGGACCCTCGCTCGCCTGGCGCTCGAGCTTGTCCCGGGTCGCCTCGTTCGCAGGGGAGCCGTTGGCGCCCTCCGATGCCCCGTGGGCGCTGGCCCTGGCTGTAGCGTCAGGCCTCCTCTTCGCGACCACTCTTCCGGACCATGTGGCCGCGGGCGACTCGCCCGTGACGGTGGCCGGCGTGGCGAAGGTGGGGATCCTCCCCGCACCGGGCAACCCCACATACGTGATCCTCGCCCACCTCTTCGGCGTGATCGCACCCATCGGGTCCTGGGCCCTCCGGATGAACCTGTTCAGCCTGGTGTCGGCCGCCCTGGCCGTGGCCGGTGTCTACGTCCTCGCCCGGCTGTTCGGGGCGCTGCGATGGGGCGCGGCTGTCGGGGCCCTAGCCCTGGCTACTGCGGCCTCAGTGTGGTTCTACGCCGGTTACGCCAAGCATGACGCGTTTTCGGGCCTGTGCTTCGTAGCCACCCTGCTGACGGCCGTGTGGTGGTGGCGCCAGCCGAGTCTGAGCCGCATCGTGGCCCTCGGCGTGGTGGTGGCCATCGGGATCGGTTCGTTGTGGGAGCTGGAGGCGTTGGCCGCACCTTCGGTGGCACTGGTGCTGTTCTGGGAGAGGCGGCGGCTGGCACTGCGCTGGCTAGTGGTCGCTGGTTCGGTGGGGCTGGGCGTGCTCATCTTGGTTTACGGGTGGGTAATGGTGCGCGCTGGCCAGCACCCCGCCGTCGACTGGGACCTGCCCGACACCCCTGGACGGCTGTTCAACCTCGTCACCATGAAGGACTTCGGGCTCTCCGGAGGCAAGGGAGTTCTCACTGCCACCGGAGGTGAGAGCTCGGGCAAGCTGGAACGTCTCCCCACGAGTGTGGGCGTTTTCCTCGGCGTCCTGGCCCAGGAAGTCGGCTTTGTTGCATTGGCTGTGGCCGTAGGTGGTGCAGTGGTCGCATGGCTGGGACGCGCCGGGCGAGACTCAGGGCTTCTACTGCTCACGTTCTTGGTGAGCCTGCTCGGCACCGCTGTTTTCGTGGGCAGTCAGCACCTGAGGGCTTTCAACACCACGCTGGCCGTTGGCGGGTTCCTGGAGGGCTGCTTGGTGGTTCTGGCTGTGTGGATCGCCCTTGGGGTGTCGGCCTTGGTCGCCTGGGCCGGGAGGAGGAAAACGCCAGGAAACGGCGGCGCCAGGTGGTGGAGCGTGGCGATGGCGTTGGTCGCTGCCATTCCCGTGCTGGCCCCGCCCGCCCTGGAAAACGGGGGGGTTGCCGATCACGGGAGCATTTCCGTAACTGACGAATACGCCGCCAGCGCACTGGCCGAGCTGCCGCACGACGCGGTTCTCTTTGTGTGGAACGCCGATCCGGCCTTCGCTCTCTGGAAGCGCCAAATCCTGAACCATGACCGCCCGGATGTGGTTGTCGTACTCTCCCAGGGCCTGACCTACCCCTGGTACCGAAAGGAGGTCGACCGTCAGCTGGGGTTTGCCCTCCCCACTGGCGAGGCGGACTTGAGTGCCAACACCGAGGCGGCGGCGGCCATCGAGGCTACTTCTACTCGACGCTCCACCTACCTGGATGTCCGCGCCGGTCAGGCGCTGGCTTCTCTCATCGGATACCGGCCGGTGGGACTCGTCGCCGCCTTCGCACCCGGCACCAAGGGCCCGCAGCCGGGAGCCTCCGTCGCCAGCCAGTGGGACAACGTCCGGTCGGCGGTCTCGAGAGTAGCAAGCGTCAGCTCAACGATGTGGGCCCGCTGGCCCAACCAGCTGATCCTGGTTTCCTATGCCACCGCCCTCTTGGAGGTCAGCCGGGCGGCTTACGCGGCCCGCGCGTATGGGGTTATGACCTCGTCGCTGGAGAGCGTCCTCAAGCTCATCCCGACCGACCCTGCCGCCTTGCACGACCTGCAAGCCCTGAAGGCCCAAGGTCTCTGACGGGCGTGGAGGCTCCCGCCATCTCGGTGGTGGTGCCGGCCTACCGGGCCGACGCCACCCTGTCGGGGTGCCTCGACAGCGTGCTGTCCCAGCGCGTCGATTTCGTCTACGAGGTGATCGTGGTAGCGAGCGCCGACACGCCCGAGGGTCTGCCGGCGCTGGCGCCGGACGAGCGGCTGCGGGTTATCGAGAGGGTGCCCCGGGTGGGCTGTGGCCCTGCCCGGGCCATCGGGATCGAGGCGGCCCGGGCCGAGCTGATCGCCTGGATCGATGCCGATGCCCTTGCCGCTCCCGGTTGGCTCTCGCACCTCTTCGCCGCCTCCGAGGGCCGCTACTGCGCGGCCGGGGCGGTGACCAACGGAACGCCGGGCAGCCCGTGGGGGACCGTGCAGTACCTCTGCGAGTTCCTCAACTTCCACCCCCGGCGTCCGGCCCGTTCGGCCTGGCAGGGAGTGGGATGCAACCTCTTGGTCCCCCGGCCCCTGTGGGACGCGGCGGGCCCCCTTCCGCGGGGGGTGAGCGGCGAGGAGGCAGACACCTGGTTTACCTCTGGGCTGGCGGCCAAGGGGCTGTTGCGCTTCGCCCCCGGTGCCCAGGTGTCCCACCTGAACCGGACCCGGGCCAAGGAGGTGCTGGGCCACTTGTACCGCATGGGGCGCTACACCAACGAGTTGGCCGCCACCCATGGGCACCGCTACGGCGTTCTGGCCTCGAGCCCTTGGCTCGTCCCGGTGGCCGTGGTCGGCCGCTTCCTGGCCTGCTACGTCCGGCTAGCCGTGTGGTCGCCCCGCGAGCTGGCCCGAGCCGTGCCGCTGGCTCCTCTGGTGGCCCTGGGCCTGGTCGCCTGGGGGGCGGGGTCGGCCCGCCAGGGCTTGGCCCGCTGGGGGCTGTCAGCCCGTCGCCGGGCTCCGGCCTCCCACTAGAACCGGGTGCAGCTGGGCCACAGATCCGGGTCCAGCTGGGGGTAGCGCTCCACCAGACGCGAGACGTCCTCGGCGTAGAGGTCGGCCAGCCGGGCTCTCTCGTTCTGAGCCAGGTCTACCCTCGGCCCCCGGGTGGGGTTCAGGGCCTCTTCGATGTGGTGCGGGACGAAGGAGTCGTCGAGGCCCAGGAACCGGTAGGTATCGGCCAGGAAGCGCCTGGGCGAGTGGCGGCAGGCCTCGAATTGCAGGACGAGCATCCGATCGGCGCCCATCTCCGCCTCCAAGCGCGCCAGCGGGCCGGCGCAAAAGCCCCGACTGAAGGCGTCGCGCACGACGATGGAGGTGACTGGGAGGCCCTGGCCCAGGTGATGCTCGATACCGGAGCGGTAGCGCTCCACAGGGTCCCTGAGCATCACCAGGATCTTCGCCTCGGGCGCCGCCCGGCGGAGAATGGACGGGATCCAGTGGTGGTGCAGGTAGTCCGGCGACCATTCGCCGGTGACCTTGCCGACGGGCCGGGGAAACCAGCGGTGGTATCCCTCGATGTCCTCGGGACCAAACCCCCCCTCCCAGAACTGGCAGAGGAAGTGCCGCTCCTTGTGAAGGCCCGGGTAGGCGAAGCAGCCCGGGTGTCGGGTCAGGAGGTCGTGCCACCAGGTGGTGCCCGCCTTCTGGACCCCGACACCGACGAAGTCGGGAGGCCCGGTGACGAGCCCACCGCCGATCACAGGAGCCCGGTGGTCGAACTTGGGATCCCAGGGTTGGCGACGTCGGGCCAGGCGGAGCATGACCTGGCGCGAGCGGGGCGACAGGCGGAGGAAGGCCCGGCGCGCCCGGTCCCGCCCTTCGATCATCGCCGCGCCGGCCTCAAGTCGGCACAGACCTCCAGGAAGCGGTAGTCGGCCGCGTACCACTGGGTGAGGTTCGCCCGCGCTCCCTCGCTCAGGCCACGTCCCTCGCTGGAGCCGATGTGCGCCGCCTTGACGTCAGTGGGCAGTGTCAGTGGCCCGACGGCAAGGGCGTCGGCCAAGGCCGCGATATCGGTACTGAGTGTCTCCTGGTGGCCGATCCAAAGCAGTCTCTCTGCTCGTCGGCGCAGGTGTGCTTCGTCCTTGAACCAGTACCAGTACGAGCGATTCACATGGGCGATCGATCGCATTGCTTCGCCAGCCGGTGCGCGCTGCTCCAGCGTCCCAGCCAGAGCCGAACCTAGCGCATCCGGGCTGTCGAAGCGGGAGAAGGCCAGCGCTTCGTCCCGCGTCCAGGGAACGAAGTACCTGGGTCGCCCCTGGCGCTGGCGGCTCAGGAACCCGCTTACGAAGCGGTCCACTGGGTCGCGTACACAGAAGAAGTAGTGGGCGCTGCGCTCGAGGTCGGCCAGCCGTACGGCGTGCGGCAGGAGCACGATCTGGTATCTGCCCGTGTCCGTGGAGGGCGCCAGGCTGGCCTTGAGGGCCGTCCCGCCCGACTTTCCCAGGTGGAGGAAGTAGGCAAGCGGCTGGCCCCTCACCTGGTCGGGAAGGTGGCGGAGCTTGATCGTCCATCTCTCACGACACTCCCCGATCTGCATGACCCGCTGCCTCCTGTGCGCCCGGGCAGTATCTCTGGCGGGCCTGGCTGCCCGTAAGCCTGGCGGGTTGGGAACCGGGAGATCAAGGTGGTCCGTCGCCCTGCGCCAGCGGATTGGCCTGACTATTCTTGCGCGGTGTCTAACCAGTCGCTGCCGGCCGGCTCCCCGGCGGCGCCGCTGATCAGCGTGCTCATCGTGACCGCGGGTCGCCCGACCGAGTTGGACGCTTGTCTGGCCAGTCTCCAGGCCCAGGAGGCCCCCCCGGCTCACGAGGTGATGGTCCTCGGAGTAGGCGACCCAACCATCGGGCCGGTCGTGAGGGCCCGGTACCCGCAGGCGACCATCGGCTTCATCGAGCGGGTCCATCCTGGCGCTGCCCGCAACGCCCTCATCGAACGGGCGCGCGGAGAGCTGCTGTTGTTCCTCGACGACGACGTGACCGCCAGTCCGACGCTCTTGGCCCGCACGGCCGAGCTGGCCCGGCTCCATCCCGATGTCGCCGTCTTTGGCGGCCCCAACCTGACGCCTCCGGCCAGCACGCGTTTCCAGCGGGTCCAGGGCGCCGTGCTCTCCTCCATCGTCGCCTCCGGGCCGATCCGGCGCCGCTACGGCCGACATCCGGCCACCGTGGCCGACGAGCGCTGGTTCACCCTGTGCAACCTGGCCGTACGCCGGAGCGCCATGCTGCCCTTCGCCGTCGACCTGGTCTGCGCCGAGGAGAACGCCGTTCTGGCCGCGATGAGCAGGTCAGGCTCGAGGATGCTGTACGACCCCGGCCTGGTCGCCTACCACGAGCGCCGTTCGACCTGGCGATCCTTCGCGGCCCAGATGCTCAAGTACGGCCGGGGCCGGGGCCAGCTGCTGGCCCGCGACCCGCGGACCTTGCGGCCCGCCTACCTGGCGCCTTCGGCTTTGCTGGTAGCCCTCGTCCTGGTGCCTCTCGTTGGAGCGACGGTGACACAGTGGGCCTTCGGACTGCCACTGCTGTACCTCGGTGCCGTGGTCGCCTCCGGCTGGAAGGTGGCCCGCACGGTGCGCCCCAAAGGTGACTGGGTTCTGGCCTCGGCGCTGGTCCTCACCGTCCACGGCTACTACGGGTGGGGCGTCATCACCGGCCTGCTCGGCCCCAGATCGCGCCGAAAGACGATGGCCGCAACCTGGGTGACCCTCGACGACAGCCCGCCCCAGACCGCGGCGGCCGTGCGCCCGAGCACTGATGCCGGCGCCCGCACCTAGGCGCCCGTTGGCTACCCGGCAGGACGTGGCCCTGATCATGGTCGAGCGCCGGCTCCGGCTATGGGCCAAGCGCTCGTGGGTTGGAATGGTATGGCCCATTGCCACGCCCTTGGTGTTGCTGGCGCTCTACCTGTTCGTTTTCAAAAGCGTTCTGCGCGTCCAGTTCCACGACTATCCGGCGTTCCTCTTCTCGGGCCTCATCCCCTGGACCTTCCTCGTCAACGCCGTCACCAACTCGGTGCAGTCCATCTCCTCGGATGCCGACCTCGTGCGCCGGTCACGCTTCGCCTACGAGCTTCTGCCCTTGGCCTGTGTTGCCGCCGCCGCGCTGTTCTCTCTGGCCGTCCTGGCTGGCTTTATCGTATACCAGGCTGCTACGGGCCATCTGGTCTATTCCGTGGTGGGCGAGCTTGTTCCGGCGTTGGTCTCGCTTTATCTGTTCGTCGGCGGCTTGTCCATGCTGGTGGCCCTGTTCGACCTCTACAACCGCGACCTTCGCTGGGTCCTGGGCAGCCTCCTCACGGTGTGGTTCTTCCTGCTCCCGATCGTGTATCCCCAGGACCGGCTCGGCCACCGGCTGTCGTTCCTGCGCTCGGTGGACCCGATGAGCCTGATCATCGGCGAGTTCCGCTACGCCTTGGTTTCGGGCCGGGTCTTCGAGCCTATCCACGTGCTGGATGTGTTTCTCATCTCGGTGGCCTTCTTCCTAGCCTGCCTGGTCGTCTTCCGCCGGGTGTCGCCCCAGCTGCCGAGGGTCGCGTGACCGGGGCACCACTCCTCCTGGTCGAGGATCTCTGGGAAGGGTTCCGGGTCAGGACCGACCATGGCTCCCTTCGACGCCGCCAGGTGCGCTGGGCCCTGCGAGGGGTGTCCTTCGAGCTGCGGCCCGGGCAGGTGCTGGGCGTGGTGGGCGGCAACGGGGCCGGCAAGACGACGCTGCTGCGATGCCTGGCGGGAGCTCTGGAGCCAGTTCGGGGGCGGGTCCGCGCCGCGGGCTCGGTGGCTTCGGTCATCGACCTCTACCCGGGTGCCAGCCGCGACCTGTCCGGCCGGGAGTACCTGCGCTTCTTGGCCGTGGTATCCGGGGTGAGCCGGTCCGAGGCTGCCGTCATGCACGACGACGTGATCGAGTTGGCCGCCTTCCCGGCCGAGCGTTGGAGCGAGCCCGTGCTGTCCTACTCACTCGGTATGCTGCTGCGCCTGCATGCCTCTTTGGCGCTGCACATGCGTCCCGGGCTCCTGCTGGTGGACGAGGTCCTGTCCGCCGCCGATGCGGGGTTTCGGACCCGGTTCCTGGCCGCCGTGGCTGAGCTGTGCCACTCGGGCAGCGGAGCCGTCTTTGTCACCCACGACCCCACCCTGCTGGCCGAGGCCTGTCAACGGGTGCTGGTGCTGGACGAGGGCGCGATCACTTTCTCCGGAACGGTCTCAGAGGCCCTGGCCAGCGAGGAGTTGGTCGCCGCCACCAGCGCGACCCGGCCCCTTGCTGATCTCACCGTGGCCGAGCTGGTCGCACCCAGACGAATCCGATCGCACTGAAGGCCCGGTCAGCTCGGCAGAGATGATGGGTCCCCACATCGACCGACAGCTCTTGGGCGAGGCGTACGCCTCTCACCCCTTCTTCATCGTCGGGTCGCCCCGGTCGGGGACCACCCTTCTGCGGCTGATCTTCGACAGCCACCCCGGCCTGGCGGTGCCGGAGGAGTCGCACTTCGTGGTGGGCTTGGCGGCGCGCCGGCTCCGTCTGGCCGGTCGTCCCGGGCTTGCGTTGGAGCGGATGCTGGCTCATCCACACCTGGTCGAGCACTGGGACGTCGACCCAGCCGTGCTCCGATTGGGGGCGGAGCAGTTGGAGCCGAGGACGCTGGGCGAGGCCGAACGAGCGGTGTTCGCCGCCTATGCCGCCGCCCACGGCAAGCGGCGCTGGGGCGACAAGACCCCGGGCTATGCCGCTCACATCGGTCTGGTGTCCACGACCTTCCCCGATGCGGTCTTCATCCACATCATCCGCGACGGACGGGAGGTGGCCGCATCACTGGTCGAAAGGGAATGGGGGCCACGCTCGCCGGTCACGGGGGGCTTCTGGTGGCGGGAGAAGGTGGAGGCAGGCCGGCGCACCGGTTCCCAGCTGGGCGCATGCCGCTACACCGAGGTGATGCTCCGCCACCTGATCTCCGATCCAGAGGCCGAGCTGCGCCGGCTCTGTGACTTCATCGGTGAGGACTTCCATCCGGCCATGCTGTGCTACCGCGACGGCCACGAGGCCCGGCGGGTCGGTGCCCTCCCCGAGCACAGCCACGTAATGGCCCCCATCGGGGCGGATATGCGGGCCTGGGAAAAGGGCATGAGCGACACCGAACGCCGGGCCCTGGAGGCGGTGACCGGGCCTCTCCTGCGTCAGCTCGGTTTCGACTGCCACACCGTCCCAGCCCGGTTCCTGCTCCTGGCTCACCTGTTCCGCTTTCGCGACCGAATGCGTCAGCTCCCCACCGAGATCCGCTACCGCCTCCACCCGTCGTCGCGCCTCGTCTGAGGGCAGGACCGAGCCCAGCCGCCACCGGCTGGTGGGCTCTTGGCTGCCGGACCTCCGGCTTTTCTGGGGCTGTTCAACAACGAAAAGAGGCCTATCCAGAGGACGCATCGGCAACAAGAACGAGGCAGGGAGTACGGCCGGGGCCGGAGCCATCGCGGGTGCCAGGTGAGGCGATGTGGCACTGGCTCCGCCCGGGTTCTTGCGCCGAGCGTGACAGCAGGTGCCACATGGCGTCCTACCAGCGCCATGACCTCTCATGCCCCGGCGGTTTCGGCCGATTTGAACCAGGTGGGGCCCTCTACGCCTGCCGCAGGTTCCAACGCCCGCCGGGTGGGACTCGCTCGCATGGCCGCCGTCCTCGTGCTGGCGGTGGGGGTGGCCGTCTGGTGGCCCAACGTTCCGGCTGATGCCGCTCCGAGTGGGACCATCTTTGCCGCCCAGTCCGGGGTGGGGGTCTTCTCGCTGGAGGCGAGCGGCTCAACCCCGACACTCGTAGTCCCGGACCCGCACGCCGGTTCGGTAGCCGCCGCGCCCGACAGATCGGCTATCGCCTATGCAGACTCGGCCGCCTTGGTGGTGGCGATTCCGTCGGGGGCTGCCACCGCTTCCATCCCAGTCGGTCCGGGCCAGGTCGGCTCCATTGCCTGGTCACCCGACCTCAGCACGATTGCTTTCACCGATTGCCTCACGGCGGTCGGACCGTGCTCGCTTGACCTGGTGGGTTCGACCGGCGCCGACCAGCGGGTCGTGATCCCTTCTCGGGCGGACGGGTCGGGAGTGGCGCCAGGTGTCTCGTGGGGACCCGCCGGACTGGTGGCCGACCTGGTCGGCCAGGCGGGAGGTACGGCGTGCGAGCTGTGTGCCGGGGTTCCCTACTCCCTCGGCACCGGCGGTTCAATCGATTCCCCTGTCCTGCCCGGGAGTGTCGTCCAGGCTCGGCCCGGTGGGCTGGTTTCTCAGTCCGCCAACGGTGCCGGGTTGGCTTATGCCACCGGCAGCTCCCCGAAGACCGATGTCGTCCAGGTCTTCAGCGGGGTGGGCGCAAGCCAGCCCCTGGCCACCTACTTCGGGTATACATCGCCGGCCTGGTCCCCGGACGGGTCCGAGTTGGTGATGTCCGATGGACACCAGGTCCTCGAGGTTCAGCCAGGGTCCGGGTCGGCGCCCCAACCCATCGCCTCATTCAATTCCTACGGGATCACCAGCCTGAGCTGGGCGGCCAGCCCGGCTCAGTCCGGCACCCCGGGCTGCAGCGTTGTCCTCCAGCCGGGCGCGGTCCAGGGAATAGCCGCTGATCCCACCGGACCGGGCTACTGGATCACCGACGCCTACGGATCCGTTTCCGCCTGCGGTGCGGCCACTGACTACGGCGGGGCCGGCAGCACTCACCTGAACAAGCCTGTGGTGTCCATCTCGGCCATGTCCGATGGAGGCGGCTACCGCCTGGGCGCCTATGACGGAGGGGTCCTCAACTTCGGTGATGCCACCGCTCAGCACGGTCCGGGCACCACCAACTTCAGCCTGAGCGGGCTTACCCTGCCCTCCCCCATTTGGACCATCGCGTCGACGCTCGATGGGAACGGCTACTGGCTGGCCAGCAGCGACGGCCACGTCTACACCTTCGGTGACGCCCGGTTCTTCGGGCCGAGGATGAACCTCCATCTCGTAGCCCCCGTGGCCCAGATCGTGCCCACTACCGACGGGCAGGGTTACTGGCTGGCCGCCTCGGATGGAGGGGTGTTCGCCTTCGGCGACGCCATCTTCGCCGGATCCCTGTCCGGTATCCATCTGGCCGGGCCCATCGTGGGCATGGCTGCTGACCCCGCCGGCGGCTACTGGCTGGTGGGTTCGGATGGCACCGTCTACCCATTCGGTGGCGCGCCGGCGCTGGGATCGGCGCCGGCGTCGGAACTGTCCGCGCCGATCCGGGCCATGGCCGCCACCCCCGACGGGCGGGGCTATTGGCTGCTGGACACCAACGGTCGTGTCTACGTGTTCGGGGACGCCGGCTACGCCGGCTCGGCCAGTCAGTCCCAGTAACACCTCGGGCTGCCGCCCTATGGTGGAGTGGCTCTGATCCCGCCTCACTCGCCACCGGCCTGGTCCTACGCCGCATCCATCCTCGGGGCGGGCGCCCTGACCACGCTCCTCACCCCGTGGGCGCTCCGATTCGCTGAGCGGCGGGGTCTCCTGGATCACCCCGGTCCGACCAAGGTCCACCCCAAGGCCGTTCCATACCTGGGCGGCGTGGCCATCGTGATCGCCTTTGCCGTGATGGTGGCCGGCATGGCCCTGGTGTGGCGTCCGGCTGGAGCCGACCTCGGGGCGCTGGGCATGGTCCTGGGACTGGGGGTGGGCCTGGCTGTCCTTGGCCTGCTCGATGACCTCAGGGACCTGGCCATCTGGCCCCGCCTGCTGGTGGAGACGGCAGCTGGAGTGGTGGTGTTCCTGACCGGCACCCGGGCCGGCGTGGCGGGGGTGCCGTGGGCCGGGGACATGGTGCTGACCGTGGTCTGGGTGGTGGGCATCACCAACGCCTTCAACCTGCTTGACAATGTGGACGGGCTCTCGGCCGGGGTGGCCGCTCTGGCCGCCCTGTCCTTGGCCGGCATCGGATTGGTCAACGACCAGTACTTCGTTCCGCTGCTGGCCCTGGCTCTGGCCGGCGGCGCAGCCGGATTCCTGCGCCTCAACTTCCACCCGGCCCGGATCCACATGGGCGACGCCGGCAGCCTCTTCCTCGGCTTCGTCCTGGCCGTCCTGGCCCTGCGGCTGCGGGCCCATGCCGCTCACCAGGTCAGCTTTGCCGTTCCCCTGGTGGCTCTGGCCGTCCCCATCTTCGATACCAGTCTGGTGGTCTCGACCCGGGCGTGGCACCGGCTCAATCCCCTCCGCGGCCAACGGGACCACATCAGCCACCGCCTGGTCGGCCTGGGCTGGTCGGTGCCTCGTGCCGTCGGGGCAATCTATGCCTTGTCGGCGGCCTGCGGAGGCCTGGCCATCGGACTCACCCGGGTGGGACGGGGAATCGGCTTTGCCGCCGCGGGAGCTCTTACGGGCCTGGCCCTCCTGGCCGGTGTGGGCCTGGCTCGGGTGCCGGTTTACCATCCAGCCTCGGCGGCCGGGTCCGACCCACCCCCTTCGTCGACCCGGCCCGGGGCGGTGGCCAGGCCTCACCTAGACAGCCCGTAAGGGCAGTAGAGCCGTTGGGCCCTATCTAATTCCGTTGGTTGGATATACCATCCTCCCGCTGCGGTCAGAAGACCTTGGACAATTGGAGGGGCTAGATGGTTCACGGTGGCATCCGGCGGGTGGCCTTGGTGGCCTTGGTGGTGGGCACAATCCTGGGGACGCAGGCCGTGTCCAATACGGCCGAGGGCTCAGTGGCGGTGACCAGTCCCCTCAGCGGGTTCACCCTCGCCCAGGGATCTGGCGCCTACGGGTCCGGCCAACAGGTCGCCCTGCCAATCCGGCCCGGGCAGTCCGCCCAACCCGGGGCCGACTGGACCTTTACGCTCTCCAACACCTTCGCCAGCGGTGACGTGGTGGAGATCGCGGTCACTCCGGCCACGACAGCCAACGAATGCACCACCAACAGTTCAGGGGCGGACTACGTCGGCTTCACCAACTCGGCGCCGACCGTGGCGGTTACCGGGGGCAACGGGACCGACGCTGCGCCGGCCTTCACGCCTCAATTCGCATTCAGCGGGTCGACTTTCCCACCCGCGGCCTCCACCGCCAGCGGGACCTGCGCCGGGGTGACCAACCTGTTGTCGCTGAACCTGACGGGCTCGGCCACGGGGGCGTCATCGGACGCATCCTGGACGATCGTGCTCAGTGGGGTCCAGCTCTCGACGGGAGCTGGGGCCGACCACGGGTACATCAACGTCGGAGTCGCCTACGTCCCCAGCGGAGGGTCCGCCGTGAGCAGCGTGACCCCGACCAACGCTTCGCCTCCGTCCAACGCCATCGTGGGCGCCATGCTTCCGGGATTCAACTCGAACGTCCTGGCTCGCAACGATGACGGATCCACAACGCAGCTCGCCCTGCCGTTCAACCTCGACTTCTTCGGCAACACCTTCAGTGCCCTGTACGTGAACAACAACGGGAACCTGACTTTCCAGAGTTCCCTGAGCACCTATACGCCGGGCTCCATATCAGGGGCCGGCCAGCCGATCATCGCCCCCTTCTGGGCCGACGTGGACACCAATCCGGGTGGCGGCGTGGTGACCTACGGTACGGGCACCATCGGAGGTCACCAGGCCTTTGTAGCGAACTATCCGGGCGTCGACTGCTATGACACGACCGGTGGTGGTCTCAACTTCTTCCAGGTGGTGCTGATCGATCGCTCCGACACCAACCAGGCCGGCCAGAGCGGTGACAACTTCGACATCCAGTTCAACTATGACAAAGTGAGTTGGGAGACCGGCCAGGCCAGCGGCGGCGGCTCTACCTGTCAGGGCGGTTCTTCGGCTCGCGTAGGCTGGTCCAACGGCTCGAGCCAGACCCTCGAGCTGACCGGATCGGGGACGAACGGCGCCTTCCTCGACGGGGGCCCGGACTCGTTGGTGGCGGGGAGCTTGAACTCAGTTACGCCCGGCCAGTACGTCTTCCCGGTCCGCAATGGCGGCAGTGTCGGCAACAGCGTCACCGGGCAGGTCACCAGCAACCCTGGCGCCGCCGACGTGGCCGGGGCTTTCGTATCAGTGTGTGGCACGGGCACCCTGGCGTCGACCTGTGCGCTGGCTCAGAGCGGCTCCACCGGCCTGTTCTCGGTGTCGGGTCTGCCGTCGGCGGCCGCCTATAGCGTCACGGTCTTCCCCCCCTCGGGTAGCCCCCTGGGCCAGGCTTCGGAAGGGCCTTTTGCCGTGCCCTGCACGGGTTCCCAGACAATGCCTGATTCGACGGTGGTGACATGTTCTGCGGGGACCCCGAACGTTCCTGTCGTCCTAACCGGACCGACGCCTCCGCCCGAGGGCACGACCATCGAGGACAACCTGCGCGGCACCTCGGGTGGCCTCCCGGTCATCTACTGGCAGGGCACTACGCAGATCAGCACCACCGGTTGCCCAGGGGGTACCGGTACCGGGACGATCACGGCTGAGAACACCCAGACCGGGGCCATGCAGACGGTTCCCAATCCTCCGGCCGTGTTTACCGAAACGACTCCAGGCAGCGGGACCTACGTCGGCACGCTGCCGGCGCCCTACCCCTTGCACGGTCCGGCCACCATCAACATCGTCATCACCTGTAACGAGGTTCCGACGACCACTACGTTCAATGTCTACATAGACCCGAGCGGCGTCGTGGTCGACGGAGGTGGGAATCCTGTCGCGGGAGCCACCGTCACCCTTCTACAGTTGGTCAACGGTAACTACACCGCCGTGCCCAACGGCTCGGCGGTCATGTCCCCGGCCAATCGCACCAATCCCGATACCACCGGGGCCGCCGGCCAGTTCGGTTGGGACGCCGTACCCGGTTCCTACGAGGTAGAGGCAATGTCGGGCAGCTGCTCCCAGACGACGGCGCCTTTCAGCCTCCCGCCTCCGGTTACCGGCCTCGTCATCACCCTGGCGTGTCTGCACTCTCCAGCGGGATCCGGCCCCTCCGGCCCCTCCGGCCCCGCCGTGAGCGGTTTGAGCCCCAGTAGCGGGCCGGCCACGGGGGGGACCACGGTGACGATTTCGGGATCCAACTTCTCCACCGCCTCTGGGGCCACCCAGGTGAGCTTCGGCTCCCAGCCGGCTACCAGCGTTGCCTGCTCCTCCGACACGACCTGCACGGCCGTCGCTCCGGCTTCCAGTTTGCCTGGGTTTGTCGACGTCAAGGTGACGTCGGCAGGCATCCCGTCGACGGCGGTCCTGGCGGATCGATACACCTACGACCCCGTTGTTACCGCTCTCTCGCCCGCCAGCGGGCCCACCTCAGGCGGTACGCCGGTCACCATCACCGGAGCGGGCTTCTCCACCACGGCGGGGTCGACCACGGTCGGCTTCGGGTCCAATCCGGCCAGCGCCGTGTCCTGCAGTTCGTCCACCACGTGCGTGGCCACTGCTCCCGGTGCAGCCGCGGGAACGGTGGACGTGATCGTGACCACCTTGGGTCTGGCGTCGGCGGCGGGTACGCCTGATCAGTTCAGCTACGTGGCCCCAGGAGCAACTTCCAGCCCAACTCCCAGCCCAACTCCTGGTCCGACATGTACGGGGGCGACGGCCGATGGTCAGTACGTCTGTGCCCTCTACCAGTTCCTGCTCTACCGGGCGCCAGACCCTGGGGGCCTAGCCGGCTTCGAGGCTTTACTCAGTGCTGGCACCACTCGCGCTCAGGTCGCCAGTGACATCCTCGCCTCGCCCGAATACCGCACCAATCTGGTCGACGGGTGGTTCACGACCTTCCTGCACCGCGCTGCTGATCCCGGCGCCGTGGCCACCTTTGTGCCCATGCTGGGCCATGGCTCCACTGACGAGGCCGTTGTGGCACAGATTCTCGGTTCCCCCGAGTTCTTGGCGGACTCGGGCGGAACTCCGGGTGGCTATGTAGGAGCCCTGTATGAGGTGCTGCTCGGTCGGGCGGCGGACTCCGCTGGCCTCGCCACCTTCGAGGGCTTGCTCGGGACCGGCACCACTCGCGCTCAGATCGCCAGTGACATCCTCGCCTCGCCCGAATACCGAAGCGATCTGGTCGAGGGGTGGTTCATTACGTTCCTGCACCGCACTGCTGATCCCGGCGCCGTGGCTACATTTGTGCCGATGCTCGGGGGAGGCGCCACCGACGAGGCCGTAGTGGCACAGATTCTCGGTTCCCCCGAGTTCTTGGCTGACGTGAGCTAACTCTGCCCGCGGTCGGCCCCGCCCGATTTCGCTCCGCCGCCGGCTTGTATTCAGCCGGCGGCGGAGCAGCGCAGCAGCACCTCGTATAGGCCGAACTCCGCCGCCGGACAGAACTGCCGGCTGACGACCCGATTGGCCGCTTGGGATCCGAACTGGCTGGAGCCGTTGGCCTCGTTCCATTGATCGATCTGGCGGTCGAGGATCACCACGTCGGCCGAGGCCACGTCCCGGGCCAGCACGGCCTCGTGGGACACGGCCACAGTCGGGTTCATGTCCGGGAAGTGCATGGCGTCGCGCAGGGTTGGGAGCAGGACGGCCACCGAATTGTCGTTGTAGGGGGTGCGGGAGAGGTCGCCCGGACCGATGAAGAGGGTCTGGCCCGGACGGGTGTTGCTCTGTACCCACAGCACCAGCTGAGCCATCAGCAGGGCATCGCCGGTGGGATAGACGAAGCTGTGACCCTGGTTGACCACGGTGGTGGTGTCTGGACTGACCACGGTCAGGGTCGTCCCCGTCTCGCTCAAATATGGTGCTACCGCCTCCTGGTAGGCGCCCACGCTCAGCACGGCCAGGACGCCGGCGCCGTAGCGCAGGGCGGTCCCGGCCGGTATCCGGGTCTCCTCGGCGGTCTGGACGAGATCCGACAGTGCGGCCGGAAGGAGTGCGACCGCCAGCGACCCCGCCACCAGGAGGTGGCCGGCATCGGCCCGCTGGAGGAACTCGGGGATCAAGGTGAGGGCCAGGAAGGCGGCGCCCAGCATGACGGGTCCCCGCGGTGACGCCGGACTGATGCGACGCCTCCGCCAGCCGGCGTAGAAGTCGATGCCGAGGGCCACGACCACCAGGGCCATCCAGAGGTCGTCCCGATAGTTGGAGACAGGGAAGGGGAGGTACCGGTCCCCGGGGATCCGCCACGCCGTGACCACCAGGTTCTCGAAGGTGACGCCGAAGCCGGCCACCGCCGCGTAGGCGCCCAGCAGCGCCCCGCCGGCCAGGAGGCCGATGCCGGCCAGCTGGCGCCGAGAGCGGTCGGACCAGAACACGATGAGCAGGGCCAGCGCCACTCCCACTCCCCGGTCGGGCCGGAAGAGCAGCACCGCCCCCGCCGTCAGCCCGGATAGGAGCGCGTATCGGTGTAGTCGGGCTCCCCGGCCGATCAGCGAGCGGTAGGCGAAGTAGAGAGCCAAGAGGCTGAGGCCGATGGCGGCGTACTCGGGCAGGTCACTGGCTCGGTCGATCAGCGCCATGATCACGCCAGCGAGGACCCCGAGACCCTCCGACCAGCGCCGCACCAGGGCGTAGGCGGCCAGCGTCGTCCCCACGGCGTAGGCCAGGCCGATCAGGCGGGAGACGGTCTCGGTCCAGCCGAAGACGGCATGCACCAGGGCAGGCAGCCACAGCCCGGCCGGGCCCCACAACCAGTCGAAGTCCCGGTAGGCGACGGCTCCGTGCAACACCCGCTGGGGGAGGAGGATCATGAACCCGTCCTCCATCAGCTGGCCCTGGCCGGCCTGGTGCAACAGCCCCCCGGCCGGGGCCAGGACCACGATGAGCAGGATCAGGACCGACAGTCCCCGCCACCAGCCCCGGCGGGCCGGGCGATTGGGCGAGGAGTCGGGCTGCTCGGTCGGGAGGCCGACCGGCCTCACCAGTGTCTCGGTCACGCGCCTCCAGGGCAGGGGAGGCGGGCCGGGCGCCGGTCTCCTCCGGTCAGGTTATTGGCCGGCGCCCCGCGTCTGTGCCAGTCGAGCCACCGGGCATACTGCCGGCCGTGGCCGAGGCCGAGGCGGACGGAACAAGGAGCCGGGAGCCGTGGTGGATCCTGATCCCCGCCGGCGTGGTCCTGGCCACCTTCATCGTCCTGCGCTTCTGGACCACCTCGGACCTGTGGCTGGACGAGGCCCAGACCTTCACCATCGCCCATCTCCCGCTCACGCGGATCCCGGGGGCGCTGCGGGAGGACGGGTCACCTCCCCTCTACTACTTCCTCTTGCATTTCTGGATGGGGGCTTTCGGGACCAGCAACCTGGCCGTCCGTTCCTTGTCCGGGGTCATGGGGGTGGCCACCCTGCCCCTGTCCTGGCGGATGGGCCGGGCGCTGGGGGGACGACCGGCGGCGTGGGGAGCACTGGTGATGGTGGCGACCAGTCCCTTTGCCGTCCGGTACTCGACGGAAAACCGGATGTACATGCTGATGATCCTCCTCAGCCTGATCGGGTTCTTCGCCCTGCGCGCCTCGTTGGCCCGACCGACGGCGCCCAGGTTGGCCGGAGTGGCGCTGGTGTCGGGGCTGTTGCTGCTGACCCACTACTGGGACCTCTACCTGGTGGCGGCGGTGGCCGGCGCGGTGTTGTGGCGCGCCTTCCGCTCCGGGCCCGGTCCGACGCGGCGGGCCTCAGCGTTGAGCCTGGTGGCGCTGGTTGGCGGCTTCGTCCTGTTTGTCCCATGGATACCGAGCTTCGCCTACCAGCTGGGCCACACCGGAACCCCGTGGGCCCCGCGGGCCGACTTCACCGACCTCGGCATCGTGCTGGGCGATTTCGGCGGCCTGGGCTCCCGCCTGGGCGACCTGCTCGGCACTCTCTATGCCGTTCTCATGGTCCTGGGCCTCTTCGGTGCGGCCTCCGGTCGGTGGGACATCCATCTCGATCTGCGGGTCCGACCGGCGGCCCGGGTCCTGGGCTGGGTGGCCCTGGTCACCCTGGTCCTGGCCATCGGGGCCTCCGAGCTGGGCAACAGCGCCTATTCCCTGCGCTACACGGCGGCCGACTTCGTCCCCGTCATCGGCCTGGTGGCCCTGGGTGTGGCGGCCATCGGGCATCCGGCCTTCCGGGTCGGGGCCGTGCTGGGGATCGTGGTGCTGGGAGTGCTCGGTTCCTATCCCAACATCACCACCAACCGCACCCAGGCCGGGGAGGTGGCTGCGACTCTCGCCCGCCAGGCACATGCCGGGGACGTGGTCGCTTACTGCCCCGACCAACTGGGCCCGGCGGTTGACCGCCTGCTGCCGGCGGGGCGTTACCAGCAGGTGGCCTATCCCCGCCGGGGGAATCCGGACAGGGTCGATTGGGTGGACTACGCCCGGGTCAATGAGTCTTCCCATCCGCTGCCCTTCGCCCGGTCACTGGTGGCTCAGGCCGGCCCGGGCCATGCCGTGTGGCTGGTGTGGTCCCCCGACTACGCCACCTTCCAGGGCAAGTGCAATGGCCTGCTCAACGACCTGGGCGCGCTGCGCTCGGGGCGCATCCTGTTCTACGAGGACCCGAGCCACTTCTACGAGCATGAGGAGCTGGCGGTCTACCCGGGGTCGTGATCGCCGCCCCGTCTCTGGAGGTCCGGCGCAGGGCACCCGTTCCTTTGTGGCATCGTCTATGGCATCATTAGATGGCTGATCCGATGCCCAGGAGGCCAGCCGTGCGCACGACTCTCGCCTTGGACGACGACCTGCTCAGCCAGGCCCAGCGTCTGACCGGCACCATCGAAAAGACCGCCCTGGTGCGTGAGGCGCTCCGCGCCCTGATCGAGAGGGAGAGCGCCCGGCGCTTGGCTCGGCTGGGCGGGTCGGAACCCAGCCTCGGTGATGTGCCCCGGCGACGCAGCGAGCCCAGGTGATCCTGGTCGATACATCCGTATGGATCGACCACCTTCGCGGCGGGAACGTCACCCTGTCGAGTCTGCTCGACGACAGCGCCGCCTTGGTCCACCCCTGGGTCATCGGGGAGTTGGCGCTGGGAAACCTGGGGCGTCGTGACGAGATCCTCGACCTGCTGCGCGCTCTGCCACAGGCCACGTTGGCCGATGACGAGGAGGTGTTGGGCCTGATCGACCGAGAGCGGCTGTACGGCGCGGGGATCGGCTACGTGGACGTCCAGCTTTTGGCCGCGACCCGCCTGACTCCTGACACCAGGCTCTGGACCATCGACAAGGCGTTGTCCGGCGTCACGGCCCGGCTGGGGCTGGGTTTCGAGCCACCTCCTCACCCTTAACCGCCGATGTATCGGGACCTCCATCACTTGCTGGCGGCCCTCGATCCATCCTGACGATGAATGTCACCAGCAACAAGGTTGACCCTCTCTGGGCCTCAAGTCCGGGGGCCGAACTGCCGATGAAGAGACAGATGCGTTTTGTCCGATTCCGGCGGCTCCGGCCCGGAGGGGTCCTGGCCCCTGCCGCCCTCATGGCTGGGTTGTTGGCGTCCGGGCTCGGCCAGCCGGCCCTGGCGGCCGGCGCCCCGCGCATCCGGTCAGGGCCGGCCCTCCCGGCGCTGTTCCACCTACGGCCCGCCGTGCTTCCCACCGGGGCTACCCGTCTGGGCCCGGCCGCCGCTTCCCAGATCCTGCACGTGACGGTGACCCTCACCTCCCGCGATCCCGCCGGCCTGGCCGCCTTGGCTTCGGGTGTCTCGAACCCGGCCAGTTCGGAGTACCGACGGTTCATCAGCGGGGGTCAGTTTGCGGTCCGGTTCGGGGCGTCCTCGGCCGAGGTGAACGCGGTGCGGGCTTCCCTGCGCTCGGAGGGAGTGGCCGTGGGCCGGCTAGCCTCGGACGGCCTCTCCCTTTCGGTATCGACCAACGTGGCCACGGCCGAGCGCGCCTTCCGCACTTCCTTGGCCTCCGAGCGCCTGGCCACCGGTCGGGTCGCCTACGCCAACCTGAGCCCGGCCACCCTTCCAGCCGGGGTGTCCGGCGTCCTCGGTCTGGATGACCTCGCCCAGGCCCATGCCCATGTGGCGGCGGCTCCCCGCACCACGGAGACCTCGTTGCCCCTGACCGGGTGCTCGGCCGGCTTCAACGGAGCCCCGGAGACGCCGGCGTCCATCGCCTCCGCCTACGGCCTGGGTGGCCTGTACTCCTCTGGCCTGGACGGCACCGGGATCACCGTCGCCCTGTTCGAACTGGCCGACTACAGCGACGCCGACGTGGCGGCTTACGCCACCTGCGTGGGCATTTCGGGCCCGTCGGTGAACCGGGTCAGCGTGGACGGAGGAGCCTCGGTAGGTGCGGGAACGACCGAGACGACCTCGGACATCGAAGATGTGCTGTCGGTGGCGCCGGCGGCTTCGGTGATCGCCTATGAGGGGCCCAACACCGCTCAGGGCCTGTATGACACCTACGCCGCCATAATCAACGCGGATAGGGCCCAAGTGGTGGCCACCAGCTGGGGCATCTGTCAGGCCCAGGACGATCCCAACCTCATGCGGGCGGAAAACACCCTCTTCCAGCAGGCGGCCGCCCAGGGCCAGACCATCTTTGCCGCCACGGGGGACTCGGGTTCGGAGGACTGCTACGGCCCTCCGAATAGCTATGACACCTCTCTCCAGGTGGACGATCCCGCCAGCCAGCCGTATGTAACCGCGGTGGGCGGCACCAGCCTCCAGTCCACCAACCCGCTGTACGAGACGGCGTGGAACAGCGACGGCGGCGCCGGGGGAGGAGGCATCTCCAGTGTCTGGCCGATGCCCAGTTGGCAGCAGAGCGTGGTCGGTTCCCAGTCCAGTGGCGCACCCTGCGGAGCCGGCACGGGCTACTGCCGGGAGGTGCCCGACGTGAGCGCCTCGGCCGATCCCGTCCACGGCTACACCGTCTACTGCACGGCGGGGGATTGCTCGAACCGGGGGTGGAGCCAGGTCGGCGGAACCAGCATGGCTTCACCTCTGTGGGCCGCCATCATCGGGTTGTCGGATGAATCCTGTTCCACCGGCAACCGGGCCGGGCTCATCAACCCTGTCCTCTACGGCGCCGGCCGGGCCGACCTCAACGACGTCACCACCGGTAACAACGACCTGACGGGTAGTCATCCCGGCTACTACGACGCCGGCAGCGGTTACGACATGGCCACCGGACTGGGCAGTCCGAATGGCACCGCCTTAGCCGGCACCCTGTGCGCCGCCGCCCATGCGGCCTCCGGGGGCGGCGGATCGACCACCACCACCACGGCCCCGACTTCGACCACCACCACGGCCCCGACTTCGACCACCACCACCACGACCACCAGCACCACGACCACCACTACGACCGTCCCGCCGCCGCCGCCGCCGCCGGCCGGCTATCGCTTCGTGGCCGCGGATGGCGGCATCTTCGACTTCGGAGCCGCCGCCTTCGACGGCTCGGGTGCCGGCGCCGGACTCGGAACGCCGGTGGTGGGGATGGCCGCGCCCCCGGGCGGGTTGGGCTACTGGTTGGTCACCGCCGCCGGGCGGGTCATGGCCTTCGGACAGGCCAGCAATGACGGCTCACTCAACGGCCTGGCCGGCCAGGGGTCGATCGTAGGGATGGCCGCCACCCCTGACGGGGGCGGGTACTGGCTGGTGTCCTCCGCCGGGGCCGTCTACCCCTTCGGGGACGCCGTGTTCCACGGTTCGGCCGCCGGTCTGCGCCTGGCCGCTCCGGTGGTCGGGATGGCACCCGACCCCCTGACCGGTGGCTATTGGCTGGTGGCTGCCGACGGTGGGGTCTTCAGCTACGACGCTCCCTTCGACGGCTCGGCCGGGGCTATCCACCTGGCCAAACCCATCGTCGGGATGTCGGCCATGCCCGATGGGCAGGGCTATCGCTTCGTGGCCTCCGACGGTGGGGTGTTCGACTTCGGGGACGCCGCCTTCTACGGCTCGGCCGGCGCCATCCGTCTGGCCCGCCCGGTGGTCGGGATGTCTGCCACTGCGGACGGGGCCGGCTACTGGCTGGTGGCCTCCGACGGAGGCATCTTCTCCTACGGGGACGCCCCGTTCCTGGGCTCCACCGGCGCCATCCGACTGGCTGAGCCGATCGTGGGCATGGCGGGCATTTAAGCCGTCCCTCTAGAGGCGAGCCACCGCCAGGCCAATCGACAGGGCAGTGAGCAGGGCCACTATGAACCGCCAGGTGAGCAGCCGCATCTCCCGCTCGAGCGTGGCGGTCATCTGAGTGAAGCGAGCGTCCAGCCTCAACTCCACCCGCTCCTCGAGAGCATCGACGTCCCGCCGAGTGGCGACGTCAGCCCAGCCAACGGGCGGCAGATGTTCCATCAGGACAGTTGCCTCCGACCGGCCAAGGACCTCCTCAAGTCGGCTGTAGAGCTTGTGTCGCGCTTCCTCACTGATAGCCATGGTGACGCCTCCCGAGTCGATTGGCAACATCGTCTGAGGGAGCCGGAACACCGCCCGGATCCGAACCGCCGGGCGCAAGGCTAGAGAGCGCCTGTAACGGTTCCCTGGGCGCCATCAGGCCCGCCAGCTCGGGTTTCCGGCCGAGCGCCGCCCGGTAGTCGGCGTAGGCCCCGAAGCCCATCTCGTTCCTGACCAGCTCCAGTTGCACGGTCAGGAACCCGGCCGAGTGGCCCTCCCCGGGCCCGGCCAGCACATGGGCCAGCTCATGCAAGAGGACGGCCTGGGTCAGATGCCCGGGGGCGAGCAGGACGATCGCACCAGCCGGCGCCGGCCCGTCGCCATCCAGGGCGGCGGCCGTCGAGTACCGCGCCCCTGATCCTCGTCTCTCCACGTGGCAGCGCCCGAAGTGGGGCCATCGGGCGGCAAACCACTCCCGCCCCACCAGCCCGTCCGCATAAGCCTGGGCCTGGCGCACTCGGGACCAGCGCTGGCCCCAGGCCTCCAGGGCCTCCGCCTCGGCGGCGTAGACGGCCGCCTGGACCACGCCGAGCCGTGGTGGCGCCATGACCGGCGGCCCCGCTGCCGACCGAGCCGCCGCGCCGGCCCTCAGGCGCTCAGGCTGCGCCGGCCGGACAGCGGCGCCTTGGCCAGCTGGGCCCGGCTGCCGGCGTCCCGTCCCGGCTGGTAGCCCGACCAGCTCTGCAGGCGGACGTAGCGGTGCATCGTCCGCACGTGTGGAAAGTGGACCTTGAACTCATCGTCCACCTGCTTGTCCTTGGCCGCCAGGACCAGGGCGACGGACGGGCCCTCGCCTTGGGCACTTGGCTGGGCCCGGCCACCGGCCTCGGCGCCAACGCCGGCGCCGGCCCGCTCGGCGGCAAAGCAGGACACGGCGTCGGCCACGGCTTGGCGCCGGGCCCGGGAGAGGCGCTCGCCCACCTCATCGGTGAAGCCCTTGACGAAGCCGACCGAGAAGGTCCGCCCGTGCACCCATTCCGGCTTGGCCCGGGTGGCATGGGCCAGGGCGATGGCCAGCTGCAGATCGAGGGAGGCCGAGAGGGTCTGGACCCAGTCCACGTCGTGGGGGAAGCCGACCACGCTGACCTGGTGGGCCCCCCCGCCGAGTCGGGCGTAGATGGCCCGGCAGTCGTTGGACCGGGCGGCGGAAAAGACCATGTCCAGCTTGTGCGCCGAGTACGGACCGTTGACCCGCCACACCTTGACCACCACCTGATCGGCCCGCTCGGTGTCCACCACCATGGCCAGGTCGATGCTGTATTTGGTCATCAGCTGCTGGGCCTTGGCGGTGAAGGTGGCCGCCTCCTCCGGCGTGGCCCCGGGGTCCTCGGCCTGGGTCAACAACTTGCGGACCTTCTCAGCCATCTCCGCCCGCATCTCTTCAAAAAGACCGTTCTTGCTCATGTCCCCATCCTGTCCGCCGGCTGTAACGGTCTCGGGGACCGGGGCCCCATGGCCGCCGGCACCGGGACCGGCGCCACCGCCGGCTGGCTCCGCCGGCTCACCACCCGCCAGGGCAGGTACCGGGGCCGCAGGGTCGCCAGGCCGTAGCCGATGGCGAGGACGGCCACCCCACCGAAGATGTCCAGGATGTAGTGGTTGCCCGTTATCAGGATGGTCACGATCGTGGCGATGGGGTCGAGCACCAGCAGCACCCGGATCCAACGCCGCTTGACCAGCGGATACAGCGCCAGCACCGACCACAGGGCCCAGGAGACGTGCAGGCTGGGCATGGCCGCGAACTGGTTACCGAAGTCCTTCAACAGCACCCTGTCCCAGCTGCCCAGCCCCCCGATCGTCTCCATCGTGTCCATGATCCTGAAGCGGGCCGGCAGCATCCGGGGCGGCATCAGTGGAAAGACGGTAAAGCAGGCCAGAGCGACGGCCGTCGTCCACGCCAGCGCATCCCGCCAACGCAGATAGCGCACCGGATCGACCCGGAACACCCACAGCAGAGCCGCCACCGGCAGGATGAAATGGACGGTGGCATAGAACAGGTCGGCCAGCTCGATCAGCAGCCGGGAGTGCAATGCCCAGCCCTGGATGGCGCGCTCATGGAAAAGGCCCAGGGCCCTCTCCACCCGGATCTGGTCCAGGGCGTGGCCGTAGGCGACGGGAGCGCTCTTCCCGGCGAAGTCACTCGTCCACTCGTACACCCCCTCGAACACCACGACCAGGGTGAGCTCCCGCCAGAAGCGGAGCCGGACCGGTCGGGCCCTCCAGTCCTCCCACCGCCCCCTTAGCTGCACGCCCCAATGATCGCCGATCCGTCCGGAGCCTCAAGGACGCCCCGATCCTGCCGAGGGATAGGACAACTCCCTCTTTCACGGCGGAACGGCGGAATGTCCCCCTCAATCTTCTTTCCCCGGCGCGCGCGTCCATCCATCCGGCACCGCGCCGGGACCATCCTGGTGGTCCTGGCCACCGCGGCCGTCTCCCTGGCCGGCCTGATCCTGGCCTCGGCCACCCCGGCCCTGGCCGCCGCCCCTGGCCCGCCGGCCCCCGCCTCCCCGGCTGACCGCCCGGTCACCTCCGGCTACTGGCTTCTCACCGACAACGGCGGGATCATGAGCTTCGGCGGCGTCCAGCTGTTCGGCTCGGCCACTGGCCTCGGGGCCAAGGTGGTCGGCTTGGCCACCACTCCCGACGGCCAGGGCTACTGGATAGCGGCGGCCAACGGAGCCGTGGCCGCAATAGGTGACGCCACCGCCTACGGCTCAGCCCACGGCCTGGTCGCGCCCATCGTCGGCATCACGGCCACCCCCGACGGCGGGGGCTACTGGCTGGTGGCCTCGGACGGAGGAGTGTTCAGTTTCGGTGACGCACGCTTCTTCGGCTCTACCGGGGCCATTCACCTGGCCCGCCCCGTGGTGGGCATGTCGGTCAGCCCTGACGGCGCCGGCTACTGGCTGGTGGCCTCAGACGGCGGCATCTTCAGTTTTGGTGACGCCGGCTTCCACGGCTCCACCGGGGCCGAGCGGCTCAACCAGCCCGTAGTCGGTATGGACACCACTCCGGACGGGGCCGGCTACTGGCTGGTGGCCTCCGACGGAGGGATCTTCACCTTTGGCGACGCCCCCTTCGATGGCTCCGCCGGAGGAGAGCAACTCAACTCCCCGGTGGTTGGGATCTCCCGCGTCCCTGGTGGCGGCGGTTACTGGCTGGTGGGCGCCGATGGCGGGGTGTTCACCTACGGAGAGGCCCCCTACCGGGGCTCGGTGGGCGGCATCCCCATGCTGCACGCCGTCAAAGCGATCGAGGAAGGCCCCGGCTACGGGACGGGCATCGTGGCCAGCGCCAACGAGGGCCTTGGCCCTTACGCCTCGGGCAGCACCGGCTACGACATCTCCTGGCCCCAGTGCGGCGGCCCCTATCCCGGCTCGCACCAGGTCGGCATAGTCGGGGTCAACAACGGCCATGCTTTCTCCACCAACTCCTGCCTGGGTGACGAGGTGGCCTGGGCCGGCCCGGCCCACAGCCTCTACATGAACGTCAACTCACCCAGCGGCTCCTCCGACTCCGAAGGGGCCAGCGGGCCGGCCGGCAACTGTTCCTCGTCCGGTTCGGACTGCTGGGCCTACAACTACGGCTACAACGCGGCGGTCTACTCGGTGGCTGCCGCCACCTCGGCCGGGGCGGTGGCCCAGCAATGGTGGCTGGATGTCGAGACAGGCAACTACTGGAGCTCGAACACCGACGCCAACACCAACGTCATCGAAGGGGCGGTGGCCGCCCTGCGCAACGCCGGCCTGAGCGTCGGGGTCTACTCGACCCCCTACCAATGGGGCGAGATAACTGGGGCCGCCCAACTCGGCCTGCCTCTCTGGGTGGCCACCGGTGCGGCCCTGGCCAATCCCTCCTCCTGGTGCACCAGCGACCACGCCTTCAACGGGGGCTCAGTCTGGATGGTCCAGTACGGCCTCAACGGCTTCGACGCCGACTACGCCTGCTAGATCCGCCGGCTCCCCGGCCCGGCCCGGCCCGGCCCAGGTGCCGCCGTTACGACTTGCCCTGGGTACCGACGCCGCCGATGGTCCCGCCCGGACAGCGCAGGATGTGCTCACAGGCGTTGGAGATAGGGACGCTGAAGTAGACCCCGGCGCTGGGGAAGCCTTGCGGGGCGTAGGAAAGCGACGCCACTCCCACCACGTCCCCGGCCGTGTCCAGGAGCGGTCCGCCCTGGCCGGCCACACCCACGGGCGCGTCGTCCTGGATGACGTTGGAGGAACGGTCGGCTACTGCCCCTTCGGTGATGGACCCGCCGGCGGATCCCAGCCCTGACACCGCATAGACGGTGTCGCCCACGTTGAGGCCCGGGGCGGCGGGGGCGAAGTTCAACTTGGGCAGGTTGGGTTGATTGAGGATGAGAAGGGCCAGGTCGTTGCCCTGGTCCCAGTTGTAGAGCTGGGCCCGGACGTCCTGGCCGTTCTTGCGCACGTAGATGGGCGGGGCGGGCAGGTGGGTGGCGGCCGCGATGGTGGTGTAGGAGGTGACCAGGAGCGACTGATTGGAATCGGCGGCCACCACGAAGGCGGTTCCCACCGCCGGCGCCCCGGAGTCGTCCAGGGTGTGGACGAAATAGACGGACGGGGCGGCCTTGGACAGGGCCGAGGACAGCTGGGACCCGGCGGCCTGGACCTTGAGCAGGGGAGCCAGGGCCTTGTCTATGGCGGCCTTGCCATTGGCGGTGTCGGCCTGGATGGTCGAGGCGGCCGTCTTGAAGCGGTTGTCGAAGCCACTGATGTAGGTGTTGACCCGGGCATTGGTCTTGTTGAGCTGGTAGCTGTAATAGGCGAAGAGCACCGTGCCGCTGAAGGCCGCCCCCAGCGCCATGGCCAGTATGAGAACCACCAGGCTGATGAGAGACCGGGGCAGGAGACGGATGGGCCGGTCCGAGCGCCGGTCGGCGCGGCTCCCGGGCGCGGTGGTAGTGGCCATGGCCGCCCAAAGTTACAGACCCGTATGGTGGGGGCATGTGCATGGGGTACCCGGCGTGAGCATGGCCCCGGCCATCCGTGACGCCGCCACCGTGATGCTGGTGCGGGACGGGGCCGAGGGCATGGAGGTCTTCATGCTCCGGCGCAACCTCAACTCGGACTTCGTAGGCGGTGCCTACGTCTTCCCCGGCGGCGCCGTGGACCCCGCCGACCGGGAGGCCGAGCTCGAGCCGCTGTGCTCGGGGCGGACCGACGCCGAGGCCTCTTCCCTTCTGGCGGTGCCGTCCGGGGGCCTGGCCTACTGGGCCGCCGCCATCCGGGAGTGCTTCGAGGAGGCCGGGATCCTCCTCGCCTACGACCGCACCGGAACCATCCTGTCCCTGGCCGACCCGGATACCGCCGAGCGCTTCGAGACCCACCGGGAGGCGGTATACGACGGCACCGCCCGCCTGGTCGGGCTGTGCGAGGCCGAGGGCCTGACCCTGGCCGCCGACCGTATCCACTACTTGAGCCACTGGATCACCCCGGTCGGGCCGCCCCGGCGCTACGACACCCGCTTCTTCGTGGCCCAGGCCCCGCCCGAACAGGTCCCCCTGGAGGACCGGCGGGAGACCATCGCCTCCCTGTGGGTGCGCCCGGCCGATGCCCTGGAGCGCCAACAGCGGGGGGAGCTGGACATCATCTTCCCCACCATCCGCAACCTGGAGGCCATCGGCCGCTTCGAGCGCAGCGAGGACCTCCTGGCTGCCGCGGCCGCCATCGAGTCCGTGCCGACCATCCTGCCCCGGGTGGTGGCCGACGGGGACGGCATGCGCATCGTGCTGCCCGGAGATCCCCTCTACGACCAGCTGGGCGAGGACGCCGGCCTGCCCGAGGGCACTCCCTGGCCGGGCCGGGAGGGCGGGCCCCGCATGCCCGGCCGTGCCTGAGCTGACCCCGGGGGCGGTGGTCACCCTCGCTCCCCGGCTCCGGCGCATCCTGGCCCCCAACCCGGGCATCTTCACCGGGCCGGGGACCAATACCTACCTGCTCGGGGAGGACGAGTTGGCCGTCATCGACCCCGGCCCCGATGACCCGGTCCACATCGAGGCGGTGGCCGCCGCCGGCGCCGGCCGCATCCGTTGGATCCTGGTCACCCACACCCACCCCGACCACGCTCCGGGGGCGGCCGGCCTGGCCAAGCTGACCGGGGCCGAGGTCCTCGGCTTCGACGCCCGGGACGACTTCAGCCCCGACACCGAGATCGGGGACGGCTGGGCTCTGCGCACCCCTGAGCTGCACCTCTCCGCCGTGCACACCCCGGGACATGCCTCCAACCATCTCTGCTACCTGTTGGAGATCGAGCGCATCCTGCTCTCCGGTGACCACATCATGAACGGCTCCACCGTCATCATCTCCCCGCCCGATGGGGATATGGCCGCCTACATGCAAGCCCTCGCCCGACTCGAGCTCATCAAGCCGCCGATCAAGACCATCCTCCCTGGCCACGGGGACGTCATCGATGACCCGAAGGCCAAGGTGGAGGAGTACATCACCCATCGCCGGGCCCGGGAGGAGGCCGTCTTCCAGTATGTGGAAGGAGCCGGCAAAGCCACCCTGGATGACATCGTGGCCGTCGTCTACGCCGGCGTTGGCACCGAATACCACCCCCTGGCCCGCTTCAGCGTCTGGGCCCACCTGCGCAAAATGGCCGATGAGGGGCGGGTCCACTCAGGCGACCCGGATGACATGAGTGCCAACTGGCACCCGACCCGGCAGAGGAGCCGGGCCCGGCGGGGTCGAAGAAGACAAGCGTGACAAATCGGGCGACGGGGTCCTTCCTGCCCCTAGCGGAGGCGGCCGACTATCTGGGCCTGCCGATCCCCGCCGTCGAGGCGCTGGTGGCCGGCCAATTCCTGGCCACGACCGGGGGCGCCGACCCCGAATTCCGACTGGTCGACCTCAAGGCCTTCCTGGCCCGCAATGCCGACTACGGCTCGGGCAACCTCCTTCACTTCCCGCCCGATGACCCCGATCCCCAGGCCCTCCTGGACGATCTGGACGCCCGGTCGGATGAGATGGCCCAGCGGGCCTTCGAAATCTTCTCCGCCGCCATCACCGAGGCCCGCAGCTGGTCGGCCGGGGAGAAGGAGCGCTTCGTCGCCCAGGCCAAGGCCCGCTTCGAGGCCATCCTGGCTGTCACCGGCCAGGGAGCCGAGGTGGACGAGGCCCTGGTGGCCGATCTGGGCGAGGTCGGGGCGGCGGCAGCCTGGTCGGCCTCCTCCTTGCCCCAGCTCCTGGTGGTGCTGCGTATCTCCCGGGACCTGGTCGTCCAGACGGCCGTCGAGCTGGCCGAGGAGCGAGGGGGACGCTGGGGCCTGGCCCTGTCCCTCCTCCTGACCCGGGTCCTGCCCGCTATGGACCGCCTGACCGACGCCCTGGCCCAGGGCTACTGGGACGCCGTGGTCCGCCGGGAGGAGGAGGCCAGCGCCCGCTACGCCCACGTGGTCGAGCACTCCAGCGACGGCATCTGGGAGGCCGACCTGGACGGGCGCATCTCCTACGCCAACGCCGCCTTCGCGGTCATCGTCGGCTGGGACATCGACGCTCTGGACGGGGTCGCCCTCACTGACCTCTTCCCCGCCCCCGAGTCGGGCGTGACCCTGGACGTCCTCACCCCGGCTCAGCCGGGCCCTTCCGAGCCCTTCGAGGTGTCCCTACGCCGTCCCGACGGGGTGCGCCGGGTGCTGGCCGTACGGGTCCAGCCCCGCCGGGCCGGGGGCCAGGTGGTCGGCTTCCAGGGGGTCGCCCGGGACACCACCGCCCAGCACGACCTGGAGGCGGAAAAGAACGAGTTCCTGGCCCTGGTCACCCACGACCTGCGCACACCTCTTTCGACCATCGTCGGGATGGGGGCCACCCTGGAGACCTACGGAGACGGGTTGCCGGCGGATCGGATCAAGCGCATGGGCGAGGCCGTCCGCCGTCAGGCCGAGCGCATATCCCGCCTGGCCGACGACCTCTACGACGTCAGCCGCTTGGAGGCCAGCTCCCTCCTGATATCCGTCCGCCCCGTCGATCTGGCCCAGGTGGTGGAGGCCGCCCTCGACACCGTCGATCCCCACCGCGACGTCGTGGCCGAGGTCGAGGTTGACATCCCCCCTGGGATCCAGGTCATGGCCGACCCCCGCCGCCTGGAACAGATCGTGGCCAACCTGGTCTCCAACTCCTTCGAGCACGGTTCGGCGCCCATCTCCGTCCAGCTAGCCCGCACCACCCCCGGCGAAGTCACCTTCAACGTTTCGGACTCCGGCCCCGGCGTCGCCCCCGAGGTGGTTCCAGTTCTCTTCAGCCGGGTCCACACCATGTCCCGCAACCACAACGCCAGTCGGGTGGGCCTGGGCACCGGCCTGGGCCTGTTCCTGGTCCGGGGCCTGGTGGAGGCCATGGGCGGCCGGGTGAGTTACCAGCCGGGTGACCCCGGCTCCTGCTTCGAGGTCACCCTCCTCCCGCCTCGCCGTATGGCCGACTCCCTGGTTCTCTAGCCACGGTGGGGCCTCCTCGCCCCTGAGCGCGGCCCCGTTCTCAGGGCGCCGGCCTTAACACTTTCCTCATCTTCTCCCTGAACAATCACAACCCGTGGCCCCGACACTGGTCACGAGCAGAGGAGAACCGAGATGAGCAAGATCCGTATCCCCCATATCCCCCACGCCAAGGCCGTCGTGGCCACCGCTGTCTCCGTCGCCGTCATCGGCACCGGCGCCATGGCCTACGCCGCCATGGGCCCGACCCCGCCACGGCCGACCGCCGCCCTGACCTCGGCCCGACTGTCCGCCAGCACGGGGACCCCAAGTCGTGCCGCCCTCCGCGCCACCGCCGGCCCCGGTGTCGCCGGCCCCGGTGCCGCCGCTGACCCCGGTGCCGCCGCTGGCCCCAACTCCGGCGCCGGCGCCGGCACGAGGGCCGCCGGCCGGGCCGCCCCCCTGCGCCAGCTCGGCAAGCTCGTCATCGGTGAGGTCACCTCCCTCTCCACCTCCGGAGGGGCCGCCTCGGTAGGGGCGATCACCATCCAGGCCCCCGACGGCAAAACCGTCACCGCCAACCTGGCCAAGCGCACCCGGGTCTTCGCCTACCACGGCCGCGGCGTGAAGCCCACCGCCGAAGCCCTCACCGACCTCAAGACCAACGAGCTGGTGGGGGTCCGGGTAGTAAACCGCCGAGCGGCCACCTCCTCGACCGCCTCGGGCACCACGACGGGCACCCCCTACGCCGCCCTGATAGTCGACCTGGGCTTCGCCACCTCCGCCCCGTAGCGCTCCTCAACGGGGACCCCCCCGGAGTCCGCCCCTGCGGACTGGCGGGATGTTGCACTTGTGGCCTGTGTGGCCAGAGTGAAGAATGTTGGGCTATGCGACGGTGGCTGGGGTTGGGGGCGGGACTGACTTCCCTTTCGCTGGTCGGTGGAGCCGGCCTGGCGATAGGTCTGGGCTCGACGGCTCAGGCCGACCAGGTGACCGTCCGGTCGGGGGACACCCTCACCGCCCTGGCTGTCCGGTACGGGACGACCCCGTGGGCGCTGGCCAGGACTAACCGCTTGTCCGACGCCAACCACATCGAGATCGGCCAGCACCTCACCGTCCCCTCCCCGATCTCGGTTTCGACATCGGCCGGCTCCAGGGGGGTGTCCCGCCGGGTGACGGTGACCCTGGGTCAGACCCTGTCCGCCATCGCCTCCCGCTACGGGGTGACGGTGGCCCAGCTGGTGGCGGCCAACGACATCACCGACCCGGACATGGTCCGGGCCGGATCGACCCTGGTCATACCGGGGGCGGTCGTCTCCTCCTCCTCCTCCTCTTATCTCTCCTCGTCCTCCGGGCTGGGTGGGTTCGGCGGCCCTTCGGTCGCTGTGCTGGATTCGTCCTACGGTCGAGCGCGGCTGGCCGACTTCTCCTATTGGTCAGCCCACTACGGGGTGCCGGTGAACGTGATCGAGGCGCTGACCTGGTGGGAGTCGGGCTGGAACAACAACGAGGTATCCGCCACCGGCGCCATCGGCATCGGCCAACTCGAACCGGCCACCGTTTCCTACGTGAACAACGTGCTGTTGGGCGGGACCCGCCTCGATCCCTCGGTCCCGTCGGAGAACATCTGGATGACGGCGGCCTTCCTCGCCCACCTGATCCGCGACACCGCCGGAAACCTCGGTCTGGCCGTCGCCGCCTACTACCAGGGCCTGGCCTCGATCCGAGCCCGGGGCGAGTATCACGACACCGCCCACTACGTCGCAGGCGTCATGGCCTACGCCCGGGTCTTCTGACTCCTTTCCGCCTTCGTGCGTCTCCCCCGGGCGCGCCGAGACATGCAACATGAACACACCGGCCAAAATCTTGAACTTTTGCTTGTAGTGGTTAACAAATTTGATAACCACCATAAGACAAAGTTCAAGATTTTCGGGGGTGTGTCTGAAGTGCATCTCTCTACCCGCCGCCTCGGCGGCGCCGCCACCGCTCGGGGTGGGATGACCGCTTCGTCTAGTGGGGTGGGTCGGCCGATCCGAGGGCGGCTTCGATGTTGTCCAGCATGCGGGCGGTGCAACCGGCCAACTCCACGGCCGGCGCCACTTCGGTGGCGATGCGCTCGGCCAAGGCCATGAAGGCGTCACGGACCGCTCCCCGGCCGGGACCGGCTCCGGAGGGGTCGGTGGCGCCGGCGGGGTCGGTGGCGCCGGCGGGATCGGGCGATTCGGCCAGGACGGCGGGGCGGCCGGCGTCCCCGCCGGCGGCAACGGCGGGGTCGAGGGGGATCTGGGCCAGCAGGGGGGCGCCGATCTCATCGGCCAGGCGCTGGCCCCCGCCGGAGCCGAACAGGGGATAGGAGACGCCGTGGTCGCACTCGAAGGCGCTCATGTTCTCGATTACGCCGGCCACGCGCAGGTAGCCGCGTCGGGCCATGTCGGCGGCCCGAGAAGCCACTTTCTGAGCGGCCAGGGCCGGGGTGGTGACGATGACCATGTCGGCCCGGGGCAGCATGCGGGCCAGGCCCATCTGCACATCCCCGGTGCCCGGCGGCATGTCGATGATGAGGTAGTCCAACTCGTCCCAGGCCACGTCCTCCAGGAAGTGCTGGACGGCCCGGTTGAGCATCAGGCCCCGCCACATGACCGCTTCGTCCTCACCGGATAGGAAACCCATCGACACCACATCGATGCGGCCGCCGTGGGAGCCGACGGGGAGGCGGAGAGGGATCATTTTGCCGGCTTTGGCTTCGAGGCGTGCCTCCAGGCCGAGCATGCGGGGAACGGAAAAGCCCCAGATGTCCGCGTCCAGGATGCCGACCTTCAGACCCCGCAGGGCCAGGGCGGCGGCCAGGTTGACGGTGACGGACGACTTGCCTACCCCGCCCTTGCCCGAGGCGATGGCCAGGGCCCGGGTGGAGGGGTGAACAGCGGTGGGGGTGGCGTTCTCCTTGGCCTTCCAGCGGGCCCGGGCCATGACGGCCGAGCGCTCGTCGGCGTCCATGGCCCCGATGGTCACACCCACGGCGCTGACCCCGGGCAGGGAGGCCACCCGGCGGGTGACGTCGCCTTCTATCTGCGAGCGGAGGGGACAGGCGGCGACGGTGAGAGCCACGGAGACGGTGACTTGCCCGGCTCTGGAGACGGCAATGTCGCGGACCATGCCCAGGGAGACGATGTCCTCACCGAGCTCGGGGTCGACCACCCCGGCCAGGGCGCTCCGGATGGCGTCCGCCGAGGGCGGCGGCAGGGTGTCCGGCACGGCCGAATTCTACCGGTCTAGGCCGGTACAATTCCGTGGGCATAACCGCAGCGACCTGGCGGTTAGTACACTCGGTACCAAGTCTCCTCAGGAGGACAACTACTCGTGACCATGACGTCCACGGTCAAGATCGGCCGGAAGCCCTCGCCCATCACCCTCACCGACGCCGCCATCGCCAAGGTGGCCGAGCTGATCGCGAAGGAAGGCGAGGAGGACCTGGCCCTGCGGGTGGCGGTCCGTCCGGGCGGCTGCTCGGGCTATAGCTACGAGATGTTCTTCGATACCGAGGTCAATGAGGACGACATCCGTCGGGAGTTCAGCGGCGTCAAGGTGGTCATCGATAACGCTTCGGCCGAGCTGATCAAGGGCGCCTCCCTGGACTACAAGGACGGCCTGCAGGGGGCGGGATTCCACATCTCCAACCCCAACGCCGAGCGCACCTGCGGCTGCGGCAGCTCCTTCTCCTAAGCCCACCAGCCACTGATCTCCTTCACCCTCGACGGCGCGCCCGTCGAGGTGGCTGACGACGGTTGCTCGCTGCTCGAGGCCCTGCGGGACCGGCTCGGCCGGCGTTCGGCCAAGGACGGCTGCTCGCCCCAGGGCCAGTGCGGTTGCTGCACGGTCTGGGTGGACGGGGCGGCCCGGGTGGCCTGCGTGACGCCGGCCCGGCGGGTGGCCGGGCGCTCGGTGACGACCCTGGACGGACTGGACCCCGAGGTAAGGGACCGCTGGGCCGGCGCCTTCCTCGACCACGGGGCGAGCCAGTGCGGGTTTTGTACCCCGGGCATCATCATGCGCCTGGCCGCCCAGGAGGCCCGCCACGGGGGGACGATGAGCGAGGACCAGGCCAAGTCGGCCCTGGTGGCGCATCTGTGCCGCTGCAC
>Ga0307373_10002110_pt1 | contig 36294 bp, 31 predicted proteins | sample OX2MG_FD_202534 | JGI IMG/M metagenome (GOLD analysis project Ga0307373, IMG submission 202534) | Soil microbial communities from Risofladan, Vaasa, Finland - OX-2 | ecosystem: Environmental > Terrestrial > Soil > Coastal area > Acid sulfate soil | place: Finland: Risofladan, Vaasa | collected...
TCGCGTATCAGAACGATGCGGTGAATACGTTCCCGGGCCTTGTACACACCGCCCGTCACATCACGAAAGTGGGTTGTACTAGAAGTCGTGATCCCAACCGCAAGGAGGGTAGCGCCCAAGGTGTGACTCATGATTGGGGTGAAGTCGTAACAAGGTAGCTGTAGGAGAACCTGTGGCTGGATCACCTCCTTTCTAAGAGAGAACCGGTTCCCGGATTCCGCTTCGTCGGAATCGGCCGGGAACACATCGCTCGGTGACGTGGCTGCTCAACTCAGTTGTCAAAGACCCTTCATTTCGAATTTCAGATTTGAGACTTCAAATCGGAAGGGGCCGCGATCGTTCGCGGCCTTTTTTGCTTTCTGGAATGGAGTTTAAGGTGACCTGCCCCCGTTTTTTGGTCCAATCACGTTGTCGGTTGGCTTTCCAGGCCGGCTGAAATCCAGCGTGACGCCGTGTTCGTAAGCCCATCGGTCCAAAACTTTCGAAACGAATTCAGGGCCGTTGTCCACGCGAATCGATTTTGGCACCCCTCGCTCGGCCACAATCCGCTCCAGAACCGCCGCGACCTGCTTCCCCTTGATGCCCTGATCCACTGCAATCGCCAAACTCTCGCGTGTGAAGTTATCCACGATGGTCAGGGCGCGGAGCCGTCGGCCAGGCAAACGGAGCAAAGCTCATAGCGATCAGGAACATCACGATGTGGTGATGTCTCATGCCTTTGCCTCGCCGGAGGATCAGCGCATTCCTGCAAGCGGTCCGGCCGAAGTGAGTATACAATTTTCCTGGAGCCGAATCGAATGCGCTATGACGCCTGACGACGAACCCATTCGCATTCCCGTCACCGACGTTTTTGACCTGCACTCGGTGCAGCCCAAGGAGACGGCCGCGGTGGTTGAGGCCTATCTCGAAGAAGCGCGCCGGCTGGGCATCAAATCCCTGCGCATCATCCACGGGCGCGGCATCGGCGTGCAGCGCCGGATTGTACAATCCGTTTTGGCCCGCACGCCCTTCGTCGCGTCTTACGCGGACGCGCCTCCGGAAGCGGGCGGCTGGGGCGCAACCGTCGTCACCCTGCGATAGCGGCATAGCGCGCGCGGGATCTTTTGGAGGGCCTCGCTTGCCAGCTACGGCGTTTCATTCCGGTCAGGGTTTGCGGTCAATTTGATTCGCGGCAAGGGCGGCGCGGGGAGCGCGCCTTCAGAGGCCCGGCCGGCGAGCTCCCGCCAGGGCTGAAGTTGTTGCAGGAAGCCGGCAAGGTCAATTCCCTCGACTTCAGCGCCAAAGGCTTCGAGCTTGTTGCAGCCTTTTTCCAGCAGCGACCGGAAACCGGCGGGATTCGCGCGCGTGTGGTGGTGAAAGGCCGCAGCCACCTGGATGAGACCGTGCAGGAAAGTTTTGCGCGAGCCCTGGACGCACAGCCACACGGCTTCCAGCGCCTCGTGGGCTTCAAAAAATTTCCCTGTGTTGAACAGGTGGATTCCCTCTGCAACGCCCCGTTCCACCATCAGATAAGCTTCCGGCGTGAAATTTTGCCCCAGGATTCGAGGGGATTATAACATGGCGGAACCGGCGCGCCGGGCGCGCTAGGGCAAGACTTTGTCACGAAATCTTCATGTTACTCGGCACACAAATTTATTATGATGGGTTACGGCAAATCCTGGCCGGGAAACCCGTTTCCCGCAAAAGCAAGGGAGCAATTATGAACATTGTCCGGCATCTCCTGAAGATCAGCTTCGCACCCATCACGGTTTTTCTGGTGGCAGGTTTCGCGCTCGGCCAGGGGCCGAAGGCGCCGGTGCGTGCGGTTACCAAGCCCGGCGTTGTGACCACGCGGCAATCGATCACGCCGGCGGGCGAGCAAAGCATTTTCAGCGGGCGGATTTACGCTGTCGCGTTCGGGCCTTCCGCGGGCACGATTTACGTGGCGGTCAACTCGGGCGCCATTTACAAGCTTGATTGGCGAACCAACCGGGTCCTGGAAGTGGTTCAAGGAGCGGGGCACCCGGGAATGCAGGGGATGGTGCTCGATCCCGCAACCCGGGAACCCCTGCTGAGCGCTTCCGCATCCGTTCGAACGCATCAAAAGATGGAAAACGTCATCCAGTTGATTCGCATCTCCGGGCAGGATGAAAAAGTGATTGCCGGGGACCTCGGAACTTATGCGGTAGGCGAAGTTTCCGCTGCAGCGGAAAAGAACGCGGCCGGCGAACGCTACGCGGGAGTGGCCCTGACCTTCAACGATGCGCTGGCCGTGGTCGATCTCGAATCCGGCAAGGTGAAGGGAACGGTGAAGACGGGCATTGCGCCGTTTGGTGTGGCGCTCAACAATAAGGGCACGGTGGCTTACGTCTCCAACTGGGGCGGGCGATTCCCGAAGCAACATGACCTAACGGCCACAACGGGCGTCAAGCCCGGCGCCGACCGCGTGGTGGTGGACCAGCGAGGGATCGCCTCCACGGGAACCGTCAGCCGCATGGACCTGCGCAGCATGCGCGTGACCAACACGATCGAAACCGGCCTGCACCCGACCGCCTTGTATTGGGATGAGCTGCGCGCGCGGCTCTACGTGACCGACAGCAATTCCGACACCGTCTCGGTGATTGACACGGAAACCAATCAGGTGGCCCAAGCCATTCCCCTCCGGCCGTTCCAGGGGAAAGCCGCCGGAGTGGCTCCCAACGCGCTGGCCGTGAGCCCCGACGGCGCGACGCTTTACGTGGCCTGCGGAGGCATCAACGCCATCGCCCTTATTCGAACGGCCGATGGACATCTGGAAGGGCTGATCCCCACGGCGTGGTATCCGAATGACCTGCGCCTCAGCGCCGACGGCCGGTATTTGCTGGTATCAAACCTGATGGGAGTGGGGCCGGGCGGAACTCCCGAGGCCATCGCGAAGATGGCGAAGAGGGAAGGCCTGCGCAACATCCAGCCGGGGCCGACGCGGCGGTACGTACATTCGGACCGCTCGTCGGTGGAAGTGATTCAAGTGCCGGACGCCGCACAGCTGGAAGGTTACACGTCCGCCGTGGCGGAGAATAATCATTTGATGCTGCGGGGCGGCGCGGCTGCTTCCGCTCCGGCACGCGCTGGCGCGCAGGTGAAACCTTTGCCGGTTCCTGTGCGGCCCGGTGACCCTTCGCTCATTCACCACGTGGTGTTCATCATCAAAGAGAACCGGACCTACGACCAGGTTTTCGGCGACCTGAGCCAGGGCAACAGCGATCCCTCGCTGGTGGAGTTTGGACGTGACATCACGCCCAACCAGCATCGCCTGGCGGACCAGTTCGTACTGCTCGACAACTTTTACGCCACCGGCGGCAACAGCGCCGACGGCCACCAATGGCTGACCCAGGCCGCTGAGACCGACTACGTCTATTGGCCCGGCTACCAGGGGCGGAGCTACCCTTACGACGGCGCCGACCCGATTGCGCCCGCCGCGGGCGGTTTTATCTGGAACGATGCGCTGGCCCACAAGAAGACGGTTGAAGACTTCGGAGAATATGTGCCCGTGCCCTTTGACAAAATGAAGATCCAGCGGCGGGCCAAGATGCTGGCAGAGTGGAAGGATGGCGCGGACTTTTCCGGCCGCTTCCATCTGACGGCTCCGGTCGAATCCCTGAACAGGATCGTGGTCCATGATTATCCCTATTGGACGCTCGCCGTTCCGGACGAGGTGCGCGCGCAAATTTTTCTGAAGCATCTCCAGGGTTGGGAAAAGAGCGGCGAGATGCCCAACCTGGTGCTGGTGCAACTGCCCTGCGACCATACCGCGGGCACCAGGCCGGGCGTATCCACTCCGCAGGCGATGGCGGCGGACAATGATTGGGCTTTGGGCAAGATCGTCGCCGGCCTCTCGAGATCGCGCTTCTGGAAGAGCATGGCCATCTTTGTGGTGGAAGACGACGCCCAGGACGGCATCGACCACGTGGACGGGCATCGCACGGTGGCGCTCGCCATCAGCCCTTACATCCGCCGCGGCGCGGTGGACTCAACTTTCTACTCGCATTTGAGCATGGTGAAGACCATCGAACAGATGCTGGGCCTGCCCACACTTTCAATCATTGACCGGATCGCCAACGACATGCGAAACAGCTTCCAGAACACTCCGGATTTCACTCCCTACACCGCCGTCAAACCGAAGCAATCGCTCTTCCAGGTGAATCCGCCTCTCAACGCCTTGCAGGGCGCGGCGCGCCGGGCGGCGCTGGCCTCAATGAAAATGAATTTCAGCGTGCCCGACGACGTGCCGAGCAACACGCTGAATCGAATTCTGTGGCATGAAGTTCGCGGCTGGCAAACTCCTTATCCGCAGGTAAAGCAAGCGGTCTTTGCGCCCTATGCCGTCAACTTCTCTGACCAGGAAAGAGAAACATCAGCCCGGTAGAGTGACCCGGTAAAGCCCGGCAGTGACCGATGTCCCGCCGCCGTGTGATGCATGTCACTGTCTTTCAAGCCCTTGGAGGCTATGGTCGATAGTGCTCGAAGATGAATTTTCCCCTGAGCCGCGCTATGATGGTGCCGAGAGGAAGCCGTGACGGAAACCGCCCTAAAAGTCGGAACGCTCCGGACGCTGGAAGGCGCGAGCCTTGACCAGCTTTTCGGCGCCTTGAGCAAACGCGGCTATCGATTGCTCGGTCCGGCGGTGCGCGAAGGCGCTATCGTCTTCGACGAGATCAACTCGGCAGCCGACCTGCCGGCCGGATGGACAGACGAGCAGGAGGGCGGAACCTACCGCCTGAAGAAGCGCAGCGACAACGCGCTTTTCGGCTATGCCGTCGGCCCGCACTCCTGGAAGAAGTTCCTTCATCCTCCCGCCGAGCGCCTGTGGCAGGCTGACCGCAAGGGAAAAGCTTTTGAGGTTACGGAAGAAGAGCCCGACACTCAGAAAACCGCCTTCATTGGCGTCCGCTCATGCGATTTGCACGCCATCGCCATCCAGGACAAGGTCTTTCTGAACGGCAGTTACGTTGACAATCTTTATAAAGCGAGGCGGGAGGGGGCCTTCATCGTTGCCGTCAATTGCGGCCAGGCCGGCGGAACCTGTTTCTGCGTCTCGATGGGCTCGGGGCCCAAGGCCGCGTCCGGGTTCGATCTTGCGCTCACGGAAGTCTGTGAGCCGGATCGGCACTATTTTGTGGTCGAGGTCGGGACGGACCTGGGCGCCGAAATTGTGGCCGAGCTTCCGGGCCGCGAAGTGGAAGACCGGGAAAAAGCCGCTGCTGAAGATGCCGTCGCCAGCGCAGCCCAGCAAATGGGCCGCCACATGGACACGACCAACATCAAGGAACTGCTGTATCAAAACTACGCGCATCCGCGGTGGGACAACGTGGCCGCCCGCTGCCTCACCTGCGCCAACTGCACGATGGTTTGTCCCACCTGCTTCTGCACCACGGTCGAAGATGTTACGGACTTGCAAGGCGAGCACGCGGAGCGGTGGCAAAAGTGGGACTCCTGCTTTACCAAAGATTTTTCCTACATTCATGGCGGCAGCATCCGGGCCACCTCGAAGGCGCGTTACCGCCAGTGGATGACGCACAAGCTGGCAACGTGGTTCGACCAGTTTGGAACGTCGGGCTGCGTGGGCTGCGGGCGCTGCATCACCTGGTGCCCGGTGGCCATTGACATCACGGAGGAAGTCCGGGCGATCCGGCAAGCGCCCCAATCTCCAAAAAGTTCGCCCGCGGGAGACAAACATGGAAAACCTTGAACACATTTTGGCCGAGCAATCCTTCTTTAAAGGCATGGATCAGCGCTACCTGGAACTGCTGACGGGTTGTGCCTCTAACGTCCGCTTTGAAGCGGGTGAATACATCTTTCGCGCAGAGGAAGAAGCGAATCAGTTTTACCTGATCCGCCAGGGCAAAGTGGCGCTGGAGGCGTTTGCGCCCGAGCGCGGCCCGATCGTCATCCTGACGCTCGAGCAGGGCGAGGTCCTCGGCTGGTCCTGGCTTTTCCCGCCCTACCGCTGGAGGTTCGACGCGCAGGCGGTTGAATTCACTCGCGCCATTGCGCTGGACGGCGCGTGCCTGCGCAAGAAAACCGAGGAGAATCACGACATGGGATACGAATTCATGAAGCGGTTTTCTCAACTGATGGCAAGGGCCCTTCTGGCCACGAGGTTACAGCTGCTCAATGTCTACGAACTCAACCCCTGAAACGATGATGGGTAGGGAACCCTCCGCTCCCATGCTTCCCCGTCCTTGCACGGTGCAGCGGGTGCGCCAGGAGACTTACGATACCTTTACGCTGGAGCTGGCTCCGGCCGGAGGCGGCGCCTTTCACTTTGCTCCGGGCCAATTCAATATGCTCTACGCGTTCGGAGTGGGTGAAGCCGCCATTTCAATCTCCGGCGATCCGGGACGGCCAGAAAAATTGGTGCATACGATTCGAGCGGTAGGCGCCACCACCAAGGCGCTGGGACATCTGCGGCGCGGTGACACGGTGGGCGTGCGGGGCCCTTTTGGAAGCGCCTGGCCGGTGGCGAAAGCCGCCGGGCAAGACCTCGTTATTATTGCCGGAGGGATCGGGCTTGCGCCGCTGCGGCCGGTGGTTTACCAGGTACTCAGAAACCGCCAGAAATACGGCAACGTGGTTCTGCTCTATGGGGCGCGGACGCCCTCGGACCTTCTGTATACCAAGGAGGTTGAGCAATGGCGCGGGCGGTTTGACCTGGACGTTCAGGTCACCGTTGACCGCTCTTCGGCCTCCTGGCACGGGACGGTAGGCGTGGTCACGAATTTCATCCCCAGAGCGCGGTTTGACCCCTCCGAAACCGTGGCGATGATTTGCGGTCCGGAAATCATGATGCGCTTTGCCATCCAGGAAATTGAGGAACTGGAAATGAAAACCGACAGCATTTATGTCTCCATGGAGCGCAACATGAAGTGCGCCGTGGGCTTCTGCGGCCATTGCCAGTTTGGCCCGGCCTTTATCTGTAAAGACGGTCCGGTCTTCTCTTACAACAGCATTAAAACGCTCCTGAATATCCGGGGGATATAACCTTGGCCAAAAAACAGAAACCCAAGCTAGCGGTCTGGAAATTCGCATCCTGCGACGGGTGCCAGTTGAGCCTGCTGGACTGTGAAGATCAGCTGCTTCCCCTTACGGACCGGATTGATATCGCCAACTTTCCGGAGGCCTCGCGCGCGGTGGTGAAGGGCCCATACGATTTGTCGCTGGTCGAGGGCTCCATCAGCACGCCTCACGACGCCGAACGCATCCATCAAGTGCGGCGCGCTTCCAAGTTTCTGGTGACGATCGGCGCCTGCGCCACGGCCGGAGGCATTCAGGCCCTGCGCAATTTCACCGACGTGAAGGATTTCATCTCCATTGTCTACGCGACTCCCGCCTACATTGACACCTTAAAGAAATCCACCCCTATTGCGGAGCACATCCATGTGGATTTTGAGTTGCGCGGCTGCCCCATCAACAAAGAACAGCTTGTGGAAGTGGTCAGCGCCTTTTTGCAGGGGCGTAAGCCGAACGTGCGCCCGCATAGCGTCTGCATGGAATGCAAGCGGCGCGGCGCGGTTTGTGTGATGGTGGCGCACGGAACGCCCTGTCTTGGGCCCGTGACGCACGCCGGTTGCGGCGCCATTTGCCCTTCTTACCATCGCGGATGCTACGGCTGCTTCGGGCCGATGGAAACACCCAACACCCGGGAATTGAGCGCGGCGTGGGAGCGGCTTGGGGTAAAACAGAAGGACCTGGTGCAGATCTACCGCAGCTTTAACGCTTACGCCGAACCCTTTTACTCCGAGAGCAGAATCCATGAAAGCAAAATCCATTAAGGTTGATTACCTGGCGCGCGTGGAAGGCGAAGGCGGCCTGTACATCAAGGTCAAAGACCACCAGGTGGTTGACGTCAAACTGAAGATTTTTGAGCCTCCGCGCTTTTTTGAGGCCTTCCTGCGCGGGCGCAGCTTCCGTGAAGCCCCCGATATTACGGCCCGCATCTGCGGCATCTGCCCGGTTGCCTATCAGATGAGTGCCGTCCATGCCATGGAGAATGCCTTTGACGTTAAGGTCGATGGCCAGCTCCGGGCGCTTCGCCGCCTGCTTTATTGCGGCGAGTGGATTGAAAGCCACGCGCTGCATATTTACATGCTTCACGCGCCGGACTTCCTGGGCTATGCGGACGCCATCCAGATGGCGAAAGATCACGGCGACGTGGTTCAGCAGGGCCTCAGCTTGAAGAAGACGGGAAACGAACTGGCGGCGCTTGTGGGAGGCCGGGAAATCCATCCCATTAATGTTCGCGTAGGCGGATTTTACAAAGTGCCCGGCAAGCGTGAACTGGCTCCGATGGCCGAAAAGCTGAAGCGGGCCCGCGATGTGGCGCTTGAAACCGTGCGCTGGACCGCCAAGCTGCCTTTCCCGGAGTTTGAGCGCGACTACCTGTTTGTGGCGATGCGCCATCCGGATGAATACCCCTTCAACGAAGGCCATCTTGTCTCAAACCAGGGATTGGACATCGCCGCCCGGGATTACGAAAAGCATTTTGCCGAGGAACACGTTGAGCATTCGCACGCCTTGCATTCCGTGCTGCGAGGCGCGGGACCGTATTTTGTGGGCCCGATGGCGCGTTACAGCCTGAACTTCGACCGGCTGTCTCCACAGGCGCAGGAGGCAGCCCGCCAGGCGGGACTCGGCCCCGTGTGCCGCAACCCCTTCCAGAGCATCATCGTACGAAGTGTTGAGACGCTCTATGCGTGCGATGAGGCGCTGCGCATTATCGACGAGTATGAAATGCCCGAGGCGCCGGCCGTGGAAGTGCAGCCTCGCGCCGGCAGCGGATTCGGATGGAGCGAAGCTCCGCGCGGAACCCTCTATCACCGCTACCGCCTGGACGATCAGGGCGTCATTCTGGATGCGAAAATTGTCCCGCCTACCTCGCAGAACCAAAAGGTCATTGAGCAGGACCTGCGGGAGTTTGTGCCCGAACGCCTTGATCTTCCCGCCGAAAAGCTTTGCTGGCAGTGCGAACAGGCCATCCGCAACTACGACCCGTGCATTTCCTGCTCCACGCACTTTTTGAAGCTTGAGATCGACCGGGAATAAGATGCCGGAAAATGTTCCCGCAGATTCAGTGCTGGTGATCGGCATCGGCAACGCGTTCCGCCGGGACGATGGCGTGGGGCTGGAAGTGGCGCGGCGGATCAGGGAACGGACGCCGGCCCATATCAAGGTTCTCGAACACGGCGGCGAAGGGGCTCGCCTGATGGAGGCGTGGCAGAAGGCTCGCGCCGTGATCCTTGTGGATGCCGCGCGTTCAGGAGCGGAGCCCGGAACGATCCACCGCATCGACGGCAATTTTCATCCGCTCACTCGAAGCATGTTTGGCGACTCAACCCACGCATTCAGCGTCGCGGAGGCCGTGGAACTCAGCCGGGTGCTCGGCCGGCTTCCTGAGCGTTTGGTCGTGTTCGGCGTTGAAGGCTCCGATTACGCGGCCGGAACCGAACTTTCCCCAGCCGTTCATCAGGCCGTCCCGCTGGTGGTGGAAGCGGTGCTCGCGGAAATCAACAAAATAGCCTGAAGCCGTTTGGCGGCCTCTTCAGCCTCGTTCTTGTGTTGGGGTCAAGCTGGGGACGGAATTGGCCACCGCTTGATTGGAAGCCTCTTCCGGTTCCGGAGCGGCAAGAGCGCGGCGGCTTTCCCGATAGGTGTACAGAACGCGGTGGACCACGGTCAGATTTGAAAGGATCACAATCACCCAGAGCACCGGGGCCATCCGGTTAAAAACAGCCCCGATAATGATCAGCACCACGCGTTCGGCTCGCTCGAGAAAACCAACCTTGCAGGAAGGGATCAGGTTCTCGGAGCGCGCGCGTGTGTAGCTGGTCATCACCGAGCCGATCATGGCGGCCGCCACCAGCGTGACATAAGCGAAGCGGTTGATCCGTCCGTAATAGATCAGCAGGCCGATCAACAGAATCAGGTCGGAGTAGCGGTCGAGGACGGAATCGAAAAAACCGCCGAACGGCGTCACCCGCCGGGTGGTGCGCGCCACCGGCCCGTCGGTCAGGTCAAAGATGCCGCCCACAAAAATCGTCGCCCCCGCCCAGGGGAAGTAACCGTAAGCAAACAAATACGCCGCCACCAGATTGATGGTGAAACCGATGAAGGTGAGGATGTTGGGGTTGACGCCAACCTTCGAGAAAGCTCGAATGATCGCGTCGTAACCATACCAGCAGGTCTTGCCAATCTGTCGGGTAATCATCGTTTCAATTCAGGAGTTCGCGCGGCTAGGGCGTTCCAGGTCCGGGGTATTGAGCGCAGATCACACTCCCCGCCGTTTTTCTCACGGTCGCTCGCTCCAACACGAGCGCCAAGCGATGTTGCGTATCTTATCGGAAAGTCCACTTCTCTGCAACCTGCCGAGATAACGTTATCGAATTAAATGGCACTGAGGGACACTCCCTTGGGGCTAGCGCTCAAATCATACAGTTTCCCCCGGTAGGGCAGGCCCGAAAGCCTCCCTTGGAATCCTGGCGGCAAGGCAGGCTCCGCGAGCACCCGATTCCCCCGCCAATCCGGCTGGAAACCAAAGAAGGAGCTGATGATCAGTTCCGCGAACACGCTGCCGATCATCGTGTGCGTGGTCATGGCTCCCCGGCTTGCAACCCGCACGGGATCGTCCCAGTCCGCGCCCAGTATCTCGTGCGCCTGTGCGTATGGGCCTTCGTGGGTAACACCCTCAAAGCGATAGAAGGCGTTGAGCGCCTGCTTCCCGCGGCCAAGTCGGACCAGCCCATCCAGGGTCAGGGCCGGCCATTCGTCGTAGGCGCCCATGGGACCGTGGTCAGGGCGGTCAGACCGGGGAGCGGCAGGGTCTTGCAAGGACAAAGCGCGCATCCAGTGCTCCGTCAAAAGCTCGCGCTCGACAAATGCCACCATCTCGCGGCGCATCGCGGGCGATAGGTCCTCGGCCATCCACCTGACAACCGTAACAAAATCATAGACATGCCGAACCTTAAAGCGCCCGCCGTCAGGCTGCCGGCAATACCACACTCCCTCTTGCGGGACGTACAGCCGGAGGACGGCGCGGGCAAGCTTGTTCGCCTCCCGGCGCAATTCCGCCGCCTGCTGCGCCTCGCCTTTCCACTCCAGCAGGTTCGAGAGCGAACGCATCATCCCCACGTTTGCGGCATTGAGCGAGGCGACCGCGTGAATGTAGGTTGGATCGCATTCCAAAAGGTTCCTGGCCGCCCCGTAGTCTGCCAGTTGGCCGCCGGGGGGCACATGCTGCTTCCAGCCGGTGGCAAGACGCTTCAAGTGTTCAAGGACGGTCCGGCCGCCTGCCTTCTCGTCAAGCAGGCGATAGTCACCCGTAACCCGCAGGTGGCCCTCGAGCATGGCAAAGACTGAAACGTTGTTGGCCGAATACCACCGGCCGCGCCCCTCGCCGCTTAAGCAGTCCTGCGCGTACCAGCGGAAAATATCCAGAGTCAGCCAGCGCTTCAACTGCTCGCGCATCATCTCCGGGTCCAGCATCGACATCAGAAAAGACGTGTTGTCCCAAAAATAAGTGACGGTAACGGCAAACTGCGGCCCTGCGGTGACGACGATCCGGGGCTGGATGGGCAGATTCGTCCGCAGCAACTGGAGCCTCGAAACGACGCCCATGTAATAGACGCGCCGCATGGCTTCATCCGGCGTCGTGAGAACCGGCAGGCTGCCGGAATAGAAATTGTTTCCAGGCTCGAAGGCGCGGGCGTAACGTTTGGCCCATCCTTCCTTGGCGGCCTCGAAGGTCGCGCTGAACCCGGCGGCCCATTTGCGGCCCAAAGACAACGCTTCGTCGTCTCGATTCCCCACCGCCATCACGTAATCAATGGTGCGGTCCTGGCCGGGATTGAGGGTCAGCTTCCAGGTGGCGCGGCCGTGGTTCCCCATGGGCTCCAACTGGTCCGGCTTTTGCGCGAAGGCAAACGCCACCCGCGCGGGGGATTTCGCATGGCGAACCAGAAGCGAGCTTCCGCCCGCAGCCACCGCCGCTGCAAATTCATTGGGATCTTGGGGCCGGGGAAAGCGAAAGTCCCAGCCGCTATCATACCGGGCAATGAAGCCGTCGAGATCAGCGCTCACCAGGACGGGCTGCGCAACGCTGGTCAGGTTCTTCAACTTCAGCCGGAACAGGACTCCGCAGTTTTCAAAGACCATGCGGACTGAGCTTTCAAACTCCAGGTCCGCCGTTCGCGTCCTGCGGAGAATCTGGTAAGCGTACCAGCGGCTCTCCTGCGCCGCCACTTCCTGGCCGTTGAGGCTGAGTTTTCCGCTGTTCATCCCTTGCGAAAAGGGCGGAAACGTCAACTCTGTAACGGCCAGCAGGTTGTTCGTAACCTGCAGAGCGCCCCAGAAATTGTTGATGGCGGGATAGTTTCCCAAGGAAGACATGCGCTTCCAGTCGCCTGCCAGGGCGTCAAGTGAGAGGACACCTCCGCCGCAGGCGGAGCTTGGGGAATCACTCGCGGCAAGCGCCTCGTCCCCGGCGAACGGGCCCGAAGCGCATGCCAAGGCCGTGGCCATCATGCCCTGAAGAAAGCCGCGGCGGGATGCGGAACCCGTGACTTCTGTCGGATATCCTGATTTCTTCTTCGGCACGTTCAAACACCACCGCGCCTTCGACGGCGCCAAAGTTTACACTTTCATCCCGCCACACGCCCGCGCCTCGCCACCAGAAGGCCGCATGACGGTCTTTCAATCTTCGCCTTTACAGGCAAGCGAGAACCTGTTGGCGATGTTACCCCTCCAGCGCTTCGTGGACTTTGCCCACCATTGCCTCAGAGGGAGTCAGCGTTTTGTCGCCCTTGTCCTTCCATTTGGCCGGACAGACTTCAGCAGGATTCGTCGACATATACAGATTGGCTTTGAACTTCCGCATCAGCTCGTCGATGTTGCGGCCGAGGTTATAGAAATTGACTTCCGAGTTCAGCAGTACGCCTTTCGGGTCGATAATGAAGGCGCCGCGCAGGGCCAGTCCGGTGTTTTCGTCGTAGACGCCGAAGAGGCGCGAAACTTTGCCCGTCCGGTCGGCGGCCATGGGGTAGCGGACGTTCGCCAGCTCCCCCTCGCTCTGCTGCCAGGCAAGGTGCACAAACTGCGTGTCCGTACTAACCGTTACGAGGTCACAGCCTAATTTCAGGAAATCCTCGTTCTGCTCCGCCAGGGCGGCGAATTCCGTGGCGCAGACAAAGGTGAAGTCGGCGGGATAAAAAAACAGGATCGTCCAGCGCTTGCGCGCAATCTGATCGGCCAACTTAAAAACGCCGAACTTTGCCTCGGCAGGATCGTAAGTGTTGAGTTCGAAGTCAGGAACGTTCTGGCCAAGCTTGACAACTTCTTCAGACATTCTCTCGGTTCTCCCTTCCCCTCAAAGTGTTCGTGCGTGAACAGCCGCACGCGTGCATGTGTGACTCTCCATCGTAGCCGAAAACCGGCCAAAGGCTCAAGAGTTGGTACGGGCCGGAGGTTTAAGGGAGAGCACGGCGTCGAGCTGCATTTCATCGAGCCAGGGAAGCCCACTCAGCATGCTTTCATCGAAAGCTTCAACGGGAAGTTTCGGGACGAGTGCTTGAACGCGAATTGGTTCCTGAGCTTGGAAGACGCTCAGGCGGATTCAAGGAAGCCGGAATCCTCACTCCTTGATTGGACCAGAAATGGGGGGACCTTCATTCAACCCAGGAACTCACATTATGATTGAACCAAAGCAGGTAGCGCAGAGTCTCGCTGTCCAGAGACTCTGCGGGTTTTGACGGTTGCGAACGGGTGCGGAGGGTCTGAGATGATCGAAACCAAGAGCCGCGACTACGCCTGGAACAAGGGCTGGATCGAGTTCGAGGCGCCAAACGCGGAGGGCGCGCAGTGTACTCAGCGGCACGCAGACCTGAAAGGTCTGCGCCATCCCAAGAAGGCAAAACGATTTTTGTGGGCAAGGACAACATCTGCGAGCGCCTGCTGATCCACTGGGACCACGAAAAGCCCTCCGACCGCCACGCTGAGCTTGTCCGCGAGTTGAGACCCCTCTGCCAGCCCGCCCCCTGTTGCCAGCTCTCGACGTTTACCCTTCCTGAACAGTAAAGGCCCTTCCCCAGGCCAAAGAGTTTCTGCGTTCCGATTTTTTTCTTCGATCAACCTCATTGTCCATTATACTTTTCCGCTGTTTCATGCAAGACGGACCCGCCGCCAAGGTTCGGCGCGCCCGCGGCCGATCCTCCGAGGTATAATCAGACGAATGCGTCCAGAGTTCTCAGTAATTTGTTTTGAGGAACCTGAAAAAGCCGCGAGCAATCTTGAGCGGCTGATTCAGGCGCTTCAGCCGTCACTGTACACGCCGCTCGCTTCGCTGCTGGCGCATTCGCCGGACCCGGATGGCGCGCTGAACCTGCTGGAGCGCTACGTGCAGGTTGCTCCTCCGGACGTGCTGAAGGAACTTGTCTATTACCCCACCGCGCTCGGGTACCTGCTGTCGATTTTCGGTTACAGCAGCTTTCTGGCGGAAAGTTTCCTGGCCGATCCTCCGCTCGCTTTGCAGTTCGCGCGCGACCGCAAATTCACCAAGCTGAAATCACGGGAAGAGCTGATGCAGGACTACGCGCGGTTCGCCACCACGCATCCGCATCCCTGGCTTTCCGCGCAGCTGGCGCGCTTCAAGCGGCGCAACTACCTGCGAATCGTCCTGAAGGACGTTCTGGGTTTTTCCACGCTCGGCGAAACGACGCTGGAGCTTTCCATGCTGGCCGACGTGACGCTCTGGAATGCGCTGATTTTCTGCGACCAGGAACTGGAGAAGCGCTACGGGCAGCCGCAATACCGCGACGCGCAGGGGCGCATTGTGCGCAGCGGCTTTAGCATTGTGTCGCTCGGGAAGCTGGGCGGAAACGAGCTGAACTACAGCTCTGACATCGACCTTCTTTTCCTCTACGAAAAGGATGGGGAGACGGCCGGTGGCAGCGAGCCGGATTCCACTATTTCCAACAAGGAATATTTCGTGCGCCTGGCGCACGCCATCACGCGCACGATCACGCAGGTTACCCCTCAGGGGCAGGTCTTCCGCGTTGATCTGCGCCTGCGCCCGGAAGGCGACATGGGCGACCTGGCGATTTCGCTGCGGTCGGCGCTGGAGTACTATGCGCGCCGGGCGCGGGAGTGGGAACTGCAGATGCTCATCAAGGCGCGCCACTCCGCCGGCAACGTGCGGGTGACGCGCGAGTTTCTGCGCGGAGTTGAGTCGGGCATCTACGGCAGCGCCACCGATTTTGCCGCCGTCGAATCGGTGCTGTGGACGCGCGAGAAGATCTCCCAAAAACTGCACGAGAGCCACAGCGAGTCGATCGACGTCAAGCGCCACCGGGGCGGGATTCGCGATATCGAGTTCCTGACCCAGTGCCTTCAGCGCCTCCACGGAGGAGAAGACCGCTGGGTGCGGAGCGGCGGAACCTTGCTGGCCCTGCGCAAGCTGAACGATAAAGGCTGGATTTCCGACCGCGACTACGCGGCGCTGGTGGGCGCCTACGAGTTTCTCCGCAAAGTAGAACACCTCATTCAATTCGAGCGGGGCCGCCAGACGCATCGCCTGCCCGTGGAGCCGGAGGCGCTCGATCACCTGGCCCGCCGGGCGGGCATCGAAAGCCGGAAATCTCCGCGCCAGGCGCTGCTGGATAGAATTCAGAAAGCCTTCAATACGGTGGACGAAATCCACCAGCGCATCGTGCGTCCCGCCGCCGCCCGCGAGCCCGGATCGGCTTACGCCCTGAGTCCCTTGATCGCCCCCATCGGCGACCAGGCTCCGCACTCTTTTGAATCCTTGCTGGGTTATCTGGAGGTGCAAGCCCCCGAATTGGCGGCGATTGTGAAGAGCGCGGAGACTCCCGAGCGCGCGCGCCGGAACGTGACCCGGCTGTTTGGGGCGCTGCTGGCTTCGCCGGAAAACTTTCAGCAGGCTTGCCAGCGGCCGCAATCTGTGGAACGCGCGCTCAAAATCGCCGGCACCAGCGAGTACCTGACGGGTTTGCTTGTTCACCATCCGGAAGACGTCGCGGCGCTCGATTCCTGGACGCCCGCCCGCTTGCCCTCGGAAGGCCAGATGAACATCGGAATCGAGGAAAGCGTTGTATTCGAGCCGTTTCCCTGGGTGTCGGAGGGAGTGTTTGACGTCCGGGAAAAAATGGCTCTCTTGCGGCGGCACTTCCGTGCCCGCGCGCTGGAGCTGGGCGCATCGGACCTTACGGAAATGGAAATGATTTTCTCCTGCCTGGAAGATTGGTCGCAACTCGCCGGCCGGTCCGTCTCAAGCGCCCTGTGGATCGGGCATGAAGCCCTGGACGGCGCGCTCGAAACCGCAAGTTTGGCGGACCTGCCGTTTGCGGTTTTGGGGCTGGGGCGTTTGGGATTGAGCGAATTCGATCTGGCGTCGGACGCCGACCTGATCTTTGTTGCCGCGGCGGGAACCGGGCGGGAAGAGATCGCGCGCTGGATGCACTTTGCCGAGAAAATTATCGAAGTCCTCTCCAGCTACACGCGGGACGGCACCTTGTTCGCCGTCGACACGCGCTTGCGCCCGCGTGGCCAGGAAGGCGAACTGGTCACGCCGGAAAATTCCCTGCTTGCCTACGTCCAGGAGACGGCGCAGGTGTGGGAGGCCATGACTTACTTGAAAGCGTGCCCCATCGCCGGCAATCAAGAGCTTGGACGGCGCGTGGTGGAGCAGTTGATGGAGCAGGTCTTCAGCCGGTTCCGAAACTATCCCGACCTTGAGGGCGAGTTGGTGCAGATGCGACACCGGCTGGAAAAAGAAAAACACGTCCCGGCAACCAACACCAAGACCGCTCCGGGCGGATATTACGACGTGGACTTTTCCGTATCCTATCTTCGCTTGCGGCACGGCATTCAGCTGCCGCCCGGGACGAATATGAGCCGCCAGATTGCAGCGCTTGAATCGGCCGGAGCGCTGAGCCAGCAAGACGCGCAGTCGCTCCGCGATGGCGCAGCCTTCCTGCGCAGCGTCGACCATGCCGTGAGGTTGGTGACCGGCAAACCCGCCGAAGGCTTGCCCACCCACGTGGGGCATCGCGAAGCCGTGGAAACTCTGGTGCACAGATGGGGCTTGGTTTCCCCGTCAACAACCCTGGCCCAAAGGCTTTGGGAAGTCCAACAGGAAGTCCGCTACGTTTACCGCCGCATGCTTGGCTCAGAATAAAACCTTACCGCTGCCATCAACATAACTCATTGATTACAAAGAGTATTGTTTAGGAGGAACGGCTTCCAGTTCCCTAAACCTGGGCGCTCGACAATAGGCGCAGCCTTTTTGGCTGGGAAGGTGTATTGAACAAGCAGCCTAACAACGAAGCTATTCCGCGGCCAGGGATCCTGGAGGCTCCGACTGCGCCCAAGCTTGTGGGCATCGCCCGCCTTGCGCAGGAAAGCCCTCAGTTGCGCGAGCGGGCAAGCGTTCAATACTTTGCTCTCGCTGCGTGTTCGGCCCTGAACCGTGAATCGAGCCGCCGGATGCCTTTTGCCTGGACGCTCAATCCTTATCGCGGCTGCGAGTTCGGCTGCAAATACTGCTATGCGCGCTACACGCACGAGTTCATGGAACTCGGTAACGGGCTCGACTTTGAGCGCAAAATCTGCGCCAAGGCCGGGGCGCCCGGGCTTCTGCGGGCTGAGCTTCGCCAAGCGCGCGACAAAGAATTGCCCATCGCGCTCGGCACGGCGACCGATCCTTATCAGCCGGCGGAAAGCAGTTCGGCGTCACGCGTGGCATTCTTGAGGCGATGGCGGAATTTGAAGGCCTCGATTTTTCGATCACCACCAAAAGCGTTCTGATCGTTCGCGATCTCGATTTGCTCGGCAAGCTTTCTCTCCGCCACCGCGTGAGTCTCCACATGACCGCCACCACGCTCGACGAAGCTCTTGCGCGTCGGCTCGAACCGAAGGCGCCGCCGCCCCTGAAGCGCCTGGAAGCCGTGCGCGAGCTCGCCGCCGCGGGCATCCGCGTGGGCATCAGCGTCGCGCCTATTCTGCCCGGCCTGACCGACTCGCGCCGCTCGCTCGAAACCCTGGCCGAAGCCGCCGCACTCCACGGAGCGCAGTTTCTTTTCGGTAATGTTCTTTTTCTCATGTCCAGCGCCATGGCGCAGTTCATGCCATTCCTTGAAAAAGAGTTTCCTCATCTCGCCCGTTGCTATCGCACGCTCTATCGGCGTTCTGCGTATCTCTCGGGTGAATACAAGGAAGAGATTTCCAAGCTTGTTGTCGAATTGCGCGCCCGCTACGGCCTCACGGGTAACTGCGATGAGCCCCGAACCCGCGAACTGCACAAGCAGTTCGCGCTCGCGTTCGGTTAGTGCGGCGGCTTGAGCGTATATCACACATCACAAAGGGGTTATGATCGCATGAAAATCGTACTGCGGGGGCAACCCCGGAATCCCCGAGGCATCCAACGTAATGGAAGGTGGAGATGAGTGACCTTGATTCCGGAGACCCGCTTGACCTGATGTGCAGGCCGGCATAAGCAATGCCGAGTCAGGTCTGGCGCGGAGGGGGCGGAAGTAGCCCGGCGCTGAGGGATACGTGGCGTTTCAAGCTCAGCGAACTCCGTCAGAATCTGGCGGCGGGTCTCCGACGTAAGGGGTGTGAACTTGAAAAGGCGGCGAAAGCCGCCTTTTGTTTTTGGGGAGTCCGATTGCGAGCCCTCGTTCCTGAGATTTTCTTTTGTCCTGTTTCTGCGGCTGAATGTCGGCAGGGCATAGCGAAGAAGCGTCCAAGTCTGAATAGAGCTGCCCGAAATGAACCGTGTAAAATCCTTGTAAACTGGGGACAAGAATGGGGATTGGCGCCGTGCGGGCCAAGTCCATCGGTATATAATTTGAGCAATGCTTTGGAAACGGCCCAAGTCGACCTACCCGCTGCTGATCATGGTGGTCTTTGGAGTGGGGCTGTTGCTGGCGGGTGCATTACTCTGCCGCTGGATCAATCGCGTCAGTGATGCAGATCGCGAGCAGCAGGTTGAATTTCTCGACGCCGCCATGCGCAGCTTCCGCGGAGATTTTGCGGGCACCCTGCTTGAAATCCGCTCGACCTTCCGTCCCACTCCGCGCTCAGGCACGCCGGCGGCGCTTGACGACTACCTGGCGGAATTTTATTCCCAGTGGCGCGCCAACGATCCCAACGCCCCGCTCGTCGCAACGCTCAGCGTGGTAACCCTGAAGGACGGCAAGCCGCAGCTTCGGACCCTCGACTTCCCAAGCGGCAAGTTTAAGCCGCAGCCCTGGCCCGCGTCGCTCCTGGACTTCCGCGACAAGATGGAAAGGATCGCTGCCAACCGGCATCAAGGGAATGCCTTCCCTTTTTTCCCGGATGGTTTCCATTTTGCAGTTGAAGGGGATCGGCCGGTGGTGGTGGTTCCTGTGGTGGAGTCGGGAGGGCGCGGCATTGGCGGGCCGCCGGGCGAGCCTGAAACAGCGGGACCTCCTCCTCCCGGGCTGCAAATCTTTATGGAGCGCAAAGGAGCCGGCCCCGGCCCGCCGCCCATGGGCGGGGGGGGATACTTTAGGGCTTCCATTCGGCGTAATCTCAGGGGGCACTTTGCCGGATGGTGTTTGTTGGGTCTCGACCTTCCCTATCTTCAAAAGCAATTCCTGCCCCGGCTGCTCGAACGAACTTTTAACGGCGCAGGGCTTGCGGACTACCAGGTTGCCGTGGTGACCGGCAAGCCGCCCAGGGTGGTTTTTAGTTCCGTACCGGGATTGAGCCCGTCAGAGCTTTCTTCGCCCGATGGCGCGGTTTCGCTGTTTAACTTGCGCGTTGAGTTCGGCGCGCGTTTCCTCCGCATTAGGGGACGGCGCTCCCGCCGTCATCCGCCGGAGGACCGGATGTTTGTCGGCAGGGAAGCTTCGCTTCCGCCCGAGGCAGCTTCCGCAGGCGAATTCGGCAGCCGGCCAGGATTCGGGAAAAATGCCTGGACGCTGGTGGCGAAAAACAAGGCGGGCTCGATTGACGCCATGGTAGCCGGGGCACGGCGCCGCAATCTGGCGATGGGATTCGGAGTTCTTTTCCTGCTGGGTTGCAGCATGGGAGCGCTGGTGTTCGCGACTCACCGTGCGCGGGTTCTTGCCCGGCGAGAGATGGAATTTGTCGCCAGCGTTTCTCACGAGTTGCGGACTCCTCTGGCCGCGATTCACTCCGCCGGCTTCAACCTTGCGAGCGGGGTGGTGCGAAAGCCGAACCGCGTCCAGGAATATGGCGATCTGGTCCAGCAGGAAGCGCGGCGCCTCACCGCCATGGTCGAACAGGTGCTGAATTATGCGGGGATTCAGTCCGGCGAGAGGCATTACGAACTGGTTCCAACCGTGGTTTCCGAGATCATCGACCGGGCGCTCGATGAATACGCCCCGGCCATGCGCGAGGCCGGCTGGCAGGTTGAGAAAAGGGTAGAAGAGAATCTGCCGCTGGTGCTCGCCGACTCTCCCTCGCTTGAAAGCGGCATGAAGAACCTTGTGGGCAACGCAATGAAATACGCCGACAGCGGCAAGTGGCTTGCGGTCAGCGCCAGGACCGTCCGCAACGCGCAGGGCGCTGAGGTCGAGATTTCCGTGCAAGATCGCGGGCCTGGCATCGCGCCTGCCGATTTGCCCCACGTCTTTGAGCCTTTCTATCGCAGCAAGAAAGTCCTGGCCTCGCCGGTACCGGGAGCGGGGCTGGGACTCAGCATTCTGAAACGCCACATTGAAGCGCATGGAGGGAGGGTGAGCGTCATAAGCTCAGAAGGAAAAGGGAGCCAGTTTATCCTCCACCTGCCGGCTGTTCCGGCTCTCGAAAGGGAGGCCGTCTGAGTAAACTTGTGATCTTACGATGAAGTAGAATAGGCTGGGTTGGCGACCCCATCCCGGGTGAGGATATCAGTGATGAAACGAAGGGCTTCCCTGCCGCTGCGAATCCTGTTGGTGGAAGACGAGACCGGCTTGGTGCTGACCCTTACGGACCTCCTGAGAAGCGAAGGCTATCAGGTTGAAAGCGCCGGGGACGGAGAAGACGCCCTCGAGCTTGCTTCCAGCGGGAGTTTCAATCTCATCATCCTGGATGTGATGCTGCCCCGCAAAGACGGGTTTGAAGTTTGCCGCGCGCTCCGCCGGCGCAGCATCCACACTCCAATCATCATGCTGACGGCGCGCGGCCAGGTGGCGGATAAGGTTACGGGCCTCAAGGTCGGCGCTGATGATTATCTCGCCAAACCCTTTGAATCCTCCGAGCTCTTGGCGCGAGTGGAAGCCCTGCTGCGCAGAGTGTCGGCTCCCCGTGGGAACCGGGAGGAAACCTATCGCTTTGGTTCCGTGAGGGTGGATTTTCGGCGCACCGCAGTCGAGCGCAGCGCCAAGCCCGTGGAAATGTCCGCCCGCGAGTTTGAGCTGCTGACGTATTTCATCGAACAGCAAGGCAACACGGTCTCGCGCGAGGAACTGCTGCGCCAGGTGTGGGGCTATGATGCCGCAACGCTTACCCGAACCGTCGACGCCCACGTCTGGATGCTGCGCCAGAAACTCGAAGAAGACCCCCAGAATCCCCGCCACTTCATCACGGTCAGAGGCTTGGGCTATAAATTCATTGAAAGTCCTGCGTAGGCTTCCTTTTCTTTTTGTGCTGTCCTCCCCTGTTGCCGCAGACTCGACCTTCCGGAGCGGTTCCGAAATTTACACAGACTTTAACTCCGTTGAGCACAGAATGATTGACAATCAAATCAGGAGGCCAAGGCCGGCCGGCGGTCCGGATCGATAGAGAGTGAAGCCGCCGGTTTATGCACAGCGCCTTCGAAGATATGGTTTGAGAAGCTTGTTAAGCAGAGACTCGATGTTACGGAGGAACAAAAAATGATGAAAACAATCATAAGCAGCGTGGGGCTGATTGTGATGTTTTGCGGCCTGGCGATGGGACAGGCGGTCCACGGGGAAATGTTTACGAATGGGCCGGGTCCGGAAAGCATGTCTTTACCACCTGCCGGGAACGCCAGCTTCTTTCGAGCGAGAGCAGGTTTTGGCGGGCCTATGGCAAGGGATGGGATGCGGATGCACGGGCGCATGGGCGAGTGGTGGAAGAATCCGGATCTCGCGCAGAGAATCGGGCTGACAGATGATCAGGTGCAGCAGCTCGATAAAATTTCCTACCAAAGCCAACTGAAGATGATTGATCTGCGGGCGACGGTTGAGAAAGAGCGACTGATGCTTGGGCACGAGCTCCAGGCGGATCATCCCAGTGAGGATGCGGTGCTGGGACAGGTTGACAAGGTGTCACAAGCCAGGGCAGCGGTTGAGAGGTCCCGCGTGCAAACGATGCTTTCGACGCGCAATGTGCTTACCCCGGAGCAGTGGAAGAAGCTCAAGACTTCCAGGATGGGTTTCGATGGCCGTTCCTTTGAGCGGAGAGGATTCAGAGGCCAGGGCAGGATGATGAGAGGAACACCTCCTCCCAAACCGTAGAGGCGCAGGCGGATTGTTTCTAGGCATGCAGGAGCCCCATCACGATGCGGCTCCTGCGTCCTCAACCCGTAAAATTTTAGGAAGGCCGCTATGGGTCCTGAATTGTGGCGGTCAATTCGGGTTGTTCGACCGCGGGATTCGTTTCAGCTGCTAGGGGTTCGGGCTCTCTCCGCCCCGGCTTAAATTTCATCCGTAGTGCGTAGGAAACTAATTGGAGGATGGAGCCGCGATTCTCCAGGAGCACCTGCAGCCACTCTCGACGCCGCATCTGGGGAAAATAGATTCCCCGGAATGCCAGCCGCGAGAACATGTGGATGAGACGATCCCCTATGGGTTTTCCCTCCAACCATTTTAAAGCGGATTTATTTGTAGCCGGCGAATAAGACTCCTGCCAGGCTTTCCGGACTTCCGCTTCGGCTTCTTCCGTTGAAAAACCCAGGGGTGTGTGGGCCATGACGAAAGGTTTGAAGTCGAGCCAATGCCTCGGCCGCGTGAGCCGCCCCGCAGTCAACAGGCGGTCATAGAGAGGCGTTGCCGGATAAGGCGTCAACAAGCCGAACACGGGTAAGCCGGGCGGCCAGGAGCGGACCTGCTCAAGTGTGCGTTCGGCGATGCCCGGGGTATCACCATCCATGCCGAAAATGAAGGAAGTGATGGCATAGAGATTGTGTCGCGCCAATCGCTCCAGAATCGTGCTATATTCGGCGGGCTTATTGAAATTCTTCCTGACGGTTTTCAGGTTTTCAGGATCGATCGATTCAAGACCCATAAAAATCCATCGGCCGCCACTCTCGGCAATCAGCGAAACCAGTTCTTCATCCCGCAACAGGTTCATACTGATCTGCGCAATCCAGGGAACTTGCGCGCCTTGAGCGATGATTTCCCGCAGTAGGGACTTGGTCCGTTTAGGATTGATGGCAAAGTTGTCATCGATGAAGAAGACCGCGATCTTTCCTTTCCGCTGCTTCTCAAGCGATTTCAACAGCAACAATTCGTTGACCACGCTCTGATTTGATCGAAAACGGATGGAATCGCCAAAAAAACCGGTCACAGTGCAGAATTCACAGCCGTAGGGACAGCCGCGGCCGGACTCAATCGGAATCAGTTGGAAGCTCTGCCAAGTGCTGCCTAGCGCTGTGAGCATGCGCCGCGCTAGCGCGGGCAGGCGCTTGATCATATCGAACTGCTCGATGTCCATGCGGTCCCAGGGAATTTCGGGATAGTTGTCCAGAGAGGGCTTGACTTCCTTGCCCGCCTCGTCCACGGGCATGTAGATTTCCTTGAGGTCGCCGCGCGCCGCGTCCGCCACCAAGCGCGGCCAGGTTTGGTCTGCTTCCCCCAGGGCTACGGCATCAGCATGGCGGGGACCGCCGTCGCGTCCCAGCGGCTCGTCGGGAACCTCGGTGACGTGCGGGCCTCCCATCACCACGGGAACGCCCGCGGCGCGGATCGCGTCCGCCATGCGGTAAGCTTTTGCCGCCATCCGGGTCATGGCGCCGATTCCAACCAGGTTCACTTCGTTTTGTCGAATATACTCGACCAGTTCCTTCTCATTCATTCGATGGGCGTTACCGTCCAAGAGAAGCACCCGGTGTTCAGGCGGGGTGATTGACTTAAGGAGGAACATCCACAAATGCGGCATGAAGTTGTTGGTAACTTCGTTGTCGGGATTATAAAGCAAAATATTCATTGACGCCCCATTCTCATGTTGTGATGGCTCCAATCGGCCAGGATAGGCAGAGAGGGAATAGATTCGAGGCGAGCTCCGCAGTGCCCCATGACCTTGGTGGTGATACTACACCAGTTGAGGTGGCCGTTCAAACTGATTTTGGGATGAACAATCCGGCCGACCAAGAAGGTTGGGTGTATACTGCCCTCCTGCTGGCCGTCCAGCAGGGAATTTTCTGCGGTCCGGGAGAACTACATGAAGGCCCTTGCTAAAAGCCGGGCGGAGTCCGGGTTGTGGCTTGAAGACGTGCCCGAACCGGAGATCGGGATCAATGACGTTTTGATCCGGGTGCTGCTGACAGGCATCTGTGGAACCGATCTGCACATTTACGAGTGGGACGATTGGGCGAAAACCACCGTTCACGTTCCCACGGTCATTGGCCACGAATTCGTGGGAGAAATTTGCCGGGTGGGCTCAAACGTAACGGATTTCAGCCCCGGGATGATCGTCAGCGGCGAAGGCCACGTGGTGTGCGGGCGCTGTAGGAACTGCCTTGCGGGACGGAGGCATCTCTGCGCCCAGTCGATGGGAGTCGGAGTCAACCGGGCCGGCGCATTCGCCGAATACGTCGCGTTGCCGATGTCGAACATCTGGCGGCATCATGAGGCAGTGCCTCTGGAAATTGCCGCCATCTTTGATCCTTTCGGCAATGCGGTCCATACTGCCTTGCAATTTCCCGTATTGGGGGAAGACGTCTTAATCACCGGGGCCGGCCCGATCGGCCTGATGGCGGCGGCCGTGGCGCGGCATGCCGGGGCCCGGTATATCGTCATTGTTGATCCGAATCCGCACCGCCTCGATCTCGCCGCGAAAATGGGCGTCACGCTGGCTATTGATCCTGCTGAGAAGCTGCTCGAAGCGGTCCAGAAAGAACTCGGCATGCAGGAAGGCTTTGATGTTGGTCTCGAGATGTCCGGAAATCCGGCGGCGTTTCGCAACATGCTGGCCAACATGAGCCACGGCGGCAAAATCGCCATGCTCGGAATCCCCAGCCAGGAGATGTCGATTGACTGGCATCGCGTGATTTTTAATATGCTGACCATCAAGGGAATCTACGGCCGGGAGATGTATGAGACCTGGTATAAGATGACCGTTATGCTGGAGTCCGGCCTTGATATTCAGCCCGTGATTACACACCGGCTCTCCTGGCGAGATTATCAGTCGGGCTTTGCAGCCATGAAGAGCGGCCATTGCGGCAAAGTGATTCTGGATTGGAGGGAATAAGTTGTACGGAGATGTTCGCGAGCACTTAAAAGCGAAGCTTGGCGAAATTCGCCAAGCCGGGCTTTACAAGACGGAGCGGATCATTGATTCACCGCAACAAATGCGCGTGGAGATTCGCGGCGGGGCAAGTGTCCTGAACTTGTGCGCGAACAATTATTTGGGACTCGCAAACCATCCGGCGATTGTTTCTGCGGCGAAAGAAGCGCTCGACCGATGGGGCTACGGGCTTTCCTCGGTGCGCTTTATCTGCGGAACTCAGACCATCCACCAGCAACTGGAAGAACGGATCAGCCGGTTTTTGGGAACTGAGGCGACAATCCTTTACAGCTCCTGCTTCGACGCCAACGGCGGATTGTTCGAGACGCTGCTGGAAGCGGGAGACGCCGTTATTTCCGACGAACTGAACCATGCCAGCATCATCGATGGCGTCCGGCTCTCGAAGGCGAAACGCTACCGCTTCCGCAACGGGGACATGGGCGATCTGGAAGCGAAGCTGAAGGAAGCCAAGGCGGAGGCGAGGCATGTTCTGGTGGCGACCGACGGCGTCTTCTCCATGGACGGCTATATCGCCAAGCTCCCCGAGATCTGTAATCTTGCGGAGAGGTATGGCGCCCTGGTAATGCTTGATGACTCGCACGCCGTGGGGTTTATGGGCGCGCATGGTCGCGGGACTCCCGAACATTGCGGGGTTGAGGGCCGCGTGGACGTCGTTACCGGGACGCTTGGGAAAGCCCTGGGCGGAGCAAGCGGCGGTTATACGACCGGCCGGAAGGAAATTATCGAGCTGCTGCGGCAGCGCTCCCGGCCATACCTCTTTTCCAACTCCGTGTCGCCGGCGATCGTGGCCGCCTCGCTCAAGGTGCTAGATCTGATTCAGGAATCGCCTGAACTGCGGGAGCGGTTGTTGGCCAATACCCGCTTTTTTCGCGAGCGGATGACAGCACTCGGCTTTTCGATTCTTCCGGGCGAGCATCCGATTGTCCCCATCATGATCGGCGACGCGGCTCTCGCAACCCAAATGGCGGACGCGCTGCTTGAGAAGGGCGTTTATGTGGTCGGGTTCTCCTATCCCGTAGTCCCGCAGGGCAAGGCGCGCATTCGCGTTCAAATTTCCGCCGCTCATACGCGCGCCGACTTGGAATTCGCGATTGAGTGCTTCCGGCAGGTGCGGGCGTCCATGGGGATCGTCTAAGCTATAAGCACTCATCGCTTGCCGTCGCAACAATGCTCCCATCAGGCAAGGAACGTGCGGCCGGTTTAATTGACACCTTGATTTGAGCCGGGCTATTCTGATAGTTAGCCTTGGTTTGTGCATTACCTCTGGAAACCGCGAAGGGTCAAAGCCGGCAGCCACGGATCTGAGAATCGATTCGAGCGGCGATGGCCTGAAGTTTAGGGTTTGAATATGCATTTTTTGCCGAAACTCGAAGAAATCGAAAAGCGGTATGAGAGCCTGACTGCTGATTTGGGCAACCCGCAGGTGCTGGGCGATCCTTCCACTTACCAGAGAACCGCCAAAGCTCACTCTGAGTTGCAGGAAATTGTGGATTGTTACCGGGAGTGGAAGGAGATCCAACAAGGGCTGGTAGGAACCAAGACGCTGCTGGAAGAATCCTCCTCGGACTCTGAAATGCGAGCTCTTGCGCAAGAGGAACTGGCGGAACTGGAAAAGCGGCAGGAAGCTATTGAAGCTCAGTTGAAGCTTCTGCTGCTGCCCAAAGATCCGAATGACGAGAAAAACTGCGTGCTGGAAATCCGCGCGGGTACTGGCGGAGATGAGGCGACGCTGTTCGCGCAGGAGATTTTCCGCATGTACGGCCGGTATGCGGAAGAGCAGGGCTGGAAGATTGAAGTTCTCTCTTCTTCTATTTCCGGCGTTGGCGGATTAAAAGAAGTGATTGCGCTCGTGGAAGGCAAGAGGGTTTACAGCCGATTGAAATACGAAAGCGGCGTCCATCGCGTGCAGCGTGTTCCCGAAACCGAGCAGCAGGGCAGGGTTCACACTTCGGCCATCACCGTGGCGGTCCTGCCGGAGGCAGATGAGGTTGATATTCAAATCGATCCCAAGGAAATCCGCATTGATACCTTCTGCTCGTCGGGACCCGGCGGACAGTCGGTGAATACGACTTATTCAGCCGTGCGGATCACCCACCTTTCCACAGGCATGGTGGTTTCCTGCCAGGACGAAAAATCCCAAATCAAGAATCGCGCCAAGGCGATGCGCGTGCTGCGCTCCAGGCTCTATGAGGTGAGGATGGAGGAGCAGCAGAAACAGATTTCCGAGGAGCGTCGCGCCATGGTGGGTACGGGCGACCGCAGCGAAAAAATCCGGACCTACAACTTTCCGCAGAACCGCGTTACCGACCACCGCATCGGCCTCACCCTCTACCAGTTGGACCGCATCATGGAAGGGAAGCTTGATGAGTTTGTCGACGCCTTGACGACGCACTACCAGACCGAAAAGCTCAAGCATGCGACCGTGGCGGCGTAACGGCTGCGGGACGCGGCACTTGGGTTTCCCGATGCAACTTCGTGTGGCGCTCCGGACAGGATTAAAAAGTCTTTTGGAGCATCAGGTGCCGTCGGCCAACTTGGCCGCTGAACTGCTCCTGATGCACCTGCTCCACCAGGAGCGGGCATTCCTGTATACCCACCCCGACCTGGACTTATCGGACCAGCAAGTCGATTCTTATTTCCGTTTGATTTCGGAACGCTCCTCGGGGCGGCCCACTCAATACATCACGGGACATCAGGAGTTCTGGGGCCTGGATTTTGAAGTGAATCCGGCCGTGCTGATTCCGCGGCCTGAAACCGAGCATGTGGTGGAGGCGGTGCTCGATCTGATTGCTCAACAGAAGTTGTCCGGAGAAGCCTGTTGCCGGATCGTCGATGTGGGGACGGGTTCGGGATGTATTGCCCTGGCGCTTGCTTCCGAGCTGCCGCGGGCAAGCCTTTTCGCGGCTGATATCTCTTCTGCGGCGCTTGAGGTCGCCGTTCGAAACGCCGCGCGGCTTGGGATGGGAGAACGGGTCGAGTTTATCGAGGGCGATCTGCTCGCTCCGTTTCTTGAACCGGAATCCCCCGGCGCTTTTGACTTTGTGGTTTCAAACCCGCCCTACGTCGCTCGCGCGGAGCGTGAAAGCGTCCAGCGGGAAGTCCGGGATTTTGAGCCGCGCATCGCGTGGGGGGATCTTGAGCAGGGCGAAGAAGTTTACGGCCGGCTGTTCCCGCAAGCGCTGCGAGCGCTCAAGCCGGGCGGGCATGTTGCCGTGGAGATTGGCTACAAGATGAAGGACGCAGTCCTTGGGCTTCTTAAGACAGGATGGGTGGAGACAAAGGTTCTCCCCGATCTTGCCGGGATTCCGCGCGTGATCACGGCGCGCAAAAGCGGCTGAGGTGCCATGCTCCGCCAAATTCTACACGTCGATATGGATGCCTTCTTTGTCTCCGTGGAAGAACTGGCCGATCCGTCGCTGAAGGGAAAAGCCGTGGTGGTGGGCGCGGACCCTGACGGCCGCGGGGTGGTTGCCGCGGCAAGCTATGAAGCGCGGAAGTTCGGCGTGCACTCGGCAATGCCGGTCCGCACCGCAAAAAAACTCTGTCCTCACGCGATTTTCCTTCGGGGCCATCACGCCAAGTACCGGGAGTATTCAGAGAAGATTTACGAAATCTTCCAGGAGTTCACGCCCGCAATCGAGATGGTCTCGATCGATGAAGCCTATCTTGACTTGACGGGCTCCGAGCGCCTGCACGGCGGAATTCTTCGCGCCGCCCACCGCCTGATCGCCACAGTCCAGGAACGGACGGGATTGAATTGTTCTGTGGGCGCCTCAACGTCGCATCTGGTTTCCAAAATTGCCTCCGACCAGGCCAAGCCTCACGGCTTGCTTTACGTGCTGCCGGGATGCGAAGCAACTTTTCTGGCGCCACTGCCGATCCGCCGCATGCCCGGCATCGGGAAAGTTACGGAGCCGGAGCTGCTCTCGCTGGGCATTGCCACCATCGGAGACTTGCAGACGCAGGGGCTTGAGCGCCTGAAGGCGAAGTTTGGAAAGTATGGCGAATGGCTTTACACCAAATCGCTTGGCAAAGATACTGGGGCGTATGCGTATGAAGAAGAGCCGAAGTCGATTAGTCACGAAACGACTTTCGATCAGGATACCGCCGACCTTGAGGAGTTGGAGCGAACCCTGAGCTATCTTTCGCAGCGCGTGGCGGCGCGGCTCCGAGACCACCGGCTCTACGCGCGAACGGTGGGCTTGAAGCTCCGCAACCACCGCTTCCAGACGATCACGCGCGATGCGACGATCGAGGACCCCACCCATCTCGATTCCGTGATCTTCGAAAACGTTTTACGCCTGTTTGAGGCGGCTTGGAATCGAAAGGAAAAGGTCCGGCTCATCGGCGTGCGCGCGTCGAATCTGGAATCCTCTTCCGTGCAGCTTGGCTTGCTTGATTCTGCCAGGCGTGAAAAGCTCGGCCGGATCTTCCAGGCGGCCGATGAGGTCCGGAAGCGCTACGGGTTTCGGTCGCTGCAACTGGCCCGGTCTCTTGAACATGACAAGAAGTAATTTCATGGTAGGCTATGGCCAAAGCATTCAAGGCCGGAGCGCGGCACTGTCGCCCGAACCGGCCGGAACCCTGATTCTCAATTGAAAGGTGTCTGGTGGAGAAGAAGCGCCAAACGGCAACAGACATTGTCCAGCGCATACGGGGCGGGGGTTTTACCGCCTACTTTGTTGGGGGTTGCGTGCGCGACATCGTGATGGGACGCAAGCCTATCGATTACGACGTGGCCACAGACGCAACGCCCGCCGAGATCATTAAGCTGTTCCCGGAGAGTCTGACGGTGGGAGCGCAATTTGGAGTGGTCCTTATTCCCCGCGAGGAAGGCAACGTGGAGGTGGCGACGTTCAGAAGCGACGGCCGCTATGCGGACGGCCGCCACCCGGTCGAAGTCCAATACGCGAAGTCGGCGGAAGAGGACGTGCGCCGCCGCGACTTTACGATCAACGGCCTGCTTTACGATCCCCTCAAAGACAAGGTGCACGACTACGTCGGCGGCCAGGCGGACATTCGCGGCGGCAAGATCCGCACGATTGGCGATCCGTACCGGCGTTTCGGCGAGGATCGGCTGCGCATGCTTCGCGCCGTGCGTTTTGCGGCCCGGTTCGATTTTGCCCTGGACCCCGCCGTCTCCGAGGCCATTCGGGCGCTTGCCAGTGAAATTCACCTGGTGAGCGCGGAGCGCATTCGGGATGAGATTTTGAAAATCCTTACCGAAGGCCGCGCGCGCCTCGGATTTGAACTGCTGGACGCCACCGGCCTGCTTCGGGAGGTGTTGCCGCAGGTCAAGGCGATGCAAGGCGTCGAGCAGCCTCCGGAGTTTCATCCGGAAGGCGACGTATGGATACACACGCTGATGATGTTGGAAGGATTGCAGCGGCCGACCGCGACGCTGGCTCTTGGCGTGCTGCTCCACGACGTCGGCAAGCCGCCAACCTTCAGCGTCCGCGAGCGAATCCGCTTTGATAATCACGTCGAGGTGGGCGCGAAGATGGCGGAGGAAATCTGCCGCCGTCTTCGCCTTTCATCCCGCGACACGGAGCGGGTGGTGGAACTGGTGCGCCATCACCTGCGCTTCAAGGATTTCCCGCAGATGCGCCGCTCGACGCAGATCCGTTTTCTGCGGATGGAAGGTTTTGAAGAGCACCTGGAATTACACCGGCTGGATTGCCTGGCAAGCCATGGAATGTTGGATAACTACCACCTGGCGAAAAAAATGCTGGAGGAAATCCCGCCCGAGGAGATTAAGCCTCCGCGCCTCCTCAGCGGACACGATCTTATCCGCGCGGGTTATGCCCCGGGTCCGGAATTCAAAAAAATTCTGCAGGCTGTCGAGGATGCGCAACTTGAGGGTAAGATCCAGACGAAAGAGGGCGCACTCCACCTCATTCGTGGGAATTTTCCTCTGACCAACACCTGATTACTTTGCCCACGGCACGAAAGCGAAGAAGTAGACAATTCCACCCAGTGCGGCAATCATCACAATAAACACACCGACCTTCAGCCATACCATCTTGCGGTCTTCGGCGGTGGGTTTCTCGTCATTGATCATCTGAAACATGGGACCCTCCTCGTTTCGCCGCCTGAACTGGGCGAAGAGGTTATAACCGCGTGAGTTCAACTCTGGTACTCGGGTTCGGTTCCACGTGAGCAGGTAGCATGAACGTTTTGTGGTGTCGTTCGATCCGGAGTTCCGAACCGGTAATATTGAAAACCTAACTCTGTGCTCCCGGTTACTAATCTACCCCTTCCAATGTAAAAGTCAAGCGCTATACGAACACTGAAATCCCGCAGATTTTATTTATCGGCAAAATCTTATATTTTATTCAGGCGGGGGAGCCTGGTGCGAAATTTTCCCTCCCTTGCTGCGCCGACTGGGGGATAATAGTCCGTTAAACTGCGCTTCAGTGGCTCAATCAAATATCTCTTAGGGGGTTCTAAATGGCAGAGAGCAAGCGGCTTGGCTATGCCGTCGTGGGTCTTGGGCGGATCTCCCAGCGGGCTGTTCTTCCGGCATTCCGCCACAGCAAGAAGGCGAAGCTCGTGGCGGTTGTCAGCGGGGACCGGCGGAAAGCAAAACGCCTGGGAGCAGAGTTCGGCGCGGATGCCTGGTACACATACGATGATTACGCTCAGTGCCTTCTAAACCCAGAAGTCAAAGCCGTTTTTATTGCCACAACCAATGGCACCCATCGGGAGTACGCCGTGCGAGCCGCTGAGGCAGGCCGGCACGTGCTGTGCGAGAAGCCCCTGGGAGCTACTGTGGAGCAGTGTTTGGCCATGACCAGGGCTTGCCGTAAGAACAAGGTCCAACTCATGGTCGCCTACCGCAAGTATTTTGAGCCTGCAAGCCTCGCACTGAAAAAGCTTCTTGACGATGGCAAGCTCGGCAAGCTGAAAATGATCCACACGGCATTCACCATTTTCATCCCTCCCTCCAAAAAGGCTCCTGCCTGGCATTTTGACCTTGAGGCAGCGGGTGGGGGATCGCTTGTGGATCTTGGCGTCTATTGCGTCAATACGGTCCGGTGGCTTACCGGCCTGGAGCCTCAGGAAGCGAACGCCTACGCCTGGTCAACAGACCCCGGCCGCTATGGCCAGGTGGAGGAAAGCATCTGTTTTCAACTTAAATTTCCCGGAGCCCTCTTGGTGCAGGGCAGCTCAAGCTTCGGCGCTGCACAAGCCAACTTCCTTAAAGTGTTCGGTGAAAAGGGCTGGGCGGCGCTTGATCCCGCGTTTGCCTACAACGAGGAACGACGGCTATTTGGAAAGATTGATGGCCGCTGGTTCGAAAAGCGATTCAAGATTATCGACGAATTCGCATTGGAACTGGATGCGTTCGCGGACAGTGTACGGCTCCGCCGGGAACCGGGGCCCAATGGCCAGGACGGATTGCGCGACGTGGCCGTGATGGAAGCCATCTACCGCGCCGCGCGCAAAGGCCGATGGGTCAAGGTCGATTTCCCTTCAGAACTCGCCTGAGAAAGTCTCTCCAGCCAGAATACAAAGAGCGAACAGGAAGGATCGGCGAAGCTGAACGATTCTCGGAATTTCAGGCGCTTCGGTGCGGAAATTTTTACACTCTCCGGGAATCTGTTCTTGCCGATTCCTGGCCTGCGCCTCGATCAGTCCTCGTACCCGATTGAATTCATGTCAGTTATATGAACATCTGTCTGGCACGTTGCTTGCTATATGTTAGTGCAGCGCTCCGGACAATAGAGGTCCATGGGCGACTTTGAGATTGTGAGATCCCGAATGAGTGAAAATGAGCATGAGCACGAAAACGAGCGTGAAAACAATCTGATCGACCCTGCACGGTCGGCGCGCCCGCTGTGGGTTGCCGCGATTGTGGTGTTATGCCTGGCAGCAGTGGCCGTGGGATTCTTCGTAGATCAGCACAAGATTGCCAGCCAACTGTCTGCTCGAAACCAGGAATTGACGGCATCGCTGACCGCGACCCGAGGGCAACTGCAAGCCCTTGGGTCAGAGATGGACGCCATGAAGACCGAAGAGGTGGCAAGAGAGAAAGCGGCACTGGCCACGCGCCATCAGGCGGCAGTCGAACATGCGCGATATCGAATCCATCATCTCCATCATCGAGTCGTCAAGAAAGACGACCCGCGATGGAAGCAAGTGGAGGCGGAACTGGCCGAGCACCAGAACGCCATCAATTCGACCCAACAGCAAGTCCAGTCGACACGAACCGAGTTCCAGAACAATCTGTCTTCTACTCGGAACGAACTGAACGGGTCTATTGCAAAAACTCACAGCGAGCTCGTCGAGCTTGAGCGAAAGGGAGAACGGAATTACTACGAGTTTGACCTTTACAAGACGAAGCGGTTCGACCGCGTGGGGCCTATCGCAGTTTCATTGCGAAAGACGAACGCTAAGCATCAGTTCTGCAATCTCCACCTGCTTGTGGATGATAAAGAGTTGACGAAGAAGCACGTGAACATCTACGAGCCGGTCATGTTTTATACAGATCAAAACGGCCGGCCATTGGAGCTGGTCATTAACTCGATTAGCAAGAATCATATGCACGGATACGTGAGCGCGCCGAAATACCAGGGAACCGCAGTGTCCGCTGCAAACTCCGTTCCGAATCAAACGGTTGCCGCCACAGATAGCCTGCAACACCGGCCAGGCGCCGTGAGGTAAAGTCAAAATGACGGCGAGCCGATAAACTATGTGGGGCGGCAAGCCCCCCTAGCGGCGAAGAGGTTCTTGCGCCATTCTTGAGCCCACACCGAATGCCTGGGCCGGTGGCTCCCTTGGCCCCGGCTGAGGCGGAGCGTCGGGGAAAGGTACCTTTTGCCGCGGTTTTGACGGCGTAAAGGGGCTTGAACTATGTTGTACTTTCTTGCTAATATCCTTAACGGCATCATCCTGCTCCAGGAGGGATTGTTTTTGGAATGAGCTGGAGTAGAATAATTCATGCAGCACAACAGTTTAGGTCTGAGGATTATTCTAGCGAAAAGTCTTGTTCCAGGCAGAGTTTACTATGCAGGGAAGCTAGCGTCTCTTAAGTTGGAAAGACTGGCATTGATCAGTAGTGGAGAGCATCTTCTTGCGGAGGATTTCTAACATGCGCGACACTCAAGTTCGATTTCATAGCATCGTGCTGCTTTCATTTGTTTTGGCATTAAGTGGTGCTGCCTTGATCAGTTGCGGGGGCAGCAGCCAGCCCACAGCGGCGACGACCGGGACGGCGAACGTCAGCATGACTGATCCGGCTACGTGTACTTATGCGTTCAGCAAGGTCTATGTGACGGTGACCAAAGTAACGGCAAACATCAACGGCAATGCGGGCCCTAGCGACAGCGGCTGGCAGACGCTGGTTGATCTGACCAATTCGCCCATGCAGGTTGACCTGCTCAGTCTGGCGAATTCCAACACCATCTGCCTGCTAAAGTCGCTGGGCTCCAGCGGTCCGCTGCCGCCGGGCAAGTACCAGCAGATCCGGCTCTACCTGCTCAGCAACACGGCGTCCGGTTCAGGGACCCCGTCCTCGAACCTTTGCAAAAACAACACTGGCTGGAACTGCGTCGAGTCGGCGAGCAACGCCTTTTCCGAACTTCAGCTCCCGAGCCAAGTCCAGACAGGCATCAAGATTCCTTCCACCAACATCGTCAGCGGCGGGCTGACCATCACCGCCGGACAAAGTGTGGACCTCAATATCGATTTTCAAAGTTGCGCGTCCATCGTTCACGAAGGCAACGGCATGTACCGGCTGAAGCCTGTTTTGTTTGCCGGGGAAGTCACCCAGAATATGAACTCCATCAGCGGCCAGGTGGTGGTGGGTGGTACCAGCACGCCAATCGCCAATGCGACTGTGCTATTTGAGCAGCCCCAGGGCGGGACTGAAGTGATCATGGATTCGACAACGACCGATTCCAACGGAAACTTCTTTGTCTGTCCCCTTCCCGGTTCCGCGAACTACGACATTGTGGTGGCGGCACAGACTGGAACGCTGGGGGTGGCGTCGACGACCTACAACCCGACCGTGGCGTTTAACGTTCCGCTCGGAACGAACCTGGGACCGATCCCTCTTGTGCCTGAGAGTACGAGTCTAAACGCCACTTACGGCGGAGCAGCGGGGATCGAAGGGCAGGTGGATACCGACGCCGCTGTGCCCGTCACTCTAACGCCCACGATGTCCCTTACTCCGGCGGGTGGTTCTGCGACCAATGTGGTGATCCCGGTGTTCGGCGTCACGGGGCAGCCGCCGTCTGTGACCACAGCAGTACAAACCAATCAGAGTCCCGCTTGTGTTTCGGGCCAGGATTGTAACAACTTCACCCTGATGGTTCCTGCCAGCAATGCGAGCGTTGGAACCTTCAGCAGCGGAGCGATTACTTATGGAAGCCCGGCCGCAGGCGATATTATTTACAGCGTGACGGCTGCTTCGGGTGATTGCTCGTCGTCCTCAGCCACAATCACTACACCTAGCCCTGGCGTTTCAGCGGATACCACGACTGACCTAACATCGACTCCGCTCTCACTATCGGGCTGCACAGCCCCAGCCCCATAAAGGAGCTTGTCCTCAATCAAAGTGCCGCCTCTAAATTTTTAGAGGCGGCACTTGTCTTTTCAGCCGCAAAATACTTTGCAGGAAATGGTCCAGCCTGAGGGTGTGCGTTCTTCCTGACTTGCTCCTGTGGTTTCAAGACTTCTTAGGTCTCGATCTTGCCGCTGCGGAAGCTAGAGCTGTTTCGATTTAAGTGCTTACATATCCGCAAGAGGCGAAGAAGTTTGTGCATTCGCTTGGGGAGACCGTATTGAGCAATTCCCCGATTTCCT
>Ga0307373_10002111_pt1 | contig 36292 bp, 33 predicted proteins | sample OX2MG_FD_202534 | JGI IMG/M metagenome (GOLD analysis project Ga0307373, IMG submission 202534) | Soil microbial communities from Risofladan, Vaasa, Finland - OX-2 | ecosystem: Environmental > Terrestrial > Soil > Coastal area > Acid sulfate soil | place: Finland: Risofladan, Vaasa | collected...
CTCAGGCCAGCCTTCCGCACAAGTCGAAGCCATGCCAACGCCCGCCCGCTTGTGGTTTTGCTGGCCCTGCGACAGGCCCTCAGCGTGGAGGCTTCGCGATCCCACGCATGAACCTTTTAACCGCAACTAGCAAAACACACAACTTTTCCTTATCGACGCTGATGTCACGACTCCTCTCGTGCCTATCCTGCGCTAAGCGAGAGTGGAAGTAGTCCTGCAGTTCGTTCAAGTTGGCCACTTCTGGCACGATGAGAGGCATAAGCCAGACCTCGGTTGTCAAATCACAGAGCTTTTCCTTATCGACGGTGATGTCACGACTCTTCTCGGGCATTTGCTGCCCTAAGCGAGAGTCGAAGTAGTCCATCAGTTCGCTCAATTTGGACATTTCTGGTTCCTTTCTTGCTTGAATTGTCTTTCACCAATCAAAGAACCCTACGCTTCCCTAATCTGCGCACTTTTTTTAGGGAGGGGCATTAGGGCACGCAATGGGCAGACGAAGGCGCGTAGACTGGGGCATTTATTTCTGCGCTCGCTCTGCTTGCGCGGCGGGCTCGTTCGAATCCCACCCTCTCCCCCCTCCGAAATGCTCGGCGCGTAACATTGTCGCTTCGCGAACGCGAAACCATTTGTTTTTCTTTGGTTTTTCCGTCCTGGTTCGCTACGCTCGGTTGACCGGGCGCATCCGGCATTGCGCCGGTCCAAAGGGAATGAAGGGGGCCGGGAAGCGGGCCATGAAGCTCAATCGCGAAAAGATCCTTCACGAAACCTTCCGGATTGGCATCCTGATGAAGGGGATCGACGGCGCGCTCGAAACCATCGGCGCGGTCCTGATCTGGTTTCTCAGCCCGTCGTTGACCCAAAGAATTCTGCGCCTGCTTTTCCGGCCCAAACTGGCCCACAATCCGCACGGGTTTCTCTCCAACTACCTGATCGGGGCGTTGCAGGGCCTCTCCGCCAATAAGCTGTTTGCTTCAGCCTTTCTGCTCTCGCACGGCATGACCAAGGTGGTTCTGGTCATCGCGCTCTGGTTCGATTACCTCTGGGCCTACCCGCTGATGATCCTTGTTCTCGGCGCATTCGTCCTGTACCAGACCGTGCGCTTCGCCCACACCCATTCAATCGTTCTGGGGGTGCTGACGCTGTTCGACCTGCTGATCGTTTGGCTGACCTGGCGGGAATATAGAGAGCAGAAACGGGGGCGTTCTTCCGGCCGGCGGCTTGGCTAGACCGACACCACGGCCACCCCGCCCGGAATGCCCGGCAATACCGGATGCCGCAGTTACTTCACTGGTTCATGGTCAGGCTGACTACGTGGAACACGACGCGGGAAACGCCGCCACAGTGCGAGCGTGGCGGATTCGTGCCGGGGGGCGTGCCGCAGCGAACGCCAGTCCGGCTTACTTCGCTGCGCGAGCTACGACCGGCGTTGCTACGACGGCTTTCTTGCGGCGCTTGCTGCCCGGCCGCTTGGGTGGGGTTCCTTCGGCAAGTTCGACGACCATCATGCTGGTAACGAATTTTTTGAGCCCATGCTGGTCGAAATCGATGGAGGTGCGTTCTTCGTTCGACTCGGTGACCACCCCGCAACCATACTGGAAATGCTTGATGTAGAGTCCCTCAGCAAGAATCTTCATGCAGGCCTCCTTGAAAGTCAGGAAAAAACGGGCACGGGCGACACTAAAGAAAATAGGCGCGAGCCCTCCGCGGAAACGGAGAACTCGCGCCTGTCGATTTAGAGGCTGGTGACGTTCGACGCCTGCAGACCTTTGGGGCCCTTGGTCACTTCGAATTCGACCGCCTGTCCTTCATTCAGGGATTTGTAGCCGTCTCCCTGGATGGCCGAGTAGTGGACGAACACATCCTCGCCGGACTGGCGCTGGATGAATCCGAAGCCCTTGCTGGCGTTGAACCACTTCACAATTCCTTGTTCTCTCACTTTTTCGATACCTTCTTTTTCTTAAGCTTGATTGCCGTCTCCGAACGCCCCCAGCCGTACACCGAAAAAGGGGCTGCGATTGTTCGCAGCCCCTTTCAACGAATCTAAAGGCTTCATCAGAGCAACAATCTCAGTCCAATTGTATCATATTTCACCCCGCCTTACCTACCCCACCTCCCCTGGCCCCACCCCACCCTGCTGCCCAGACCGCCCGGACGCACAACGGGCAGCCCTGCGCGCTAGCCGGCGGGTCCTGGAACGCGAGGATTTCGGCAATCGGCTCGGAAGCGTACAGGACGCGCAAACGGGATAGATTACGCGTTTGCTCGTCGAGAAAGGGTGCATTCGCGCCCCCGGATTCTCCCCTGCCGATAGCTCCCCTTCGCTGGCTCGCGCAGGCGCGGAGGGCCGCGGCCACGCCCGTCATTTGAATCGGGCGGTAGCCAATCGTATATTTGTTTCCGGCCGGGCGAGGTTCATAGCGAAAAATGTGTTTCAGACGCGGACGAAAGGAAATCTGGTGAAAAAAGCCAGTATTGTTCTCGCAATTCTACTTGCGGTGGGAACGCTTGCCGAAAACTCCGCCGCCAAACAGCAGCCGACAACCGGCGCCGCGAATACGAGTGCCGCACAGGCGATGACGGAGCAAAAGGGCTATTGGCCGGACAAGAGCGCCTCGAAGGTGGTGAGCCTGGCCAGGACGGGCCTGGCGCCCGTGATGATTGTGATCCAAACACACGCCGTGGCGGTCAAGGAAACCGGCCCCAAAGCGACCGTCGCCAAATTTGGCGAGGTCTACGCCTGGTCGCCGCAGTTCATAGCCGTCCATCAGAACGAGCCGACCCGGATCCGTTTTTGGAACCTCCAGCCCGATGATATGCACGATTTCATGCTCGTCAGCCCGAAATCTCAGGTGCTGATGAAACTGCTTCTGCCTCCGCTGTCGGACAAATCGTATGTGTTTACCTTCCACCAGCAAGGGCTATACACGTTTCTCTGCTCGATTCATACGCCGGAAATGATGGGCCAGATTCTGGTTCTCCCGCCGGTGCGGCACAGGTAGCGCACCGGCGCTTCCAAAATGCGGGTTCCGGCCGTCCGGCGATCTTTTCCGGGCGTCATCTGGTGATAATGACGTCGAAATTCGTTTGCAAGGCATCGGTCTCCTGCAATATAGTCGACACTCGATATCGGGAATCGATATCGATGCTTGTCGGAAGGAACCAGGACGATGCGCAAATTCCTCGTAGGTCTGTTGCTGGGGATTGTATTGGTCCCGCTAGGGATCTATTTATATCTTTGCTCCGGATTCGCGCCGGTCGCCACCTGGGCACCACCGATGCCCTTGGAACGCTTCTTGGCGACCACGGCGATGGATGCCACCATCGACGGCCAGGAGCACCCGATCCATCTCGCCAGCCCCACGCCCGCTTCCCTGGTGGCCGGGGCACAGATTTATCGGAGCGACTGTGCAGTCTGTCATGGACTCCCGAGCCAGGCTCCGACGGCAGCCGCGCGCGGGATGTATCCCCGGCCCCCTCAGTTTTTCCGTCCAAACGCGGGGAAAATTGATGATCCTGCACGAGAAGTCTATTGGAAAGTGAAAAATGGCATCCGGCTAACGGGCATGCCGGCTTGGCGGTCATCGCTCAGTGACACGCAGATCCGGGACCTGACCGGTTTTCTCGGGGATGCCAGCGCGCTCCCTTCCGCCGCCATGTCCGTTCTCCGATCGCCATCCGCAAAGACCAAACCGCAAGGTCAATCCCCAACCCGCCGCCTCAACCCAATGCACAAACCCGCTTGATTTCCACGAAATTGGTGACGCATGATCGGTGAGGCTCATAGGACGGGAGAAGTTGTTGCCCCGGACGGAAAGGGCGGTTCCAGACATGCCCGGTTCGGATCACAAGCGCGAGCTATACTCGGGCCTGATCCGCCTGCACGTGCTTTACCATGCCTGCAAGGCGCCCATTTTTGGCCTGGGCATGATCGAGGAGTTGGCGCGGCATGGCTATCGATTGAGTCCTGGCACGCTGTATCCGTTGCTCGACGGGCTGGAAAAGAAAGGACTGCTTCGTTCCTCCCGCCAGCAAGTCGACGGCCGCTTTCGCCGCGTGTATCGCGCCACGCCAGCCGGCCACAAAGCCTTGCGCGCGGCCAAGCGCCACGTTCAGGAATTATTCGGAGAGCTATTTGAAAACGAAACGATTCCCCCGCCTGCTATTCATCGTCTTGGTTCTCGCCGCCGCGCCTAGGCCCATGCTCGCAGGCCCTCCCTATCAACTGGACGATCCCGACGTGATTCCATACAAGTGGCACGAATTCTACCTCTGGGGCGGGGCGACTTCGTCGCCTGGGGTCGTGGATACCGCCGCTCCAGCCATAGAGTTCAACTGGAGCGGCGTGCGCAACATGATGTTCCACTTCGTCGTGCCGGCCGGGGCGGCGATTCCTTCGAGCGGTCCCTCGTACTTCGGCCTCGAGGACAGCGAATTCGGTCTCCAGTATCGTTTCGTTTCCGAAACCAAACATCGGCCCATGATCGGCACTTTCATCATGACGGAAATTCCCACTGGGAATTCGAACAAAGCATTGGGTGCGGGCGGACCGTCGTGGAAGATCCCCCTTTACGCGCTGAAAACGATAGGCTCATGGACGATCGACGGAGGTGGCGGAATCGACGTCAGCAGCGACGTTCCCGGCGGCCGGAACTTTCCGTTCGGCGGGACGATCATCCAACGCGATGTGTCAAAAAAGCTAACAATCGGACCCGAGCTGTTCATGCACGGGCGGCCAACGGCGGACCCCACGCTCTCAAAGTATGCCGTCGACCTCGATTTCGGTTGCATCTACACCTTCAGCCTCCGACATCCGGGATTCCAGCTGATGTCTGCTTACGGTCACAGCGTCGCCGGACAGTCTGAGAACTATGCCTACCTCGCCCTCTATTGGACCTGGGGTCCGAAATCCACTGCCGGCAATTAGGAACCATCCCGGATCGTGGTGGCGGGCGCGGCCCGTGGCACTTGGCTGTCGCGTGATGGACTACCTTCGGCTGGCGAAGAAAGTCTGGAGCAGGTCGGCGCATTCCCGGGCCATCAGGCCTGCCGTGACTTCCATGCGGTGATTGAGCCGGGAGTCGTTCACAACCGCAAAGCAGGTTCGCACGGCTCCGCCCTTGGGATCGTCGGCGCCGTAGACCAGCCGCGCCAGCCGCGCCTGTACGATCGCGCCGGCGCACATGGCGCAGGGTTCGATCGTTACGTAGAGCGTGGCCTGTGGCAGCCGGTGGTTCCCGCAGGCGCGAGCGGCGGCGCGCAACGCCACGATTTCGGCATGCGCCGTCGGATCGCAATCGCGCAGCGTCCGGTTCGATCCGCGGGCGACCTCGATCCCGTCGATCGTAACGACGGCGCCCACCGGCACTTCGCCGGCCTGCTCGGCCGCGCGCGCTTGCTCGACGGCGATTTGCATGTGCCGCTGGTCGATTTCACTCATTTTGATTCAGAATAGCATGGGCGTCGCGCCCGGCGGCCCGCCCGGCAGGGTGGTTCGGGCCTGGGCGCGGGCAGCCCGGATTCGCTGTCACGGAACGACTGTCACGGAGCTGTATCACGGTACGGGTGCCATGGAACTACGCAAGGATCCGATAACGAGAAGCTGGGTGGTCATTGGCAAGGGCGAGGAGCAGTCTCCGGCCGCCGGTACTTGCCGGCTCTGTCTGGCGCAAGAGGACCGGACGCAAACGATCCTTTCCCTGCCGGCCGAAGGGCCGTGGCAGGTGCGCGCGATCCCGCACTTCGATCCGCTTTATCGGATCGAAGGCGAGCTCGAACGCACGGCCGAGGGAATCTACGACCGGATGAAACTGGTCGGGGCGCATGAAGTCATTATCGAAACCCCCGATCACGGCCGCACGCTCGCAGAGCTGAGCGACGAGGAGATCGACCGGGTCCTGCTGGCCTTCTCCTTGCGGATCGACGATTTGAAGCGCGATAAGCGCTTCAAGTACGTCACCGTGTTCAAAAATTCCGGTTCGCTCGCCGGGGAGGAATGGAGCCACTCCCATTCCCAGCTCATTGCCACGACGTTCGTGCCCCGCCGCGTTCTCTACGAACTGCGGTCGGCGCGCGAGTGGTTCCGGCAGCGCGAACGCTGCGTTTTCTGCGACATCGTCCGGCAGGAACAGCGGCAGGGCAAACGGATTGTGGACGGGGAAGGGGCCTTCCTCGCCTTCTGTCCCTATGCCTCGCGCGTTCCCTTCGAGACCTGGGTGATGGGAACCTCGCACAACAGCCGTTTCGAGATTCCCGATCCCGCCGCTAACCGCCGGGATCTCGCCGCCCTGCTCGGGCGTACCCTCCGCCGGCTCGTCCGCGTGGCTCCCGCCTACCATATGGTGATTCACACCTCGCCGAGCGAGCGCCAAACCAAGGGCGAGCTGAGCGACTACTGGCGCACCATTTCGGACGACTATCACTGGCACATCGAAATCCTTCCCATCCTCTCCATCAACAATAAGCCCTACGGCATCAAGGAAGCCTATTTCAATCCGCTCGATCCGGAAATCGCCGCGGCCCGGCTGCGTGATTTGGACCCGTCGTGAATTCATCCCGGGGCGAGCGAGGCGGCTTCATCGTCCGGGTGATCGGACTGCTCTTTCTGGCCGCCATTCTGGTGGCGCTCTTTTTCGCCCGATTCGCCTTGATGACCGCGGCCGGCCAGTGGCTGGTGGTTAGCGACCCGCTCGAGCCCTCGAACGCGATCATCCAGTTGAGTGGAGACAATTACGAAGCCAACCGGGCCGCGCACGCCGCGCAGCTGTACAAGGCGGGTTGGGCGCCGGTGGTCGTCGCCAGCGGCTCGGAAATCCGTCCCTATCTTTCCGAGGCCGACCTCGAGCAGCACGATTTAGAGGCCGATGGCGTGCCGGCCGCCGCCATCATTGCCTACAAGCAAACCGATCTGTATACGCTCCAGGAGGCGCGCGACCTGCTTCGCCTATGTCTCCAGCGGAAATGGACCCGCGTGATCGTCGTCACCTCGAACTATCACACGCGCCGCAGCCGCTACATTTTCCATCACGTATTTCCGCCTTCGATCACCGTGCGCGTCTCTCCGGCGACCGACGTGGGCTTTCCGCCCGATGGCTGGTGGCGGACTCGCCTGGGAATCAAGACCTTTGCCCGCGAGTATGCCGCGCTGTGCGTCGCCTTCTGGGAACTCCACGAGCCATTTCACGGCAAGCCTCGATAACTCGTGCAAATGCAACAGGAAAAGAGAGGGTTTGCCCTCGCCCGTGCCCTGTACTATAGTCGTTTCGATTCCTGCGGCAGCCTGTGGGACTGCGGGCCCAAGGGCGGATGCAGGCAGGTCGAGACGGGAGGCGTCAGGATCGGGGGCATTGCCGGCGCATCGCTCCGGTCGTGTTTTCCCCCTTCGCTTCTGCCGGTTTCTCGTTTCCGTCTGATCTCCCAAGCGAGGCTTTGAAATCCCCATGAGTTCCATTGCCGAGGGACTGAAAATTAAAGGTGAAGTGCAGGGCAGCGAGGATTTGCGTGTCGACGGCGAGATTGAAGGGCGGATCAATCTGCCGGGCGCGGTGGTGGTGCTCGGGCCCAAAGGGCGCGTGACCGGCGATATCCAGGCGCGCGAAGTTGTTCTGGAGGGTACCTGCCGGGGCAACGTAACCGCGCGCGAACGCGTTCGCATTGCCGCCACGGGCAAACTCGAAGGCGACGTCGCCGCCGAGCGCCTGGTCATCGAAGAAGGGGCGCAGGTTTTGGGCCGTGTGGAAAGCGGTCCCGCGCAGGCCCATCAGCGCGCCGCCGCCGCGGCCCGGCCGGCCGCCACAGGCGTTCCGGTCACAGCCAGTTCCACGCACCCGCCGCGGACGGTCGATTCGCAAGCATGAGCATGTTGGGAAGACTCCGGTCGCCCGATGCGCGGGCAGCTGACGCCATCGAGGCCTCGCGCGAGGCTTCGCCGGCTGGTTCGCGCCGCTCGCCCGGCCTGAAGGATTTCCTCTGGTTGATGCCCGAGCAGCCGGAGGGCCGCCTGCTGGATCTCGGGCCCGTGGCGCAGGCCACGGTCACGTTTTTCACCGATCGCGGCTTTCGCGTCTCGACCGAAGACCTCATTCGCGGGTGGACCGAATGGGAGGCCGAGCGCGAAGCCGAACGCAAGAGCAATGCCTCCTCCCAGACGCCTGATCCCTCCCTGCTCGCCGCCGATTTCCTGGCCGCCAACCTTTGTTTTGAGCCGGAAACGTTCCACGGCATCCTGGCGTGGGACGTGTTCGATTTTCTGCCCGCGGAACTTCTCGACCCCTTGGCTTCCCGCCTGCATGGGTTGTTGACGCCGGGCGGGGTGCTGCTGTCCGTCTTCCACGACAGCGCGGAAATCGACCCGACCCATTACCGCATCCGCGACACCGAAAGCGTCGAACTGATTCCGGCCCGGCGGCCGCAAAAGGTGGGCCGCGTCTTTCAGAATCGCGAGATCCTCTCCCTGTTTTCAGGCTTTCGCTCTTCGCGCACCTACGTGGGCCGCGATCACCTTCGCGAGGCCCTCTTCCTCAAGTAACGCATCCGTCCGGATTTGCCCTTTTGCCATCTGCCGCGGGTGGTCCTTTTCGCTCTCTTCCAGCCCTTTCCCGGAGGCTCATTCCAAGCCTCTCCCCTGACAATCCTGTTGCGGGGATGCGCATCGAGAAGGACAATCGTGGGGGTTTTTGCAATGCGTTTTGAGGGCCATCGGATTTCTCATACAACCCAGGAGGTATCTGCAATGCTACGACGTGAATTCTTTCAGATCGCGGCGGCATCCGGTGTCGCCGCGTCCCTCGGCCCGCTGGGCCAAGCCGCCAGAGTCCCCGCCCGGACATTTCCGGAAGTCAAAGGCCTGACCCGTTATGTGGTGGATTTCATCCGCAAGACCCAATACAGCGACATTCCGCCCGATGTCCTTGAAACCGGCCAGATACACATCCTGGACGGCTTTGGGCTGGCGCTGGCCGGCTCCATGGTCCCGACCGGGCATCTCTCCCGAAAGTTTGTCCGCGAGTCGGATCTCTGCGGCGGCGGCTCGACCGTCATAGGAACGGCCATGAAGTCGACGCCGCAATATGCCGCCTTTCTGAATGGCATCTCGATTCATACGAACGACTACGATGACTCCCAAATGGCATTGGGCAATCGCGTCTCCGGCATGCTCATGCACCCCACGGTCACCGCGCTGCCTCCGGCATTTGCCCTGGGAGAGCCGGCCGGCATTTCCGGCAAGGATCTGATGCTCGCCTACCACCTCGCGGTCGAGGTGGAATGCAAGATCGCTCAGGCGCTCTCACCGCGCAGCTACGAGAGCGGTTTCCACACCACCGGCGTCGTCGGCCCGTTCGGGGCGGTCACTGCCGGCGTGAAACTGCGCGGTCTCGACCAGGACGAATGCCTGAATGCCTTCGGCATCGCCGGCGCCGAAGGAGCGGGTCTGCAGGCGAACCTCGGCACGATGACCAAACCGTTCCATGCCGGTCACGCGTGCCAGAGCGGAATCGTGGCGACGAGTTTGGCCGCGCTGGGCTGGACGGCGACGCACGAAGCGCTCGAAGCGCCTGGTGGGTTCTTTCACGCCTATGGCGGCGTCTACGATCCCGGCTATTTGCTGAACAAGCTCGGCAGTCCGTGGACATTCGCCAATCCGGGCGTTTCCATCAAGGAGTACCCTTGCGGCGTGCTACAACAACCGGGCATGGACGAGATGTTGCGTTTGGTCCGCCAGTACAAAATCACCCCGGACCAGGTGGAAAGCGTGGACGTCGGCACGAACGAGCCCGCCTACAGTGTCCTCATCCGTCACGACCCGCAGGACGGCCTCGAGTCCAAGTTCAGCATGGAGTTCTGCCTGACGATGATGCTGCTCGAAGGCAAGGCGGGGCTGTCACAATTCACCGACGCCGTGGTGCGCCGGCCCGACGTGCAGGCGATGATCCACCGCATCCACTACCATCCGAGCGCCGCCGCCGCTGCCGGCGGCCTGAATAAGATGACCACGATCATCCAGATTCACTTGAAGGACGGCCGTACCATTTCCGGACGTGGCGTGTATGCCAAAGGGAGTCCGGAACACCCGATGAGCTTTGCGGACGAGGCGGAAAAATTCCGGGGCTGCGCCGACTTTGTGCATTGGCCTCGCGAGAAGGCGGAAAAGATCATCGAGACGGTGCGTGGGTTGGAAGCGGTTTCGGATATTCGCCAGCTGACTCCGCTGCTGAGCTCCGTGGAGGGGTAACCGTTTCCGGCGGCTCGCAGATACACGAGCGCTGTCCTTTAGCGAATCACCGGATCCGCCTGTTCACGGAGGGGTTGGGTGTCGATTGGCAATGCGGCAATGCTACGGCGTTTTGCGCTCGGTAGCATTGCGCAGTAAAGCGGCCGAACGATAGAGCCCGTGAACGAATTTGCTGTACGGGATCACCAGGAAAAACGAGAGAATCACGCCCAGGTGCAAGGCCAATAGAACGCCCATTGCAGGGGTCTGGCGCAAGGCCAGGAGCAACAGGCCCGTAGCCGCGGAAAGAAACAGAAGGGCGAGCAGGGCGTAGTCGGCGCCCAGATACTCTTTCGCCGCCGGCGCGGGATCGCTCCGTGTTTTGATCCACGCGAGTCCCGCCGCGCCGATGAGCATTCCCAAGCCTCCGATCGTCCCCAGTACGACAGGGAGGCTGAAGACTGGAAACGGGGGGATGATGCCCAGGATGTGCTCATAGAAGGCCGCGGAAGCCGTCGAAGCGAAGCAGAGAAAAAATCCATAGAACAATGCCTGGTGAGTATAGCGGCGGAATTGCGAGAACGATTCGTCGCGATTGTTGCATCCATGACCCGAGCCGCCCAGGTTGCGCAGCGTCAGGACGTCGAAAGCCGCCCGAAACAGCGGCCGCGTTTGGGTGGCCGGGCCCCCGCCGGTATCGCGCCAGAAATTCCGCCAGCCCATGGCGAGCGCCAGCACCGCGAAGCCGAACGTGGCGAGCCCAATGCTCAGCATGAGAGCCTCGGGTATCACCGCGTAAAACGATCCCGGCCCGCGATGCGGACCATACAGAATCTCGGGCGATTGGAGACGGGTGGCCAGCAGCAGCACCAGCGCAATGCCAGCGGAGGCGGCCAGGGAAACGATCATGCCGTTGCGCTCAAAAAGTCCCGCGAGCGGCTTCGGCCACGCATATTCCCCGTAGCTTTGCGCCCGGACCCGGGAAAGGGTTTGCGGCAGGTTGACGGCGAACTCGTGCGGAGGGGCGTACTGGCAGGCGTAATAGCAGCCCCTGCAGTCATGGCACAGATTGGCCAGATAGCTGACGTCACCGGCCGTGAAAGCCCGGCGCCGTTCCATGGCGGGAAAGACGGCGCAATACCCTTCGCAATAGCGGCAGGCATTGCAGATGACCATCATGCGGCGGGCTTCGTCAACCGCTTCACTGCTGCGCAACTTTTGCCGCCTCTCTTCCGGCAATACGGCCGAACACGGTGCCAATCGCCATGCCGAGCCCCGCCAGGTACCCCTGGCCCAGGATGTTTCCGGCCATAATCTCTCCGGCCGCGAATAGATTCGAGACGGGCTGCCCGTTTTGCATGAGCACCGCGGCATTCTCATCCACTTTGACGCCGAGGTAGGTGAACGTAATTCCCGGCCGCAACGGGTATCCAATGAACGGGGGTGTATCGATGGTACGCGCCCAGTGCGTTTTAGGCGGGTCGATGCCTTCGGTTTTGCAATCGTCCAGCACTTTGGGATTGAAGGCGCCGGGCCGCACCGCGCGGTTGTAATTTTGCACGGTGATCTCCAGGGCCGAAGGATCCAGGCCCAGTTGCGTCGCCAACTCGCCGATGGTTTCGCCGCGAACCGCCGGAAATACCGATGGCATAAAGAGCTGCTCCGCCTTGCTGTCCGTGATCGAGTAGGAGACCTGCCCCTGTTGCCGGGCCACCAGGCGGCCCCAGATCGCGTAGCGTTTTGGCCAGAACTCCTGCCCTTCGTCATAAAAGCGATTGCCGTCACGGTCCACCACAATGCTGAACGGGATGCAATCGAGACGCGTCACAATGCCGCCGTCGAATTTCGGCGCGCGGGCGTCCACGGCCACGCAATGGCATTGTGTCGGGTCGCCGACCGGGGCCACGCCTTGGTCCAGCAGATTTTTCAGCAGCAGGCCCTTGGCATACGGCGTGCCGCGAACGATGAAATTGTCCGCGGCCTCGCCCCAGTATTCGCGAAGCCATTCGATATTAGCCTGGAAACCGCCCGAGGCGGCCACCACCGTTTTGGGGCGGAGTTTCCGCGTCGCGCCTCCGCTGACGATTTCCGCCTCGCGCACCGCGCCATTTTCGAGACACAGGTTCTTGACTTCGGAGTCGTAGAGAACGTCGACGCCCATGCGCTCGGCAGTGATGTAATACGCATTGAGCAATGCCTTGCCGCCGCCGAGGAAAAACGCGTTGGTGCGCGCCAGACTCAAGGTGCCGCTGAGGGAGGGCTGGAAACGTACGCCGCGCGATTCTATCCAGGGCAACAGTTCGGCGGTCGAGCGAATGGTCAGGCGCGCCAGACGTTCGTCGGTTCTGCCTTGGGTCACGCCGAGCAGATCCGACCAGTATTCCGCCTCCGAATAGGCGTCGACCAGCGTGGCGGTGGGCTTCTCGTGCATCACGCGCAGGTTGCGCGTGTGGCGGCTGTTCCCTCCGCGGCAATCACGCGGGGCGTGTTCCACGATGAGAACGCTCGCCCCCGCTTCCCGCGCCGTCAGGGCGGCGCACAGTGCCGCGTTGCCCCCGCCTGCAACTAAAACATCGTATTCTGCGTTCAAGGTACAGATACTCTCTTTGCGTCCTGAAAGCCGTGCGACAGGTATAGAACGCGCCGAAAACCGATGCTAGCAGGGATCGACCCAATCGACAATGTTCCGCAGGCAGGCTGGATCGATAGATGGGACCGGCGCAAACCGGCTCGGCCCGTTTTGCGCTAGGCGAGCGTCCGGCCCTTCGTGAGCGGGCCGAAAATGCCGATGGTGACCGCAACCACCAGCCACATCGCGGCAATGAAAACGAACACGCTGGTGTAGCCGAAACTCGTGTAAAGAGAAGCCACAATCAGCGGCCCGAACACGTTCGCCAGACGGCCCACTCCATAGGTCAGGCCGGTGCCTGAGTTCCGTATTTCCGTGGGGTAGCACTCCGCTGTGTAGGCGTAAATCAGAGACACGAACGTCTGGGTGAACATAGCGACGCAAAAACCAAAAATAATAATGGCCGCTGTTTTAAAAGTCAGCCCGTACATGAGTCCGCAAAAAGCAATCACCAGCGTCGTTCCGCTGATGGACCATTTACGTTCCCAGCGTTCCGCAATCAGTGCGGCAATCAATGCCCCCGGGACCGCGCCGATCGAAATTGCTGATGACCATGCGAGAGAGTGCACGATCGAAACCCCGTGTGCGACCAGCAGCGTTGGCACCCACGCCATGAAACCATAAAAGCCGAGTGTTTGGGCGATCCACGTGACCAGCAACATAATCGTGCGCGGCAGGTAGGCAGGGGCAAAAAACTCTCCATATCCACCCCGGCGCGTCGCGACGGGGGCGGACTCCGGGACCGGTGGCAGATCGCCGAATTCGGCTCTGGCACGCGTCTCGATCCGATCCATCACCGCATCCGCTTCGGCCAGAAGGCCTCGATTTTCATACCACCTCGGAGATTCCTCGAACTTCATCGCCATGAGGGCTGCAAAAATGAGGCCCAGGCCGCCCCATACGAACACCAAGCGCCAGCCCCAAGGCGCAATCGGGATTGAGAACCTCGCGACGTAAGCAGTTGCAGGTATGCCTACGAGACCAACGGTCATGATCCAGCCTTGGTACGCCCCACGCTTTTTCGCAGGGAACATTTCGCTCACATAGGTGATGCCGACCACGGTCATGGCAGAAAGTCCCACGCCGGTCAGCAGTCGGGCAATAAACAGGCCGGTCGGTTCCCATACCACGGAATTGAGCAGGGAAAACAGGGAAAACCAGACGGTTGTGAGGATCAGCGCGCGTTTGCGGCCCACGCGATCGGAAAACCAGCCGCCCGAGACCGCTCCCAAAAACATCCCCAGAAACGTAGCGGAAACCAAATAACCGACCATGGCGATCGAGATGTGCCACTGCTTCAGAATGGCGGGGGCCGCGAACGAGAAGGTGTTGATACACGCCAATTCGGAAAAAAACACGAATCCCAGAATCCACACGACATAGCGGTGGTAAGAAGTAATGGGAAGTCGGTCGAGACGCGCCGCTGCCGACCGTCTTGTCATCCGCGTCGTTTCCATTTGAACTCCCGCCCTCTAATTTTTTGGTTCGCCGGCTGTAAATCGGATGCGCCGGTGCGGATTGCCCCGCGGCCACCCGGGTGGTTACGTCCCGGGAAGGGCGCCGGCGGCCTTGGCTCGACGCCGGCGGAGCAGATGAATGGCCGGCGGAAGCAGCGACAGGAAGACGACAATCAAAATCACCCACTGAACTTTGTGCTCGATGTTGGGAACGACCGAGCCGAGAAAATAGCCGCCCAGAATCGCGGTCAGAACCCAGAGCAGGCCGCCGCAAACGTCGTAGGCGAAAAACTTGCGGTATGCCATTCGCGCCGCCCCAGCTACGGCGGGGCAGAAGGTCCGCGCGATGGGGACGAAGCGGGCCAGGATGATGGCCTTGCCACCGTACCGGTCATAGAACTGGTGCGCCTGCTCGAGATGCTCCCGTTTGAAAAAACGGGAATTGGGACGGCTATACAGCGTCCGGCCCGCTTTCCAGCCGACGAAGTAGCCGAGCTGATCGCCGGCGATGGCGCACAGCGGAACCAGCACCACCAGCCACACCAGACGCAGATGGCCTGCGGCGGCGAAAATGCCGGCCGTCACCAGCAGCGAATCGCCGGGAAGAAAGAAGCCGGCAAACAGGCCGGTCTCCATGAATATGATGGCGCACACCAGAATCGTCCCGCCCCACTCGATCAGGCCTCGAACGTTGTAGATCGCTTCGATCAGGTGGCGCAAAGATTCCAGCACGGGCTCCCGCTTTCTCCTGGCCTGGTCCTGCCTCGGCACTCGCTCCCATAACGATAGCAGAAGCCGGCATGGGCTGCCGGGACCGGGCAAGCGCGCATGGCGAAAGCTTCACCCTGGCGCGGCGACAGGTTAGACTTTTTGGGAAACCGCAGTAACAGGTGAAGCCCAGGAGGGCGAGTGAACCGGCGATACAGTCTTGCTGCATTGGCGATGGTTTGCATCGGGACGGCCGCTCCCGGGTGGCTGAGCGCGGCCCAGGCGGGCCGGAACAACCGGGCGCAAGCCACCTGGTCGGAATCGAAGCCTTCCGCGTTCAGCCGCGAGCCGTTCACTGCCGACATGACGATTCTGGGCAGGCAGGGCAAATATCACGGCACGATGTATGCCGGGCGCAACGCGCTGCGGACCGATGTGCGCCTGACCAATGGGGCAACGGCTTCGGTCATCGTGCGCTACGACAAAGGCGTGGAATGGATTCTGGTTCCCGGCCGGCATTACATCGAGGCGCCGATCGACAAGAGCGCCGACCTGCTCAGTTCTCTACGCGACAAAGCCGCCCATGTCGAGAAGCGGGATCTGGGCCCGGAAAAAGTGGGAGCCTATCCGTGCGAAAAGTACCGGGTCAAGGTCTCCGTTCGGGGTCACGAGCTTTCGGGGTGGATATGGGTATCCCGTGCCAGGGCGATGCATGGATTTGTCGTCAAGGCGCAGGACCAGGTTTCGGGCGATGGCGTCGAGTTGAGCCATATCCAGCTCAAGGCTCCCCACCCGTCGCTCTTCGATCTGCCGGCCGGCTATCGCCCGCTTCGCGAGGCGTCCCATCCTTCCGGGACTCCCGGCCCCGCTCATTAGCCGGGACTGAACTCACGCGCGGGCGCGAAGCCGTTCCGATCGAGTGATAGGTGGGAACTATTTCTTCCCGGCGGCGAGTTTCCGGACCACAGCCAGCGCCTCTTTTACGTGTTCGTCGGGCGTAATATGGTCAATCGCCGTCGAGAACATGGCAACGATCTTGCCATCGGTTCCGATGACGTAGGTTGTTCGCTCGATGAAGGCGTGGTGGATCGCGACGCCTCGCACGTCTTTCTTCCCCGGTCCCGCCTGCCTCGCCGTGAGGCCATACGATGTCGCGACCTTGAGATGGGGATCGGAGGCGACGGGAAACCGGCCGGCGCAGTAATGGGGGTCGGAGGAAAAAGAGTTCAGCCGCCGGATGCTGTCGGCCGATACGCCGATGATGGTGGCGCCGGCGGCATCGAATTTGTCCTTATCTTGCGCGAAAGTGTGGGCTTCCAGATCGCAGCCCTTCGTATAGGCCGAGGGAAAGAAATAGACGACCACAGGGCCTTTTTTGAGTGCCTTTTTCAGAGAAAAGACGAAATCCTTGCCGGCCAGGCTAGCCTCGGCGGTGAAAACAGGCGCCGTGTCGCCCGGCTGGAGCGCGGCCGCCGCCGACACGGCAAAAGCTGTCACTAAAGCCAGCCCCCAAATCCACTTTTTCATTCAAATTCCCCTTTCCCCATAATTAACCGGTTTCGAGCCTATCACAAAATAGTTGCCGATCCCATCAGGCAGAGGGTCCCCCTTCGGCCCCGCCGCCCGCCCGATTCGGGACCCGCCCGGGATCCATCCGCAGCCGCCCCGGAGACGAAGATACGGGATCGGTTATGGCCCTATCGGCCGGGCTACTGCTGCCAGCCGCCGCCGAGGGCCTGATAGATCTGAACAAGGGCGAGCCGCTCGTTCAATTGCGCCTGGATAAGATTGAGTTGCGCCGCGAAGAGGTCCGTTTCGCTGGTGAGCACCTGAAGATAGCTGGCGCCGCCGTTGTGATACAGGATCATCGAGAGGCGGTTGGTTTCCTGTGCGGCCAGGGTCAGCTGTTGTTGCTGGCGGCGGAATTCGCGGTCCCTGTCGTAGGCGACCAGGCTGCTCGAAACCTGCTCGAGGGCGTTGAGAATCGTCTGCCGGTAGGTCAAAAGCATTTGCTGCCACTGCGCCCGGGCGAGCTGAACGCCTGCCCGCAGCTCGCCTGCCTGAAACACCGGCTGCGTCAGGTTGATGGCGGCATTCCAGTTCTCGGCCGACCCGCTGATGATCCGGTTGAGCGCATTGCTTTCGAGCCCGCCCGTTCCCGTGAGCGAAATGTCGGGGAAAAGCGACGCTTTCAGCACTCCGATATCGGCATTGGCGACAATCAGGCTCTGTTCGGCTTCGCGGATATCGGGCCGGCGGTCGATCAATTCCGAGGGAAGTCCCGCGGGAATCGTGGCCGGTTCGGGCTGCTGGACGAGCGGGAGGCCGCGGTCGATTGAGCCGGGGTTCTGGCCGAGCAGGGTGGTCAGCAGGTTTTCCTGCTGTGTGATCTGCCGCTGGATGTCGGGAATCGATTCGGAGGCGGCGTAAACGAGTTGGCGTGCCTGGCTGATGTCGAGCGCGGTGGCCGACCCGTGTTTGGCGAGCACGCTCGTGAGGCGCAGCGAATCCTGCCTGGAGGCCAGCGTGCTCCGCGCGATGGCGAGTTCGCTGTCGAGCGCGCGAAGCTGGAAATAGGCGCTGGCCACGCTGGCCACCACCGACGTCATGACCGCGCGCCGTCCCCACACCGTCGATAGCAATTGGGCCCGCGCCGCCTCGTTTTCGCGCCGGTATTTCCCCCAGAAATCCAGATCCCAGATCGCCGTAAGGCTCACCCGTCCGGCGTTGGTCTCGTAGGAGGGAAACACCCGGGAGGTTTTCGCGTTCTTCTGGGTAAGCAATCCCGCGCCGGCCGATACCGAAGGGAACTGGCTCGAGCGAGTAATCCCCAGTTCGGCCTGCGCTTCGAGAACGCGCGTGGCGGCGATGCGAACGTCGTAATTTTGCGAAAGCGCCGTGTGAATCAGCTTGTCGAGAACGGGGTCCTTGAACACCTGCCACCATTTCTCGTTGCCCAGCGACGGCGCCGGCGCCGCGGGCGCGGCGCCGCGGTAGGCGGGCGGAAGACTGACCGCGGGCCGTTTGTAATTCGGGCCGACCATGCATCCGGCCAGCAGAAAGGGGAACGCAAGGGGCGCGAGGCGTGCGAGGCGTTTCATTCAGTCACCCTCGCCCGGGACTTCGCCCGGCGCCAGTTCCGAAGCCGTGTGCGGCTTGGCGCCCGAGAGGCGTTCGACAACGTAAAAGATGGCGGGAATGAAGAAAATGCCGATCAGGGTTGCCGCGAGCATTCCGCCGATGACCGTGGTGCCCATGATCTGGCGGGAGATCGAGCCCGTGCCGGAGGCGACCCAAAGGGGCACGACGCCGAGAATAAAGGCGAAGGACGTCATCAGGATGGGACGCAAACGGAGACGCGCCCCGCCGAGCGCCGCATCGAGGAGGGGTTTGCCCTGTTCGTACTGCTTCTTGGCGAACTCGACGATCAGAATCGCGTTTTTTGCCGCGAGGCCAATCAGCATGACCAGGCCGATCTGCGAGTAGACGTCGTTGTCGATGTGCACCATGTAGGGCGGGTACAGCGCGGCCGTGTAGTAGCGGCGGGCCAGAAGCATGCCGAAAGCGCCGAAGACGGCGATGGGAGTGCTCAGCAAAACGCTGAAGGGCAGGGACCAGCTTTCGTAGAGCGCGGCGAGAATCAGGAAGACGAAGAGCAGGGAGAAGGCGAAAATCTGCGTCGCGGAAACGCCTTGCTCGGCTTTTTGCTCCTGATACGACATGCCCATGAAGCCGTAGCCCATGCCGGGCGGCATCGTCTGATGGAAAACCTGCTCGAGCGCCGCCGTGGCCTGGCCCGAGCTGTAACCGGGGGCGGCGCTGCCGATGATCTCGGCGGCGTCGTATTCGTTGTAATGCATTACGAATTGCGGGCCGAGCTCCGGCTCGAAGTGGACCAGGGCGGAAAGGGGAACCATCTGCCCCTGGTCATTTCGAACGTAAAAGTGCTTCAAATTGTCCTGCCGGGTGCGGTAGTCCGGATCGCCCTCGACATAGACCTGCCACTGGCGGCCGAACCGGTTGAAATAGTTGACGAAGATGCCGCCCAGGAAGCCTTGCAGGGTCTGGTAGATGCTCGGAATCGGGACGCCCATTTTTAGCGCCGCGGCCCGGTCGACCTGGGCGAATTTTTCCGGCACGTTGGGAACGGAAGTGCTGAAAATGCCGCCGATTTCCGGCCGCTTCCGCGCCGCGGCGACGAACTTGGCGAGGTTGGAATTCAGGAAGTCGGTGCCCCGGCCGCTGCGATCCTCCAGGACGAAGGTAAAACCGCCCGAGGTGCCAACGCCGGGAATAGAGGGCGGCGCAAAGGTGATCGCGGTGCCCTGCGGCAGGCGGCTGAGTTCGCGGTCCAGGCGGGCCTGGATCGCCCAGACCTGTTCGCTCATCTTCGTGCGCTGGCCCCAGGGTTTCAGGGTGACGAAGAAAAAGGCGGAGTTTGTGGCCTGGACCGTGCTGAGCAGGCTGAAGCCGATCACGCTGGTGACGTATTGCACCCCGGGCGTTTTCTGCAATATCTGTTCGACCTCGCGCGCCACGGCATCGGTCCGTTGCTGGGAAGCCCCGTTGGGAAGCGTCAGGTTCACATAGGCGTAGCCGTAATCTTCCTCGGGCAGGAAACTGGTCGGCAGGCGCTTGCCAACCATCGCGGCGGCGGCGATGAAGAGAGCGAGCAAAATCATCGCAAATACGCTTTTGCGGATGAGTTGGCGGGAGACACGGATGTAGGCGTTGGTTCCGCCGGCGAAGCTCCGGTTGAAGAAGCGGAAAAAGAAGGCCAGCGGGCCGCGTCCGGGCTTTTTCGGGCGCAGAAGCAGCGCGGCGAGCGCCGGGCTGAGGCTGAGGGCATTGAAGGCGGAAATGACGACCGAGATGGCGATGGTGACGGCGAACTGCTGGTACATGCGGCCGGTGATGCCGGGAATCAGCGCCGTCGGCACGAACACCGAGGCGAGCACCATCGCGATTCCGATGACGGGGCCGGTGAGCTCTTCCATCGCCTTTCGGGCGGCGTCGGGAGGGGCCAATCCCTCCTCGATATGGCGCTGGACGCCCTCGACGATCACGATGGCGTCGTCGACGACCAGACCAATCGCCAGGACCATCGCGAACATGGACAGGGTGTTGATGGAGAACCCGAACAGCGGGAAGAAGATGAATGTGCCCACCAGCGAAACGGGAACCGCCAGCAGCGGAATCAGCGTCGCGCGCCAGCTCTGGAGAAAAATGTAGACGACGAAGATCACCAGGGCCAGGGCGATCGCGAGCGTGATCAGAATTTCCTTCATTCCCTCGGACACGGCCAGCGTCTGGTCGAGCGAGACGGCGTAGCTCATGTTGGAAGGAAACTGGGGTTTTACGCCGGCCATGAACGCGCGCACTTCCCTGGCGTCGTCGACGGCGTTCGAGCCGGGCAGCTGATACAGGGCGATGATGGCGCTGGGCTTGCCGTTCATCCGGCCGATCAGGTTGTAAAACTGGGTTCCGAGTTCGACATGAGCGATGTCGCGCACGCGAACGATTCCGCCCGCCGGGCTCTCGCGAATGACAATGTCGCCGAACTGCTGCGGGGTGACCAGCCGCCCTTGCGCCAGAACTGGATAGTTCATTTGCTGGCCGGGCGGCACGGGTTCGCCGCCGATCTGGCCGGCGGGATTCACCGTGTTTTGCGCGTTGATCGCGCTCACGACGTCCGGCACGGTGATGCCGAGCTTGGCCATGCGGTCCGGGTTGAGCCAGACGCGCATGGCGTACTGGCCGGCGCCAAAAACCTGGACGTTGCCGATGCCGGGCAGGCGGGTGAGGGAATCCAGGAGGTTGATGTAGGCGTAGTTGGCCAGGAACTGCGCGTTGTAGGCGCCGCTCGGCGAATCCAGGGCAATCAGCATGAAGGGCGAAGTGAGGGATTTCTGGGTGATGATGCCGTAGCGGGCGACGTCGGAGGGAAGCTGGGCGGCCGCCTGGGTTTCGCGCATCTGGCTGAGGATGAGGTCCGTATCCGGGTTCGTGCCGACGGCGAAATCGACCACCATTCGCATCTGGCTGTTCGAGGTGGTGCTGAGCGAATACATGTAGTTCATTTTGTCGATGCCGCTCATCTGTTCCTCGATCGGCGTGGCGACCGATTGGGCGATCGTTTCCCCGTTGGCGCCGACGAAGGTGGCCTGGATGTTGATCTCCGGCGGAACGATGTCGGGAAACTGGGACATGGGAAGGCGGAGGATGGTGATCGCGCCGACGAGGACTGTCAGAATGGCGATCACGATGGCGACAATCGGGCGGCGGATGAAAAACTTCGACATGGCTCAGCGATCCCCCGCCGCGTAGGGCTGGGGCGTCACCGTTTCCCCGTCGCGCACCTTCTGCGAGCCTTCGGCCACGACCCGATCGCCCGGTTTCAAGCCGGCGGTGATCACCCACAGGCTTCCCACCTGCGGCCCCACCTGGACGTTCTGGACGTGCACGCGGTTGCCGGCTCCGACCAGGGTGACCTGGTAGCTCCCCTGGAGCTGCGTCACAGCGGTTTGCGGCACCAGCAGCGCGTTCTTGAGCATCTGCGTGAGGGCGCGCACGCTGGCGTACTGGCCGGGCCGCAGCAGCCGGCTCGGATTGGGAAATTCCCCGACGACCTGGATGGTTCCCGTTTGCGGGTCCACCTGGCGGTCGGTGAAGAGAAACCGGCCTCGGTAGGGATAGACGCTGTTGTTGGAGAGGGTCAGTTGCAGGGGAATCGATGAGGCGGCGGAGAGGAAATCCACGGTTCCCGGCGCGGCGCGCTGGGCAATGGTCAGATACTCCTGCTCGGAGATCGGAAAGTAGACCTTGATCGGACTGACTTGGGAAACGGAGGTGAGCACGGCGGAGGGTCCGACCAGATTGCCGACTTGAACCATGGCGATACCGGCGATGCCGCCGATGAGGGAACGGACCTTGGTGTAGCCCAGATTGATCGATGCCCGTTCGACGGCGGCCTGGCCGGCCGCGACGGAGGCTTTTGCCGCCAGTTGCGCCTGGCGGTCGTTATCGAGCTGGCTTTGCGGGATCGCCTTGGCCCGCGCCTCGGGGATATCGCGGTTTACGTCGAGCGTGGTCTTGACGAGTTGGGCTTGGGCCTCGGCCATTTGCGCCTTGGCTTGATCGAGAGCGGCCTGAAAGGGGCGCGGATCGATTTCGAAGAGCACCTGGTCCTTGCGGACGTACGATCCCTCCCGGTAGTCCTGGCGGATCAGGTAGCCGGTGACCTGCGGCTGAATGCGGGCGTTCTGATAGCCCTCGAGCGTTCCGACCCAATTCCCGTAGATCGGCAAGTTCTTGCGCGTAATGCCGGTGACTTGCACCACGGGGGCGGGCCTGGTCGGCTGCGAAGCAGCCTGGCGGCTACATCCAGCGCCCAGGGCGAGCGCGAAAAGGGCCAATGCCGCAAGAGCCCAATTTGCCGGTTCGGATGACTGCTCGGACGGTGACTGCTCGGACAAGGATGATTCCTCCTCGAAACGTCTCGTAAAACCGCAATTTTTCACCGCCGGTTGACCGGGAGCGGGAAAAATTCAGTCCCCCGGTCGCACCCGCCGACAGCCTGCAACCACCACCTGAATTTCCGCAATGATCGCCGCTGCCCCGTCCGCGCGGCTAGAAAGGCCGATAGCCCTTCGTCAATCTGATGCGCGGCCCAGGCCAAAAGCATCTGTATAACCCGGAAAAGACGCCCCGGCGTCCCCCAAAGCCTCCCGCGCTCCCGCCATGGCGGTGGTTGTGAAGACAATCTCATTTTCTAACGCATGGAATTCCGCAGGCAACCATCTATCCTCGCCGCCCGGAAAAAACCGCCGCGACTATCCAAAATAGTATAGACGGTGTTCGGCCGGCATTCGGTTTCCGCGAATCGAGGGTAGGGCATCGAAGCGCAGGCCGGAAGCGGCCGATTCAGGCGGCGCTCAAAGGGAACCTTCGCGTTAAGCGACGTTTGAGGGCGACGGGTCGGGTTCCATGTCGGCGGGAGAAGCAAGCGAGGACTGAGTCAGGTGGAACAGGTGGCGAAGGGCGGCGGCCATCTCTTCCTGCTCCGGTTTCCGGCGGGCCTGTTTCAACTCGCGCGCCAGTTCCCCCGCCACTCGATCCATGATGCGCGCCGTAACGGCTTCGAGATCGTCATGGCCGGGTTCGGTGGTGTTGGAGGCGGCTTGAAATCGGGCGATTTCGGCCCGGCGAATCTCTTCGAGGCGAGCCCGGAGGGCCACGATCGTGGGCACGACGCGCTCGGCATCGAGTTCCCGCTCGAACGACCGCGCTTCCTGCAGGACGATCTTTTCCCCATCGGCGGCGGCAGCCAGACGCCCGTCGAGGTTGCCGGCGACGACGCCTTGCAGATCGTCGATGTCGTACAGGAAGAAGCCGGGCAGATCGCGCACGGCCGGATCGATGTCCCGGGGCACGGCGATATCGATCATGAAAACCGGTTGTCCATCGCGCATCCGGCGAATGCGTTCGGCGTCCTCGCGATCCAGAATGACGTGCGGGCAGCCGGTCGAGCTGAGAATGATGTCGGCGGCGGCCAGACATTCCCAACGGTCCTCGAAGCGGACCGCCTTGCCGCCCAGCTCCGTGGCCAGGGCAACGGCATGCTCATAGGTGCGGTTGGTCACCCATAGAGTGCCCACGCCCGCCGAAAGAAGGTAGCGGGCGGAAAGCTCGCTCATCTTTCCCGAGCCGAGCAGCATCACGTTGCGATTTTCAAACGTGTCGAACATCTGGCGGGCGAGCGCCACGGCGGCATAGGGGATCGAAACGGGCGCGGCGCCAATCGCGGTCTTGTTGCGTACCTGCTTGGATACGCCGAGCGCCTTTTGGAATACGTGGTCCAGGAAACGGCCGGTCGTTCCGGCCTGGCGTGCCTTGGCCCACGCGCCCTTCACCTGGGCGACGATCTGCGGCTCGCCGACGACGAGGGAATCGAGGCTGGATGCCACGCGAAACAGGTGGAGCAAGGCCTCGCTTCCCGAGAACTGGTAAAACTGCTTCGCCTGTTCTTCGGTCAAGCTGAATTCAGAGGCGAGGAATTGATGGATCGAGGCGGAAGCCTCGCCAGTGCCGCTCGCCCAGACAACGAATTCGGTGCGATTGCAGGTGGAAAGGATCACCACTTCCTGAATGCCGGGGGCCTCGTTCAGGCTGTGAAGGGAAGGATAGAGCCGGCTTTCGCTGACAGAAAATCGCTCCCGAATTTCTACGGGCGCCGTGTGGTGGCTGATCCCGATGACGAGCAGGTTCGACTCCAAGCCCAAGACCTCCCAAGGCAAAACGTACATGCTACCCGCACATCCGCTGCCAGTCCAATGGAAAAAGTATAGAAAAAGCCCCATCAATCCCTTGGAAATGTGACGCTTAGGAAGCAGACCCCCGCGCCCGGCGCCGAAATCGGGGCAGGGTGGGGAATTTTTCGCTAGCTCTCCGAGGGGGAGTGCGGCATTTCCCGCTGCGGCGAGGCCTGCCCGGCTTCGCCGCAGCGGCCTGACGCGAAAGACATGGTAGAATTGGACAGGGATTGGCCGCTCGGCTCCGGCAATTCGATCCACCACATTCTAAGAGGGGCTGCGAGGTTTGTGCCTGCAGCCCCTTATTCTTTGGGATAACGGGAAACTTATGACGCAATCAATTCGCAACATCGCTATTGTGGCGCACGTCGATCACGGCAAAACGACCCTGGTCGATGCCATGCTGCAGCAGAGCGGCGCGTTTCGGGCCAATCAAGAGGTGGTCGAGCGCGTGATGGACTCGAACGACCTGGAACGCGAGCGCGGCATCACGATTCTGGCGAAGAACACCGCCGTCTTCTACCACGACTGCAAGATCAATATCGTCGATACGCCGGGACACAGCGATTTCGGCGGCGAAGTCGAACGGGCGCTGCGCATGGTCGACGGGGTGCTATTGCTGGTGGACGCGAGCGAAGGTCCACTGCCGCAAACCCGCTACGTTTTGCAGAAGGCGCTGCAGGCGCGCCTGGTGCCCATCATCGTGCTCAATAAGATCGACCGCGCCGACGCCAGAGCGAAAGAGGTTCTCGACGAAATCTACGATCTGTTCATCGATCTGGACGCCGCCGAGGATCAGCTCGATTTTCCGGTTCTTTACACCAATGCGCGATCCGGCGTCGCGCACCTGGCGCTCGATGACGGCTCAACCACCCTCGATCCGCTCTTCAAGACGATTGTCGCCTCCATTCCCCCTCCGGCGGGAGACGAGGCGGGCGTTCTGCAAATCCAGGTGATGAATCTCGATTACAGCGATTATCTGGGGCGCATCGCCATCGGCCGCGTCTTCAGCGGCTCGCTTGATCGCGGCGCCCAGGTCGGCATCGCCAAGCTGTCCGGGGCGGTCGTGCCCACGACGATTACCAAGCTGTTCACGTTTCGCGGCCTGGGACGCGACGAAACCGAGCGGGCGCCGTCCGGCGAGATCGTGGCGATTGCCGGGGTCGAGGGCATCGAGATCGGCGAAACGATCACGAGCCTGGAAACCCCCAAGCCTTGCGAGCCGCTGGGAATCGACGAACCGACCCTCACCATGATCTTCACGGTGAACACGTCGCCGATGGCCGGGCGCGAAGGCACCCTGGTGACCTCGCGCGACATTCGCGGGCGGCTGCAAAAAGAGCTGCTGACCAACGTTTCGATTCGCGTCGAAGATACCGACTCGCCCGACACCTTCCGCGTGCTCGGGCGGGGCGAGCTGCAACTGGCGATTCTGCTCGAAACGATGCGGCGTGAGGGCTATGAAGTGACGGTGGGCAAGCCGGAAATCGTCGTCCGGACGGAAAACGGCAAGCGGCTCGAACCGGTCGAGCGCCTGCTGGTCGATTGCCCGGAATCGTTCGTCGGGGTGGTGATGGAAACCCTGGGCGGGCGGCGTTCGGAACTGCTGAAAATGGTCAATCACGGCTCGGGCCGCGCGCGCATGGAATTCCGTATCCCGGCGCGCGGTTTGATCGGGTTGCGCGGCCAGTTGCTCACCGATACGCGCGGCACGGCATTGCTGCACTCGCTCTTCGACGGCTGGGCCGACTACGCCGGCGATCTTCCCTCGCGTCCCACCGGGTCGCTTGTCGCCGACCGCGTCGGGAAATCCACGGCATTCGCCTTGTGGAATCTGCAGGAGCGGGGCGAGTTGTTCATCGGACCAGGGACGGAAGTCTACGGCGGAATGATCGTGGGCGAAAATTCGCGCGATGCCGATATCGACGTGAACGTCACCAAGGAAAAGAAGCAGACGAACATGCGCGCGTCGAGCGCCGACGAGGCCATTCGCCTGATCCCGCACCGCGTCATGACGATCGAAGCGGCCATCGAATTCATCGCCGAAGACGAATACGTCGAGATCACGCCGCAATCGATTCGCCTGCGCAAGAAAGTGCTCGATCCGAAAAAGCGTCCGCGCCGCTGGCAGCACGCCAAGGCCGATTCGGTGGCCTAAAGGCCAAGGGCGGCGCGCAGGGTCACGCGCCCCCCATCGAGCGTTTTTCCCCTTCGCCCGCCCATGTTAAACTGGCGTGCGTGCGCCCGTAGCTCAGTTGGATAGAGTCCGCCGCAGGCGGAAACCAGAAGACAGCGAGTTCCATCCCTTATCGCCAGCGCCGGGGTAGTGTGTGTTCGTTTTTCCCCGTATCGAGCCCATGTTAAACTGGCGTGCGTGCGCCCGTAGCTCAGTTGGATAGAGCGTCTGGCTACGAACCAGAAGGTCGGGGGTTCGAATCCCTCCGGGCGCACCACTTTCCCCCTCAATGTTCACTGTATATGTGCTTCGCAGCGACGCGACGGGCCGTTTGTATGTCGGCCTGACGCGCGACGTCGAACGGCGTGTATTCCAACACAACGACGGTGTGACCAAATCCACGAAGGGCCGCGGGCCGTGGAGGCTCGTTTACCGCGAGGAGTGTGAAACGCGTTCTACAGCGGTTCGGCGCGAACGGTTTCTGAAGAGCGGCCAGGGGCGCGAGTTGCTGAAAGGGCTCTTGAGCGAAGCTGAGCGGAGCCCAGCCGGATAGAGTCCGCCGGAGGCGGAAATACGCCTCAGGCGGATCGGTGGTTCGAATCCCTCCGTGCGCGCCACTTTTCTCCTGCGCTCATGCTGGTTTTGCGAGAGAAGCGAGATTGGCGGGGAGGGGTGATTCTACCCTGGCGCTACCCAACGCCAAGATAATCTCTCTTTATCAGCGGGTCCGAGATTAGAGTCCAACGCGGCTTACCAAATCCCCAATGAGCATGGGGTGATCAAAAGCACATTTTGCTCGGTGTCGTAAGGCATGGTTCTTGGGTTCTTTGTGGGTACGCATATCGGCGGATCAACTCCCGACACGCATATCTTGCCAATCCCTCCTGTGTACCACTTTCCTGAATGATTCGGGTTTTGTGAACCGGGCAAAACGGCGTGTTTGAGTGGGTTCCATGCTGGTGGCGGGTGGCCCAAGAGTTTCACGACAGGGAGCCATTCTTTGCACCCACAGGGGCATGTTAGCATCGCGGCTCTCGTTGCAGCGTTGCCTTTGCGGGTGCCCCATCCCTTGCTTCGCAAGGGTGAGATACCTTAGTTTCTGTCTCCGATGGCGAAGGGGCTTAAGCGCCACTGCGGCTGCCGAGCAGCTATCGCTTCATCAGGCAACGGGGAGAATTCCTGACTGTCATCGATTGGATTGGTCGGCGGCTGGGCGCTTCAGTTACGTCGGAAAAGCCCCACGCTCACAAGCCGAGCGTAGGGCACCCGTAAAGTCAATCCGGTGCGTGTCGGCCACCCGCCCGACAGGTCGCAGAAACTCTGAAAATCGCCCACAATCACCTATAATTATTGCATGTCCCTACCAAAGAATGAGCGAGAGGAGAACCAAAGGGACGGGTTCACCGCCGCGGTCGTGCCTCGTTGGTATGTCGATGTCAATGTCAAGCGATATTTGGGCGCCAAGCTCGGCTCCTTGAAGGAAAAGAAAGCATGATTGGTTCCAGGCGCATCCGAGGTGCTCTGGTAATTGCGCAGTGTTGGCTTTCCCACAATAAGCGATGGTTGTTTTCGGGCATGGGCACCGCCCTAACGATCCTGTTTCTCAGCTGGTTTCTCCTCCCGCTAATCAAAAAGCCAGTCTCGCAGTCACCCCGGACGAGTACGACCCCTACGACCACTGTTTCTTCTGTCAAATCTGTTCCTCACGAGCCAGAACCCAAGCCACCGCGGCGCACTCCAGTAGAACTGAGAGAGAGGTCGGAAAGGGAAACTCGACACAAGGTGATGGCACCCACCATAACGGCCACGAACGGGAGCGTGGCGATAGGGGGAAACAACAGTGGGAGCGTGACGGTAAATAATTTTCCGCCACCGCGTACGATTTCCGACCCGCAGCATTTCGTGGATATGCTTTCCAAAACCCCCGGACGTATCTCGAGAGTCGACCTCACCACTAGGGACTACGAAGCCTACCAACTTGCAACGACGCTCCTGAAGCGGTTACGCGAAGCAGGCTGGACCACGCCCCCGACCATCCTCAATGTTATTAGTGGGGAAGTCGCCTTCCCTGGAATAGTTCTAGTGATTCATGGGGCTCCCGTGCCTAACGGCACACAAATTGAAATACCTCGCAACGATCCTACTTACCCCTCACTCCTCACGCTACTTTCTTCTCTGAGTACGATTACAAGTCTGAGAATTGGAATAAGTCGAGACCTCAGCGTGCCAGATGGGGCAATTAGGATCTTGGTTGGTCCGCGTGATTGAAAATGTTATTTCTTGACCGGTGCGGACGCGGATTAAATTTCGTCCGACTGCAGTTGGCGTCGCCGAACAGTGGACAGTCGGGTGCCCCAGGAGTTTCACGACAGGGAGGCGAGTGGCCGAGGAGTTTCACGAAAGGGAACGATTCTTTGCGCGCACCGGGGCATGATAGCATCGCGGTTCTCGCTGCGACGTCGCTTTTGCGGGTGCCCCATCCCTTGCTTCGCAAGTGTGGGACGCCTTAGCTTCCGCCTCCGATGACGAAGGGGCTTAAGCGCTACTGCGGCTGCCGAGCAGCTATTCGCTTCATCAGGCAACGGGGAGAATTCCTGATTGTCATCGATTGGATTGATTAGCGGCTGCGTGCCTCAGTTACGTCGGAAATGCCCCACGTTCACAAACCGAGCGTAGGGCACCGGTAAGATCAAACCTGCGCGCGTCGGCCACCAGCCTACGGAACGCCCGGGGGCGCAACGACGTGGGCTTTGAGCAGGTCGCGGAGGGGCTGGCGCGCGGCGTCTGAGAGGTCGTTGACGGGCAGGATCGTCAGGACGCGCGTTTTCGATTGCATTAGCACGATTACCCGGTGTCCTTCCCGCCAACTTGTGACCTCGACCCAGGGACAAAAGGACGAGGCGCCGTCAGCTTTGCTCATCTTGACGCCGTCGTCGTTCAGGTCGATCCAATCCGGCAGACTTAACCGCGCCATGACGCGCGCCTCCCGGCTCTTGTACAAGTAGACCCACATCCCCGCAGCGCCGAGCGCGAACAGCCAAGGCACCCCGAGGACCACCAAATTCGGCCGGGTGGGAGCAGTCAGGAATTTGAACGTCACTAAAGCCAGCAGGCCGACCACCGCGGCTCCCCGTATGACCCACGACAGAATCCTGGCCCGATCGCCCGTCGTGCGCACCAGAGCCTGGGCTTCCGCAACGTCCTGCTCGTTGAGTTTTCCCGCGAGTTGCATTCCCGCCTCTCCTTATCGGTTTGGCAACGTGGCCGGGAGCCGATCAGTGGCCGGGGAAATCAAATTCATGGAAAACCAGGATGTACCATTCGCCACTGCGCTTGGCCATCACCCAGGTGAACATGCCCTTGTGTACGGGGCTGGGTGTGCCGTTCGGGCTGGTGATACCACTCATTTCCCAATTTGCATCCATGACGGCCAGCCGGGGACTCAGCATCCGAACGCTCTTAACGGTAGCGTCGCGGCGAGCCTCCTTCAGGATGCCGGAGAAGAGTTTGGCGTAAAGACTTTCGATGGCCGGCCGCCCGTGCTGGCTGGCTCCATACATGGTAGTGAGGTCGGCGTTCGGAGCGTAGAGCGCGGCGACGGCTTGGGCGTCATGACGATTGAAAGCGGCGCTGTATCTTTCGACCACGTGACGGATAGCGGCCTCGTCGGTAGCCGTGGCGCGCACGCGCATTTCCCGCCGGGGTTTCATCTGGGCGAACGAAGGGGCCGCAGCAAAAAGCAGTGCGACCATCGAGGAAAGGACCGCCGCTTGCGTAATCCGGGTACGAATCGAACTCATTGCATTCTCCTGTTCCGCCGGGGCAATCGCCCGGCATCGGCACACCAGGTTGCCATCATACTTCAGAAGGCTGCCAGCACCGCACGGCCATTATGGTTCGGCGGACTCCGACAGATGCAGGCCTTTGACTCCCGCATAAAAAACAATCAGGGTTACCGGAGCGTTCCCGGTCATGCCTCGATGGGCGGCGTTGACGATTTCAGCCAGGGCTTGTCCCTCCGTGAAATGTCGCGTTTCCCCATCCGCCATTTTCTCGACCGTGAGCTCGCCGGATAGCACGTAGGCGGCCATGGGCATCGGATGAGTGTGCAAGGCCAGTGTGGTGTGGGCAGGAATCGTGATCTTGACCACGGTTAGCTGCGGCCGGCCCTTTGGGTAGGCCTTGTAAGGCGTGCCGTCCCACGAAGAACTGGTTTGCAGGAGCGTCTGCGACCGGACCGCTGCGTGATTCGGCCCTGCGGCTACGGAAACGGGAAGCAAGATCAAGGCAAAGAGGGCCATCTTGAAGAATTTCATGATTCCTCCCGGCGGGCAGGCGGCTGAACGGTATTTGGCGGGCGACTGCCACGCTGGCGTTTTATTTCCTGGAGCATTCCATCAGCATGGCGCCCAAACTGTATATCACCCTCGGCGGAGGCGAAAAGTCGTTTGCTAAAGCGTCCGGCGCAAGATGGTAACCCACTGCGGTTGACTCACGCTCCACATGCCCTTACGCGGCCCGTCGTCCTCAATTCGCAGGTCAACGGCTTCCGGGCTTCAGGAAACGCACCATCCTGGCGGCGCAGGCGGGGAAGTTTTGCAGGAAATAGATCATGTGCAGAGCCAGGCCGAGGTCGATACTTCCATCCCGCGGCAGCGCCTGCCCTGAGCGCGCGCCTGCCGCGTCAATCTCATCAAATCCAGCCGCCAGGGAACCCCACCCTCAGCCGGAGAAGGACACTTTCAGGGGATTTGTTTGAACACCATGAGATGGGCCGGGTCGGTGACCCAGTCGCTCATGCTGGTCTTGTCTGCGGGCAATATAATCTCCAGAGCCGCGGGCACGGCAGCGTAGTATCGCTTCAGCTCCGGGATCCAGATGCCGGACTTGGCTATTGGGCCGGTGGGGACCTTGCTCAGCAGGCGGAAATGATTCGGATCGTCCTCGTGGTAGACAGCCATGGTACCGTCGGCTCCCGAGAAATAGATTCGCGAAGAGGCGGCATCGTAAAAAAGTTCATCGCCTCCTCCGGGAGCAGGCAGGTTCTGAACGAGTTTTCCGTTGTCCGTGCTGAGGACCACTAACACGCCGGGCTCGGTATGGCCGCCTCCCAGGCGGCTGCCCAGGAACAGGCGGTGATGAGCGGCATCGATCTCGGCGACGTGCGGCTGCGGGCCGCCGGTAATGGGCCACTCGGCGATGACCGCGCGCTTGGCCGTATCCACGACCTTGACAATGCTTTGGCCGTTTACGACATCCCCCACGCCCACATATAACCGGTTGCCGGCCGGGTCGAGCGCGAGGCCGGCCGGTTCATCCACATCCAGGGGGATCCTTCCGGCCAGCTTTGCCGCGCGCGTATCGACGATTTCGATGGAACCTTGTTTCGTGCCCGTCACCTTATTTCGCACGCCGACGTAATAGAGTTTCCGGATGGGATCATAGGCCGCGTTATCCGGGTCACGGTCTTGCGCGTTTTTCCCGCCCGTCAGGGCGACCGTTTTGGTGACGGCGAACGTGGTGCCGTCGATCGCCACGGCGGTGTTGTCCCCGAGGTCCACCCACAGTTCATTCAGCTCCGGATCGAAGAACGGTTTGCGGGGATTGCCGGACACATGGGTCACGTGGATGACCTTTCCGGTACGGAGATCGACCACCACGACCTCATTGTTCACCTCTCCGGATATGAACAGGTGCTGGCGTTTGAGGTCGTAGGCCAGGTGGTCCATTTTGCCGACGGTCGGCAGGGGAATCGTTTCGACCAACTGGAGATAGCCCGACATGCGCACCATCGGAGCCTGGCGGTTTACGTATCCCGCGAAGCAGTTCTGTTGAGCCACCACGTTTAAAGCCGGCATCATGCAAAGGGTCAAAGCGGCGGCCAAAGCCACGTGAAGTTTCATTTTTTCTACTCCGTTGCTCCGGATATGGGGCCTATGGGAAGCGGTTGAGAAACACAAAATCCTAAGCGCACTATAACCCCGTTGGCACGCTCCCGGGGCCACATTACGATCTATTAATTTGTTATTTATGGTTTGCAGTCTGGACGCGGGTAAGCGATCGGACCTCTGGCAGCGCGCGGGGCGGGCTATGGCATTGGCAGGATGGTCCCAGCCCCGCCCCGGCGACCCTCTGACGGGCAGCTTGAAACGGACAGGGCATTGGGCATATGCTCCGAAGCAGAGAGAGCCAGGCCATGATCGAGTCCTTGATCGTCTGGCTGGTAATCGTGTCCGGCGCGTTCTGATAGCTGCCAGGCTTGTTGATGCTTGTCCGTCGTCTCATCAGACGCGAGCCAAATCCGGAAAACCGGGAATCGTACGGTCCATTCAGGAAGATGTAGTTTCCGTAGAGTCCCCTCGGATGAGCGACAGCCCCTGCAATCGGGTAATAAAACGCGGAGGACCGAGATGATCAAGAATATTGTTTCATCGCTGCTGATGGGTTTCCTGATTTGCCTGCCTGCGTCCGCGCAAAAGAAGGAAAACAGCCGCATTGAGAACGCGGGAAAAGTAATGGAAGAGATTCTCAACGTTCCCGACGATATTCCGGCCGATGTTCTGGATAAGGCGGATTGCGTCATCGTTCTGCCTTCGGTGGTCAAATTTGCCTTCGGGTTCGGGGGCAGCTACGGCCGCGGCGTGATGACGTGCAGAAGCGGAAAAAAATTCGACGGGCCGTGGAGCGCGCCGTCGATGATGGCGCTGGAAGGCGGAAGCATCGGACTGCAGCTCGGAGGGCAGGCCACGGATTTTGTCCTGTTGGTGATGAATTCGCGCGGCGCCAGTTCCATTCTCAGCAGCAAGGTCAAGCTCGGCGGCGACGTGTCGGCGGCCGCCGGACCGAAGGGCCGCACCGCCTCGGCGGAAACCGATGTCGCGATGCGAGCGGAAATTCTGTCCTATTCGCGTTCGCGAGGCCTGTTTGCCGGAATCTCCCTGACTGGCTCGACCCTCCGCCCGGATAACAGCGGCAACGAGAACCTCTACGGAAAGGGTGTCAGCGCGAAGGATATCGTCATCGACAATACGGTTCACCCGCCGGCCTCGGCGAAAGAGCTTCTTGACGTTCTGAACAGGAAGTCTCCCAAGAACAAGTCCGACAAATAGCCGCCGGCGGCGCGGCATCGGCGGGCCGGGCGGAAGGCGCGGGAGACCCGCCGCTTCATGAAGGAGCGGGCGCGACAGGGACGGATCGTTTTCTGAAGCTTCTTCAGAAGCGGAGCGGCGTGCTTTTGCGGAATTGCGTATCTTCCCGGGCCGAATTATGATCTGGCCGTCGCGCCGCCTGCAGGGATAAGGGATCTGTGCCGGTTGGCTGGCAGGCGCGGCGTACAAGCCGGCACCTCCACGCGCACCGCTTTCGCCGGAGCTTCAAGCGCAGGCATCTCGCTGATGAGGAAGTGACTGGTCAAGGAGGGAGCACCCCATGGAAGTAACGGGCACACTCGCGCGTTTTGTTGTGGACGCAAAGGCCGAAAAAATACCCCCGCCAGTGATTCACGAGGCAACTCGCTCGATCCTGAACTGGGTCGGCTGTGCGGTCGGAGGTTGCCGCCACGAGGCGGTGGATCGCGCGATGGCGGCTTTTCGGCCCTTCGCCGGGCCCGCCCAGGCTTCTGTTCTGGGCCGGCGGGAGCGGACGGACATTCTCAATGCCGCCTTGCTCAACGGCATCTCCAGCCATGTGCTCGATTTCGACGACACTCATTTGAGGACGGTCATTCACCCCGCCGGGCCCGTTGCCTCGGCGGTGCTCGCCCTGGCGGAATATATCCCGTGCACAGGCAGGGAGTTCCTGCTCGCCTTCATCCTGGGCGTTGAAGTGGAGTGCCGCATCGGAAACTCCGTCACCCCGGCGCATTATGACGCGGGCTGGCACATTACCGGCACAGCGGGAATTTTCGGCGCGGCGGCCGCCGCCGGAAAGCTTCTCGGGCTCGATGACCGGCAAATGGCGTGGGCTCTCGGCACCGCGGGGACGCAATCCTCCGGCATCCGGGAGATGCTCGGCACGATGTGCAAGGGCTTCCACGTGGGGCATGCGGCGCAATGCGGGTTGGCATCGGCATTGTTGGCGCAAAGTAACTTCACCAGCTCCACCACGGTTCTCGAGGGGCGGCGCGGATTCGCCGCCGTGATGTCCACGGCGCGGAATTTGTCCGAGATCACGGACGGACTCGGAGAGCATTACGAGGTTTCGCTCAATACCTACAAGCCTTTCGCCTGCGGCATCGTGGCGCATCCGGCCATCGATGGCGGCATCCAGCTCCGGAACGAGCACGGATTGAAGGGCGATGAGATTCAGAGCGTCCATTTGAAGGTGGCGCCTTACGTCCTCGAGCTGATGGGAAAGCGCACGCCGCAGTTGGGCCTCGAAGGCAAGTTCAGCGTCTTCCATTCCGTGGCTGTGGCCATCCGCTACGGCGCGGCAGGTCCCTCCGAATACACCGACGATTGCGTGAAGGAACCCGGGGTCATCGCTTTGCGCGACCGGATAGAGGCCGAGGCCGATCCGGCGCTGCGCACCGATGAAGCGTACGTCCGGATCAAGCTCAAGAACGGGAAAGAGCTGGAGAAGCATGTCGAGCACGCCGTCGGCAGTCTGGAACGGCCGATGAGCGACAAGGATCTCGATGCGAAATTTCGCGGGCTGGCGGCCGGCATTTTGACACAGGAAGAATCGGATCGCCTGCTGGATCAATGCTGGAAAATAGAATCACTGGGCGATGTTTCCCTTCTCGCTAAGGCGACCACGCCCGGCCATCCTTTTGCTGCAACGACCCGGTAGTTGTCTTGTCTTGCCGTCATTCGCCGGACCGGCGACCGCGGGCGCGCCACTTGCGCTCCGGCAACGGCCTGTCTGACGTCTGACAACTGCGTCGGGAAGAGCGGTCCGAGGGAGACGCGCTTCACGGCCGGAATCCTTCGGACGGCAGGGTAAGAATGTTGCGGAAGGAGCCGGGGTGAGCCGAAACCAGACCGAAGTCACCGCCGCCGAGACCCGCATCTCGGCCAATCAATGGAAAGGCTTCATCGGCGCGTTCGGCGGCTGGGCGCTGGACGGCTTCAACCAGAGCATTTTCGGGTTGGTGCTGGCTCCGGCCATGACCGAGCTGCTGCCCAAGTCCGGATACCCGGCCACCCCGCAGATGATCGGCTACTTCGGTCAGCTTGGGGTGGCGATCTTTCTGGCGGGATGGGGTTGCTCGTTCGTCTGGGGACCGGTCGCAGACCGGAAAGGGCGAGTTCCGGCGTTGATGTACAGCGTGCTGGTGTACGCCGTCTTCACCTTCCTGGCGGGATTCTCACAGAATATTTGGGAGCTGTTCCTGTTCCGTTTCATCGCGGCGCTCGGAATCGGTGGGGAATGGGCCATCGCGGGGACGCTGGTTGCGGAAACGATGCCGGAACGGAGGCGGCCGTTTTTTGGCGGCCTGCTCCACTCGGCCGTGTTTGTGGGCCTGATGCTCGGCGCGGTGGTGAATTACTTCATTGGCATTCGCCTCGGATGGCGATGGATGTTCTTCATTGGGCTGATTCCCGCGCTGTTCGTTCTCTACATCCGGAGCCAGACGAAGGAGCCGGAGCGGTGGGTGAAGGTTTCCGGCGAAGCGAGCCGGATGTCGTACTGGGGATTTCTGCGCAAAATTAATCGGCCGCCCTACCGTCGGCAAACGTGGATCAATGTGGTGCTGCTCTTCATCGCGCTCACCGGCTTCTGGGCGGGCTCGCAATATCTGGGCGCGGCCATTGTGAATCTGGCGGCGCAACAGGGGATGGCAAAGGCGGCGGGGCTGCACCT
>Ga0307373_10002114_pt1 | contig 36279 bp, 37 predicted proteins | sample OX2MG_FD_202534 | JGI IMG/M metagenome (GOLD analysis project Ga0307373, IMG submission 202534) | Soil microbial communities from Risofladan, Vaasa, Finland - OX-2 | ecosystem: Environmental > Terrestrial > Soil > Coastal area > Acid sulfate soil | place: Finland: Risofladan, Vaasa | collected...
TCCTGTTGCGTTGACAACAACAGTCTCGCCTGCAAGAAGGGCCTTTTCGCGGATACGCGTCAGTTAGCTCACAGAGTCTCGTGAAAGATCAGGGCTAGTATTGCGACATTGATATACCCGTCCAATCTGCCTGATAGGAGCATCTGCTCGAGCGATTCATCTTTGGAAATCGTGTTGAGACGAAGATCTTCTGGAGGGTAGAATTCAATCTCTCCAGAATTTGCATCAGCGGATCGTTGAGTAAACCACTCCACATCGCTCGGCGATACCCCAAATTCATGCTGGAAAGCTCCGCGGCACCAAAGGGAGGCAGCGGATTGATATCCCGGAATACCAAGCCGTTTTCCTATGAGATCCTCAGGAAAAGAGATCCCGGCATGTTCTCGAACTAACGCGGTGGTGTGGAAGAAGTGTCGCATTGTGAAAACAGGAATCGGAATAAACGACGTGTCGGCACGGTCGAGCATCATGTAAAGCGTTGTCAGGGACATGTCACAGATGTCAAATTCGCGCGTCCTTAATTGATGGCGAAAAAGACTTGGACCACGCAATTTACTTGAACATTTCAGGTCAATTCCCTCGGCACGAACCTCTCCTGAGAGAAGAGCAGCGGTTCTGAGATTGAGGTCCATCGCGAGACTCAGCTCAACGTCTTTCATCGCGGGCTCCCTTCAGCAGCTACGAAATGCTTACTTTAAATATCTAAGGGCTTCAATGAGGAAGATGAAGCTCGCGTCTGAGTCCCAGAGAAATCCCCAAGCGAGGTCATAGCCGTGGAGTTGTCAAATTGGCCGCAAGTGGCCTCACTCATCTCGTAATCCACACATATCCAACTAATCGGGCTCTCTTTGGTCTCATTTAAATGCTGATTATCGTTGCATTTGCATGATTCGTGTATTCGTTTTCCATTGACATCGAGGCCTGTGCGTCGAGAAAATGCTTGACGCGGTGCACACTTATCAGTTTATCGATCTTGCATTTATTATTGCGCAAGATTAAGTGCGTGCCCTATTTCGAATGTGCTTTTACGTTTCGCAATTGCTGGAGGCCCAGTGGACAGTCTTTCAAGTATTTTTCCGTCAAAATTAATTATCTCCCGCTTTGATGGTTGATCAGGGAGTGGCTGTAAGCGCGAAATCAGAAGCTGAGCCGCAACTATGGACATTGCTCTAAACGGATGTTCGTATGTTGTTACCGGGGGGTTAGAAACCTCAAACCATTCATCATTAGAAAATCCCACTAGTGAGATGTCATTCGGAAGCTGCAAGCCTCTGCTTCGAAACACCATGAGGCAAGCACTAATTGCGAGGTGATGCGCCCCAATGATTGCGGTTGGCCAAGAGTCTCTCGGGGAGTCCAGGAGATTTTCAAGAGCATGAGAACAATCGTGTCGGTTTGCAGGACAATGAACTACTTTGCATTCGTCAAGTGAGAGGTTCATTTCAGCAATTGCGCGGGCAAAGCCGCGGGACTGTGCGTCTACTCCGAGGACTCCTTGTCGACCTGCGATCATCACAATTCTACGATGTCCGAGATCTGCAAGATATTGCATAACATGTGAGATCCCGTCAGCGTCGTCCACATAAACTGCGTCGACATTTGCAGATGAAGAACGCTGTCCAATCTCGATTACCGGAATCCCCAAGTTATCTATGACGCCATCAATTCCCTGTTTTGTGCAGGGAACGTGCACTAAAGCGTCTACTTTTCTATTGATTAGAGAGTTAATAATGTTGGCGTCTTTAGCGGCATCAAAGTTGTGACACCCCAAAACCACATGCAATCCGTGCGGCGAAAGCTGGTCTGACAAATGCGAGAGGCAATTGGTGTAGTAGTTGTTCGTGAGATTTGGGATAACTACTCCCACGTATCCGGTTTTTTGTTTGCGTAGAGATCTCGCGAGCTGGTTCGCTTGATAACCCAAACGATTGGCTTCCTCGCGAATTAGTAATGTCCGAGATTTGCTAATCCTGGTGTCGCCGTTTAGAGCTCGCGAAACCGTTGCCGCTGAACAACCGACGGCATTAGCAACGTCACGAAGTGTTGTCATTCCCTCACAATATCCTGATGCCACTTGCTGCGTAATCGATTACGTAAAGAAAGTGCGTAGAATTTATTCAATGTGTCGCAATAAGTCCTTGACAGTGATGATATCAGCCTGTCATCATGTCTTAACGTAGGAGGGCAGACAACGAGTGACGACATTTGTAATGCAAAATTGCATTGATCAAGCGTTCAAAGGCTAAAGATTGAATGTCGGGGTGAATCTTAAAGTTCTGGTTGCTCTGCAATCTCGCGGGTGTTCGGCTGTAGCCAAAGTGTGGGGAATTGCGCGGTTCTCTGATTCGCGTTTTCCGTATCGTAAATGCCTGTCTGGTCACGGTGGGGGGTGAGAAGTCGAAAGGGCCATGCTTCGCGCTTAATTCGGTTTGACTCGATTTTTGCGAGTGGGAACGCTCGTTGGATTTCGGGTCACAGTCAGTGCGTGCTTTTCCGTTTATTCCAAGGGGGAACAAAATTGCGGAAAATTCGATCATTTAGAGTTGTATCTGCGATAGGTATTTTAGGAATCTCGGCTTTGGTGTCTTCCAGCTCTTTTGCTGCTAGCGCCGCGACGAGTCAAACAAAAAGCTCCAGCAATCCTTGCGCTCATTTTCCAAAGGGGCCAATCAATATTGCTGCGTTTGGTCCTTTCTCAGGGCCGAGCGCTAGCACAGGCGAGCGAGGCATATTGCCTGGTTTAAAAGTTGGCACTTATGAGGTCAATGCGGGCGGTGGCGTTTGTGGGAATCAGTTTGTCCAAGTGGTGCAAGACTCAAGAGGAGACCCTGCCGACGCGATTCCAGCTGCGTACCAGCTCATTGCGACGCATCATCTAAATGGCATTATCGGTCTTGACTCTGAAACAGCAGTATCAACAGCAAGAATCTTCAACGCCGCAAAGATCGTGACAATGACGACCGCTGGCGCGACTCAGTTAAATAACTTGCGGATGAAATACGTTTATCGAACGTATCCACCAGATTCAGTCGAGGCCTATGCGATGGTTGCTGCGGCGTTTGAAAAGCGCTGGAAGAGGGCGGTTGTTTTCTACGACAACACTTCTGGTGACCAAAGTGCCGTGCCTCCGCTTCTCTACTCTTACCGACATCATGGTGGCAAGATCCTAGCCAATATGACGGTGACTGAGGATGAGCCGTCGTACGAGACATACATTCAAAAGATCGCAAGGCTCAAGCCCCAAGTCATCTTTTTTGAGGCAGATGTGCAAACGGCTGGCACGTTCTTTGGCGAGTTGCAGCAGTCTTCGCTAGGGCTCAAAACTCCTATCATTCAAGGCTCCACTGAGCCGCTGATGGTGCAGGCGATTGCAGCTGCCACACATCTGACCAACGCCCAAATAAGCAAGTTTGATTTTGCTACGCAACCGCAGACGAAAAACGCCGTTACTTATGCGAGTTTCGCGCATTGGTTCCAGCTAGCAAACAACGGTTTGTCGCCCTATAACGGTTACAACGCCGCAAATTTTGATGGGATCAACTTGATGGCGCTCGCGATGTATCTGGCAGGTTCACCGGACCCGACCAAATATGTCAAATACATAGAACAATTGACCAACAACCCGAAGGGCACTCCCTGTATTGATTATGCGTCGTGCCTGGCGCTTCTCAAAAGGCACAAGACGATCTTCTACAACGGGGCAGCGGGTCCACATCCGTTTAATAAGTTTCATTGGTCAACTGGTCAATGGGCCGTTGCGATCCCAGGCCCCCAAGGTAACGGCGTGGTAATCAAGCAGATCCCCGCTGAGCAGTTGCTTAAGCTTTCTCAGTAGTAGGAATGACAATTTTCAACATGCGCTAATTGCAGAGTTTTTGCAGGCAAAAGGAGGATGGAACCCATCCTCCTTTTGCCGGTACCTCTGCCAGAAGCTTGGTTTTATAGGTTGAATTGAGTCGTGCCTCCTAGCTACATCGAGCCGAGGTAGCTAGGAGGCAAATCCAAAGGTGGCTACTGCACATCTGTGGTTAATTTACGACAGGCAACACATTCGCAGAAAAGCGAAGACGAAGTAAGTGAAGAGGTAAAGCTTTGGTTAAAGACGCAAGTTTGTGAGGACCTTCCGGTCGAACTGGAGTACTTAAACTAATAGGGGGATAACGATGGTGCAGCAAAGCCCTACAGAATTGGGTTCTATAGCCGAGCCAAGAATTGCGAAACGGCTTCCGTACAGCGCGTACGAATTGTGGATGCAAGATCAAGGAATTCCGATATACGAGGGGCATTTCATTGCCGATATAACGGCCATCGAACGAGCAGAATGGAAGTTTCTGGGAGGTAATGGGGCGTTCATCAATCTGCGCGGTATGGACGGATTTACGCTGGCCTACGTTATTGATATTGCGCCTGGTAGCGAGCTCAACTGGCAAAAGCATATGTATGAAGAGAGCATCTATGTTCTCGAAGGCGCTGGCGTGATGGAGTTGGAAACTCCGTTAGGTCCTGAGAGAAGTCGCGAATTTAATTGGGAGAAAGGAACGCTTCTAGCCCCAACATTGAACGCGCGATATCAATTGCGAAATACGTCAAACGAAGTTGCACTGTTGTACGTGGTGACAGATGCTCCAATGATTATGGACTTTTATCACAATATGGACTTTATTTTTAACTCTGATTTTGTGTTCGAAGATCGAATGACCCAGCTCTCTGAGAACAACGAAATTAAGACTGGCATCAGTGGACGGGGAAATCTTGTCATTCAAGGTAATCAGATACACGATGTGGACCACCTTGGACTTCTTGATCACAGCTCTGACGGGAAAGGCTCGGGAGTTTCAAGTGCGATCTACGAGATGGCGGGGAACACGCTTGCGGGGCATTTAGCGCAGGAGCCTCTTTACACTTACGACCGAGCTCATTATCACGGAGGTGGGGCGACGATTCTTCACCTCAAGTCGGACGTGAATGCGAAGTCGCATGGGTACACTCTCTTGTGGCCACCAGAACTTGGTGAACGGCCATATGAATCAGGGTTTGGCGATCGGGTGATCCGGGCAGACTGGAAGCCAGGTTCCGTATTGAGCCCTCCCACCTCGTGGTATCACGAGCATTTCAATCTTGGTGGGAACGATGATCGAAATATCGCATTCCGATTTGGTTATGGCTGTGTTTATCCAGCGCGCTTCTACACAAGTACCCATGATGTCAATGGGCAAACCGCATGCACAGTTCCGTCCCATAAGGGAGGAACCATGATCGATTGGCCCGACGAGGATCCGAAGATTCACGCTGATTTTGAGGAAGCGGTCAATGCCGAAGGCGGCACGTGCGCGATGGATCACAGCATCTTTAATCGAGCGTAATGGAATTAAATACAGATTTAGCTCGTGTCGAGAACGCTTAGTAAGCAACGTAATTAGGGAGTTTCCCAGAAGTAAGAAACTCTTGGCTTTGACTTAGGAGGATTTGAAACTTGAACGTGAACATTGAGGTGAGAACTGATGAATGAGTTTCTCAACGCGTTATCAGTTGGTGTTGTGAACGCCTCTGTGATATCGATAGCCACAGTCGGATTCAGTCTTCAATTCGGTATCACGAACTACATAAATATCGCATACGGAGATTTTCTGACCTTCGGTGCCTTCTTTTGGTATGCCTTCGCCGTAGGGCTTGGAGTCGAGCTTTGGATTAGTGCGGTATTGGCAGTATTGGGAACTGGTCTCATGGCGGTCGCTGTGAGTCGGGGAGTATTTACGCCAATTTTGAGAAGACGGGCCACCAAGCCTTTTATTCTCATGATCGCCTCATTTGGAATGGCCGTCATGCTCGAAAATATTCTGCTTGCGATTTACGGATCCAGCTTTGTGACGATTCCGGCCCGAGGAAATGCGAACGTAATTAGCATTGGAGGATTTCAGCTCTCGGGGAATCAACTTTCTGTGGTTTTAATCGTTGTTGCTGTGATGTTCGGGATCCGTTTCTTACTGACGCGGACGAAGCTTGGCAAGGCAATGCGTGCGATGTCAGATGATGACCAATTGGCTCAGAATTGTTCAATCAATACCAGGCTAATTACCGATTGGACCTGGCTTATTACAGGGATGATCGCGGGGATTGCTGGGTGCGTTTTGGCACTTCAAACGGTCAATATCAATGACACGTCGGGTTCATCTGAACTCTGGTTGATTATTCCGGCCTCTTTCGCGGGTGGTATCGGCAACCCCTACGGGGCGGTAGCAGGTGCAACAACTCTGGGATTTGGCATCGCCCTAACGGATACGTACTTGGGTGGTCAATACGACATCATTGTCGGCGGCTTACTGCTAGGCGCCGTTATTTTGCTTCGACCCCAGGGTCTTTTTGCATCAGCCAGAAAGGCACTCGTGTGAGACGCGCATCAAGAAGCGGGAGGAAATAGGATGTCGTATTTGCTTATAGTTGGAATTTTTGTTGTGACTAATATGATCGCCGCGTTGGGCTTGAACCTACAGTTGGGGTTCGGCGGAATAGTAAATCTTGCATTCATCTTGTTTTTTGCTTGCGGAGCTTATTTCACGGCCGTGTTTACTATTGGCCCACCCGGAAGTTCGCAGGATCATCTCTTGGCACAGACATACTTATTTGGCGCTCGCTTTCCGTGGCCCTTGCCGTTAATTATTGGCGTGTTGGCAACAATTGCTTTGGGGTACGTCGTAGCGCGTCTCTTGTTTAGAAATGAGCGTGACGACTTTGCCGGGTTGGCTGCAGTAGCGATCTTTCTCATCTGTTGGAATGCGGTAGGGGACTGGGGTGGTTTGTTCAATGGGTGGAATGGTTTAAGCGCGATTCCTCAGCTTTATCAATCAATTTCACAAGGGGGCTATGAATCTCAAACAGAGATGGCTGTTTATCTTGGAGTGTGTGCTGTTTTCGCTGCCGGTAGCTATTGGTATTGTCAGCGACTCATCCTCTCTCCGTTCGGCCGATCTTTAAAGGCAGTTAGGGAGAATCGTGCTGCCGCATCAGCCCTCGGCATAAATCCGAACCAGGCAACGCGAAAAGCCTTTATCATCGGGTGTGCCCTAGCCGGACTTTCAGGTGGACTCTTTGTGCAGGGAGCTACCGTATGGTCTCCAAGTACATGGGCGCTTCCTGAAACGGTGGCGCTGATTGCGGCTGTAATTCTCGGTGGACGAGGTAATAATTTTGGATCCATTATGGGAATCGTGTTCTTTCAGGGGATACTGAACGAAGGTGCCCATTTAATTCCTGGATCTGCACAAAATGGAAATCTGATTGCCGCGACGCAATGGATCGTAATCTCCTTGACGACCGTATTAGTCCTGTGGGCTCGACCTGCCGGAATATTTCCAGAGCGGAAAAGAATCTGGCCAAAAGATGTAAGTAGAGGACTGGCAAAACCCGATCAAGTATCTGGGGAGTTGCTGGTTCGAACTGTGGATTCAGCTGGTGAGACAAAGTGATTAATACTGGTGGTGTCACGATCGACGGAAGACCTGCTACCCGTCGCCTGCTTGGCTGCACGGGAGTTTCATGTCATTACGGCGGTGTAGCTGCTGTACGCGAGGTTGATCTTTACATAAATCAGGGTACGTGCTTGGGGTTGATCGGTCCAAATGGAGCTGGGAAGTCGACACTTTTGAATGCAATTGCTGGATCTGGCTCACTTTCGGAAGGTCAGATCGAATTTGATGGCCATGCGATTACTGGATTGCCTCCCTACGAGATCGCTCGGCTTGGGGCAATTCGAACTTTTCAATCGAGTTCAGAGTTTCCTCATCTAAGTGTAATGGAGAACATGCTTGCTGCCGAGCGCTATTCGAGTGAGAAACATACATTTGAAGCGGTGTTCTTGCCTAGGTCATGGAAAGGCAAAGAGCAGAAGTCATTGCGCCGCGCACGCGAATATTTGGCAAGGTTTGGACTCTCGCATATGGAAGATGAATACGCAGGTTCATTGAGCGGCGGTCAAAGGCGGTTGCTTGAACTCGCGAGAGCCTTAATGGCAGAGCCGATCATGCTTCTTCTAGATGAACCTACTGCAGGAGTTGCTGGCCCCACCGTCGAGATTCTGGTGACACATCTCAAGGAGCTGTCCAAAGAAGGTATGACGATTCTTTTAGTTGAGCATAACTTGCAGGTCGTTGAGGATCTGTGTGACTCAATTGCCGTTATGGCCCTTGGTGAAGTGATTGCTCAAGGGACGCTGGATGAGGTTCGCCGAAACGAAGCCGTCGTAAGCGCCTACTTAAGTTAGCGAGACAGATAATGATCAATCAAAAGAATACAGGGACGCGTAAGAGTGCGGACGCGGATTCGACCAAGCACGTTGTAGATGCGATAGATGTTGTAATTGGCTATGGCGGTGATCCGATTGTTAACGGCGTGACTATGTCTGTAAGCGTTGGTGAGATTGCAGCCATTGTCGGCCCTAATGGGGCTGGGAAAAGTACGTTAGCGAAGGGGATTGTGGGATTGTTAAAAATCTCCCAAGGTCTCGTGAAAGTTAACGGCCAAGAACTTAAGCGTGGAGTTACTGCATCAGATGTTGCTCGGATGGGCCTTGCTTATGTGCCACAATCTCGATTCGTTTTTCCGAGATTGACGGTCCAAGAGAATCTAGAAATGGGCGGCTATTCATTGCGGCGACCAGACCGAATAGTGCGAATTAACATGATGCTTGAGAAATTTCCAATTCTTAAACCGTTTTTGTCCCGAATTGCTGGCACCTTAAGTGGAGGCGAGCAGCGAATTTTGGGGATTGCACGTGCATTAATGGTTGATGCCTCTGGCATCGTATTGGATGAGCCGACCGCGGCATTGTCTCCTCAGGCGTGTGATCAGGTTTGGAGCACCGTTGAAGGGTTGAGGAGCAACGGGCTTGGAATCATTGTTATCGAACAACGAACGAATGCAATTCTTGAAATTGCAGATAGAGGATACGTTCTTGTTAGTGGAGCGTGCGTTGCGACGGGATCCGGAAGGGATTTGCTCCACGTGCATAACCTAGGAGATATTTTTCTCGGAAAGCTTCCGTCGAGATAGCCATGTTGTATTTGGTTCAATCGATCGTCAGTTGGCCGATTCAATACCGTAGGGCTAATTAACTTTTCGGGAGTGTCGTGGGGTTCCGGTGAGCTTTTGGATCACCTATAAAGAGGGGAACAAATGGTAGAACTTAGTGAAGACGAAGGTGCCGCGGGCGCCAGAAGGAAGATAGCGAGTCGACTGCCTTACAGCGCCTATGAACTTTGGATGCACGGAGAAGGCATTCCAATATATGAAGGTTGGGCAATCGAGGATATAACCGCTGTTGAACGTACGGAGTGGAAACGTCTGGGTGGCAATGGTGCCTTTTTCCATTTGCGTGGCATGGATGGCTTTACTTTGGCCTATGTAATCGATATCCAACCTGGTGCCGAACTCAATTGGCAGAAGCATCTCTACCAAGAGAGCGTTTACGTTCTTGAAGGCTCGGGTGTTATGGAAATCGAGACACCTAGCGGCCCACATCGAAGTCGAGAGTTCAGCTGGAAAAAGGGAACGCTTTTGGCCCCAACCGTGAACAGTAGGTACCAGTTGCGCAATACCTCACAGGAAACAGCGCTTCTCTACGTTGTTACCGATGCCCCGATGATTATGGATCTGTATCACAACCTCGATTTTATCTTTAACTCCGATTACGTCTTTGCGGATCGGCTGGATGCTCTCTCGGAAGAGAATGAGGTCAGGTCACGTTTGAGTGAGCGAGGAGGGCTTGTTATTCAAGGTAATCAGATTCACGACGTGGACCATCTTGGCTTACTAGACAGCACGCTCGATGGGAAAGGTGGCGGAGTGAAGAATGCCACTTACGAGATGGCCGGCAATACACTTGCTGGTCATCTTGCTCAGGAGTCGGTGCGTACCTACGACAGAGCCCATTATCATGGTGGAGGCGCGACCATACTTCACCTCAAGTCTGATGTGAATGAACGTTCTCATGGCTATACCTTGCTCTGGCCGCCCGAGTGTGGTGAGAAACCGTACCAGAATGGATTTGCCGACAAAGTCTTGCGCGTCGATTGGAAACCGGGATCAATTCTTTCGCCTCCGACTTGTTGGTATCACGAACACTTCAATCTTGGACAAGATGATGATCGCAATATTGCATTTAGATTTGGCTATGCGAATGTATTCGGGACGCGATTTTATGCCAGCACACACGACGTTGACGGCCGGCCGGCATGTATCGTGCCCTCACGACTCGGCGGCAGCATGATCGATTGGCCTGATGAAGATCCACAGATCCATGATGACTTCCATGTCGAACTTGCGGCCGAAGGCGCCAATTGTGCTATGGATCACAAACTGTTTGCGTTTTCTTGAAATACGGTCTCGGAAGTCGCAGGGGAGCTTGCCTATGATTGGCACACGGTGAATGACGCGGTGACCACCTGTGGCAGAGCGCTCTTGGAGGCAGACCGCAAGCGGTTGAACAAGACCACCGCGATCGGGCTCGATGAGACCGCCTTCGTCAGGGCCCACGCAAAGGCCCACCGTGACTACGCAACGACCGTCGCTGATGTCGAGAACCACCAGATCATCGACATCTTGCGCGCTCGCAACTACAAAGATGTCGCTCGCTGGATCAACGACCAGCCCAAATCGTGGAAAGAACGCATTCGTTTTGGCGCCCTTGACATGTCAGCCACCTATGCGGCGGTGTACTCGGTCACCCTGCCAAAGGCTGCCCAGGTGGTCGACTCGTTCCATGCCATTCAACTCGCCACTCGCAGCCTCGACGGGGTTCGTCGTCGTGTTCAGACCGAACAGCTCGGTCACCGGGGTCGAAAAGACGATCCCCTCTATCGCGCGCGGCGTGTGCTGTTGATGGGTGAGGAGAAGCTCGATGCAAGCGCCACCGAGCGCCTTAGGTCACTGCTCGAGCTTGGCGATCCACATGGTGAGGTGGCGATTGCCTATCGGGTGAAAGAGCGTCTGCGGGACTTTTATCGCGCGAACGATGAAATCGAGGCTCGGGCGATGCTCGAAGAACTCGTGAAGCATTGTCTGCAGGCGGCGATGCCACCGGAGATCCAAAAGCTCGGCCGGACGATGCACCGATGGTTCGAAAAGATCTGCAACTACCACATCGCAAAGGTGAGCAACGGCCCCACCGAGGCGCTGAACAACCTGATCAAACGGATCAAGAGGATTGGCTTTGGCTTTCGCAACTTCGAGAACTACCGGATCCGGGCTCTGCTCTATGCGGGCAAACCGAACTGGCGTGTACTTGGCTCGATCGTGGTCCGATGAGAGTGTCGACCCCCGTCAGAATCCGAAGAGCCGCCAAAGAACCTGGTTCCGCGCGCCCAAGTTCATCGGTGCATCGAGGCTAAGCCAACAACCCGAGTACCCCCAACGGGATTCGAACCCGTGTTTCCGCCGTGAAAGGGCGATGTCCTAGGCCGCTGGACGATGGGGGCATTGTATTTACCGGCACATGAGACTACCAGCGGGCATTGAGGAGAAAGGACGGAGGAGAGCTAGCTCGCGCTGCCAATCGTCCAGGTTGTTTTTTCGGCGGAATCGCGCAGTTCGATCCCGATCGCGAGGAGTTGATCCCGTATCTCATCAGCCTCTTCGAATCTTCGATTCGCGCGAGCGAGCGAACGCCGCGTGATGAGTAGTTCAATATATGGTGCGATACGCATTGCGGGATCTTCAAGACCCTGAACGGCGATCTTGCCAAACTCGGTGATCATCGAGCGAAGCGAGGCACGCGAACGAGCCATCTCGTCTTGTCCTGCTGAGTCAGATGACCAGTCATGGATCGATTGCTCGAGATCGAGAATGATTGCAGTCGCGTCTGGTGCGTTGTTGGCGGAGACGGCAGTCTGAAAGGACTGCTCAGCCTCCTGCACGAGATCAAGCAGGAGCGCTCGTTCGCGTTCGGGAGCCGCTGGTGTTGTCTCGGTTTTCGGAGATACCGATATGTTCGAAGGAGTGCGCCCACTCATGGCGGTATCAATGAGTTGGTCGACTGTGAGGTTCGCTCCGCTTGTATAGGTCGTCGTATGGCCACTCTTGCGAACACTGACTAGTCCGATACCTCCAACGGTGACAAGCCCGGAATCGAGGTCGATCATGCAGGAGGTGTGTTCGTCGATTCCGAGTACGAAGTAGTCCTCGGGCATTTGCTCCTCGAGGAGTTGCAGTCGTCGTTCGCCGAGGTAGCAAAAGCGGGTGTCATGCGTTCCCCCTTCAGCATTGTTGTAATGCGGGATCACGGCCACCTTGAGTCCGCCCTCAAGCGTGACATTCAATCCCGGTAACCAGTGTGGATCCTCACCGACCTTGTAGATCTCATAGACCGGTACCGTCAACGCGCCGAGCGTGAGCGCAGCGGCGCTTGCAAAGGTGATTGCTCCGCCTTCGCGCAACTTCTCGGTGAGCAGCTGGGGAACTATCGTGTTCTCCCATTTGCGTAACGCATACGTTGGGCTGCCTGGACCGGAGAAAACGTAACGCGCGTGTCGGATATTCAGCGTGAGCTGCTCATTGATGAATCGCTCATCGTCCACGGTGCGGTGTTCCGGATCGATCCCACTTGCGTTGGCGATTATCGTCTGCAGACTTTCGTCGAAGTAGTTCTTTACTCGAATCGAGAGCTCATTTGCGTTCTCCTGGAAGCCAAAGGGCGTGTCAAGCAACACGGCTGGAACGGGGCGTGGTCCAAGGCGCTCAAGAATCGATCGGTGAACCTTGACCATTGTCGGTGAGGTCTCGCCCGAACCCATCAGCGTTAGAAGGCGCGGCAGCGCGTTTTCGCTACTCACGTGAGCTCCGGCCTTGGTGTCCCATCCCAGCGCAACCCTCCGAGGGGCTCTCCCCACGGGTCGTCGGGCAGTCGCTCGCTCGCCTCCGATTTCAAAGGTGGAAGCTGCTCGCTTAACACGGTCACGATCTCATGCTGGAGCTGGGAGAGGTAGTGGTAACAGATCCAGTTGTAGTAACTGGGATCCGATGGTTCAAGTTCGATTCCGTCTTCGGTGATGCCGAGTATTGATCCGAGCATGAGGCGCAGATCGGTGAGGGCCGTGAGCCAAGCGTTGATCCCTTGGGAATCCAGGTGTGTTACCTCGGCACTGTCGCGAAGCACCATAAGGGCCTCGCGGTGGTGATCAAGTAGGTCTTGTCTTGCGAGTCGGACGTAAGCGTCCTCAGCGGATACATCCGTTGGATAGGCAGGGGGAAAGAGACGTCGGAGTTCGTCAGGGACGATCGAATCTGGGTTTGCGAGCACCTCGAGCGCGCTCAACATCCGTCCGGGGAGCAGAGCAAGCAGCTCACGTTCCTCTTCGGGCAGGTCAACGTCGAAGCTACCGCGCGCGTTCGCGCGAATTCGCATCGGTGGCTCGCCCCTCATCCAGACTGCTCCATTGTCGCCCAGAGCCCATGTCGATGGAGGCGAGCGACATCGAGTTCCGCTCGTTCACGCGATCCGGTTGCGACAACTGCTCGACCCTTTTCGTGGACGTCCCTCATCAGTTTTGTCGCCTTCTCGAGCGAATAACCGAAGAGTTTTTGGAAGACGAATGTGACGTAACTCATTAGGTTGATCGGATCGTTCCAGACGATGACAAGCCAGGGACGATCGAACGAGACGTGTTCGCGCGACTCTGGAGATTGCTCGGTGTCTGGTGCAACTTCGATCGTCTTGGCTCGCGCGACGTTCACATTGTTCATACTCGCGCATCAGCGATTGTGCCGTTGGACATCGGCGGGTGCAGGCGGAGATAGAACCAGACCATTGCGATCCAGAGCGAGGTTGCACCAGCGAGATGGATCTCTACGACCTTTGCGGAGTCGTGCAGGAAGTATTGGGTGTAGCCGAGCGTCCCCTGGATGATCATCAGTTCGAATAGGAGCCGGGCCCGTCGTTGAACCGCGTGGGTCACCTTTGCCTGATGAAACGCGAACACGGCCGCGAGCATGAGACCGATGAGGAAGAGCGCGATGTCTGAATGCACCTCCGCGATGTCTTTGAACGCGATGGCGATGCGCTTGGTGCCAGGGGCTCCAGCATGAGGACCTGCGCCAGAGACGACGGTACCCGCACAGACCAACACGGAAAGAACCAGCAGGAGGAGCCTCGACAGCCAGACGAGCGTCTCATCGACTATGAATCCGGACTCGGTTCGTCCATAGCGCGCTCGGTAGAGAAGGACGAGAGCGTTGGCAAGTACTCCGAAAGTCAGAATGAAGTGCAGCGAAACGAGATAGGGGTTCAGTTTGGTGAGCACGACGATTCCTCCAAGCACGATCTGCGCGATGAGTCCGATGACGAGGCCGCCACTGAGCCAGATGAGATCCCGGCGTCGCTCGAAAAGGAGAAGAGCTGCAAGAAACGCGACGATGGAGACGACGCTCACGGCGACGGTGATCAGTCGGTTGCCAAACTCGATGAGCGGGTGATATGAGAGCGCTGCGGTAAAGCGTGTTTGGTAGCAGCTCGGCCAATCGGGGCATCCGAGCCCCGATCCCGTGAGCCGCACTGCGCCGCCAGTGAGGACCAGGATCGCGTAGCAGCCCGCGGCTGTGGCAGCGATCGCGACGAAGAGGCGTTGACGTACCCGGAAGTTGCGCACAGTCTGCCTATCGTAGGGCCGGGGGGCGCCCACCTGGAGAACGACGGTGCAACCAGCGTCACTCTTTGTAGCCGTGAGGATTTTGCTTTTCTATTCGAATCGGAAGAGTCGGGCCGCCGAGACGGGTCCGAGAACTGCCCAAACACCGAGAATTATCCACGCGCTGACGGGTGCATGCGCTCCAGAGAGGAGTGGATGCAAGATATTGGTCAACGCCGCGCCGGGGAGGAGTCGGGCAAATGAGGCGAAGGCGCCGAGCTTGTCCAGCGGGAAGATAATCCCGCCGATGAGAAGAAAGATGACATAGAGGCCGTTCGCAAGCGCGAGCGTCGCCTCGGCCCTGAGCGTTCCGGCGAGAAGCAACCCAATGCCTCCAAAGGCGATCGATGCCAGAATGAGCGCCGCGACCGCCTCGGGAAGCCGGGAGCCAGGATGCCATCCCAAACCGAATGCGATCGCCGACAGAATGATCATCTGCAAGACCTCGATCTTGATGATGGCGAGGATCTTCGCGCTGATGAGCGCACGCCTGCCAAGTGGAGTCATCCCGATTCTTCTAAGGACGCCGTAGCTGCGTTCAAATCCGGTTGCGATGCCAAGACTGACCATGGAACTCGACATCACTGCAAGCGCAAGGATCCCAGGAGCGACAAATGCGACTCCATGTAACGTTCCGGTTGAGAATACCGACACCTTGGCGAAAAAGATCAGCAGGACGATCGGGATCCCAAAGGTGACGAGAAGCGTCTCGCCCCGTTCCAGGGTCATGCGCAGCTCTTCGACGGCCTGTGCCCAAATCGGACGAAATTTCATCCGCCGCGAGCCCTTCGTGAGCTTCGCGTGCGCGAGATCCGTGAGGTTCTCACTCGCTGGTCGTTCAGTTGTGGCTGTGTCACGGCAAGGTAGATCTCCTCGAGCGAATCGCCTCCAGAGCGCAGGTTGAGGATCTCGTGGTGGTTCGTGGCGAGCCACGCCGTCAGCGGGGCAATGACCCGCGAGGGGTCGTCGGTCAGCACGCGATAGGAGAGGCTGCCGCAGATTTCCACCATGATGTTGAGTTCGCGCGTGAGCATCTCTCTGTCGATGGGCGTCGTTGTCTGGAACCGGACAGCGTTGGAGGTACGCGTGAGATCTTGGATTGACCCCGACGAGACGATGGATCCTTCAGAGATGATGATCACGCGGTCGGCAAGCCGTTCCGCTTCGTCAAGTTCGTGCGTCGTGAGAATGATGGCGACTCCCTCGTCGCGAAGGCCTGAGATGATGGACCGCACTTTGATCCGCCCTGCCGGGTCGATGCCAGAGGTCGGCTCATCGAGCAGGACGACCTTTGGTCGACCGACGAGGCAAAGCGCAAGCGCGAGTCGTTGACGTTCACCACCCGAAAGGCGCTTTGCTGGTGTCTTTGCGACGTGCGTGAGGTTGACCGTCTCAAGGAGTTCGGAGGGGTCGCGAGGGTTTTCGTAGTAGGCGCCGAACAGCCGGAGCGCGCGCAGCGGAGGGAGTTGCGGGTAGATTCCGAGCCCCTGCAGCATCACGCCGAGTGCATCCATGAGCCGGGAATGATCCGTGACGGGGTCGAGCCCGAGGACGCGCACCGTTCCTGCTCCCGGCTCGCGGAAACCCTCGACTGTCTCGATTGTTGTCGTTTTCCCTGCCCCGTTTGGCCCGAGCAGCGTGACGACTTCGCCCATGTCGACATCGAATGAGATGTCATTGACTGCACAGAAATCCCCGAAGTGAACTGTAAGGTTGCGGACCTCAATAGCGGGCATATTGCGAGGTATTCAAGTTTGGGTGACGTCGCGATTTCGCGGGGTTTCGAAGCGATAGCCGAGACCCCGGATGGTCGTAATCAGTTCCGGACGGGTCGGATCGACTTCGATGCGCGATCGGAGACGCTTGACGTGCACGTCAAGCGTCTTGGTGTCACCGACATAGTCGTAACCCCAAACGCGATCGATAAGGGTCTCACGCGTGACGACACGACCCGCGTTGGCGAGGAGGAGTTGCAAGAGCTCGAACTCCTTGAGCGGAAGTTTCACCTCTGTGCCGCGCACCGTGCATTCGTGACGGTCGGGATCGAGACGCACTTCGCCGACTGTGAGGGAGTGCTCATTGCGAGTCGCAACTCCAGTTGTTGAGGAAACTTCAACAGTTTCCATGGCTACCTGTCGCGCTTCTGCGTTCAACGCAGTCCGCCGAAGAACTGCTCGCATCCTCGAAACAAGTTCGCGCAATCGATAGGGCTTTGCGACGTAATCGTCCGCGCCGATCTCAAGCCCGACAACGGTGTCGATCTCGGTTGATTTTGCCGTGACCATGATGATCGGTACTGAGGATTTAGAGCGAATGTTCCGACAGACGTCAAGACCTGAGATCTTCGGCAGCATGATGTCGAGGAGCACGAGATCAAAATCAAGTTCGTTGAAAAGTTCGAGAGCCTCGGAACCATCACGCGCGATTGTGACAACAAAATTCTCGCGCTCGAGTCCAATGACAAGTGCATCGATGAATGACTCTTCGTCTTCGGCGATGAGTACCCGGACGATCTCTTCGCTTGCCACCCTGCACAGGTTAGTCAAGCTGTTTGGCGCTGCCGCCTTCAATCGGTCTCGGGGGCATTTTGCATTGGGAGAATGAGGGAAAAGGTTGTTCCCTCCCCCTCGCGCGAGTCAACTTCGACTCGTCCGTGATGATTGTGTGCGACGTGACGCACGATCGAAAGCCCAAGGCCCGTCCCTCCGGTTGAACGGCTCCTCCCCGGGTCGACTCGGTAAAAGCGCTCAAAGATGCGCTCAAGGTCGCGCGTCGGAATGCCCACCCCGCTGTCTTGGACGCTGATGACGACCTGCTGGTCTCCAAGTGTCGCCCGGCAGTGAACCGACGAGTTCGGGTAGGAAAATTTGACCGCGTTGTCCAAGAGGTTGAATACCGCCGAGGTCAACTGCCGCCGGTCACCAAGGATTGCTAGAGGAGGGCTCGGTTCCGTGAGTTCGATTGAGACGCCGCGTTGAGCTGCTGCTTCGCGCTCCCTTTCAGCCGCCTCGGCCATCACAAGATTTACCAGCACTGGTTCGCGCGGAGGAGTCGCCTCGGATTCGATGCGCGACAGGTCGAGCAGATCGTCGATGACGCGCGAGATGCGAAATGCCTCCGTGTGGATGCGTTCGGCGAGTCGGCGCGAGACCGCCGGCTCTGTCTCATCGAGCAGCGTCTCGGCGAGAAGCCCGAGGGCTCCCATGGGTGTCTTCATCTCGTGGCTGACGTTTGCAATGAAGTCTCGGCGTACCTCCTCGAGGCGCCGACGTTCAGATACGTCCTCAATAACGGCAGTGACTCCGAGTGTCCGCTGACCGTTGTCGATGCTCCTCGTACTCACGACGAGCGTCCGGCGGGGGGGGCCATAGAGTTCGAGTGTGCGCTCCTCTGCCGAACCGATCGAGGTGGATTCAAGCAGTTCATTGACCGCCTGTATCGCGAGGGAGTCGCCATGACGGTTACTCATGAGTTCGATCGCCCTCAAGTTGCGGAATACCTGTTCACCATGTTCATCGCGGACGATCACGGCCTGCGGTAGCGTATCGAGCGCCTTGCGAAGTCGGATTGCATCCGCACTGGCATTCGAGATTGCCTCAGCGGCCTGATCTGCGGTTTGTTCAACATAGGTGAGCGAACTTTCGATATCGTGCGGTTCGTCGATGAAGTTCTCGCCGCCAAGGCGTGAACCAAGAGCGATGAGCCGTTGTCGAAGGCTGTCAGCTCCTCGCCGGCTGCCAAAGAGATAGACCGCGATAAGTACGAGAACCGCGATTCCGCCGGCAATCGCGATCTCGGAGACCTGTATGCGCAGTACATGATTCATAAGGTCAATCCAGATAGGGACATCCCTTACAGCATGGCAGCTTGAGACGCTTCAATCGGAGCACTCGCGCTTTCCCGTTGGAAAATTTCTCCTTGCCAAGCGCCAGATCACTTCCTACAATCGCCGGTCTAGCCTTCGTCGCAATTCGCGGCCTCCCTATCGTCGGTTTCTCCGACCTCTTGGCGCAATTACCGCATCGACGGTATGACCTGAGGAGGCTCAACATGAACCGCACATTGACAAAAATCGCGCTTGTTTGCTACCAGGAGGTCTTTCGACCGAGGTCTATTCGGTCCTCTGGACCCTCTCTCGACCCGAACGCCTCGGGGTTACCGGGTACGGCGACCCTGCAGTCACTTGTCAATGGTTTGGCTTGGTGGGCGCTGCTCGCGGCCCTCGTCGGACTGGTCGCCGGCGCGGGGATGTGGGCGCTTGGAGCCCATTCGAACAACTACCAGCACACCTCCTCGGGTCGTCGGGCGGTGCTCGTTTCAGGCGCAGCTGCTCTCCTGATCGGCGCAGCTCCGACAATCCTCGACTTCCTCTTCAACGCCGGCAAGAACTTTCACTAGGTGATGACGATGAGACATGACCTTTCTCACGGCATTCCCAGTGTGCTCAATCTCTTTGGGATGGGCCTCACGCCATTCATCAATGCGGTGCTGGTCGCCCTGGTCGGGTGGGTCGGGTCGGGCACCCGCTCCCTGCTCGGCCTGTTTGGCCATGCCCTCGATCGAGCGAGTGCGGCCTCTTTTGGTGCTGGCTTCGCCTCCGAGTTTTCGATCCTGCGTAGTTTTGGTGCCGTGCTCGTGGGCGGGTTCCTGTGTCTTGTGGTGATTCAGGCAATCATCAGGCAAGATCTCGACCTCTTGGTCCGTGTCGTTGTGCTGAGGCTTCCCGCGGCGCTGCTTCTCTCGGGAGTCGCAATCGAGGTGGTGGCTATGTTGATGAAGGCCTCGGATGCGGTTTCCGCCGCATTGCTTGGAGGCGTGGGTGGTGCATTTGATCATCTCGTCTCGAATCTTTCATTGGCGCTGTCTGGGACGAAGATCAACATTCCGGTGCTTTCGGGATTCGCTGGTCTTGCATTCGCATTTGTTCTCGCAATGGTGGTTCTTCTCTGCCTTTTGGAGCTGGTGCTGCGGTCCGCGGCGATATCGGTCGCCGCCCTGTTCATCCCGCTTGCATTGGCAGGACTGGTGTGGCCGGTCACTCAGCACTGGATGCGCCGTCTCGGTGAGACACTCTTTGCGCTGATCCTTAGCAAGGTCGCCATAGCCGCGATCTTCGCATTCGCGATGACCTCGCTTGGTTCTCCCAAGGGGATCAACATGGTCCTGGAGGGCATCGCGCTGTTCGCGCTCTGCGTTTGGGCTCCATTTACGCTCTTGCACCTTCTCCCAATCTTTGAAACTGCCGCGATTGGCCAACTTGAGTCGATTTCGCATCGCGCGGGTCAGGCGCGGAACCGTCTCTCGAGAGAGGTATCGCCCATCGTCGGGGATCACTTGTTCCCGGCCGAGCGCGAGGGAGTCGATGTGGTCGATGGCATTGGCTGGGCAAAAGGAGAACCGAACAGCCGCATCGAGGTCGACCCTGAGGACGTCGAAACGTTCGGTTTTCTCGCTCCCTGGGTGACGGTGCGCGAACGAAATGCGGGAGATATCCAACAAGACGGAACGTACGCGCGTCGGCCCCCATCAGTCATCGAAGTCAATTTGGACAAGGAGTTGGACGAGTTGAACGAGAGATGAGTACCGAACGCGTACGTGGTTATCGGTTCGGTCCTCGAGACCAACGCGGGCTTTTTGCCTCGTTGAGTGCGTTACAGATATCCGCGCTCAGCGCGTCGGCGGTAGGTGCGGTTGCGATTGCTCGCCTCTCTCGTTTGCATCATCGCCTGTTCGTGGCGCTTGCACTGATTGTGTTTGCGGTTGTCGTTTCTTTTGTGCGCGTTGCGGGGAGGTCGTTGGTTGAGTGGCTGCCAGAGGTTGGCGGTTATGTCAGCGCCGGCATATCTGGCAACCGTCGGGTCACCTACCGGAGCTCCCGGAGGGGCCTTGTGACGGGGACGTCGAGACTATTCGGGGGATTCCGGTTTCTCGATCTTGTCTATCAAGGACAGCGGGTGGGAGGCGTGTATGACGATACCGAGAGCACGCTCTCCGCGGCACTCGAGATTGAGAGTGAACAGTTCTCGCTCCTCGACGAGGAGACCCGCCAAAGGCGAGTCGCGGAGTGGTCCTCTGTGCTTGCAGCGCTCAACGCAGATCGTTCGCTATATCGATTGAAATGGATTGTTCAGACAATGCCCGACTCTCCGTCAAGATATCGGGCGAGTATCGCCCGTGCGTCCCTGTCTTCGGATGTTGATCGCATGAACGATGCGGTGGCTTCGTATTCACAACTCTGCGAGGAGCTTCAGCGCAGCGCTCTGCGGACAGAGCAGTTCCTCGTCGTGAGCGTACGATTCACCTTTCCACGTTCGAGGAGTCGCAGGTCGAAATCGCCCAATCTCGAGAAGGGCGAGTTCGTGAACTTTGTCCGCCAGGTGGGACTCGTCGAACGACGGCTTGTTGAGGCAGGGCTTCAAGTTTGCGGGGTGTGTACAAAACGGAGCCTTATCAAGATGACACAGCGCCGTTTTGAATTTTCCGATGTTTCGCCCGCGCGCCGGTCACCCTGGCCGGCTGCTCTCGAGGAGAGGTGGGAGAATCTCCGTACCGATGGCCTCTGGCACTCCACTTACTGGATTGCGGAGTGGCCGAGGGACGAGGTATCGACGGGTTTCCTGCTGCCACTGCTCGGTGACAACTCGGTTCGCAAATGCGTCTCTCTCTCAATGACTCCGGTGCACCAGGAACGCGCCACCCGTATTGCAGAAAGGCGCAGGACCTCTTCGGTTGCCGATGCCGAGCTCCGACGACGCTATGGGTTCGCGCTCAGTTCGCGCGTCCGGTCACAGCACGAGGCGGTCATTCAGCGCGAGGAGGAGCTCGCGAGCGGACACGTGGGCTATGAGTTTTCTGGGTATGTGACCGTCAGTGCAAACTCTGGCGAAGAACTCCAGCGCGCTTGCGAGCAGCTGGAACAGAGCTGTGTACTTGCGCATCTCGAGATTCGACGCCTCTACGGAATGCAACGGGAATCACTGCTCTTTGGATTCGTGAATGCACGCGGGTGTCAGTGAGGATTCCTCGCCATGAATCGACGACGGCACAGCTCGGAGCTGCCTATCCGTTCGTATCCGGCTCGGTGCTTCCGAGTGAAAGGGTAGTGATCGGTCGCGATCTCTCTGGTCTCTCCTTCGCCTATGACCCGTTCGATCTCTATCAGGCGGGGGTGCTGACGAACCCGAATATGGTCGTGCTCGGCCAGGTCGGACGGGGCAAGAGCGCACTTGTCAAGAGTTATCTCTATCGGCAGTATGCCTTTGGAAGACGCATCGTGGTGATCGATCCAAAGGGTGAGTACGGCCCTCTCGCCGCTGCCGTGGGAGGAGAGATTGTCCGTCTCACCGTCGACGGTACGAGAGCATTCAATCCGCTCGGCTCACAGCGATGGGCTGGAGATCAGGCCGATGTCGGCGCGCTTGAACATTCGGTGCTCGAGGGAATCTGCGCGGCATCGCTTGGTCGAAGACTTGATGCTGGTGAATCAGTTGCGCTCCAGGTTGCGCTCGTGGCGACGCGGCGCGAGTCGCGAAGCGTCACCCTTCGCTCAATCCGAGATCGACTTTTTTGTCCATCATCACAAGACGCTCACGGAATCGGCATCGCGCGCGATCGACTTGCTCAAGTTGGCGAGATGCCAGGTTTCGCGATCGCTCGACTCCTTGGAGGTGACTTTGGCTCGATGTTCGATGCGGATGAGGCCCGGGAGATCAAGTTCGCGGCTCGAGTCCTCGTCGTCGATGTTTCGGACTTCTATCGCTCCGATGCACTTTCGGTGTTGCTCATCAGTCTTTTCGGCGCGCTCCAGCGCGTTGTCATGCAAAGCGGCGTTCCCACGATCTTCGTCATCGATGAGGCTTGGGCAGTACTTGCCAACCCTCTCGCGGCGTCGTTTATACAGACATTCTTCAAGCTTTCGCGCTCGCTTGGAGTCGCCAATGTGCTTGTTGCCCATCGTCCCTCGGACATCACCGGGGAGTACGGAGAGTCGTTCTCGGGCAGTGCAGCAGTGACGCCGTCCGCGCTACCGGGTCTGATCTCGGATTGCGAAATGGTCGTCACCTATGCGCTCAGTGTTCGAGAGGCGTTGCTTGCACAGCGGCTGTTCGGGCTGAACGACCGCCAATGTGGACTCTTGACCGGGCTTGGTCGCAACGTTGCACTGTGGCGTGTCGCGAACCGGGTTTCTCTTGTTCGACATCATCTCAGCGAGGCAGAGATGTCCTTTGTCGACACCGACGCGAGGATGCGTCTTTAGATCGTTTCTCTCTCACGAGCCGAAAGGAGAAGACCTAACCCTGCTCCGACAATGGCGGCCATAAGGGTTGTCGTGAGGATGAGCCACCGACCCAATTTCGGGAGCTTGTTGAATGCGACAGCTGTCGCGAAGAAATCTCCCGCGTCTGCCAGTGCACCAAGGCTGGTCCAAGACGAGAGTCCCTGACTCGTGTCGGGAGCGAGCACCGCTCCGAGTCCGAGCGCGAGGTCCCTGCCGCCGAGCGTCCGGGTGAAGAGCCGGACCGAGGAGCGCTCTGCCTCGACTCTGCCGACCCATGGCGTCGCGGGAAGTGTGGGAGCAACCAGTGCCGACACTCCGATCGCGCATCTCAACAGACCGAGCCATCGGCCGAGGCGCGCGACGGCGTCGCTCCGTTCGGTGTGAATGACGGAAAATCGGTCGGGCATCGGTGGTCCTTTCCTCTGTGCGTTCGTGTGAAGCCCTCGAAGGCTTCAAGCGTAGCGACCAATGAATCAGCTGGTTAGTCTCAGATCTACCCGGTTTATACCCACCATGCCAATCCGATCCCCGCCACGCAGCACCTCGCCGCCAAGGCGTCGCGGATCATCACGGCAGTGGTGCTCGGGCTGATCGCCTCTCACCCCTGGTCGAGTGTGTCACCGAGCGTTGTGCCCCTGAACGACACATTCGGCTGTCTCGGAGGGAGGGGAAACTTGCCACTTTGGTCCGAAAAGGGACCAGCTCTGGTGGGCATTAGTCGTCATGGACCTCGCCTGTCCTAGACTGACGGTCTCGCGTCCGAGGAGGGCTGATGCATCCATCGTTGTTGGCAAACCTGTTGGGCCCCGATGGTCTGATCATCCTTGTTGTTGTCATTGTCGTGTTGCTTTTTGGAGGCAACAAGCTTCCCAAGTTGGCGCGCGGTCTCGGCGCGGCATCGCATGAATTTCGCAAGGGTATCGAAGAGGGAGACGCGGAGACCAAGAAGGGCACGACGGACAGGGTGGACAGAGCGGACGAGGCGAACAGGACGGACAGGGCGGACAGGGCGGACAGGGCGGGCAGGGCGGACAGGGCCGATTCAGCCAAAGCACCCGAGAGTGAAGAGCACGACAGCGAGTAGCTTGAGCCGTTCGTCAGGAATGGACCACCGAGAGGGATGTGTGGATATTTTCGATTGGCCACGACGGGCCCGCGCTCGCTAACCTCTGGGCCGTGACCCCCACCGATCACGAGCACGTGGTGACGCGCCTGCCGCGAGCAATATTGCATCCGCGAAAGAGGATTCTGCGACGACTCGCTGGCGTTCCCGTTCTCTTGTTGGTTGCGATCGTGCTCGGCGGCTGTCGGCTACCGACTTTCGGGGCGTTCCGCGGGGTGACCAAGCAAGGCCAGACGGAGTTCACCCTGTGGTCATGGTTGGCGATGCTCGGTCTCGCGGTCGCGGTCATCGTCTGGGGTCTGATTTTCTGGTCGATCATTCGCTATCGCAGGCGCGACGACAAGATCCCCCATCAGTTCCACGAGAATATCCCGATCGAGGTCATCTATACGGTGATTCCGATACTGCTTGTCGGCGTGATCTTCTACGCGACGGTTATCTCCGAGAACCGAATCGATGCGATCAAGGCGAAGCCGGCGGAGATTATCAATGTCACTGCATATCGCTGGGGATGGCGTTTCTCGTACGAGGACTCCTCGGGGATTTCGCAGAATGTGCTCATCCAGACCGCGGCGCAGCCCAAACTGCTTGCACAGCCGGCGACCTCGTCGGAGTACCCACAGCTTGTCCTGCCTGACAACTCAACCGTTCGGATCGTCTTGCAGAGCGCGGATGTTATCCACGGCTTCTATATTCCGGCGTTCAACTTCAGCCGTTATGCCCAGCCGGGGGTGACCAATGAATTCGACTTCACGCCGACCATCACCGGAGTATTCCGCGGGCAGTGTGCGCAATACTGTGGTCTGTATCACTCGGAGATGCTCTTCAGTGTGAGGGTCATCTCCAAGGTTGACTTCTCGAACTGGCTATCGGCGAACCGCTCATGAACATTTTTGACCAAGGATCGTTCTGAACATGGCACTAACGATTGATCGTCCTGTCCAGGCGGAACACCATGAGGAGGAGCACGGCCCGTCCGGACTCTTGAAGTGGTTGACCTCGACAGATCACAAGGTGATTGGCAAGAGCTATCTCATCACCTCGTTCGTCTTCTTCCTGATGGCCGGCGTGATGGCAATGGTGATCAGGACTCAGCTCTCGGGCCCGGACAACACCGTTGTCTCCCAACACGTCTACAACGAGCTGTTCACCATGCACGGCAGTCTGATGCTGTATCTGTTTGCAGGACCTTTTGCCTTTGGTGGACTTGCCAATTTCATCGTTCCGCTTCAGGTCGGCGCACCCGACATGGCATTCCCCCGCCTCAATGCTCTCTCGTACTGGCTGTATCTCTCTGGCGGAATCACGATGATCGCGGGATTCTTCACCGTCGGCGGGGCGGCAGACTTCGGGTGGGTCGCCTATGCGCCCCTCTCTGACGCGGTGAACTCTCCGGGGGCTGGACCGGACATGTGGATCGTCGCCCTCGCTCTGACCGGATTCTCCGCAATCTTTACCGGCGTCAACATCATCACGACTGTCTTCTACCTCAGGGCCCCCGGCATGACGATGTTCCGCGTACCGATCTTCACCTGGAACATGGTTGTCACCGGGATCCTCATTCTGATCGCCTTTCCGGTGCTGACGGCCGCGATCATCATGCTCTGGGCGGACCGGCACCTTGGTACCCATATCTATACGGTCTCCGGCGGAGGCGTCCCGGTGCTGTGGCAGAACCTCTTCTGGTTCTTCGGTCATCCCGAGGTGTACATCCTTGCATTGCCATACTTTGGCTGCGTTACCGAGGTCATCCCGGCGTTCTCGAAAAAGCCGCTGTTTGGGTATCGCGGGATGATCTTCGCAACGATTTCGATCGCTGCCCTGTCAACCGCTGTGTGGGCACACCACATGTTCACGACGGGAACCGTGCTCCTTCCCTTCTTCTCGTTGATGTCCTATCTCATCGCGATACCGACCGGAATCAAGTTCTTCAACTGGATTGGCACGATGTGGCGCGGTTCGATCGAGTTCAAGACGCCGATGCTGTTCGCAGTCGGTTTTCTCGTCGTCTTCTTGCTCGGAGGCGTTACCGGGATCTTTCTCGCGGCACCCCCGATCGACTTCGCGACGCATGACACCTATTTCGTCATTGCGCACTTCCACGAAGTCCTGTTCGGCTCGGCGGTCTTTGGTGGCTTTGCCGGTCTGTACTACTGGTATCCGAAGATAACCGGACGCATGATGCGCGAAAGTCTCGGCAAAGCAAGCTTTTGGTTGATGTTCATCGGTTTCTGGGTGACCTTTTTGCCTCAGTACCTTCTTGGACTACGTGGTATGCCGCGACGCATCGCCGAGTATTCGGCCAGCACGGGGTGGGGAGGGCTGAACCGCATCTCCACCTTTGGCGCGTATCTCCTCTTCCTGTCGGTTGCGGTGATGATGATCAATTTCTACGTCTCATGGAGAAACCCCATTCCAGCCCCCGACAATCCATGGGACGCAGGCACGCTCGAATGGGGGACGACCTCGCCCCCCCCACACCACAACTTCAATTCGATACCTCCGATCCGCTCGGAGCGGCCGGTGTGGGACTTCAATCATCCCGAGCACACCACCTTCGGGCTGCATTCGAGAGAGCACGCGAGCGAGGAGCGCCGAGATTGAAGGTCGAGTCGTACTTCTTACTGTTCCTCTCCGTCTTCGGGGGGATCTGCGCAGCGCTGTACTGGTTCCTCTCCAAGGAGACGAGCGGTTCGATCATGCTGCTCGCGACCTGTTTCCTCGGGGCGCTCCCCGGTGGGTACTACCTGTGGTGGTCGAGGCGGATGACACCACGTGCCGAGGACGACGCAGAGGCACTGCCGAGTTCGGGGGCGGGCACCGTCGGCGCCTTCCCCGGATCAAGTATCTGGCCGTTTGTGATCGGCATGGGTGCGCTGCTCGTCGGACTGTCACTGATCTTTGGTCTGTGGAGTGCCGTGGTAGGTGTCTCCATGGGAGTCTTTGCTGTCTTTGGCGTCATCTCCGAGAGTCGCCACGGCGGCATCTCGCGCCACTGAGCAACGCCATCACCTCTCTTTGGGATCTGGTTCCATGAGGGTAACCTTGGCCTGCCTTGCTCTTTGGACCGGCAGTGCTATCTGGTTGGTCAGCGCTATTTGAGACGACGCGCGAAGCGCACGACGAAAACCGCGAGGACGAGCATGCCAAGGACGAATGCGCCGAACCCGATGAAAAAGCCAATTGACGCGATCATTGATTCGGCTCTTCGATCCGGACGAGTCCCTCCTGGGCGACACTTGCGGCCAGATCACCGTTCTTTGCGTAGAGCGAGCCGTGCGAGAGTCCGCGTGCGCCGTACGCAACCGGGCTGTTGAGGTCGTAGAAGATCCAGTCATCGACCCGAAACGGTCGATGGAACCACATGCAGTGATCGAGGCTCGCACCAAAGAACTCCGTGTCAAACAGTGAGAGACCGTGACGCAGGAGAATCGTGCTGACGAGGGTGAGGTCTGAGACAAAGGTCATGATCGCGGTGTGCAGGAGCGGATCGTCTGCAAGCGCCTCGGTGGCGCGGAACCAGAGCTGTTCGCGTTCGATCGATCCCGGTCGGGCTCGCCACGGTGCCTCGCCGACGAAACGGATGTCAAAGCCGTTTCCCTCGAGATACGAAAGCGCCGGACCGTAGCGTCGGTCATCGGGGATCTCGAGCACTGGCAGATCATCTGGAACCGGTATGTCGGTCATCGGGTTCTGGTGGATCAGCCCTGGCTCGTCGACGTGGAACGAGTAGGCGGCGTTGAATATGGCCCTTCCACGCTGGATCGCGACCACCCGTCTCGTCGCAAACGAGCGTCCGTCACGGATCCGGTCCACCTCATACAGAATTGGCACACCTGGGTCCCCAGCGCGGAGAAAATACGCGTGGAGTGAGTGAACCCGTCCCTGTTCGACCGTCCTTCCAGCCGCAATCAGCGCCTGGGCGGCCACCTGACCGCCAAATACCCGTGCCCGACCACCAAGATTCTGGCCCCGGAAGATGTTCACCTCGATCGTTTCGAGGTCGAGGAGATTGAGGAAGCTCGCGATACCCTCTGACATAGCTCAGAAGGTACAGTACTTATTCATGTCCTCTGAGTCACTGACGGTATTCGAGCGCGCACAGGCGTACCGTAAGACCACAGAGTTCAAGCGCCTCTTGCGGTACTCGATGGTCTCGGTGATCACGACCGTCTTTGCTCTTGGTCTCCTTGGACTGTTTTTCGGTGTGCTTAAGCTTGCATCTGCGGCGATGTGCAACCTGCTTGCCACGGCGATCACGACCGTGCCCTCGTACTATCTCAACCGAGCCTGGGCGTGGGGAAAAACCGGCAAGTCCCACCTGACCAAGGAGATTATCCCGTTCTGGGTTGTCGCGATCGTCAGTGCGGCGCTGTCGACCCTTGTCGTCCACCTCGCGGCGACAACCGCGCATCATGTCACCCAATCGCACGCGCTTTTGACCCTTGTCGTCGAGGCGGCAAACTTCACGACCTATGGAGTCCTGTGGGTGAGCAAGTTCTATCTGTTCAACAAGGTGCTCTTCAAGCACCCACATCACCATCATGGACACGGAGAGAGTGACATGGCCCATGAGTCTGTCATCGCCGATGGAGCGACCCAGGGCGCCTCGGCCTAACGCCCGTTCGCTCGCGGCTCTTATCGCGCTGGACCGAAGCGATCCGCAACTCGCTGGCTGACCGACCTGGCATTGGCAATGCATGAGGGGAGTCCGATGCCGTGATAGGCAGCACCGACGAGTCCGACTCCGATACCTGTCGCGAGTTCCTCGATGCGCCGCACCCGCGCTCGGTGTCCTGAGACGTACTGGGGGAATGATCTCGGCCAACGTTTCACGAGTACCTCAAGGGGATCTGCCGCGATCCCAAGCACAACTTTGATCTCTCGCCTGATCGATTCGATGAGCTCCTCGTCGCTCAGCGATTCGAATGCGGCATCGTTGTGGCGACCGACAGAGGCGCGAATGACGATCTCGTCTTCGCGAGATGATCGCGGCCACTTCGTCGAGGTGAACGAGGTTGCAGTGCTGAGCATCTTTGCATCGCGCGCGATCAGCACTCCGCTTCCGGGCAAACAGGTTTGAGAGGTCGTTCGAGAGTCTTTGCCATCATGGATATCGAGCAGCGAGTGCAACTCGCGCGCGATCCGTTGTGGGACGTCGCGCATCGCCCAAGCAAACGATGCCGTCGCAACACCCGCATAGGGGATCTCGCTCAGTTCCTCTGCGAGTTCCACCGAGAGTTGCCGGACGAGGTCGGAACTGACAAAGGAGGGCGTTGCAAGGATGACCGCGTCGGCCATCCTCTGGCCAGACCGGCAGGTGAGGACATAGGCACCCGAGGCGTCGAGCGAGAGGCCGGTGACGGGTTCGTTGCAGATGACGTTCGCTCCGCTGCGCGAAAGCGAATTCACGATGGTGTCGACCAGACTAGACATCCCTGGTCCGAGGCCGCGGAATATCGACCCTGACTCTGTCGTCTCGGGTTGGTCGTTTCGTTGGAGGGCACGCATCACGCTTTTCTGGCCGATGATCCGATCGAAGATCATCGGCATTGATGAGGCAAACGAGAGTGTCTTGACGTCGCTCGCGTTGATCCCTCCGACCAGTGGGTCAATGAGATTCGAGACGATGGCAGCTCCGAAGCGTGGCGCGAAGATTTCGCCGACCGTCGGGTCGGTTTGACCGGTGCGCACCTTCTCGGCGAATGCCTCCGAGACCAGGGGGACGCGCGAATATCGATCGCGCAGCACGCGCAGCACGCCCCACAAGCTGATGACGTGCGAGCGATACAGTGCTCCGATACGCGTCGGGATGCCAAAAACGAGTTGATCGGGAAGGGCGCGAAGATGCCCACGCGTATAGATCGCCGCGTTCTTCGAACTTGGCTCGATGAGCTGTGTGTCGATCCCCAGCTCCTCGCACAGAGCGACGCCTGCGGTATTTCGCACGATGAATGCATCGGGGCCGATGTCGAGAGGGCGACCACGGAACACGGTCGTCTCGATCTTGCCTCCGAGACGCTCCGAGGACTCAAGCAGCGTCACGTCGGCAACGTCGCGAAGCGTCCAGGCACTCACGAGTCCGGAGATGCCCCCTCCGACGACGATGACGGTCGGCCGAGTCATTTCGGTCGGTCGGATCGGTGCAGCATGTTCTCTGCTGCAATGATGCGAACCGCGAGGAGATCGGCCATCTTCGCATCGTCATTCAGAGAACGCGTCCGGACAAACGCCATTCCGAGGTCGCGTGCGCGGTTACTCGCCTCGATGTCGAGGTCATAGAGCACCTCGAGATGATCGGAGGTGAAGCCCGCCGGACAGACGACGACGCCGTCGAACCGCTCCCCCTGGAGCTGCTCGAAGAGGACGAGGAGATCGGGTCCGAGCCATGGATCGGGCGTCCTCCCGGCGCTCTGCCAGCCCGTTCGATAGTGCTTGAGTCCGAGTGTGTGCGCGACAAGCCCGGCGGTCTCAGCCAGCTCATCAGGGTACGGATCGTCGAATTCGAGTATGCGGGCAGGAAGACTGTGCGCGCTAAAGACGACCTCGAAGTTTGTAGATTGCATCGCGATCTTCTCTATCGCCTCGCCGAGGCGTTCGGCAAGCAGCTCGATGAAGGTTTCATCAGTGCCCCAGCGCTCGATGAAGATCGAAGCGATGTCGTGTGCTTTGGCCGCGTCACTCGCCCGTTCGATGTATTCGCCGACGCTGAGCGCTGAATAGTGCGGTGCAAGTACGAGGCCAACGAGCTCGCGGTATCCCTGCGAGGCAATTGTCGCGATCTGTTGTTCAATCTTTGGTGTGGAGTGCTTCGAGCCATAGAAAGTGGCGAACGTCCCCGGTGCGCGCGCGTCGAGCGCCCGTTGAAGCCCCGCGATCTGGGCTTCGGTCCGCTCGCGTAGCGGGGAGATGCCTCCGATTGCGAGGTAGCGACGCTCGAGATCGGCGAGCTGTTCGGCACTTGGCGGGCGCCCCCGTCGGACGTCGGTATAGAACGAGAGCACGTCATCTGGGCTCGATGGCGTTCCGTAGGCCATGGCCAGTACCGCGACCGTCATTGCGTCGCTCTCGGATCCCAGCTGTGGATGTACTCCACGAGTCGCGTCAACACATCTGGGTCGGTCTCGGGGAGGACTCCGTGCCCGAGGTTGAAGATGTGGCCGCCGTGCTTGGCGCCCTCTCTGAGGATGCGCTCGCTCTCTTGTCTGGCGGGTTCATAGCCTGCGACGACCAGCGCGGGATCGAGGTTCCCCTGGAGCGCGCGGTGCGTCCCGACGCGCGTCGACGCTTCGGCCAACGAAGTTCGCCAGTCGACACCGATGACGTCGGTACCGGTATCCGCCATGAGATCAAGCAGCTCGCCCGTGCCGACTCCAAAATGGATACGCGCGCAGCCGGTTCCTCCGACCGCTTCGAGTACCTTGGTCGTCGCCGGTTGAACGAAGTACGCGTAGTCGCGGCGGCTGAGTGATCCGGCCCAGCTGTCGAACAGCTGGATCGCGTCGACACCAGCCTCGATCTGCGAGACCAGCGAGGCAATCGCGAGGTCGGCGAGTCGGTCGACAAGTGCGAACCACGTCGATTCGTCGGTGTGCATCAGCGCCTTGGTGTGGGTGAAGTTGCGACTTGGGCCACCTTCGATCAGGTAGCTCGCGACCGTGAATGGGGCGCCAGCAAACCCGATCAGGGGAACATCGAGAGCTCCTTTGAGCATCTTGATTGTTTCGATGACATAGGGCGTATCGACCTCGGGTTCGAGTGGACGGAGCCGATTGATGTCCTTTGCGCGCCGGAAGGGTTCGCCGATAACCGGGCCGCGACCCGCGACGATCTCGATTCCGACTCCGATAGCAGCCGCCGGGACGACGATATCGGAGAACAGGATGGCGGCATCAACGCCGTAACGCCGAACGGGCTGAAGCGTGATCTCGCACGCGAGCTCGGGGTTCCTGACCGCCTCAAGGATGGATTCGCTCCGTCGCATCGCCCGATATTCGGGCAACGAGCGACCGGCCTGACGCATGAACCACACGGGAACCTGTTCGACGTCCTCGCAGCGGCATGCTCTGAGAAAGGGGGAGGCGGAGACTTCCACGTCTAGACGCTAATGCTTGAGGCCGCCCATCTTTGTGCTCCCCGAGACTGGCTCGCGTCCGTTTGGCCAAAAGGGACCTTGTTGGACTAAGAAATATGGCGTGACCGACACGACCCTCAGCGTGCCATCTCCCAAAGTGCCTTCGGCCCCTCCTGTGCAACGACCTCAGCTCCTCGCTGTCGGTGTGATGATCTGGCTCGGCTCTGAGTTCATGTTCTTCAGCGGTCTTTTCGCGGCGTTCTTTACGATCCGTTCGAATGCAGCGGTGTGGCCTCCGCCGGGGACAAAACTCGATACCTATCAGGCGCTGGTTTTCACGATCGTGTTGCTCGCCTCGAGTCCGACGATGCAGTTCGGTGTGTGGGCCGCAGAACACGGCAATCGCAAGAAGGCCCGCGCGTGGATCTGGTGCACGTTGATTTTGGGTGCTGCTTTTCTCGGGAATCAGGCCTATGAGTGGAAAACGCTTCCGTTCCGTCCACGTACCAATGCCTATGGCTCGCTCTTTTATGTGATGTCGGGATTGCACGGCCTCCATGTGTTTCTCGGTCTCGTTGCGATGGTCTTTCTCTTGTTCCGGATGTCGGGGCCCAAGGGTGACCAGGGCGAGACACCGGTTTACCAAGCAGTGAGTTATTACTGGCACTTTGTCGACATCGTCTGGGTCGGGCTGTTCAGCGCCCTCTTTCTGCTCTCGTAACGATGCGACGATCCTCATTGCAAATCACCCTCGTGGGTGCGGTCTTGCTGGTCGGAATATTCGCGACTGGCGCAGTCGGCGCAGGCGCGTCGACGCACGCAGTGGCGCCAAAGGCGCCTACAGACAAGACCATGCCCGTGGAGAGCGACGCCGGGGCGACGAAGGCCGCGGCCGCGAAAGGCCCGCAGCGACTCTCGCCGGCGCTTGGTCTCGGCGAGACGTTGTTCGACGAGAACTGTTCGAGTTGTCACGGTCTCGATGCAGCTGGAAGTTCTCTCGGAGTGTCGCTGCTCGGCCGAGGTGCTGCAACGGTAGACCTTTGGGTCTCAAGTGGATGGATGCCGCTCGCGGTTCCAACTGCCCAGCCGAGCCGTGGTCCCGATCGCTTCACTCGTGCCCAGACGATTGCGATTGCAGACTATGTGGCAAGTCTCAAACCGGGTGGATTCGCAATTCCAAGCGGTGCTGTCAGTGGTGCAAATGTCTCGGAGGGACAGAATCTGTTCTCTGAGAACTGCGCAGGATGCCATACGATCACCGGATCAGGAGATGCGCTCTCTGGTCAGCTCAATGCGCCCTCGCTGCACGGGTTGACGCCAACGATGATCAGCGAGGCGATCATCACCGCACCGGGCAACATGCCGCGTTTCTATCCTGGCGCGCTGACTGCTGCTCAGGTGCGTGATGTCGTTGCCTATGTCGCCAAGGACATCGGACATCCCGACAACGTCGGAGGGATCGGCCTCGGAGGGGACGGTCCGGTCGCGGAGGGATTCATCGGACTGTTTATTGGAGTCGGCGCATGTCTTTTGTTCGCGCTCTGGGTGGGAGATCGAAGCGAAGACGAGGAGAGCACGGACGATGCGTTAAAGGAAGCACATGTCTAATCATCACGGCCATGACGGCACAAAGGACGCGAACGTTTCAACGGACGCACCACAGTTTGAGGTTCTTGCGAAGAACCCGAGGCGGGTTGAGAAGGCCGCCGCACTCACCTTCTTCGTCTCACTGCTCGCGTTCGCCGGATTTGGTGCTGCCTTCTGGCAGAACGCCGACAACGAGATCCTCGGCGGAACGCTCGGAGTCGGCTTTCTCGGTTTTGGCGCGGCGATGGTGATCTGGGGGAAGTATCTGACGCCACGTGGTCCGTTCGAAGAGGAACGCGCGCTGATGGAGGTCACGAGGGACGCGCACGACAAACTCGTTGCCGACTTCGTCGTGCGTGGTCGCGTCGCCTTTGGACGTCGGGGATTTCTTGGGGCAATGCTCGCCGCTTCAGGCGCGGTCTTTGGCATTGTCGCACTCTTTCCGCTCGTGCGCTCGCTCGGTCCACTTCCGAAGAAGAGCTTCTATCAGACAAAGTGGAGGCGGGGATCGTACCTCTCAACCGTTGACGGTCGGAGACTCAGGGCAGCGGATCTGCTTCCCGGAAGTCTTGCAACGGTCTTTCCGGAGGACGATCTCGGTGGAGCACTATCGCAGACGGTGCTGATCCGCGTCCAAGAGAGTGGAAATGTCGTCACGATGCCGGGTCGGGAGAGCTGGGGGCCAGAGGGTTATGTCGCGTACTCGAAGGTGTGCACCCACGCCGGGTGTCCGGTCGGACTCTACGAGCAGCTCACAAAGCAGCTACTCTGCCCGTGTCACCAGTCGCTCTTCGAGGTGACCAAGGGAGCAATCCCGATCTTCGGACCGGCTCCGCGCCCGCTTCCACAACTCCCGCTTTACGTGGACGGTTCTGGATATCTGCGCGCCCAGTCCGGTTACGACGAGCCCGTCGGGCCCGGATTCTGGGAACGAGGGGGAACCACGTGATCGACCGCCTTTTCACCTGGTTCGACAACCGACTTGCAATCTCGCGCTCGGGTCGACATCTTCTCAACAAGATCTTTCCCGATCATTGGTCGTTCATGATCGGCGAGATCGCTCTGTACTCGTTCATCGTCCTGCTTGCGACCGGTGTCTTTTTGACGTTGTACTTCGTTCCCTCTGGTCAGGACGTGGTGTATCACGGGGTCTACGCTCCGCTCGACGGACAGACCGTTTCGGCTGCGTTCAAGTCGACGGTGGATCTCTCGTTCATTGTGCGTGGTGGTCTCCTGATGCGCCAGATGCACCACTGGGCGGCGAACATCTTTGTCGGATCCATTGTCGTGCACATGCTGCGGGTTTTTTTCACCGGAGGGTTCCGCCGCCCGCGCGAGCTCAACTGGTTTATCGGAGTAACGCTGATGATCCTTGCGATCATGAACGGCTTCCTCGGCTATTCAATCCCCGATGACCTTGTCTCGGGAACGGGTATCCGGATCGCCTACTCGATCCTCGAATCGATTCCCTTTGTCGGAAGTTATCTCGCGACCCTCCTCTTTGGAGGGGTGTTCCCCGGCAACGGTTCGATCATTCCGAGGTTCTATGTCCTGCACGTTCTCATCCTCCCGCTGATTATCTTTGGTCTGCTCGGCGCGCACCTCGGACTTCTGGTCAAGCAGAAACACACGCAGTTCAAGGGCAATGGGGCAAGAGAGGACAATGTCGTCGGAGCGCCGCTGTGGCCGACATTCATGATCAAGACCACGGGCTTTCTCTTTCTCACGACCGCGGTCTCGATACTGCTCGGTGCCTTCGTGCAGATCAACCCGATCTGGCTCTATGGCCCATACATACCGTTCCATGTGAGCTATGCCGTGCAGCCGGACTGGTATATGGGATGGCTCGATGGCGCGCTGCGTGTCATGCCGAGCTGGGAGATTCATCTTCCCGGCCATATGGTCCCCAACGCATTCTTCCCTTCCGTCTTGCTGCCAGGTATCACCTTCAACATCATGATGGCGTGGCCATGGATTGAGGCGAAGTTCACCGGTGACAACGTCGAGCACCACATTCTCGATCGCCCGAGCCAACGACCGGTGCGTACTGCGATCGGCGCCTCGGTTCTCGCCTTTTACTTCGTACTCTTTGGCGCGAGTGCGACCGACGTACTTGCGAACTATCTCTCGGTCTCGCTCAATGTCGTGCTCTTGTCGTTCCGAGTGTTGTGCGTCGTCGTTCCCCTCGTCGTCTACCCGGTCACCTACAAGATCTGCACCGAGATGTCACATACCAGGGGAGCCGGAAAGCGCAAGAGGTACAACATCATCGTGCGTGGCGAGGATGGTGGATATTCCGCAATCACCGCCGAGGAATACCCCGGTTATGGACGCGAGGTCCTCGAGCCCATCGATGTCGATTCGGTTGACCTGTCGAACGTGATGAGTGGGCCAGAGCCCAAGTCAACGGACGGTGTGTACCAGATCCCGCGCGACTATCGCTAGGCCGTAGTTCCCCCCGATCGACCCCTCGTGCTCCCTGGTACAGCTTTGTGTGCAGGTATTTCGCGCCCTTCCAGAGGAGTAGACGTAGTCATGTAATAGA
>Ga0307373_10002117_pt1 | contig 36223 bp, 34 predicted proteins | sample OX2MG_FD_202534 | JGI IMG/M metagenome (GOLD analysis project Ga0307373, IMG submission 202534) | Soil microbial communities from Risofladan, Vaasa, Finland - OX-2 | ecosystem: Environmental > Terrestrial > Soil > Coastal area > Acid sulfate soil | place: Finland: Risofladan, Vaasa | collected...
GCTCCGCCATGCCCTTGTCCGTGTCGAAGCTGATGGTCTGCGCATAGAGGACGGCATCCCCGCGCTGGTTGCGCAGGTAGGGGCTCCCCGTGATGATGATCGTGTGGTCGCCGTCGAAGTGGGCGCGGTCGCCGCCGAGAATGATGTCGCGATAGTAGACGCGCACGTTCCCCTCGGCGTCCATGGGCTGATGAGGCTGGTTGCTGCCGGTGACGCGATCGGCGACCACGGCGACTTGGTCGGGGCCGAGCGTGGGAATGGGCGTGGGCCCGACGGGAGAGGGCACCTCGGTTGGCTGGGGGGAGGCACCGGCGGGCGGTATGGTCGGCAGCGGGGTCGGCGGGGCCCCCGAGGGCCCGGGACTCGGATGCACGATGAAGACCGGTCCGGGGCTCCCCGTGAAGACGGGGGTGGGCGTCGGCAGCGGCGGGGGCGTCACGGTCGGGGGCGTCGGCGTGGGTTGCGGCGCCACCAGGATGGGGGCTCCCTGCCCCGGCCGGTGGAACGGCAGCGGGGTGAGACCCGGACTCGGCGCCGCCGTGGGCGTCGCAGAGGGTGTGGGTGCCGGCGTCGGAGACTCGGAGGGCGAGGGCGAGGGCTCGGTGGGGGAGGCGGTGTCGCTGGGAGCGGGGGCCGCCTGAGCCACGGCGGCGCTGCACGAGCCGGCGGGGAAGAAGGTGGCGGTCGAGTTGGCCGGGGCGATGACCGCGGCTCGGGCCGGCAAGAGCGAGACCACCGCGATCGATGCGGCGGTCAGCAAAGAGAGCAGGCGTCGGGGCAAACCGTGCACTAGCGATCCTCGAGGTAGAGCATGGCGCCTCCCGCCAGGCCGGTGACGACGTTGGGCAGCCAGGCCGCGAGGTAGGCGTTGACCTCACCGTTGCGTCCCAGCGCCGCCATCGCCGCCATGAACAGTTGATAGATGAAGAGCACCACGATCGAGAGCGTGATCCCCAGGGTGCGCCCTTTCTTGCCGTAGCGGCTCGCCAGCGGAATGCCGATCAGCACGGCGATGAACGCGCCGAACGGGTAGGCCAGCTTCTGCGCGAGCGTGATCTGCAGGATGCCCACCGACGGCCCGCCCAGCCCTTGCGCCTTCATCGCCGACACCTGTTCGCCGAGCTGCTTCGACGACATCGTATACGGATCGGTATTGGACGTCGAGAGGAACTGCGACGCGGTCTCGTGCAGCGGCAGCGGCACGGTCACGTTCTTGCCGGCGACGCTGTAGGCCACGGTTCCGTTGGGCCGGAAGGCCACCTGCCTCGCGTTCTCCAGGACAAGCTGCTCGTTCTCGATGTATGCCTTCTGCGCCGTGGTGACCTTCTGGAAGAAGTCGCCCCGATTGGGTTCGAAGATCATCACGCCGTCCATCGTCTTGCCGTCGGCCTCCACGCGGCTGACGTAGAAGATGCGTCCGGACTCAGGATCCTTGCGGAAGAACTCCGGCTCCACGGGGAGCGTGGCGGTGCGGTAGACGATCTGATAGAAGGAGCGCGTGGAGAGGTCCACCGTGATCGGCGTGATCTTCTCGTTGATGAGATACGTGGCGACGAAGATGGCCAGGCCCGAGAGCAAGAGCGGAGCCGAGATGCGCACGAAGCTCACGCCGCTGGTGCGCAGGGCGGTGATCTCGTTGTCGGCGGCCAGCCGCCCGAATGCCATCATGGTGGCGAAGAGGCAGGCGAAAGGTGCCGCCATCGGGATCACCAGCGGCACGCGAAAGACCAGAAAGCGCAGCACCAGGCCGATTGGGGCATGGGCGTTGATGATGTAATCCGCCGCCAAGAAGAAGAAGTTGATGAACTGAAACAGCAGAAACGCGGCGAGCGCGAAGGCGAAAGGACCCACGCACTCCGCTAGCAGGTACCGGTCCAGGATCGTGACTACCGGGCGGCTCGTGGGCGGCGTGGCTTGCACGGCGCGTACGCTGCTCGTCGCCATCCGATGCTTTACGAGCCGGCGTCTGCGAGGACCCGCGTCACGTAGGCGCGCGTCTCGCGAAAGGGCGGGACCCCGTGATACCGGTTGACCGCTCCGGGGCCGGCGTTATAGGCGGCGACGGCGAGCTTCACGTTGCCATGGTACCGCGAGAGCAGGTCGTGGAGGTATCGCGTACCGCCGACCAGGCTCTGCCAGCGGTCGAAGGGGTCGGTGACGCCGTAGGCTCGCGCCGTTCCCGGCAAGAGCTGCATCAGTCCCCTGGCCCCCGCCGGCGAGACGGCCCGCGGATTCCCGTGGGACTCGGCCTGGACCATCGCATAGGTGAGCTTGGCGGGGACGCGGCTCTGGGCCGAGGCCGCCTCGACCAACTGCCGGAGCGACCCCGCCGGGGGCTCCGCCGACAACAGGTCTCCCGACCCGCAGCCGGCCAAGCCGGCGGCGAGCACGAGGGCGGTAGCCGAGAGTACCTGCGGACGCAACAAGGTAGGTGCAGTTTGTCGCCTCGCGCGCCTGGCACCTCCGGTCGGAATAGCTACCGGCGGACGGTCACTATTTGATACCCGGGTCAGGTGTGACATCCGCGAAGGCATCGAACACATGGTCGATGTTTCCGGCGCGCTACCGTGCCGCCTTCGCGCGGGGCGGCTCGAATTCGCCGGCCGCGGCGTGTTGCTTCCTTTGACTACCTGGGTTATAGTGGTGACAAATGGTTGCAAGTGGAGCCAGGTGGTAGACCGGTGGCGTCAGAGTTCCCCCGTTTCACGGGGTCGTACGAGCTTCGGCTCGACGACAAGGGGCGGCTGGTGGTACCTGCCCGGATCCGCGAGCGGCTCGGCGGGGCGTTCGTCATCACCATCGCGCCGCCGGACCCCTGCCTCGCCCTCTACCCCCAGGGGGCATGGGACGCGTTCTGCGCCCGACTCGAGGCTGCGCCACGGAAGGACGAGCAGTACCGGCGATTCGTGCGCCGACTCTTCGCGCATACCGAGGAGGTTGCCACGGATGGTCAGGGCCGTCTTCTTCTTCCGCCGCACTTGCGAAAAGTCGTGGAGATCGAACGGGAGGTGGTACTCGTCGGGTCGTTGACGCGCGTGGAGGTGTGGAGCGCGGAGATGTATCGCCGGCAGCCGGAAGAGGAGAACGTCGCCGACCTGATGACCGAGCTAGGCCTCTACTGATGGAGGCGGGGCACGTCCCCGTTCTCCTGGACGAGGCGCTCGAGTATCTGGCGGTTCGCCCCGAGGGGATCTACGTCGACGCGACCTTCGGCGCCGGCGGCCACTCGAGGCGCATCCTCGAGCAGTTGACGTCGGGACGGCTGATCGCCTTCGACGTCGATCCGAAGGCCCTCGAGCGATGCGGCGATCTTCCGGCGGAGCGGTTCACGCTGGTGCGGGCCAACTTTCGAGAGTTGGCGCGCCGGCTCGACGAGTTGGAGCTGAGTGTCATCGACGGGATCCTCTACGACTTGGGAGTCTCGTCGATGCAACTGGATGTCGCGGAGCGCGGCATGAGCTTTAGGGAGGAGGCGCCGTTGGACATGCGACTCGATCCGACGACCGGGCCGACGGCCGCCGAGATGTTGGCGACGGTGAGCGAGTCCGAGTTGGCACAGGTGATCTTCGAGTACGGCCAGGAGCGAGCGGCGCGCCGGATCGCGCGCGCCATCGTGCGCCGCCGCGACGAGGGGCGTCTGCCGCGCACGACCACCGGCCTCGCCGCCTTGGTGGCCGGCGTGCTGCATCGCTACGGCCACCGCGAGCGGATCCATCCGGCGACCCGCACGTTCCAGGCCCTGCGCATCGCCGTCAACGACGAGCTGGGCGCGCTGCGCGAGTCGCTCCTGCAGGCCACCGACCGCCTCGCCACGGGCGGGCGCATCGTGGTCATCTCGTTCCATTCGCTCGAGGACAAGATCGTGAAAGAGCACTTTCGCTCCGATCGCCGGCTCGAGGCGCTGACGCGCAAGCCGGTCGTGCCGACCGAGGCCGAGACCTCCGCCAACCCCCGCGCCCGGAGCGCCAAGCTGCGCGCCGCGCGCCGCGTGGAGGAAGAGCCGTGATCGCCGCGCGCCTGCTTCCCGAGCGGGAACCCGAACGTCGCGAGCGTCCGCGGCCGCGCCCCCACCGCGGCGTCGCTCAGCGTCGCGCCACCTGGCTGCGGATCGTCGCCGTGGCGTCGCTGCCCTTCATCCTGGTGATGGCGTACGTGGCGCTCTTCGCTCACGTGACCACCCTCGGTTACGCCTATGCGCGGGCGCAAGGCGAGTTGGCCAAGGCGCAGGCGGAGCACACGCAATTGCAGGACGAGACGGCTCGGCTGGAGTCGCCGCAGCGCCTCGCGGCGATCGCCAAGCGGCTGGGCATGCGCGACCCGGGCACCGAGCTGGTGGTGCGGCTGGGAGCTCCTCCCGCGGTCGCCAGCCGCGGCCCGCTCGCCAGCGGCGTCGCGCTGATCTCCGAGGCGGCAAGCAGCATCTTGCGGATGAGATAGCGTGCGGACGCGGTTCACTCGTCGGAGGAGCTTCGCCCGTATTCCACCCATGCGGGCGAAGCTGTTCTTTGCCCTGCTCGTGGCGGTGGGGGCCTACCTCTGCTGGCGTTTGGTCGACGTGCAGGTGGTCAACGGCAAGGTCTACGCGCGCGACGCCTTGGAGCAGCAGCGGGAGACGCTCGACGTCCCCGGGAGGCGAGGCCAGATCCTCGATCGCGACGGCGCGGTGCTCGTGACCTCGCATCCCTCGGAGTCCGTCTTCGCCGTTCCCGCGCAGATCACCGACCCCGCCGCCACGGCCACGCGGGTCGCGGCGGTGCTCCATCTACACGCCGCCGACGTGGAGCCGCTGCTCACCGGCAAGGGCGAGTTCGTGTGGATCGCCCGCAAGATTCCCACGGCGCAAGCGGAGCGGTTGCGGCACGAGAACATCACTGGCATCAACGTGATCCACGAGGAGACGGGGCAACGCGTCGACGTCGACGGCACGCTGGCCTCGCCGGTTTTGGGCTTCGTCGGCATCGACGAGAACGGTCTCTCCGGGTTGGAGTACGAGTTCGACCGGCTGCTGCGCGGACGCCCCGGCAAGATGACGATGGAGACCGACCACTTCGGCGATCCCATCCCGTTTGCGCCGGAGATCGTCGACCCCGCGCGCCCCGGCGTCACCCTCGAGCTCACCATCGACCGCTACCTGCAGTTCGTGACGGAGCAGGCGCTGGGCGCCCAGATCCGCAAGTGGCACGCGCGCGGCGGCACGGCGATCGTGGTGGATCCGAACACGGGCGGCATCTTGGCGATGGCCAGCCTGCCGGACTTCAACCCCAACGAATACTGGAAGAGCAAGCCCGCCGTGTGGCGCAACCGCGCCGTCGAGGACTCGTACGAGCCGGGCTCCACGTTCAAGCTGATCATGACGGCGGCCGCGCTCACCGCCGGGATTCCGCCGCACGCGCTTTTCCCCGCTCGCGACGCCATCGAGATCGACGGGCACGTCATCCACAACGCGGACGACGGGCTCACGGTCACGGGGAAGTACGAGACGATCGACGACATCATCGCCGACTCGCTCAACGTCGGCGCGGCGGAGATCGGCATGCGCGTCGGCGCGCGCCGCCTCTACCAGATGATCCGGCGCTTCGGCTTCGGCACGCCGACCCAGGTGGGGCTGCCCGGCGAGAATCCCGGATTGATGCAGCCGCTGAGCCAATGGAGCCGGATCTCGGTGGCGACCATCTCCTTCGGACAGGGCATCTCGGTGGAGCCGCTCCAGCTGGTGATGGCCTACGCGGCCATCGCCAACGGCGGAATGCTCTTGCGCCCGCGCGTCATCGACCGCCTGGTCGGAGCGGACGGGCAGACGATCTACCGGTATCGCCCCGAGGTGGTGCGCCGCGTGGTCTCGGAGAAGGTGGCCGCGGAGCTGCGGCATTATCTGCGCGAGGTGGTGCTGCGCGGCACGGGCGACCCCAGCGCGCGGGTTCCCGGCTACACCACGGCCGGCAAGACCGGCACGGCGCAGATTGCCCACGACGGCGTCTACGCGCCGGGCGAGTACAACGCGTCGTTCATCGGGATGGTCCCCGCCCAGCATCCGCGCTTCGTCATCCTGGTGAAGGTGGAGCGCCCGCGCGGCTCCATCTACGGCTCCGAGGTGGCGGCTCCGGCGTTCCGGGAGATCGCGCGTCTGGCCATGCTCCATGCGGGGATCACGCCGAAGGTGCGCTTGGTCCGCACGGAAGCGAAGGCAGGCGGAAAGAAGACGACGCGGTGATCGCTCTGAAGGACCGCCGCATCGCCGTCGACTCGCGCCGCGTGACCGCGGGCGACGTCTTCGTCTGCCTGCGCGGCGCCCACGTCGACGGGCACGACTACGCGCTGGAGGCCGCGCGCCTGGGCGCATCGGCGGTGGTGAGCGAACGCCCGCTGGCCGGCCTGCCTGCCGGCGTCGAGCTCGTGGTGGTCCCTGACGCCCACGCCGCCCTCTCGTCGCTGGCGGCGGCGCACTTCGGTCACCCCACGCGCGCCATGCGCTGCGTGGGCGTCACCGGCACCAACGGCAAGACCACCACCACCTATCTCGTCCAGGCGATCCTCCAGGAGGCCGGCGTTCCATGCGGCGTCATCGGGACGTTGGGGGCGCGCTTCGGCGACCGCTCGTGGGCGCTGGAGAACACGACGCCGCTGGCGCTCGAGCTGCAGGAGCTGCTGGCCGAGGTGCGCGCCGCCGGGGCTCGCGCGGTGGCGCTGGAGGTGAGCTCCCACGCGCTCGCGCTGCACCGCGCCGACGATGTGGAGTTCGACGTGGCGGCGGTCACCAACCTGACGCAGGACCATCTCGACTTCCACGGCTCGCTCGAAGCCTACGCCCGCGCGAAGCGCGTGCTCTTCGACGAGCTGCTCTCGCGCTCCGCGCGTCAGGGCGAGCGCGCGAAGCCGCCGGGAACCGCCGTGCTCAACCGCGACGATGCCACGGCGCGGGCTTGGCTGGCGGGCGAGGCGCCGTGGGGCGCGTGGCAGGTCGAGCGGACGTTGACGTACGGGATCGGCGAGTGGAGCGAGCGTGCCGACGTGCGCGCGGTGGACGTGAGGCTGGGGGCGGAGGGATCACGCTTTCTGCTGGTGCGCGGCGCGGATGCCGCTGCCGTGGAGATTGCGCTGCCCGGGCGCTTCAACGTCTCCAACGCGCTCTGCGCGGCGGCGTGCGCCGTTGCGCTGGACATCGACGTGGCGGTGGCGGCACGCGGGTTGGCGCGCGCCGGCGCCGTGCCCGGCAGGATGACGCCCGTGCGCGTCTCCGCGGCGCCCGCGGCGGCCCCGCGCGCGCTGCCGACGGTGATCGTGGACTACGCGCACACGCCCGATGGTCTGGCCAACGTGCTGGATGCCGTGCGCCCTACCGTGTGCGGGCGCGTGGTGGCGGTGTTCGGCGCGGGGGGCGATCGCGATCGCGGCAAGCGCCCGCTGATGGGCGCGGTTGTGGCGGAACGCGCCGATGATCTCTACGTGACCTCAGACAATCCGCGCACCGAGGATCCGCAGGCGATCCTGCGGGACGTGCTCTCCGGGGTGGAGTCGGCGATCGCGCGCGGGGCGCGCGCGGAGGTCCACGTGGAGCCGGATCGCGCGGCGGCGATCCGCCAGGCGATCGAAGCCGCTTCGTCCGACGACGTGGTGGTGATCGCGGGCAAGGGCCACGAGGAGTATCAGATCGTCGGGAGCGAGCGCCGGCCATTCTCCGACGAGGCCGTGGCGCGCGAGGCCTTGGAGGCCTGGGGGCGATGAGATGAGTGCCGCCGCCGTTGCGCCGGTTCCGGTGGATCGTCTTCTCGAGCTCTCGGGCGGACGGTGCCTGCCGTCGCGTGCCGCCCTTCCCGACCGCATCGACCCGTGTACCGACACGCGCGCCTTGCGCCCGGGGCAGGTGTTCGTGGCGCTGGTCGGCGAGAGCTTCGATGGTCATGCGTTCGTGGCGGCCGCGCGCGACGCCGGTGCTCGCGCGGCGGTGGTCTCGCGCGCGCAGGCGCTGCCGGCCGGCTTTCCGGGCATCGTGGTCGAGGACACCACGCGCGCGTACCTGGCGTGCGCCGAGGCCGCGCGTGAGCAGTTCCCCGGGCGCGTGGTGGCGATCACGGGAAGCGTGGGCAAGACCACGACCAAGGAGTTCTGCCGCGTATTGCTCGAGGCGGCGGGACTGGGCCCCGTGCTGGCGACGCTCGCCAACGAGAACAACGAGATCGGCGTGGGACACCTGATGCTGCGCGCGCTGCGCTCCGAGCCCGCGCCGGGGACGCTGGTGGTGGAGATGGGGGCGCGCCACGTGGGAGAGATCTCGGAGCTGGCGCGGGCCGCGCGCCCCGACGTGGGGATCCTCACCGGCGTGGGCGAGTCGCATCTCGAGAACTTCCCTTCGCTGGAAGCGCTGCGCGAGACCAAGTGGGGACTCTTCGACTTCGGCGCTCGGCCGGTGCTGAACGCGCACGACGAGGCTTCGCTGGAGCGCCTGGAGCGGGTGCGCGACCGCGGGGCGATTCTCTGCTCCGCGCCGGCCACCGCGCACCCCGCAATCGGTGAAGTGCGTATTTCTCACGCACAGGTGAAAAGCACGCACGCCGGCGCTTCCGATGTGCGTCATATTCACGCAAACGTGAAAAATACGCAATTCACGGAGAATGGGGTGAGCGGTGACGTGGTGGCGCCGCCCTCCGCAGGCAGCGCCGTGGCGGAGCTCGAGGTGCTCGTTGCGGCGGGACCCGGTGCCGACCGCGAGATCGACATTCACTACCGTGAGGCGGGAGCGCAAGGCCAGGGGGGGCAAACGGCCAAGCGGATCCGCGCCCGCTTCGACATTCCCGGTGCGCACCATCGCCTCGACTTGGCGCTGGCCCTCGCAGCCGTGGTCGCTCTCGGCGGCGATCCGGAGCGCGCCGCGCAAGCGATCCCGCAGCTCGCCCTCCCGGAAGGGCGCTACCAGGCGATCCAGCTCCCCAACGGGGTCAACGCCGTCTACGACGCTTACAACGCGGCACCGGCCTCCACCGAAGCGGCCTTGCGCACCTTCGCGGGTCAGCAGCCGGCCAAGCGCAAGATCGCCGTGTTGGCCAGCATGGCGGAGCTGGGCCCCGAATCCGAAGCGCTGCACCGGCGCGTCGGTGAGATCGCCGGCGGCCTCGCCAAGGAACATGCGTTGGACGCCGTCTTGGTCGGAGGCGACTTCGCCGCCGCGCTGGAAGAGGGCGCGCTGGCTGGGGGTGCGCCGCCCCAGCGCCTGAGACGCTTCGGCAGCAACGCCGAAGCTGCCGAGTGGCTGCGTGGGTACCTTCATCCGGGCGACGCCGTCTTACTCAAGGGATCGCGTCGTTACAAGATGGAGGAGATCCTGGAGGGGCTACGCCGGTGAGCAGGTTGGTCATCACGCGCGAAGGAGTGCCGCAGGGCATCGTGGCCCTGCCGGTGCGCACGCGCCTCATCGGGGAGGGGGACGATCTCACGGCCATCGTGCGCGATGCCGTCACCGGGATCGCGCGCGGCGGAGATGTCCTGTGCATTGCCGAGACCGCCGTGGCCATCGCCCAAGGGCGCTTCATCCCCGCCGAGTACATCCGGCCCTCGAAGCTGGCGTTCGCGCTCGCGCGCCGGGCCGGCGCCTTGGCCACCGTGGCGCAGCCCGAGTCGATGCAGCTCGTGATCGACGACGTCGGCGCCCCCAGAGTGCTCTACGCGGTCGCGGCGGGCGCGGTCGGAAGGCTCCTGGGTAAGCGCGGCATCTTCTACGAGATCCTCGGCGAGGCGATTGCCGCCATCGACGGCTACACCGGCACGCTGCCGCCGTACGAGCGCGCCATCGTGCTGGGGCCCGAGAAGCCCGACGACGTCTCGCAGCAGCTCGCCGATGCGCTCGGCTGCCATGCGGCCGTCATCGACGCCAATGATCTGCAGAAGGCGCATGTGCTGGGCGCGAGCCGCGGCGTCAACCGCGCGCTCCTCCAAGAGGCCATGCGCGCCAATCCGCACGGCAACGCCGATCAGCAGACGCCGCTCGTGATCCTCAAGTGGCGCGGCCAGGGTCCCAATCCGCTTCTCGCGCACCCGGAGGCCGCGTGATGCGGCCGCTGGAGGCCGGCGTGGCCTTCGCAACCGGGCTCATCCTGACGCTGGCGATCGGCAAGCCGCTGATCGCGCAGTTGCGCCGCCTGGCGTTCGGCCAGCACATCTACGAGGACGGACCCAGGTCGCACCAGAGCAAGAGCGGCACGCCGACGATGGGCGGCATCCTCTTCCTCGTTGCCGCCGTCGCCGCCGCGCTCGTGGCGCGGGAGCCGCAAGCCACGTTGCTCGCGGGCCTCACGCTCGCGTGCGGCGCCATCGGCTTCCTCGACGACTGGCTCATCGTGCGCCACAAGCGCGCCCTGGGCCTCAGGGCCCGGACCAAGTTCCTGCTGATCGCCGTGGCGGCCGTGATCTTCCTCGGCCTCGCGCCGCACGTCGTCGGCGCGCAGGCGCATCGCTATGCCATCCTGCGCTGGCACGGAGGCGAGGGCGCGCTGGACGCCACGCCGTTAATCTGGTATGCGGTTTCGCTGTTGGCCGTGCTGGGCACCACCAACGCCGTCAATCTCACCGACGGCCTCGACGGACTGGCGGCCGGGACCATGGTGCCGGCGCTTGCGGCGGCGATCGCCGCCGCGCTGCTGGCGCAGGCGCACGGCGTGGCGCTGGTCGAGATCACGATGGCGGGAGCGTGCGTGGGCTTCCTCTACTATAACCGTCACCCCGCGCGCGTCTTCATGGGCGACACGGGGTCGCTCGCGCTGGGGGCGCTGCTCGCGGGCGGGGCGATCCTGACGGGGAGTCAACTCCTGCTGCCGCTGATCGGCGGCGTCTTCGCGGCGGAGGCGCTCTCCGTCATCATGCAGGTGGTCTCGTACAAGACCACTCGCAAGCGCATCTTTCGGATGAGCCCGCTCCATCACCACTTCGAGCTCGGCGGATGGCCGGAGACGGTGGTGACCAAGCGGTTCTGGACGGCCGGCGCGATCCTCGCGCTCGCCGGGTACGTGGTGGTGCGATGACCTTCGACTCGACGAACGATTTCTCCAACGGCCAGCGCGTGCTGGTCATCGGCCTGGGGCGCAGCGGCTTGGCCACCGTGGAGGTGCTCCGCGCGCGCGGCGCGGAGGTCTGGGCGATCGACGACAAGCCGGCCGAGCTGATCGAGCCCGCGATCCGCGAGATCGAGGCCGCCGGCGCCACGTTCCTGCATCGCGACGAGCTGGAGCCGTTGGTCAGCGGCTTCGGCGCGGCCGTGGTCTCGCCGGGCGTTCCCCTGACCACACCCACCGTGCGCCGCGTGCAGGACGCCGGCATCCCGGTCTACAGCGAGATCGAGGTGGCCTACCGCATCTGCCGCGCGCCGATTCTCGCCGTCACCGGCACCAAGGGCAAGACCACGACCACCGCCCTGCTGGGCGCAATGCTGGCCGCCGACGGGCGCACGGTGCACGTGGGCGGGAACATCGGCAACGCGCTCATCCGCGAGACGGCCAAGGCGGCGCCGGAGGACTGGGTGGTGGCCGAGGTGAGCTCCTTTCAGCTCGAGTCGATCCGCTCGTTCAAGCCGCGGGTCTCGCTGATCCTCAACCTCTCGCCGGATCACCTCGACCGCTACCACTCCATGGAGGAGTATCGCGAAGCCAAGCTCCGCATCTTCGCGAACCAAGGGCCGGGCGACATCTTCGTCGGCAACCTGGACGACCCGTACTTCGAGCCGCTCTCCACCGACGTGGAGAGCTATCGCATTCCCTGCCAGGCGTGGTGGTTCTCGCGGCATCCGCACCGCAACTCCACGCTCTACGCGCGCGACGGCAAGATCTACTTCGCCCGGCCGGGGGCGCCGCGCGCTCAGGCCGTGATGCCGATCGACGAGATCCCGCTGCTCGGCGAGCACAACGTGATCAACGTCATGGGCGCCGCGGCGGCGGCGCTGGCCGCGGGCGTTCCGATCGCGGCGATCCGCGAGGCCGTGAAGCGCTTCCAGGCCTTGCCGCACCGCTTGCAGACCGTGGGCGAGATCGACGGCGTGCGCTACGTCGACGACTCCAAGGGCACCAACCCCGGCGCGGTGATCGCCGCGCTGAAGTCCTTCGACCATCGGCGCGTGGTCGCGATCTGCGGCGGCAAGGCCAAAGGCACCGACTTCAGCGAGATGGGCGATGAGCTCGACGAGCGCGCGCGCGCCGTGGTGCTGATCGGGGAAGCCGCGGACGCGATCGCCACGCACGTGGTGCGCGCCGCCATCCACCGGGCCGACACCATGGAGGAGGCGGTTGACGTCGCGCGCGGCTTGGCGCAGCCGGGCGACGTGGTGCTCCTCTCTCCGGGGTGCGCGTCGTTCGATATGTTCGAGTCGGCGGAGCACCGCGGCCAGGTCTTCACCGCCGCCGTGCACGCGCTGGCGGAGCGAGGTGCTCCCCGTGGCGCGTGACCGCCGCGAGCGCAGCGCCCCCGATTGGGGGTTGGTGATCGGCGTCGGGGCTCTGGTGGGCATCGGCTTGGTGATGATCTTCTCGGCGTCGAGCGTCTCGGGCTACGCCGAGCACCACGATACGGCATACTATCTCAAGCGCCAGCTCATGTGGCTGACCGTCTCTCTGCCGGTGGCCTACGCCGCCTACCGCATGGACTACCGTCTGCTCAAGCAGTGGACGCCGTGGCTGGTGCTGCTGGCGATGGGCTCGCTGGCGGCGGTGCTGGTGCCGCACGTGGGCACGGAGGTGGGAGGCGCGCGGCGCTGGTTCTCGCTGGGTCCGCTCTCCGTCCAGCCCTCCGAGTTCGCGAAGCTGGCGCTGGTGGTCTACTTGGCGCAGGCCCTCGCGGAGAAGAAGGATCGCGTCACGTCTTTCCAGCGCGGCGTCTTCCCCGTCATGATGGTCACCGGGATCTTGGCGATGCTGGTGCTGCGCCAGCCCGACATGGGCACGGCCAGCCTCTACATCATGGTGGGGCTGCTGATGCTCTTCGTGGCCGGCGCGCGCATCCCGCACTTGGTGGCCACCGTCTCGTGCATGGCGCCGCTGGTGGCCTACGAGGTGATGATGTCACCATACAAGCGCGCGCGGATCATGGCCTTCGTCAACCCGTGGAAAGATCCCGAGAACACCGGCTTCCACATCATCCAGTCGCTCTTGGCGCTGGGCAGCGGAGGCATCTTCGGCCTCGGGTTGGGCGAGTCGCGCCAGAAGTTCTTCTACCTCCCCGAGCAGTACACGGACTTCATCTTCGCCGTCATCGGCGAGGAGCTGGGGCTGATCGGAGCGGTGGTGGTGCTGGGCCTCTTCGTGTGGCTCGCGTACCGCGCCGTGCGCATCGCGCTCGCCGCCCCCGACGCCTTCGGCTTCTATCTCTCCGTCGGATGCGCGGCCACGGTGGTGCTGCAGGCGCTGGTGAACATCGGCGTCGTGACCTCGTCGTGGCCGGTGACGGGCGTGCCGTTGCCGTTCATCTCGTTCGGCGGCAGCTCGCTGATGGTCAATCTCGTCTGCGTCGCTCTGGTGCTCAACGTGGGCTGCAGCCGCCGCGCGGGAGCCGCGCTTCAAGCGGTCGGCATGCGAGGCGGGGCCGCGGCTTGAGGATCGCCTTCACGGGTGGCGGCACCGGAGGCCACGTCTATCCGGCGCTGGCGCTCGCCCAGGCCCTGCGCCAGCGGGATCCCTCCGTCGAGATCCGCTTCTTCGGCATGGCGCGCGGCATCGAGGCGCGCCTGGTCTACGCGGCGGGCTTTCGCTTCGAGCGGGTGCCGGGCGCGCCGCTGGAGCGGCGGCTCTCATGGCGCGCGCTGCAGACCGCGGCGGTGAACCTGGCAGCCGTGGCGGCGGCCTCGCAGAAGATCGCCGTCTATCGCCCCAACGTGCTGGTGGCCACCGGCGGTTACGTCAGCCTGCCCGTGGTGGTCGCCGCATGGCTTCAGAAGCCGTTTCACCACACGCGCATCGTGCTGGTGGAGCCGAACGCGGCGCCGGGATTGACCAACCGGCTCGCGGCCCCGCTGGCCGACGAGGTGTGGGGGGCGTATCCCGACGAGGCGGGCTCCTTCGGCGCCAAGTTCCGGTTGACGGGCGTGCCGGTGCGCCCCGAGGTCCGGCGCCTGCGTCCCAAGGACGTGGCCCGCAAGGCGCTCGGCCTCGATCCGGATCGTCCCACGCTGCTGGCCATCGGCGGGAGTCAGGGAGCGCGGCGCATCAACCAGGCCTTCGCCGCTCTGGTGACGCGGCGCTCGCTGGAAGGGTGGCAGGTGATCCAGGTCACGGGGGCGCGCGACTTCGATTGGATGCGCGCGGAGGAGGGGGACCTGGCCTCCGGAAATAGCGTAGCGCTGCTGCCGTATCTCGATGACATGGCGCTCGGCTATGCCGCCGCCGACATCGTCGTGGCGCGCGCCGGCGCGTCGACGCTCGCGGAGCTGGCGGCGACGGGCACCGCCTCGGTGCTGGTGCCGTATCCGTTCGCGGCGGAGAACCACCAAGCCAGGAACGCGGAGGTCTTCGTGCGCGCGGGTGCCGCGGTGACGATCGCCGACGAGGAGCTCGACGGCGACCGCCTGTGGTGGACGCTCGTGGAGCTGCGCAAGCCCGGCGTGCTGGAGGCGATGCGCGCGGCCGCACGGGCGCTTGCGCACGACGACGTGGAGCGCACGCTCGTCGATCGGCTGTTGCAGGGGAGCTCGCTCCCGGAGGAACGTTGAACCAGAGGTCCGAGTACGTCCACTTCGTCGGCATCGGCGGCATCGGCATGAGCGCGCTCGCGCGCGTGCTGCTGGCGCAGGGCGTCGCCGTCTCGGGTTCGGATCTCTCCGAGTCGACGCGCTTGTGCCAGCTCCGCGAGCTGGGAGCGCGCACGTTCGTGGGACACGCCGCCGAGAACGTGGCGCAGGCGCGGCGGCTGGTGGTCTCCTCGGCGATCGCGCCCGAGAACCCGGAGGTGCGCGCGGCGCGCGATCGCGGCATTCCCATCGTCACGCGCGGCGTGCTGCTGGCCGAGATGATGGAGGGGCGCTACGGCATCGCCATCGCGGGGACGCACGGCAAGACCACCACCACCACCATGGTCGCGGCGGTGCTGGAGGCGGGCGGCTTGGATCCCACCGTGCTCGTGGGCGGCGAGATCGTGGGGCGCGGCGTGAACGCCAAGCTGGGCGGCGGCGAGTACCTGGTGGCCGAGAGCGACGAGTCCGACGGCTCCTTTCTCGAGCTGCGCCCGCGCATCGCGGTGATCACCAACATCGAGAACGACCACCTCGCGCACTACGGCACCTTCGAGGCCCTCGCCGCGGCGTTTGGGCGCTTCGCTGAGCTCTTGCCGGACGACGGTCTCGCGGTGATCGGCGTCGACTGCCCCGAGACGGCGCGTCTGGCCAGGGTTGCGCGGCGCGCGCGGACCCTCACCACCGGCCTGGACCCCGCCGCGGAGCTGACCATCAGCGGCTTGGAGCAGGGCGGCGACGGAAGCCGCTTCGTCGCGGTGCTGCGCGGCCGCACGCTCGGCGAGATCGCGCTCTCTCTCCCCGGCGTGCACAACGTCGCCAACGCGCTGCACGCCGTGGCGGTGGGCCTGGAGCTGGCGATTCCGTTCGAGCAGATCGCGCGGGGCCTGGCAGAGTTCCGCGGCGTGCGCCGCCGCTTCGACGTCCTCTACCGCTCCGAAGACGTGGCCGTGGTGGACGACTACGCGCACCACCCCACGGCGGTGGCCACGACCATCGCCGCCGCGCGCCAGTACTGGCCGGGGCGCGTGATCGCGGCGTTCCAGCCTCACCGCTACACGCGCACGGCGTACCTGATCGACGACTTCGCGCGGGCGCTGGTCGGCGCCGACGAGGTGGTGGTGGCCGACGTCTACTCCGCGGGGGAGGACCCCGTGCCCGGCGTCAGCGGCGAGGCGATCGCCGAGCGGGTGCGCACGCACGCGCCGGGGCTGAGCGTGACCTACGTGGCCCAGCGCGACGCCGTGACCGATCACCTGGTGGCGCGCGCCGTGCCCGGGACGCTGCTGCTGTGCATGGGCGCCGGCGACATCACCGCCCGCGCCGCCGAGGTGGCCGCGCGCCTGCGGTCGGCGGAGGTGGCCCCTGCCGGTTCGTAGCCGCAGCATCGTCGAAAGCGCGGAGCGCGCCGCTCTCGCGGAGGCGTGCGGCGAGCACGTCGCCTTCGACGCGCCGCTGGCGCCCTTCACCTCCTACAAGGTCGGCGGTCCCGCCGACGCGCTGATCCACGCCGAGACCACGGCGATGCTGGCGGCGGCGCTGCGCATCTGCGCGCGCGCCGGGCTGCCGTGGTTCCTCTTGGGCAGCGGCTCGAATCTGCTGGTGGGCGACGGCGGGATGCGCGGCGTGGTCTTTCGCTTGGGCCGCGAGTACGGCGAGGTGCGCTGGAGCGAGGATCGCGGCGACGGCCTGGAGCGCGCCGAGGTGGGCGCCAGCGCCTCGCTGGCGGCCTTCTGCGGCAAGGCCGCCTCGCGCGGCTGCGCGGGCATCGCCTCTCTGGCGGGCATCCCTGGGAGCGTGGGCGGGGCCCTGCGCATGAACGCCGGCACCGACCACGAGATCGGCGAGTTCGTCGAGGAGGTGCTGGTCCAGACCCCCCAGCTCCCCGATCCCCATCCCGTGAGCGTGCAGTACTACTACCGCCACACGAGCCTCGAGCGCGACGCGGTGGTGGCCGCGGTCCGCCTGCGCTTCGAGCGGGGCGACCCGGCCGCCGTGCGGGGCGACCTGCAGGGCCGGCTCAAGCGCCGCAAGGAGAGCCAGCCCATCCAGTGGCCCAACGCCGGCTCCGTCTTCCGCAATCCCCCCGGGGACAAAGCCGGCCGCCTGATCGAGGCCGCCGGGTGCAAGGGATGGCGCTGCGGCGGCGCGGAAGTGAGCCCCCAACACGCCAACTTCATCGTGAACCTCGGTGACGCCACCGCTGCCGACATCGCGACGCTGATGGCGCGCGTGCGGCGCCGCGTTCACGAGCGATTCGGAGTCGACTTGATCCTGGAGCAGCATGTCGTGGGCGTTTTCGACGAAGCATGAGCGGTGCACGAACGAGATGAAGCAGGCAGGTGAGATGAAGCGCGTCGCCGTGCTGATGGGCGGCCCCTCCTCGGAGCGTGAGGTCTCGATCGCCACCGGAACGGGCGTGCTCCAGGCGCTCCAGTCGCTGGGCTATCAGGCCGAGGCCTTCGACTTCGACCATCGCGTGGTGGAGGCGCTGCGCACGTTCGGCCCCGACGTGGTCTTCAACGCCCTGCACGGCGTGGGCGGCGAGGACGGCCAGGCGCAGGCGATCCTGGAGTGGATGGGGCTGCCCTATACGGGGACCGGCATTCAGGGCTGCGCGATGTCGATGGACAAGCACATCACCAAGAAGCTGCTGGCCGCCGAGGGTCTGCCCACCCCGGCCTGGGACGTCTTCGACCTCAGCGGCGGCACGCTGCCGTTGCTGCCCGGCCTCAACTTGCCGCTGGTGGTCAAGCCCGTCGACGAAGGCTCGAGCGTGGGCGTCGCCATCGTGCGCACGCACGACCAGTGGAAGGAGGCGATGATCGCCTACTCCGAGCGCTACGACCGCGTGCTGGTGGAGGAGTACGTCGCCGGCCGCGAGTTCAGCGTGCCCGTGCTCTTCGAGGACGTGCTGCCCGTGGTGGAGATCGTGGCCGAGGATTCCTTTTATTCCTACGAAGCCAAGTACAAGCCCGGCGGCTCGCGCCATCTGGTGCCGGCCCCGCTGGACGAGGATCTGACGGCGCGTCTGCAAGTGCTCGCGCTCTCGACGCACCGCCTGCTCAACCTGCGCGACTACTCGCGCACCGACATCCTGCTCTCGCGCGAAGGGCGTCCCTATATTCTGGAAGTGAACACCCTTCCCGGGCTCACCCCCACCTCGATCCTGCCGGACTCGGCGCGGTCGATGGGCATCGCCTACGAGACGCTGGTGGATCGCCTGGTGCGCGCCGCGTACGATCGCCATCCCTCAAAGGAGGGAACGTCGTCGGGCCGAAGAGTGAGCGCGCATCTCAGGAGGACTGTCCCGTAATGTCGCAAGCTCTGTTCGCCCCTGCCGGTCTCGAGGGCGTCGTCGTCGGACCCACCCGTCTCTCGAACGTCGAGGGGAAGATCGGCCGCCTCACCTACTACGGATACGACATCCACGATCTCGCCCCGAACGCGCACTTCGAAGAAGTCGTCTATCTCCTGCACTTCGGGGAGTTGCCGACGCGCTCCCAACTCGACGGCTTGCGCGCCAAACTCGCGGAGCATCGCGACCTGCCGCCCGCCGTGGTGGCGATGATGAAGTCGCTTCCGAAGGATTCTTGGCCAATGGACGTGCTGCGCACGTCCATTTCCATGCTCTCCCAGTTCGAGCCGCACAACCACGACGGCGCGCACACCTCGGACGAAGACGCGGCGACGAAGCTGATCGCCAAGACGCCGACGATCGTGGCGGCATGGGATCGCGTGCGCCGCGGGCTGGAGCCGGTTCCGCCGCGTGCTGAATACGACGCCGCCGCGAACTTCCTATGGATGCGCACCGGCGAGGAGCCGCACGGCGTGGCCGTCAAGGCGCTCGACATGTACCTGGTGCTCCACTGCGACCACTCGTTCAACGCCTCCACCTTCGCCGCGCGCTGCACCGCGTCGACGCGGGCCGACATCTACGCGGCGGTGACCACGGCGGTGGCCACGCTGGAGGGCAACCTCCACGGCGGCGCGCCCAGCGAGGTCATGCACATGCTGGAGGGGATCGGCACCAAGGACAAGGTGGAGCCGTACGTGCGCGAGATCCTGCGGCGCGGCGAGCGCGTGATGGGGATCGGTCACCGCGAGTACAAGGTGCGCGATCCGCGCGCCCAGCATCTGGAGGCCCAGGCCAAGGCGCTGGGCATCGCCAACGGCGACACCCATTGGTACGACCTGGCCGTCACGCTCGAGCAGACGGCGGTGCGGGTGCTCCAAGAGGAGAAGCCCGACCGCTCGCTCTACGCCAACGTCGACTTCTACTCCGCGCCGATGCTCAGCAGCCTGGGCATCCCCAGCGACGAGTTCACCTGCATGTTCGCCTGCGGCCGGATGGTTGGCTGGACGGCGCACGTGCTGGAGCAGCTCGCGCACAACCGCATCTTCCGCCCGCAGGCGGAGTACACGGGCCCGACCGACCAGCGCTGGGTGCCGATCGACCTTCGCTAAAGAGGCGTCGGCGGGGAGTCGCTCGACTCCCGCCGAAGCCCCGTGCCCATGCTTGCATCCCAGTCCACCCGGCGCGCCGAGATCGAGCGCACGACCAAGGAGACGCAGATCTCCCTGACGCTCGACCTCGACGGCGGCGAGATCGAGATCGCGACCGGCGTCGCCTTCTTCGACCACATGCTCGACGCGTTCGCCAAGCACTCCGGGTGCGGGCTCCGCCTGCGCGCCAAGGGCGACGGCATGGACCATCACCACCTGGTCGAGGATGTCGGCATCGCCCTCGGGCGCGCCATCGCGCAGGCCCTGGGCGAGAAGCGCGGGATCGAGCGCTTCGGCGACGCCCTGGTGCCGCTCGACGACGCGCTGGTGCTGGCGGCGGTCGATCTCTCCGGCCGCAGCTACCTCAACTTCGACGTGCCCTTCGCCGTCGAGGACCTCGCCGATCTCAAGACCGAGCTGGTCGGCGAGTTCTTCCGGGCGCTCAGCGACAACGGCAAGCTCAACCTGCATCTGGTGCGCCAACACGGCAAGGTCGCCCACCACCTCTGCGAGGCCTCGTTCAAGGCCTTCGCGCGCGCCTTCCGCGCCGCCAAGCGGCTCACCGGAACGGCGGAGGTGCCTTCGACCAAAGGCGTCCTGGAGTAGACCAGCCATGATCGCAGTGGTGGACTACGGGGGCGGCAACCTCGGATCGCTGACGGGCGCGCTCGAGCGCTTCGGCGTGGGCTTCGCGCTGACCGACGAGCCCGCGGCCGTCGACCTGGCGGACGCGGTGATCCTCCCCGGCGACGGCGCCTTCGGCGCCACGATGGAGGCGTTGCGCGCGCGGGGGCTGGACGACGCCGTGCGGCGCGCGATCGCGGCGGGGCGTCCGTTCCTTGGGATCTGCGTGGGCATGCAGATCCTCTTCGAGGGGAGCGACGAATACGGCGAGCACCGCGGCTTCGGCGTCTTTCCCGGCACCGTCACGCGCCTGAGCGGGGCGCCGCGCGTGCCGCACATGGGCTGGGACACGCTCGACGTCGTGGGGGCGCACCCGTGCATCGAGGGCGTGCGCACGGGGGACTACGTCTACTTTCTGCACTCGTACGCGGCGCCGGTCGTGGCCGACACGGTGGCCTCGTGCACGTACGGGCGCCCGTTCTCCGCCGTGGTGGCGCGCGGTCGCGTGGTGGGGACGCAGTTCCACCCCGAGAAGAGCCAGCAGACGGGCTTGCGCATCCTCTCCAACTTTTTGCGGTCCATCGATGCCGGCGCGCGTGCCTGACCTCCCGCGCCGCTTGGGACTGATCCTTCCGGAGCTGCCGCGCGCCGTGGGCGTCTTCGGCATCGCGCTGCTCTTCGAGGTGGCCGCGATGCTGGTGCGCTCGCACGTGGGCTGGCAGCCGTTGCCCCTCGACCGCAGCCCCGCGCTGCTGGTGATCGACGCGCTGGTCGCCTCGGCGATCGTGGAATTCCTCCTGCGCGGCGCCGTGCAGGGACTGCTCCCGTGGTTCGGCCTCGGCGCGCTCCTCTCGCTGGCGATACCGGCCGCTCTGGAGTTCGCCGGCGGGTACACGGAGTCGGGCGTGATCTGGGAAGTGATCTTCGGCGCGGGCTTCGTCTTCGCGCGCGCGGCCAGCGGATCGATCTATCCCAGCGTGGCGTTGCGCTTCGTGCAGTACCTCCTCATCCCGGCGTTCGTGGCGGTGCACCGATGATCGTGATCCCCGCCATCGACCTGCGCGGCGGCAAGTGCGTGCGCCTCGTGCAAGGGGAGAAGGCGCGCACCACCGTCTACGACGACGATCCCGTCCAGCGCGCCCGCGCGTTCGTCCGCGCCGGCGCGGCGCGCATCCACGTGGTGGACCTCGACGGCGCCTTCGGCGACGGCTCGAACCTGGCCATGCTGGGGGCGATCGCTCGCGCGGTGGACGTGCCGGTGCAGACGGGCGGCGGAGTGCGCTCGCTGGAAGATGCGCGCGCGCGCGTGGAGGCGGGAGCGCACGACGTGATCCTGGGCACGCTGCTGGTGGAGCAGCCGGAGCTCTCCGCGCGCATCGCGCAGGCGTTTCCCGGGCGCATCGCCGCCGGTATCGACGCGCGCGGCGACGAGGTGGCCGTGCGCGGGTGGGAGCAAGGCGGCGGCGTGCGCGTGGACGATCTGCTGGCGCGCGTGGCGGCGTGTGGCATCGAGCGCGTGATCGCGACGCAGATCGAGCGCGACGGCACGGGACGCGGCTACGACCTCGACTTCTACCGGCGCCTCTGCGCGCACGCCGTGCCTCGCGTCCAGGCCAGCGGAGGCGCTCGCACCACCGACGATCTGCGCGCGCTGCGGGATCTGGCGCTGGCGAACCTGGAGGGGGCGATCGTGGGGCGCGCGCTCTACGAGGGGACGCTCGACCTCGCGGAGGCGATCAGAGCGGTCGCCTGAGCTGCGCGGAAGGAAGGGGCTTGGGCGGCGGGGCGGCTGTGGCCGGCGCACCGGGTAGGCGAAAGCGCGGCGGAGGCGTGTGGTGCGGCGCAGGCGTGTGGTGCGGCTTCGGCCGCGGCCGGGGCCGCGGGTGCGGGGCGGGGATGGTCACCAGGATCGGCGCCACTTGACCGGTGCCGACGGGGACAGAAAGGCTGAAGGGCACCGAGTCGCCGCCGGGCACGTAGAAGCGCCCGTAGACCACGATCCACGGCGCGGCGATGGAGAGCGGAACGTCGGCCACGCCGTAATAGCGCCCCGGAACGCCGGGCCACGGCGTGAGCGGGAAGCGCCCCTCGACGCCCGGGATGGTGAAGTAGCCCCAGCCGTTGGGCTCGCCCACCAAGCCGAAGAAGAGGCCGTTGCTCTGCGCCGCGTAGGCGGGCAGGAATGGAAAGTACGCGCCGCGCGAGTCGTCGGGGTACGGCGTGGGGTTCGGCACGGCCGGAACCAGCGGCACCGGGGCGTACGGCAACGCGGGGGGAACCGGGGTGGCCATGGGCAGAGGCGTTTGCAGATCGCTCACGTCGAGCGCGCCGGGCAGGCGGATCACCACTTGGTTGGCGCCGGCCACGTAGTCCACGCTCGCGCCCAGCGCCTGCGCCACGAAGCGCAGCGGAACGAAGGCGCGGCCCTCGCGCACCACCGATCCCACGTCGAGATCGACGCGCCGGCCGCCCACGAAGGCGAACGTGGCGCCGATGGGCAGAAACACCTCGCGCCCGCCGCGCTTGGCGACCACCGCATGGTGCGCGCCGTCGTACTGCACCGTGGCGCCCAGCGCTTGAAAGACCGCGCGCATCGGCAGCAGCACGCGGCCGCCTTGCACCAGCGGCGGAGGCTGCGCGATCAGCACGCGATCGTCGATCACCACGCTGGGCGCTCGCGCGGCGCCCAGCAGCAGCGGCGTCGCCGAAGCGAGCGCGATCGCCATGGCCACCGCCGGAGCACGCCGCACGAACATCTCACCTAGTCCAACGCAGGGGGCTCGGCGTACGTTCGCGGCAGATGCAACGGCAGGCGAGCGAGCACCTCGTAGGCGATCGTCCCGCTCCAATCGGCGAGATCGTCGGCGGTGATCTCCCCCTGGCCGTCGCGCCCCAGCAACGTCACGCGTTGCCCCAGGTGGGCGCCTGGCACCTCGGTGACGTCGATCATGCACATGTCCATGCAGAGCCGGCCGGCGATGGGGCAGCGGCGCCCGTCCACGAGCACCGCGCCGCGGTTGGAGAGGCCGCGGTCCAGCCCCTCGGCGTAGCCCAGCGGCAAGGTGGCCAGGGTGGCGCGCCGCGCGGCGCGCCAGGTGGAGCCGTAGCCCACCGGCTCGCCGGCATCCAGCTCGCGCAGGGCCACGATCCGCGTGGTCCAGGTGAGGGCGGGCTCCAGCAGACCCGCGGTGGGGTCGCCGTCGTGGAGCCCCCGGATCGCCCGGCTCTGCAAGAAGAGGCGCGACTCGCGCGAGGGCCAGACGCCGTAGAGCGCGATCCCCACCCGCACCAGGTCGAGGCGCGTCTCGGGCCACATCATGGCCGCGGCGCTGGCCGCCATGTGGCGGATCGTGCCCTCGGGGAGCGCCCCGGCGATGGCCTCGATGAAGCGCCGGTGCTGGAGCGAGGTGAACCCCTCGTCCAGGTCCTCGGCGGATGCCAGATGGGTGTAGCAGCCCTCCAGGCGCAGCTCGGGCAGACGCCGCAGCTCCGCGAGCGCCGCCGGCGCCTGGTCGGGTCGAAAGCCCAGTCGCGCGACGCCCGTGTCCACCTTGGCGTGAACGGCGAACGGCGAGAGCCGGCGCCGGGCCGTGCTGGCGGCCAGACGGGCGAAGTCGAGGCTCCACAGCGTGATGGCGATGCCGTCGGCGTGGGCGTCGTCGAGATCCTCGTGCCGCACCGGCCCCAGGACGAGGATCGGATCGGTGACCCCGGCCTCACGCAGCGCCAGCGCCTCGTCCAGCTCGTAGACGAGGAATCGGGCCACGCGCCCGGAGAGCGCCCGGGCCACGGGGACCAGGCCATGCCCATAGGCGTTGGCCTTGACCACGGCTCCCAGCGGCGTGGGGGCTACCAGAGCCGCCAGGCGCTCCGCGTTGCGGCGCAACGCCCCCAGGTCGACCTGCAGGGTGGCGAGCGGCACTTAGGTGCGCAGGGCCTTGCGGGCGGCGGCGGAGACGACCAGAGCGATCGCCACGCCGAAGAGCACGGTGTGAGCGATCAGGCTCATGAAAAACTTCGGCCAGTCGTGGTTTGGCGAGACGTACGTGCGGGCGAAGACCTGCACCGTGAGCATCGCGAGCATCACGACGAAGCCGTAGAGCAGCCCCGATGGCACCGGCCGGTTCACCAAGGCCGGGCGCCCGCTCTGGGCCAGGGCGGCGTAGACGATCCCCCAGACGATCGAGACGGCGAAGTGGATGGCGGCGCCCAGCACGGCGTACGAGGTCGACGTGAAGGCCACCGGGCCCACCACGTTGGAGGCCACCCATTGGTAGATGCCGAGGGGTTTGGCCCCTTGGAGGACCATGAAGAGGTCCAGCAGCGCGCCCCCGATGATCCCGGCCGCGATGCCCGCAGGGATCAGGTTCACGCGTTTGGGCGGTGCGATGATGCTGGGCAAGGCTCTCTCCCTCTGGCGGCCGGTGGGACGACGGGCGTGGCGGCGGCTTGATTTAGGCCCCGCGGCCCCCCCTTTCCCTCTTGCACTCCCCGAGGGTGTCTGCTAGAATCCTATGCGCCTGGCAGTCAACTGCTAAGAGTGCTAATCCACGCAGAGTCTCGTGCTTTGAGGAGGAATCCCGTGAACCTGAAACCGTTGGGCGATCGCGTGATCGTCGAGCACGTCGAGCAGGCCGACAAGACCCCCGGCGGCGTGTTCCTGCCGGACACGGCCAAGGAGAAGCCCCAGGAGGGCATCGTTCGGGCCGTCGGCACCGGTCGCGTGACCGATGACGGGAAGACCGTTCCCATGACCGTCAAGGTTGGCGACCGCGTGATCTATTCCAAGTACGCCGGCAGCGAAGTCAAGGTCGAGGGTACAGAGTACCTCATCATCCCCGAGAAGGACGTGCTGGCCGTCTTCTCCGACGAGAAGGTCGCCGCGCACGCGTAACGCCGCGTCGCACTTGCTTCTCTCTTAACCACGAAGCCGTAGGAGCTGTAAGACCACAACAATGGCAGCGAAAGAACTGGTTTTCGACGAGAGTGCGCGCCGCGCGCTCGAGCGGGGCGCCAACATCCTGGCGGACGCCGTTCGCGTGACGCTGGGTCCGAAGGGCCGCTACGTCGTGCTCGACAAGAAATTCGGGTCGCCCACCATCACGAACGACGGTGTGACGATCGCCAAGGAGATCGAGCTCCCCAATACGTTCGAGAACATGGGAGCCCAGTTGGTCAAGGAGGTCGCCTCCAAGACCAACGACGTCGCCGGTGACGGCACCACCACCGCGACGGTGCTGGCCCAGGCGATCATCCGCGAGGGTCTGCGCAACGTCACCGCCGGTGCCAACCCGCTCTACCTGAAGCGCGGCATCGAGAAGGCCGTCGAGGCGGTGGTCGGGTCGCTGGACTCGCAGAAGAAAGAGATCGCGACCGACCGCGCCAAGATCGCCGAAGTCGCCTCCATCTCCGCCAAGGATCCCGAGATCGGCGAGCTGATCGCCGTTGCGATGGAGAAGGTGGGCAAGGACGGCGTCATCACGGTCGAAGAGTCGAAGTCGATGAAGACCGACGTCGAGACCAAGGACGGCATGCAGTTCGACAAGGGCTACATCTCGCCGTACATGGTCACCGACTCGGAGCGCATGGAGGCCACCCTCCAGGATCCGTTCATCCTGGTGACGGAGCGGAAGATCTCCGCCATCGCCGACATCCTGCCGCTGCTCGAGAAGATCGTGCAGATGCAGAAGCCGCTGCTCATCATCGCCGAGGACGTCGACGGTGAGGCCCTCGCGACGCTGGTGGTCAACAAGCTGCGCGGCACCTTCACCACCGTTGCGGTCAAGGCGCCGGGCTTCGGCGACCGCCGCAAGGAGATGCTCAAGGACATCGCCACCCTCACGGGCGGCACGGTCGTCTCCGAGGAGCTGGGCCTCAAGCTCGACAAGGTCGGCGTCGACGTGCTGGGCCGTGCGAAGACCGTCAAGATCACCAAGGACGAGACCACGGTGGTCGACGGCGCCGGCGACGCGGCCGCGATCAAGGGCCGCATCGAGATGATCAAGCGGCAGATCGAGGAGACCGACAGCGACTTCGACCGCGAGAAGCTCCAGGAGCGGCTGGCCAAGCTGGCCGGCGGCGTGGCGGTGATCCAGGTCGGCGCCGCGACGGAGACCGAGCTCAAGGAGAAGAAGCACCGCATCGAGGACGCCCTCTCGACCGCTCGCGCGGCCGTGCAGGAGGGCATCGTCCCCGGCGGCGGCGCGGCGCTGATCCATGCCATCAAGTCGCTCGAAAAGCTCGAGACGGCGAAGAACGGCGACATCAACGCCAAGGACGAGGTCGTCGGCGTGCAGATCATCAAGCGCGCGCTCGAGGAGCCGTTGCGTTGGATCGCCGAGAACGCCGGCTTCGAGGGCAGCGTCGTGGTCCAGAAGGTCAAGACGCTTCCCGCGGGCGAGGGCTTCAACGCCCTGAGCGGCGAGTACGTCGACATGATCAAGGCCGGCATCATCGACCCGCTCAAGGTCACCCGCTCGGCCCTGCAAAACGCCGCTTCGATCTCGAGCCTGATCCTGACGACGGAGACGCTGATCAGCGACAAGCCCGAGCCCAAGAGGGCCGGCGGTGCTCCGGGCGGCATGCCCGGCGGCATGGGCGACTACGGCGACATGATGTAGCTCGCGCGAAGGCGCGGACTGGATCGCGAGGGGCGCGGCTTCGGCCGCGCCCCTCGGCTTTCTCCGTTACGCTGCGGCGGGATTCTTCGGCCGTCCGCCTTTTCGGCCGTTCCGGCGCGACGAGGCGGCCTTCTTCGCGCTCGTCCGACCGCGAGAGCGACGCCCCATCGCCCGCGCAAAGAGCGAGCCGAGCTCATCGGCCAGGAGACCGGGAACATAGATATCGACGTTGATGCGCCGGAAGGATACGGCATCGCCGCCGGGTTGGATCTCGATCTTTGCCACATCTTCAGGCGATGCGTGGGCAAGCTCGCGAATCCGAATTCGCGGCAGCCGCACGGCAATGCCGTTGCGCAGCGTGATGTCGACCGAATCGGCCTTGCGATTGTATCGGGCCGCGACGACATCGATCGGCTCGTCGCGCTTTGCATGTTTGACCGCGGCCCGGTACATCGCGTCGGTCATCGGCGGCACGGGGATTCGATCGGGATACCTCTTAGACATTATAGGCGATCCACCAGCGCATGAGTTGGCCGAAATGCTCACCAACCAGCTCGCGTGCTCGCGCGACGTTCCGTTTGCTCATGCCTTCACGTTGTAAGGCGTTAGAGTTTCATCGAGCACGATCTGGACCTTCGTTCCCGCCCTGACGACGTGGACGTGAGGTCTATGGCCGCGTTCGCCGCGCGTGTTGACGATGAGACGAAAACCCTCGATGTCTCGTGCCGGCACGGTAATTATACCTACACTGCATAGGTTTGTCAAAGACGTGCCGGCGCGCGCGAAAATTTGAGGAGACGGAGCGCGCTCGGACGCCCGTCTCCTCAATCACAGAATCAAGATGCTACGGAAAGGCTATCTCGGTGCCGAGGCCCTGGCCGCGGGCGCGATCGACCACCAGCGCGGCGCAGGCCACGTCCTCGACGGCGATGCCCAGCGAGTCGAAGAGCGTGATCTCGCCGGGTGAGCGGCGCCCGTGGGCGCGCTGCGTGAGCACGTCGCCCAGCAGGGTCAGCTCGGGGTGGGCGGGGAGGGCGCCCTCCTTGATGGCCAGCAGCACGTCGCCGGACTCGCTCATCGCGCCCTCGCGCGAGTCGACGAAGAGACGCGCGTGCCCGACCAGCGCGCCCGGGAGTTCGCGCGCGGCCGGCGTGGAGCTGCCCACCGCGTTGAGGTGCGCGCCCGGCGAGACGTCGGCGGCCTCGAAGAGCGGGCTCTTCGAGGCGGTGACGGTGTTGATTACGTGCGCGCCGCGCACGGCCTCGGCCACGCCGCCCACCGCGCGCGCCGGCAAGCCCTGCTCGCGCGCCCACGCGGCGGCCTCCTCCGCCCGCTCGGCGTTGCGCCCCCAGATGCGCAGCTCCTCCAGCGTCATCGCCTCGTTCATCGCCAGCGCGTGGGAGCGCGCCTGCACGCCGCTGCCCAGGATGGCCGCCACGCGCGCCCCAACCGCCGCCAGGAGGCGCGTGGCCACGGCGGAGACGGCGGCCGTGCGCACCTCGGTGAGGTAGCGCGCGTCGAGCAGGGCGCTCGGCGTCCCCGTCGCGGGGTCGAAGAGCATCACCGCGCCTTGGTGCGTGGGGATCCGAAGCTCCGCGTTGCCCTCGAAGACGGTGACCAGCTTGGCGCCGAGCGCGCCGCCCTCGCCCAACAGCGAGCCCGGCATGGCGGCCAAGATCCCCGCGTGAGCCGGCACGCCGATGCGCAGGGGCATGCGGGCGGTGCCGTCCGACTGGGCCCGCAGCGCGCGCTCCACCGCGTGGACGGCGTCGCGGATCGGGAGCAGCGGGGCGATCTCGTGTTCGCGCAGGACCAGCATAGGGCGATGTCTCCTTCGGTTCCTTACGGGGCGCCGTAGCGGATGCGCCAGATGGTGCCGGACTGATCGTCGGCCAAGAAGAGGTCGCCCTCGGGGCCCTCGGCGATCCCGGTGGGCCGGGCGGTGCGCGCCCCCGACGCCTCCTGGAAGCCTCCGGCGAATTGGCGCCACTGCACGCTCGGATCCCGCCAGTCCACGCCTCGCGCCGGCTGATCGCCGGTCATGGGGACGAAGGCGACGCGCGGCGGAACCAGGGGGCGGTGCCACGAGCCATGGAGCGTGACGAAGGCGCCGCCCCAATAGGCCTTGGGAAAGGGGTGGAGCGCGCCGCGCGGCGGCCGATAGAAGACCGCGCCGATGGGCGTGGAGTAGGCGGGAAAGACCACGCGCGGCACCACCACGTGCGAGCATTCGGCGCCCGGCCGCGTGGGCACGCGATTCTCCACGCAGAGCGGCCAGCCGTAGTCGGCCGGAGCCCGGTGCGCGGTGACGGGATCGAAGATCTCGTAGGGATGGCCGTGGGCCAGCTCGTCCTGGCCCGCAACGCCGGCCCAGAGGTTGCTCGTGGACGGATTGACCGCCAGCGCGATGGCGTTGCGGATGTGGACGGCCACCGGGTGCATGCCGGCGCCGGTGGGCGCCATGGCTTGCACGGTGGCGCGCGTGGCGTCGAGCTCGGGACGGCAGTTGTTGCACGAGGAGCCGACGCTGGCGTAGAGCACGCCCTTCGCGAAGGCCAGCGAGGTGGTCCGATGGCCGCGCGCCTGAAAGCTGGTGCGAACCTGCGCGATCTTCTCCGGCATGGCGCGGGGCTGTTCGTCGCCCGTGCGGTAGGGGATACGCCAGATGCCGAACTGGCCGCCGGCGTACAGCGCGCCGTCGGCCAAGAGCACGCCGGCCACCGGCGGGTCGGGAATGTGGACGAAGACGCGCACGGCGCCGGGAACCAGCGCCTCGGCGCGCGGGACCACGTAGACGTTTTCGCCGTCGGTGCCGATGAAGAGGTCGCCGTTGGGAGCAACCGCCAGCTCGCGGGCGCCGTCGACGTGCGCGACGGCGGTGGCGGTGAACCCGGGCGGGAGCGTGGGCGTCATGGGGAGACGTACCTCACTTCAGCGACCACTCGTTGCAGTAGTAGGTGATCGGCACGTAGTTCTGCACGCGGAAGCGCTTCACGCGCGGGCCGAGTCCGATGGCATTCACGATCTGCGCCAGCGGCATAACGGCGGCATCACGCCAGAGGTCGCGGGTGACGGCCGCGTAATCTTCTGCGTCGATCGCACGATTGAGGGCCGGGTCGCAGATGCGCGAGAAGTTCATGCCCGGCGGCTTCGCCGCCGCGCATGAATACTTATTTTCCAGGTCTGGATCGAGAGAATATGGGGCAATGTCGAGGGCCAGGTCGAAGCGTCCGGAGCGCAGTGGGCCATCGAGTGCGAAGTACTCTTGCGGCGAATAGAGCTTGATCGCGAGTGTGATGCCGACAGCGGCGAGTTGCGCCGCCAGCAGCAGGCCGATCCGCTCCGCGATGCCTGGTAAACCGGTGTACGTGAGCCGTAAGCCGCTGGGTGCGGCGGACGAGAGCTCGCGCCTCAGCTTCGCCGGGTCGGGGCTCCAGGTCGGGTAGGCAAAACCACGATCGAGCTCAGGAGAGACGATCGAAGGGGCGGGGAGGCCCCAGTCGCCAAAGACCTTGCGACGGATCTCCTCGCGGTCGATAGACCTCCACACGAGACTCCGAAGCGAGATCTTTGAAAGGGCTCCAGTCACGTTCGCGATCAGCGTCACGGCGCCACCCGTATAGCGGGCGTACCGGAGGTGCCGCGCCTCGACAAACTGGCCAGGTACATAGAGCGCGATGTCGAGTTCTCCGGCGGCGAAGGCGACCGCCTCGGTGTTTTGGTCGGGCATGAACCGATAAGACATCTCCGGGATGCGCGGCATGCCGCGCGGCGAGTGAGGCCATGCCTTTAAGTCGTACGCCCCAGTCGACAGCGAGTGCGACCGTATGGCAAACGGCCCGGTGCCGATGGGCAACCGCCCGGGACGAATCAGCGGCAGATTCGGATCCCCGTACGCCGAGAAGAACGACATGGGAAACATGGGATCGGGCTCGCTGAGCTCCACGCGCAGCTCATGCCGCGATGTGGCCTCGATGTGCCGTACGAGGGAGTAGGGACGATTCGAACCCCACCCGGCGCGGCGTGCCCTCTGAAAGACCTCGACAACATCTTGGGCCGCGAGCTCCTTGCCGTCGTGCCAGAGCGGACCCTGACGAAGCCGATACCGCACCGCGCGACCATCCCTGGTGACCAGACCATTCCGTGTGGACGGGACCTCTTCAGCGAGGAGAGCGACCGGCCCATGTTGGCTCGCCCCAATGAGGCCATCCGCGTATAGCCATGCCATATCGCTCACATTTGGGGCTTGAGTCGTGTAGGGGTCGATAGCAGAAGAGTGGCCGAATGCCGATAAGCGCAGCCAAACGGGCTCGCCTGCCGCCCTCACGGGGAAATATGCTATTGCGCCAATCCCGGCGACAAACCCGGCGCGAGTGAGGCGCGGCGTCGCCACTGCGGAACTCCTAGAGATCACCGTCATCGTGATCCGTGCCTCGCGGGCGGCGGCAGGGGTCGTCCCGGTTTCATATGAAGACTTCTCCCGTTATGAGTACGGGTGAATTAGGCAATCGCTTGACCTATTTCGAGTCGATTCATCGACAGATTAGCGATGAACGCTTGGATCGCTACGTCTCTGCGGCAGGACAGGGCTCGTCTATTGGGCGCCTCTCCCATATTGGCGATGAGTCGCTGGCGACCATCCTTGACGAGTTCAACATATCGGATGGATCGCGAGTACTCGACCTCGGGAGCGGACGAGGCTTCCTGGCGCGCTGGTTCCAGTGGCGCAAGATGAACGTCGACTATACCGGGCTCGATTCCAGTCCCACGGCTATCGCAGCAGCGAGGCGCGCCGCCCCACGAGCCAGATTCATCCTGCACGACTTCCTTCGCCCCATCGAGCTCGGGGAGTTCGACATGGTTTGCGCTATCGAGGCAACCGGTGATGGGTACGTAACGGAACGCGTAGCGGCCACCATGTTGAAGTACCTGAAGCCGTCCGGCGTCGCTTTGGCGACCATCGTTAGCCTTAAACGACCCTATGGGGAAGCCGTCGGGAAGAGCATCGGAGCCTTTGCTGCATCTGGTGGAAAGAGTCGAGCCATTGATCTTACGGCGGAACACACCGAATATGTATCGAGGCTCTGCCGCCTCGTGCTCGAAGACGAATCTGGTCCAGATGACCTCCGGCGGAGGTCCCACGAGGAGTGTTCCACGTTCCTTGAGTCGATTCGGGCGGGAACCTACGGCTACGGGATCATCGCGGCGACCAAGTGACGCCCCTCAATGCGGGTTATCCTACTCTCTTTAGTTGCTGAGAAGCGCGCGCGCTGTCGGCCCGATATGGCCATCCACGATCGACGTTTCCATATCGGGAACGAGCACGCGGACGACGGATACAGGAAGGTTCGCCGGCGACAAATCGACCACGATGACGCGTCGGATTCCTACGTTCACGAGGGCGATTAAGAGGTCGCGCACCTCGGCCGCTAGACATTGTTGCGAGCGATCAGGAAGAGAGGAAAACGCACAAGTAGGGAGGGGCGCGTCATAATACCACCGGCCATGCGGAGCTTTGGCGCGCCGCCTACCGTGGTGGGCAAAGATCTCGGAATCCTCTTCCGCGCGGAGGAGGTCCTCGCGAGCGCCCTGGATATCAACAGACCGCGTTTGTGCTGCCTCCGTGATCGCCCGTACCGCCGCCTGTCGCGGCGACCAAGACGCGCCAAGGCCGAAATGGCTCATAGGGAGAGGCGAATCGGCCTCGTTGATGCTCGCCATCATCACCGTTGGAAGGTCGCCGACAGGGATGGTCATGAGGCGGAGCGAGAGTTCCGCGCACTCGACAAGATCGAGGAGCCTGTCGATGATCGGGTCACCCGTGGGAAGCGAAACGGACAAGACCGCAGGGTCGTCTATCATCGCCGTGCTGTCGAACTCCTCACCGATTGCACGAGCGAATGCCTCCAATGCGATCCGAGGACGAACGTGAGCCAGAGTGTGAGCGACCGCCCATCCGTGGCGCTCAACATACTCCATCAGCGCGTGGTAGACGGCTTCGAGGATCGTGTTTCCGGACGCGAGCCCGCTGCTCGAGCTCATGAGAAAGACGCGGTCCCCGTGCCACGGTGAACGAACAGCCGCGTATGGAACCTCCACGGTGCGACCGGTAACGAGTTCTACCCCAGAGACGAAGTCGATGGGCCTGTCGTACGCAGACGGCAACATTCCCATCTCAGCAAATCCGATGTCGTCGACCCCGCGCGGGACGGCTGGCACGAAAGGGAGGTCGATCGTCGCACCACATTGGCGCTCTACCGCCTCCATCACAGCGCTGCAAATGGAGTGCTCGCGGGTAAGACCCTTTCCATTGTAGATGCTGATGACGTCGGGAGAGTCGGCAACTACCGCACAAAACGTCGGTATGCCGATTCGGTCGAGAGCCGTGGTATCACCAATTCGCGTGATGCCGAAGCGCCGCCGGAGTACCGGAATCAAGGAGAGGGTCTCTGCTAATGGGCGCGTCCGATCGATCTGCCCCGGTGCCTTCGGCGCCGGGGTGTGGAGCCAAGAGATACTCATAGGCCCGCGGCGTATTCCTCGTTGGCGTCGCCCCATGGCAGCCCCGTTCGAGCCAATTTCGTACTCCCGGCGGGACATCGAGGGGGCGATTGGAGAACCTAGTAAGGGTTCAATAGCATACGGACCAGGAGGTTTGACGTGTCGTGGCTTCGGGCCTGTCTACAGCGCTCGTCGGACGAGATCGCGAATTCTCGCAGATCATTACTGAAATCAATCGCTCGGCCTCCGAACGAATTGCGCGTGTAACAGGAATCGAAGGGCCTTCCGGTATTGGGAAGACGGCTCTCCTGGGAGCAGTCATCGGCGCTATTCGCTCCCCTTCGTGGGTCGTTATGCAGGCGACGTGCCACGAGAGCCAGACCGCCGAGCCGCGAGCAGCGCTGGACCGTCTCGTGGCATCGGGTTTCGGTCAACTTGCACCGGAAATCGGAGCGAAGTATACGAGCGGACTCGATGAGGCGCTCCGCGGCCTCGGGCCAGCGTTCGAGAGATTGCTGCCCGAACGGCCGGAACGGGTCTTGGCTGAGCCCGAGCGCGTCGAGCGGGCGTGCCTACGCCTGCTCGACGCACTGCTGCTCGACTATGGAATTCTGGTCGTGGTCGACGATGCTCAATGGCTCGACGGCGACAGCGCACGGATCATTGGGCGCATGCAAATCGGACGTGAGGCGACGCGTCTGCACATTCTCGTCGCCGAACGCGAACGCCAGTCGTCGCCAATAGCGGATCTGCGGCGCAACTCTCAGCATGTGCTGGCCGCTCTCAGCGACCTGGACAGCGCCTCCCTCGTGCGGGCGATCTACCCTGCCGCCACCGATCGCGTTACTCGCGAGATCCTCGCGTATGGCCAGGGAATCCCGGTCAACCTCATTTCAATCGCCGGTCAAGCTGCCCAGACCGCGGAGGTCGAAAAAGAAGGCATCGAGCGAAGCGCAAGCGCCGTCATCCAGCGAGAGGTGCGCTCCCTGCCGCTGGAACAAAGCGAGCTGCTGCAAGCCTGCGCGGTGATGAAGCAACCGATCGAGTATAGGATCGTTCGGGCGCTGTGTCGATCCGATCTCGAGGCAGCGACCACGCTCTCCGGTCTCATGCCGCGCTATCTTGAGGCCTACGAGGGATCCTTTCGATTCGTCCACGACGTTGTCGCGCGGGCAGTCGAGCAAACGATTGCCCTGCCGGCGGTCGTTCATCGCAAGATATTGACTGGATTGTTGACGATCCAGGAGGACCCTCCGGGAATCGCGCGGCGCATCGCCGATCATGCTGCGGGCTGCGGGGACCGCGAGATGGAGCGGAAATACGCGGTGAAGCTCGCGCGCGGTGCCCTTGCAACGTCGGCCTGGGATGTTGCCGCCGACGCGTTCCATCGCGCCCTGCAACTCCGTGAGCCGACGCCGGAAGAGTATGTTCAATTCTACACGGAGTATGGTCAAGCGTTGCGCGCGCTTCTGCGTCTTGCGGAGTGCCACGCATTGTTGGAACGAGCGATCGTACGAGGGCGGCAACTTGGCTTGACGCGAGGATTTGGCATTCTTGCAGTGTCGCTCATCGCGACAGCGATTCCGTCCGGAGATTATGATCTTGCGGAAGGGGCTTACCGAGACATTCGGCCCCTGCTCGCGACAGAGGACGAGCGTCTCGATCTCGACGCGGTCATGGCCACCGTGTATGCGTTTCAGTGCCGAGCCGCTGAATATGGCGAAATTCGAGCCCGACTCGAGGAACGACGGGATGGGCTTTCCGACCTGGCATTGACCTTTGCATCCGTATCCGACGCCATACACCTTGGCCGGAGTGGCTACCAGGCGCGCGCCTTTAGGATGTTTCGGCTGGCAAAGCTTCGCGCGGATGCGGGGCGATCGTTTCAGGGAGCCGCTATCGAATCGCAAATGATCGCGTACGCCGCGTTTGCGGAGGGCTGCCAATCGGCCGAGGCAGGGCTACGAGCCTTTGCTGCGCGGTACGGCGAGTCTGGGAAGAGAATGATCGCCTCGACGGTTGTCGTGGTCGACTTCATGCGGGGTGCATGGGACGACGCCCTCGGTGCGGTCGCCGAAGCGAAAGAGTGGGGGACAGAAGCCACGGCAGCAGCTGATCTTTTGGCCGTCGAGCTTGCGATAGCAGCGCTAGGTGATGACAGAAAGTGCGATATCACCGCGGCCCGAGCGATGATGGATGCCGATATGAGGCAGGACCGCTGGGCGCCCGGCGTTCTTCTGGCGACCTGGATTTTGGCGGTACAGGGCCAGGCAGGCGGCATCGACGTGGACGCAATTCGCGCGAAGATCGCGAGCGCGCCCGGTGGTGTATTGCCATGGAGTCTCCCGTTCGGCGCGAGCGTGTACCTCGGGCTGGCGCTCTACGCGGAGAGAGCGAGGGACAAGAGCGTGTTGAGTTGGCTTTGTGATTGCAATGTGCCTGCGGACAACAGCGCGTGGTGTCTTGCGAATTTCCACTTTGCGCGGGCAATTTCGAGAAAGTCTCTTGGGTTGCGTGACGCCCGTGACTCGTTTGACAGTGCTGAACAATTGTATCGGTCGCTCGGCGCCGAGGTGCTGGCGACAATGGTCGCACGACGGGCGGAGCAGGCGATTGAGTCGAGCGCTGTGCTGCTTCGAGAGTTGGGCGCAGCAAGGAAGAATAGCGGAAAAGTGGCCCGTACGAAGCGCGGCCGGACTAGCAGCGACGATCTCTCGAAGCGAGAATTGGAGATCGCCGAACTGGTTGCTTCAGGATCGACCAACAAGCAGATCGCGAGTGCGCTGTTTCTTAGCGAAAGGACTGTTGAGGCTCACTTGGCAAGTGTGTTTCGGAAGACCGATGTGGCGTCACGCGCGCAGCTAACGCGGTGGTACCTCTTGCGTTAGTGGCTCATATGACTACTTGTTGAAAGCTCCGATCGTGATTCCGGAGAGCATCATTTCATAATATTCCGGCGCGTGTTGCTTCATCGCGTCGAGCATGGGTTTCACGAGTTCCTCGCTATGCTGGAGCATCTGCTGGACTTCCCCAGGCGTGGGCGGGGAGGCTAGCTGCAGATGCTTTTGCATCAGGTTCGCGATCGCGGAGGGATCACTCTTGTCGATCGCCATATACTCGGAACGAGCATCGGTATTCGTGAGAAGATGGCCGAGATATCGGGTTGCGAGTTGGCGGATCTCGTTCTGATTCATGGGTTCGTCTCCTTGACGACCACGAGGAAATGGGAAGAGAGGCTGACGGTAGCTTATTCTATGAGGCGAGCAAGGGGCCTGCG
>Ga0307373_10002119_pt1 | contig 36197 bp, 35 predicted proteins | sample OX2MG_FD_202534 | JGI IMG/M metagenome (GOLD analysis project Ga0307373, IMG submission 202534) | Soil microbial communities from Risofladan, Vaasa, Finland - OX-2 | ecosystem: Environmental > Terrestrial > Soil > Coastal area > Acid sulfate soil | place: Finland: Risofladan, Vaasa | collected...
TTCCGTCGCCCCCACCAGCAGCCACACCACCTCCGCCCGCTGCCAGCGCCCGGGAGTTGATCGGCGCGGCCCTCGCGGCGGGGGCGACGGTGGTGACCACCGGACTGGGCGATCCGGCCGAGATCCGAGACCTGGCCGCTGCCCGCGGCGCCCCGGTGCTCGCGATGGTCTCCAGCGTCGCGGATGCCCGGCGCGCCCGAGCCTCGGGCGCCGACGGGATCATCGCCCAAGGGGCCGAGGCCGGCGGCCACCGCGCCACGTTCGACGTCCCTGCGGACGGGCGCGTGCCGCTGGTCGGAACGCTCGCCCTTGTGCCCCGCGTTGTCGATGCCGTCGACGTTCCGGTCGTTGCCTCCGGCGGCATCATGGACGGCCGTGGGCTCGCCGCCGTATTGGCCCTCGGCGCACAGGGCGCCTCGCTCGGCACGCGCTTCCTGCTGGCGACCGAAAGCGCCGCGGCCCCGATCTATCGCGCGACACTCGCGGGCCTACCGGAGACCGCCACCGTCGTCACCGACGCCGTCACCGGGCGCCCCGCACGATGGGTGCGCAACGCCCTCATCGATCGCCTTGACGCCGGGCCGGGACACGTCGGCTGGGGTCCGCAACGCCGCGCGCTCGAGGACATCCGCACGGCTGCGGCTGCCCGCGGCGTCCCGGAATACCTGCCGATGCTGGCCGGACAAGGCGCGGGGATGGCGCGCGAACAGGCGGCGGCGGCGATCGTGGACGAGATCGCCGACGAGGCCGTCGCGGTGATGACCCGGCTCGGTGACCTCGCGCGCTAGCCGACCGGCAGCAGCGGCGGCGCCGGTCCCGCGGCATCGAGCAGGAGCTGGGTACAGCGAAACAACGCCACCACGCGGCCGTCCTCGGTCGTGACCTCGGCGTCCCAGACCTGCGTCGTCCGTCCGAAATGGATCCGTCGCGCGGTGCAGCGCAGTACGCCTTCGCGCGCGGCGCCGACGAAGTTGGTCTTCAATTCCACGGTCGTGAACCCCGGTGCGTCCTCGGGCAGGCTCAGCCAACAGCCGAACCCACACGCGGTGTCGGCGAGGGCCACGATGCTGCCGCCGTGCAGGAAACCGTTGGGTGCCATGAGGGCCGTATGCACCCGCATCTCGGCGACCACCATCGACGCGTCGTCGGAGACGACATCGATTCCGAGCAATCCAACCAGACCGTCGTGTGCCGCGACGCGCAGGTCCTCCAGACGCGCCGATCGGCCCGGGGCGGCGGCCATCACGGCACCTCGCACAGGATGACGATCTTGTCGCCGCGGACCTCGACGACGAGCGCGCCGAGCGCGCCGGAGTTCGTGTCGCCCCAGCGCAGAACCGCATGGGCACCGCGTTGCTGGGGGTCCGCCCAGCGCCGGCCCTGGTCATCGGCGAAGTAGGCGCGCGCGCGCCGGAGGGCGGCATCGCCGTCCTCGGTGCCCTCGGCCGACAGCCACGCGACGTCATCGCGCAGGAGCGCCGCCATCGCGTCGGGATCACGCATCGCCAGCGCGCGCACGAGTGCGGCGACCGTCGGGCGAGCCGCGGCTTCGCGCTCGACATTGGTCGGGTGTCGTCGGTCGTCGGCCATGGTGGTGGTCTCCCGGACTGGTGGTGTGGCCCACTGGCGCACGGTGACGGCCCCGCGAGCGCCGGTGATGGTGGCGATAGCCTATGCGCTGTGAGCGACGAACCCAGGGACCCGCGGCGGCACGTGCATGCCGACGGCTCCGTCCATGTCCGTGCGCACCGGCCCAATGAGCATGAGCATGGCCACGGGGGTCACGGGCACTCGCACGGACGGATCGATCCCAGCATTCTGCGCTCCCGTGACGGCATCCGCACCGTGCTGATCAGTCTCGGCGTCCTCACGGTGGCGGCGCTGATCCAGCTCGCCATCTTCTGGCTCTCTGGGTCGGTGGCGCTGCTTGCCGACCTCATCCACAATTTCGGCGACGCACTGACGGCGGTTCCGCTCGGCATCGCATTCGCGACCAATTCGCTGCGCGGCGAGCGCTGGGCAGGTCTGACCATCGTCGCAGTGATCCTCACGTCCGCGATCATCGCCGGGTTCGAGGCGATTCAGCGCCTGATCTCACCGCAGCACCCGACGCACCTTCTCGCGTTGGCAATCGCGGGCCTCGTGGGGGTCGCGGGCAACGAGATCGCCGCCCAGTTCCGCCTGCGCGGCGGGCGGCGGATCAACAGCGCCCCGCTGATCGCCGACGGCAAGCATGCGCGCGTCGACGGTCTCGTCTCGGCCGGCGTGATCGCGAGCGCGATCGCCGTGGCGATCGGGATCCCGATCGCCGACCCGCTGATCGGTCTCGCGATCTCGTGCGTGCTGATCAAAGTCACTTGGGATTCCTGGCGGGTCCTCCGCCGGGACACCGAGACCCCGCGGCCCGCCGCGCACGGGGGCGACGCATCCGCCTAGGCCCCGCGGCGGTGCCCGTGCCGGGACGCGAGCCGATCGATCTCGAGGGCGACGCCGACCGCGTCGGCCTTGACTTCCCCGACGGCCTGATCGGCGACGTGCCACGACTCCCGCGACAGATACGCAAGCCGCGCGCCGGTGTCGGGCATGTCCACGCTGTGGCGTGCCTGGCTCGTCAATGCCTGCAGGATCTCCCGAGTCTCATCGGCGCTCCAGACGACGGGGCGGCCGGGAATCTCCATGTTCCGGGCGATCAGCCACCAGCAAAACCCGATCAGCGGCAGTTTCGCCAGGACGACGAAGATGACCAGCCACGCGACCTTGAGCCCGGAGTTGTTGGTGAACAACTCGATGAAGATCATGAAGCCTGTGCCGAAGATGGCGAAGAAGATGAGCGTCGCCATGGTGATGACCATGCGGCGCATCCGCACGCGCCCGTTGGGCTGAAAGTAGAAGTCGTTCACCACGCGATCCACATCTGTCGCCGGCCGGAACTGTCGCTACCGCCTGCGTCGATCTTGCCACACGGTTCCCGCGGCGGACCGTCCACACACCCATGCGGTGGCCAATCCCCGACAATTCGCTAGCTCACTGCGATAATCGCCGCCGCGAGCCCCGAGGGCGCCTCGAGCGGCACCAGGTGGCCGGCCGCTGACACGGTTGTGACCGATGCGTCCGGCCACACCTGGCCGACCAGCCCGGGCTCGGCCCAGGTGTCGGCGTCCCCGACGACGACATGGCAGTCCACCCCGCGGGTGCGCGCAAGCGCGACGTCGACGAGGACCCCAGCGCGGACTGTCCAGCCCTCGTGGTCAAGCCGCGCGAACCGGTCGCGCGCATAGCGCGCCGCCCACGTGTCGGCGGCGAGCGTCACCGCCCGCAGCTGCAGCGCAAGGACGTCCGCGCCGGGGACCGGTCCGGTCTCCACTGGCCGCGGCCCGACAAAGGTGATGCGGGTGATGCGATCGGCGTGGGCGTCGGCAAGGGCACAGGCGAGTGCCGCACTGGCGCCCTGCACGACGACCTCCACCCGCGCCAGTCCACGGTCATCCAGCACGCCGAGCAGGTCTGCGACGAGATCGGCGACACCGGCCGGCGCCGGTGCGCCGACGGCCGCCCCCGCGCCCCGCAGATCGGGCGCAACGGCGTGGTGGCCGGCCGGCAGTTCCCGCATCAGGTCACGCCACATGCGTCGATCGAGCTCGGGCGCGTGGAGGAACAAGGTCCCGTCGGCACCCTCCCCGACCTCTGCCACCAGCGTGTCATGGTCTGCCAGCCCGACCTCAATGACCGGTAGCGGCAACGGCAGTCCGCGCTCATCGAGGATCGTACGGACGGCGCGAAGGGCGTTGAGCGCCCGGGGGAACCCCGCATATGGGGCGACCTGCTCACACAGCTGAATGAGCTCCTCCGGATCCGCCCCGCACTCCAACGCCGCCGGGACGTGCACACCCAACTGGTTGTCGGCACCTCCGATGGCGGCCAACACCGCCACTGTCAGCAGCTCACGCTCGCGCGCAGGCAGGCCGGAGCGCGAGAACACGTCGGCGAAGATGAACTGCTCGACGCCGGCCGCGAGCACCGGCGAGGCCTCACGCACCCGTCCGGTCGCGACGGGCCCTTTGCCCGCAGTGGCACGCGAAAACTCCCGGCGACCGATCTCCGCGCGATTCACCTCGTGCTCCTCGTTCGATGCGTATCCGGTGGTGCGGCGCCCACGGGGACGATGCGGCCCATCAGGCGAGCACGCGCACGTGCTGCCAGCGGATAAACGCCTCGAGGCCGGGACGGCCGAGCTCGCACCCGATGCCCGACCCGCGCCAGCCGGCGTACGGGGCGTACGGGACGACCACGCGCCAGCCGTTGATCACGACGGTGCCACACTCGATGGCGTGGGCGACGTCGGTCGCGCGGCGCAGATCGTGGCCGCAGACGTATCCGACCAGCCCGTAGTCGGGTCGGTTCGCTTCGGCGATCGCGTCGTCGAGCGCCGCGTACGGCATCACGGCGACAATCGGCGTAAACGGCTCTTCGTCGACCAGTCGTACGCCCGGGCCGGCTCCGGTCACGAGGGCCGGCGCCACGCGGGCGCCCCCGAGGTCCTCGCCCCCCTCAACCGTGGCGCCCTTGGCCCGCGCGTCGGCCAGCAGGTCCCGGTGACGGACCAGACCGCGGTCGGTGGCCATCGGGCCGAGGGCGACCTCGACCACCCGGGTCCGGAACTTCTCCAGGAAGGCCGGCTCGAGGGCCCGCGGGACCAGCACGCGGTTGACCGAATAGCACGCCTGGCCTGCGTTCGCGTAGCCCTGTGAGATGGCGACGTCGACCGCGATGTCCAGATCCGCGTCGTCGATGACGACCAGCGGACCGTGACCGCCAAGCTCAAGGCTGAGGGCCTTCAGTCGCGGCGACGCCCATCCCGCGATGATCTCGGCGACCCGGCGCGAGCCCGTGAATGCGACCTTGTCGACGCCCGGGTGGGTCGCAAGCGCCTCGCCGACGAGCGGTCCATCGCCGGTCAGGCAACTGACGATCCCGGGCGCCAGACCGGACTGGTTGGCGACCTCGCATACCGCGCGTGCGGCCAGCGGCGCCTCCTGGGCCGGTTTGACGACGACGCAGCAGCCCGCCGCGAGCGCCGGTGCCAGCTTCCAGATCACGAGCGCCACGGGGAAGTTCCACGGCGTGATCGCCGCGACGACCCCGATCCCGTCGGGTCGGACCTCGCTGCCGCGTCCGCCCCCGCCGGCGGGCAGGAAGGCGCTCCACAGGCGTTCGGCCTCGCCGGCAAAGTGATGCACGACCTCGCACCCGCGCGCGACCTCGGCCTGGGCCTCGCCGAGCGGCTTGCCCTCCTCGCGGTGAATCAGCTCGGCGATCCGCCCGGCTTCGGCATCGAGCGCCCGCGCGAACCGGGCGATCGCCTGGCCGCGCTCGACCGGCGACGTGGCGCGCCACGCGGCCACGGCAGCCCGGGCGGAATGGACCGCGCGGTCGACGTCACCTGGCGACGCCGCGGTGACCTGGGCAAACGCCGCACCGGTCCGGGGGTCGGTGACGTCCATCCATCCGGCGGTGGCGACCTCGGCCCCGTCGATGATCAGTCCGTGGCGCGGGAGCGCAGCGCTCATACGACCGCTCCTTCCATGCCGCGGTCGTACGTGTCCGGGGTGACCCCCTGCTCGCGTAGCTCGACCTTGCGCACGCGCTCGGTTGGCGTCTTGGGCAGGTGTTCCATGAACCGGATGTACCGCGGGATCGCGAAGTGCGGCATCTTGGGCTCGAGGTAGTTCGCGAGCTCCCGCGGGGTGAGGGCGCCCGAGCGCGTCACGACGCAGATCAGGATCTCATCCTCGGCCGATGCCCCCTCATGGGCATCGACCCCGATCGCTGCCGCCTCCAGGACCTCTGGGTGCGACATGACCGTGCGCTCCACCTCGACCGAGCTGACGTTTTCCCCGCGTCTGCGGATGTAGTCCTTGAGGCGATCCTTGAAGTACAGGTAGCCCTCGTCGTCTATCTCGCCGAGGTCGCCGGTGTGCAACTTGAGATTGCGGAAGTCCTCGGCCGTCTTCTCGGGCATGCCGACGTACGCCCGCATAACGATGTTTGGCAGCTTCATGTCAACGACGATCTCGCCCTGCTGGCCGCTCGCGAGCGGTCGGTCGGTCCCAGGCTCCACAACGGTGACCTCAAAGCCCGGTGTGGCGATTCCACAACTGCCCGGACGCGGCTTGGCACCTGGCGGGTGATAGGTCACCATCCCGGTCTCGGTCAGGCCGTATCCCTCGATGAAGCGGATCCCGAACCGCTCCTGAAAGTCCCAATAGATGTCCTTCGGCGCCGGCATGGCCATGATCCTGGTGACCTTGTGTGCGCGATCGAGGCCCGAGGACTCGGTGTTCCAGATGAAGTAGTTGATCGCCGAGACCGTGTTCAAGAGCGTTGCCTGGCATTCGGTCACCGACGTCCAGAACCGCGTCGAGGAGTATCGGGTGTCGAACTGGATCCGGGCACCGGCAATCATCGCCGGGAACGCCCCTAGCACCTGCGCGTTGGAGTGGAACAGCGGCAGGCAGGAGTACAGAACATCGTCCGCGGTGACCTCGCAGACCTCACAGTAGGTCCGGCCGGAGAAGTAGTCCGAGGCGTGTTGCTTGATGACGCCTTTGCTGCGACCGGTCGTCCCAGAGGTGAACATGATCCGTGCATCACCCGTCCAGGTCAGCACGATCCCAGGGTCGTCGTCGTCGGCGTTGCCGAGGAATTCCTCGAAGGTCTCCCACGGGCGGCGCGGGTCGGGTCCGTGCGCGGCCTCGGTCGGCACGACCACGACACGCTCGAGCAACGGCAGGTCGTCCATGACCGCATCCAGTTCGGCGAGAAACGCGTCCGCGATGATCAGCACCCGCGCCTTGGGCAGGTTGATCGCCCAGGACAGGAAGTCGCCCCGATACGCGGTGTTGATTGGGCATTGGGTCGCGCCGGAACTGAGGATCCCGAACCAGATCTCCAGGTGAGGCTCCATGTTGGGCAGTTGCGTGGCGACGACGTCCCCGAGACCGAGACCGTGGGCGCCAAGCGCGTTGGCGACACGGTTGCTGCGACCGAGCATCTGCGCGTAGCTGATCCATTCGCCGTGCTGGAAGCGGAAGTAGGGTCGGTCGGGGTATTCCTCGGCCCGTGCCCGAAGGATGCTCGGCAGCACCCAGTCCTCAGGGTTCTCCCGCCGGTACCAGTCGCTCCACTCACCCCGACCCGCTAGCTGGCTCACTCCGCCTCCCGACCCATCTGGGGCGCCGCGCCGACCGCGTGGGGTCGCGCGCGAGCCCGGTCGACTTCGTGGCACACGCTACAGAGTCCCCTCGTGCGGTTGCCAGTCGCCAGGCCCCATTCCGCGGGTGCATTTGGCAGGACCCGCCGCCGCCCCGGCGAATCTTGCTGACAGCCGGACGGCCAGGCCCCGAGATGCGCGCATCCGCCATGCCGCCGGCGGCCCCGATGAGCGTCGATATCCGCACCCTCGAATCCACCGATCCCGCGCCCGATGCCCGCGTGCGCTCGCCCGCGGGCATGGTCTGGAAACGCTTGCGGGTCAACCGTGGCGCCATGGTCGCGCTGGTGTTCCTGGTGGCGCTGGCTGCTTTGGCGATCGCCGCACCGCTGGTTGCCGATCTGGTCGGCCACGGTCCCAACGACCTGTACCGGACCACCATGGTCGACATCTACGGGCTTCCCAAGGGCCCAAACGCCAGCTTCTGGTTCGGGGCAGACAGCGCCGGGCGAGACCTGTTCGTGCGGGTGATCTACGGCGCGCGTATATCGCTGCTGGTCGGCGTCGTCGCGACGGCGATCGCGGTCGTGATCGGCGTTGTGCTGGGACTGATCGCCGGCTACCGCGGCGGCGCACTCGACACGTTGTTCTCGCGCATGTCCGACGTCGTGCTAGCGATGCCGTTGCTGCTGTTTGCGATCGGAATCTCGAGTGCATGCTCGACGACCCCGCAGGGCTGTGTGGCCGGCACGCTGACCCCCGGCGTCAACCTCGTGATCGTCATCATCGCGATCTTTTCCTGGCCGGCGATGTTCCGGATCGTGCGGGCGACGACCCTCTCGGTGCGCGAGTCAACGTTCATCGAGGCGAGCCGGGCAATCGGAATGCGTGAACGAAACATCATGTTTCGAGAAGTTCTGCCGAATCTCTTATCACCGGTAGTCGTCTACGCGGCGCTGCTGATTCCCCAAAGCATTCTCTTCGAGGCCTATCTGTCGTTTCTCGGCCTCGGCGTGCCGGACTCGACCCCGTCATGGGGCGGGATGCTCGATCAGGCGAGCCAGTTGTTCACCGTTGCATGGTGGTTGATGGTTTTTCCAGGCATTTTCCTGCTCGCAACGATTCTCGCATTTAACGTCGTCGCAGACGGACTGCGGGACGCATTCGACCCCCGGGCCTCGGAATGACCCGGTAATGAAAGGCTTGAGTATGAGACCGATGAAATCCCGCTTGACGGCACTCGGACTGGGGCTCTGCGTCGGCGGTGCTGCGGTGCTGCTCGCCGCGTGCGGGAGCTCGTCCTCGAGCACCTCCTCGGGTACGCGCGGCGGGACCTACCGCGTCGAGGCCACGGACTTCGGATTTTCCAACAACTTTGATCCGACCGGCGAGTACACGACCAACGCATGGGGCATGTACCGCGGCCTGTTGATTCGTACGCTGGTCGGCTACAAGATGATCGCCGGCGCTGCGGGCAACCAGCTGGTCCCTGACCTGGCGACCAGCGTCCCCACGGCGACCGACGGCGGGCTGACATGGACGTTCACGCTCAAATCGGGCGTGCGCTACGCACCCCCGGTCAACCGGGTCATCACGTCGCACGACATCGTCACCGCCTTTGAGCGCATCGCCAACCCGGCGCTGGCCGCCCAGTACGGCTTCTACTACACGACGATCGCCGGCATGGACACGTATGCATCCGGCAAGGCGAAGACCATCTCGGGGATTACCACCCCCAACAACCAGACGGTCGTCTTCCACCTGACCACGCCGACCCCAGACTTCCTGTACCGGCTCAGCCTGCCGGCGGCCGGACCGATTCCCCAGGAAGTGAGCAAGTGCTTCACGACCCCGGGCGGATACGGACGTGATGTGGTCTCCAGCGGCCCCTACATGATCCAGGGCAGTGACAAGGTCAACATCGCCAGCTGCAGCACGATCCAGCCGATGGCGGGATTCGACCCGTCCAGCAAGCTGATCATGGTCCGCAACCCGAACTACAACCCCTCGACCGACAGCACCTCGATGCGCACGGCGCTGCCGAACGAGTTCGCGTTCACGATCAACTCCAACCAGGCCGACATCTTCAACCGCATCAAGGCCGGCCAGGCCGACGACTCGCTCAACGCACCGCCGGCGAGTGCGGTCGCGACGCTTGTGGCCAGTAACCAGAAGCAGCTCATCAAAACCGGCGGCGCGGACGCCACCAAGTACATCTCGATGAACCTCACCCAGGCGCCGTTCGACGACATTCACGTACGCAAGGCCGTCAACCTGATCATGGACAAAGCCGGGCTACAGCAGGCCAACGGCGGCCCGCTGTTCGGTCTGATTGCCACCCACATCGTCCCCGACACGATGTACAACAACGACTCGGCGATCACGGGCTACAACCCCTACCCGTCGGCCAACAACGCGGGTGACCTCGCCGCGGCACAGGCGCAGATGCGCCAGTCGAAGTATGACCCCAAGCAGGACGGGCTCTGCGACACGTCCGCCTGCAAGAACGTCTTTACGATCGCGGTGAACACCAGCCAGGACCTGAACGAGATCCCGGTCGTCCAGAGCGCGCTCGCCAAGCTCGGCATCACGCTCAATATCCGCCAGCTGACGCCGTCGGCCGCATCCGGGGTCGTCAGCACGGTCAGCAGGAACGTCCCGCTCGCGTTGAGCCAGGGCTTCGCCAAGGATTACGCCGATCCGTCGACGTTTATGGTCCTGTTCGAGTCGTCGAGCATCGCACCAACTGGGAACGTCAACGCGTCGCTCGTCGGTCTCACTCCGGCGCTCGCACAGCAGCTCGGGGTCACGATCCCCAAGGACGACGTCATCCCGAGCGTCGACGCCCAGGCCGCCGCCTGCGGCAAGATCCCGACCGGCAACGCACGGACCACCTGCTACATCAACCTCGACAAGTACCTCATGGAGAACGTCGTGCCGTGGGTGCCGTACCTGAGCCTCAACCAGGTGCACATGATCAGTCCTGCGGTCACCATGTGGGACTACGACCAATCCAGCGACACCACCGCGTACTCGCATGTCGCGGTGAACCCCGCCAAGCAGTCCTAGCGGGCAACCTTCGCCGCGTCCGGGCCGGAATCGGTCCGGACGCGGCGAACAGGTCTCTGCCATGGGTCGCTACATCCTCCGCCGGCTGATGTGGACCGTCGTCGTCGTCATCATCGTCACGTTGATCACGTTCGTGATCTTCTACGTGCTGCCGTCGGGCGACCCCGCGTTGCGGTTTGCCGGCAAGGAGCCGACCGCGCAGGTGCTCGCCCAGGTCCGTACCGATCTCGGGCTCAACCACTCGGTGGCCGTCCAATACCTGCTGTACCTCAAGCGGCTCGTCCTCGGCGACCGCTACGGCTGGCCCGGACTCGGCTTTTCCTACAGCTCGGGCGCGGCGATCGCGCCGCAGCTGTGGCAGCGGGCGCAGATCACGATCCAACTCGTGCTTGGTGCGGCCGTCCTGTGGATGGTGATCGGGATCCCGGTCGGCGTGTTCTCCGCGCTGCGACCGCGGAGTCGTTTCGACCGCGCGAGCCTATTCGTCGGGCTCGTCTTCATCTCGACACCCGTGTTCTGGCTGGGGCTGCTGATGCTGTGGCTGTTCTCGAGCACGCTCGGCTGGCTCCAGGGCACCGGGTACGTCGCCTTCACGACCGACCCGGTCCAGTGGGCGGCCCACATGCTCATGCCATGGATCACGCTGTCGCTGGCCTTCGCGGCCATCTACGCCCGGATGGTGCGCAGCAACATGCTCGATACCCTCGGGGAGGACTACATCCGCACGGCGCGGGCGAAGGGCCTGCCCGAGCGCCGCATCGTGACCCGCCACGCGTTGCGGGCGAGCCTGGTCCCCATCGTGACGCTCTTGGCGGTGGATATCGCGACGCTGGTCGGCGGGACGGTGATCGTCGAGACGGTCTTCAACCTGCAGGGGCTGGGTAGCTGGGTGCTCAACGGCGCGCTCAACCAGGATCTGCCGGTGACGTTGGCGGTGACGCTCGTGGCGACAATCGCCGTCAGCCTGTTGAGCCTGGTGGCCGACATCCTCTATGCCTACATGGACCCGCGCGTCCGCCCGGAATGAGCGCGCCCCTTCTCGAGATCGACGACCTCACGGTGCACTTTCCGAGCGCCGCGGGGCCCGTGCGCGCCGTCGACGGACTCTCGCTGAGCCTCGCGCGCGGTCAGACGCTGGGCGTGGTCGGTGAGTCCGGGTCTGGCAAGACCGTGACGTTTCTGGCGGCCATGCGACTGTTGGAGCGATCCCGCCCGGAGATTCACGGGCGGATCCTGCTGGACGGCGTTGATGTGCTCACGCTGCCGGCCCGTGAGATGCGCGAGGTCCGCGGGCCGCGTATCGGGATGATCTTCCAGGACCCCCTCTCGGCGCTGCACCCGCTGCTGCGCGTCGGAGATCAGATCGCCGAGACCGTACGCGCGCACCGCGATGTCGGGCGCCGGGACGCCCGGGCGCAGTCCGTCGCCGCGCTCGCCCAGGTGGGGATCCCCAACGCCGATGAACGTGCCCGGCAATACCCGCATCAGCTCTCGGGTGGCATGCGCCAGCGCGTGATGATTGCAATGGCGCTCATTCTCGAGCCGGACCTGCTGATCGCCGACGAGCCGACCACCGCGCTCGATACGACCGTCGAAGCGCAGATCCTGGACATCATCGACGACCTGCGTACCCGGCTCGGCATCGGAGTGGTGCTGGTGAGCCATAGCCTCGCAACTGTCGCCGACGTCGCCGACACGGTCGCGGTCATGTACGCCGGGCGGGTCGTGGAGCGTGGTCCGTGCGAGGCCGTGTTTGCGCACCCCAGTCACCCGTACACCTGGGGCCTGCTCGATACCGTGCCGGCCCTGGGTGCCGAGCGCTCCCGGCTCGTGCCGATCCCCGGGAGCCCGCCCTCGCTCATCGATCCGCCCCCCGGCTGCCGTTTCGCCCCGCGCTGCGCCTACCGGTTCGATGCGTGCACCCGGCACCTGCCCGAGCTCGTCGAGCGCGGTGGTGGTCACGCCGATGCGTGCGTGCTCCCGGTGCCCGGGCGCGGTGCCCGCCGGCATCGCCTGGCGCCCTCGGGCGAGGAGGCCGCGCCGTGATCGACGGCACCCCGACCCGGCCGCTGCTCGAGGTTCAGTCACTTACCAAGCGCTTCCCGCTAACGCGCGGGGTGATCTTCGCCCACTCCCGCGGCGCGGTGCACGCCGTCGAGGACGTGACATTCGCGGTGGCGCGCGGCCGGACACTGGGGATCGTCGGGGAGTCGGGCTCGGGCAAGTCCACCACCGCCCGCATGATCGCGCGGCTGATCGATCCGACCTCCGGCACGATCGCCGTCGACGGCACGGACATCACCCGGCTCGTCGGGGCGGACCTGCGCACGCTCCGCCAACGGGTCCAGATCGTCTTTCAGGATGCGTACGGGTCACTCAACCCGCGCCAGACGGCGGGGCAGATCATCGGGGCGCCGCTGCGTGTCCACCACGTCCCCGGAGACCGGCGCGCGCGCGTCGCCGGACTGCTGGAGCGGGTCGGGCTCAACCCCGAGCACGCCGCCCGCTACCCGCACGAGTTCTCGGGTGGCCAGCGCCAGCGGATCGGCATCGCCCGGGCCTTGGCGCTCTCCCCGGCCCTGATGATCCTCGACGAGCCCGTGTCGGCGCTCGACGTCTCGGTGCAGGCGCACGTCCTCAACCTGTTGACCGATCTTCAGGACGAGCACGGCATCACCTACGTCGTAATCTCGCACGACCTCGGGGTGATCCGGCACCTGGCCGACCGCGTCGCGGTCATGTACCTCGGACGGATCGTCGAGCTTGCCGATGCGGCCGCGATCACCGCGCCGAGGCATCCGTACACGGCCGCGCTCGTGTCCGCGGCACCGGCCCAACCCGGCATCGGCGCGACACGCCAACGAATCGTGCTGACCGGCGACGCGCCGTCGGCGATTACCCTTCCAACCGGCTGCGCGTTCCATGCACGCTGTCCGAAGGCGCGCCTGGTCTCGGGCGATCCGCACCGCGTCCCGGAGCGCTGCCGCAGCGAGCGACCGCCGCTCGATCCCGACGCCGACGGGCGTCAGGTCGCCTGCTGGTACCCGCTTGAGTCCGGCGACGATCTCATCGGCGCGGCCCAGGCGATGGCCATCCCGGTCGCCGGCACGCAGGCCTAGCACGCGACCTTGTCCGCATCGCGGACGAGCGCATGCGCAAGCGCCGCGACGACCGTACCGGGATCGCGTCCCGCCGCCGGCCGTGGCGCCAGACGCGCCAGCGGCGGCGCGCGCGAGGCGGATCGGCCTAAAGACGTGGGCGTCGAACAGTGCGGAGATGACCGCATCGTCCGGCGCGGACGCCGGCCCGAACGCGACGGCGCCCGCGCAGCACATCACGGCGTCGAGTCCGCCGAGGATCGCGATGGCGTCGCCGATGGCCTGGTCGGCGGGGGCGTGCCCGTGGTTCGGCGATCAGCGCCAGGGCGGCCCTGGGCCGCCGCGACTAGGCTAATCGTGCAATGGGTGATGCACTGGTCCACATCGACGCGTACGGCGATCCCGCGTGCCCGTGGGATTTCTCCGCGGAGGGCGCGCGCTTACGGCTGCGCTGGCGCTACGGGGATGCCCTCAGCTGGCGGCACACGATGGTCGGGCTGTCCTCCACGCCCGACGAGTACGCACGCCGCGGATTCGCGCCGGGCGACCTCGCACGTGGGCGGACCTATATCCGCGACCGCTTCGGGATGCCGATCGACACGACGCCCGCCGAGCGCTTCGCCGTGACCGTCGTCGCATGCCGCGCCGTGGTCGGCGTCCGCCAGCGTGCGCCGGAACACGTCGATGCGTTCCTGCGCGCACTCCGGGTCGCGGGTTTGTCGACGCCGGTCGAGCTCGACGACCCCGAGACGATCGCAGCCGCGGCCCGCACCGCGGGGCTTGATGACGACGACGTCGCGCGATGGGCCGCCGAGCCCCAGACCGATCAAGAACTTGCCCACGACATGGCCGACGCGCGGAATCCGAGCCCGGCCGCGCTGGCCATGCGCGAGCGGCTTGCCACCACGCTCGACGGGATCTGGCGCTACACGTGCCCGAGCTACCGCATCTCACGCGGCGAGCTCACGCTCGAGGCGCCGGGGTTCCAACCTGCCCGGGTGTACGAGGTCATCATCGCCAACCTGGCCCCCGAACTCGACCCGCGACCCGAGCCACAGCACGTCGAAGAGGTGCTGGCATGGGCGCCATATCCCCTGGCGACCGCCGAGATCGCCGGCATCATGGAAATCGATGTCGCGATTGCCGGCCAGCGCCTGGCCGACTCGGCGGCACACGCCACCCCGGTCGCCAACGACGCCTACTGGTCGATCGCCGCGCCGGTGTCGTGATCCCATCCGGGCGGCTCGCCGAGCACCGACGCCGCGTAGCTGAACATCGCAATCCCTGATGCCGTCCCGACGTTGATGCTGCGGGTCGAGCCGTACTGTGGGATGTAGACGATGTCGTCTGCTGCAGCGAGCGCGTGTGGCGCCACCCCGATCTGTTCCTGGCCGAATACCAGCACGCTCTTCGGTTGCCAGGCGTAGCCGATGAGGCTCACGGCGCCGGGCACGTTGTCGACGGCGACGACGCGCATGCCGTTGCCTCTTAGCCGTGCCAACAGCGCCGGTTCGTCCTTGGTGTGGTGCACGTGCTGGTAGCGGTGGGTACCCATCGCACCGCGGCGGTCGAACCGTCGACGCCCGACGATCCACACCTCGCGCGCCAAAAACGCGTTGGCGTTGCGGATCGCCGTCGCGATATTGAAGTCGTAGGCGAAGTTCTCGAGCACGACGACGAACTCGTGTCGGCGCGCGTCCAGCGCGGCGAGGATCGCGTCGTGGCGCCAGTACTTGAAGTGGTCGATGAGGTTGCGCGGATCGACGAGCTCGTCCGCAGACGGGAAATTGGGGTTCTCGCGGGACGCCATGGGCCGCCGAGGATAGCGCGGCCGCGGTACCAGGCGATTCCGATGCGCGGATTCTGGGAAAGTGTCGGGGTCCCATGACCGCCACCCCCATCCCACCGTCGCACCCCGAGGCCGCGCAACTTGAGCGTTTGCGGCGTGCGGTTGCCCCCTCCCGCGGCGTGGTGATCAAGCGCATCCTGATCCTGACGCTGCTGGCCGTCTGCGTCTACGTGCTCGGACCGAGCGTGCTGGCGACCCTCAACGCCTGGCCACAAGTCGAGCAGATCTCGTGGCTTTGGCTGATCGGCATGGCGGCCGCACAGATCGCGGCCAACGCGAGCCTGATCTGGCTGCAGTCGATGGCCATGCGCAGCAAGGAGTGGTTCGCGATCATCACCGCCGAGCTGGCAGGGGGTGCGGTGAGTCGCGCGCTGCCCGGAGGAGGCGCGGCGGCGGCCGGGATGCAGTACTCGATGCTTGTGCGCGCCGGCGTGCCCGCCGGATCCGTCGCGTCCGGACTGACGGCGGCGTCGCTGCTGACCCTCGCCACCGTGTTCGTGCTGCCCGTGGTCAGCGTGCCCGTGCTGATCGCCGGCGGCACCGTCCCCAACGGGCTCGCCGACGCGGCCTGGCTCGGGCTTGCGATCTTCACCGTGATGGTCGCCCTGGGCTGGTGGGTATTGGGCAGCGACCGCCCGCTGGTCGCGGCCGGGCACGCGGTTGAACGGACCATGGCCCGCGTGCGTCCCAAGCGGACGCTGAACGGCGGGCTGCCGGAACGGCTGATCGCCGAGCGTGACGCGCTCGTCCGGGCGCTCGGCAGCCAGGCGCTCTACGCGATCATCGCGTCGCTGGGTCGCTGGCTCTTCGATTACCTGACCCTCCTGGCAGCGCTGACCGCGGTCGGCGCCAACCCCAATCCCGTCCTGGTGCTGCTCGCCTTTGCGATCTCACAGATGCTCGCCGCCGTCCCGATCACCCCTGGCGGTCTGGGCATCGTCGAAGCCGGCCTCGTGGCGACCCTCGCGCTCGCCGGCATCGGGGGCGCGGATGCCGTCGTGGCGACGTTCGTCTATCGGCTGTTCTCCTACTGGCTGCCGATGCCGATCGGGCTCGGCGCGTGGATCATGTTCCGGCGACGGTATCCCCAAAACGGACGTGTCGATGACGAGCCCGTGGCGGCGGACGCCTAGGCGGGATGTGCCCGCTGCCGGGCACCGCCGACCGCGATTCCGATCGCTTCATCGCCCGCCTGGCAGCTGGCGTGGCCGCGGTCCGCGGACGACTCAGGCGGGGAGCGTGGCGTCCTGGTGCCGGAGGTACTGGTGCACGAACGCGATGGCCATGCTGCCCTCGCCAACTGCTGCGGCCACTCGCTTGACCGGTCCGAAGCGCACGTCCCCGGCGGCGAAGATCCCCGGAACGCTCGTCTCCAGCAGGTACGGGTCGCGCGCAAGGTCCCAACGCCCGGCGGCTCGGACATCGGCGCCGGTCAGCACGAACCCATGGCGGTCGAGTGCGACCTCCGGCGGAAGCCAGCCGGTCTCCGCGTCGGCGCCGATAAAGATGAACACACCGCCCGATGCGAGCCGCGTGACATCCCCAAAGGCGACGTCGCGCACGTCGATCGCCTCGAGCGCGGCGTCGCCGAACACGCCTGCGATCTCGGCGCCGAACCGCACGTCGATGTTGGCGTGGGTGCCGATCTGGTCGATCAGGTATCGCGACATGCTCTTTGCAAGGCCATCGCCACGACACAGGATCGTGACACTGCGTGCATGGCTGGCGAAGAACAGCGCCGCCTGACCGGCCGAATTCCCGGCCCCGACGATCTGGACGTCGCGTCCATGCGTGTTGGCCGCCTCGCTGCGCGCTGCGCCGTAGGAGATGCCTTTACCCACCAGTCGGTCGAACCCGTCGATCGCCATGTGCCGCCAGGAGACCCCGCACGCCAGGATGATCGTGCGCGCCGCTAGGACATCGCCGCCGTCGAGATGAACCTGGCGGGTCGCCGCATCGATGCGCGTGATCGTCCGCGTCACGAGGATCTCGGCCCCGAGTCGCCGCGCCTGCAGGAGTGCCCGGCTGGCGAGTTCCTCGCCGGAGACTCCCGACGGGAACCCGAGATAGTTCTCGATCCGGGACGAAGTCCCCGCCTGCCCCCCGGGCGCCTCGCGCTCGATCACGATCGTCCGGAGGCCCTCGGAGGCGCCGTAGACGGCCGCGGCGAGCCCCGCAGGACCCGCGCCGACGACGACCGTGTCGTACTCGGCGTGCACGGGTTCCGTGGCCAGGCCAAGCAGTTCTGCGATGCGGCGCATCGACGGATGGACCACCGTCTTGCCGCCGACGACCCGTATGACCGGGCAGTCCTCCGGCGAGGGGAGTGGGCCGCCCCACCGGCCGACTGGATCGGGCGTCTCCTCATTGATCCACTCGAAAGTCACCTGGTTGCGATCGAGGAAGCGTCGCACCTCGGTGCAGGCGGGCTCCCACCGCTTGCCGACGACCAACGCCCGCGCCGGCGGCCGATCTGCGGCGATTCCCTGCAGGCCGCCGATGCGCCGGCCCGCAAGCGCGCCGAGCTTGACCCCGAGCTCCGGCACAGTCCCGACGACGGTGAAGAAGTCCTGCGCCTCGATGCGAATGACGCGCGTCGGCTCGGAGGCCCGAAACCCGAGGGGGAACACCGTTGCCAGGGTGAGCGGGACCTCGCCGAAGACTTCGCCGACCCGGCGACCGCCGACGACCCGCTCGATCCCGTCAACCCGACGGATCGTGTCTACGCGTCCCTCCAGCACCGCCAACAGGGCACGCGGATCGCCCTCGTGCACGGCGAACTCGCCCGGTATCAGACGGATGTCGGCCGCGACACGCGCCAATTGCTCGCGCACCACCGGCGCAAGCCCGTCAAAGAGATCGATCTGCCCAATCTCGTCAGGCGTCACCACGGTCGGCCCCTTCGGCTCATCTCGCGCTTCCCGCGCACCGACCCGGCGTCGCATAGATGCTCTGGAGGTCACCTTCACCCGACAGCACAACGGCGGCCGACGGCTCTGGTGGGTACCTCGGGAGTGCGCGTGACAACGGTACCTGACCCCCGGCGGCCGTGCATCCCTCCCGTTCCTTGCGGCGCAACGCCGGCGTGCAGGGTCGTCGGGCGGTGGCGCTCGCCGGACGACCCCGGGGGCCGCACCCTCGGGAGGGCGGCCACCTAGACGACGGCGGCGGCGACCGGGGTCGTGGTCGGCTGCGACGATCCGCCGGCGGGCTCCTGGGTCACCGCGACGGTGTCGCCGTGGGCGACGGGGACGGTGACCGGGACGATCCCGGCGGCGCTGGTAAAGAGGCCCGCCGGGCGTGCCGCGCCGTCATGAATCACCCACATTTCGTAGGTGCGGCCGCTCGGCAACGGAGCGAACTTCGTCGATGCAAGCGCGGCCGTCTGGTTGGTGACGATGACACTGCCGGGCACCCCGTGGAGCGGGATCGCATGAGTCGCCGGCGACCCGCTGGTGACGACGAGCGCGGCGACAGCGACCGCGGCCAGCGCCCCTGCACCGATTGCGACCCGCGGTGCCCATGCCGACCGGCCGGTCCATCGCCCCCACGCGGCCCGCCGTGGACGGGCGGCACTTGCCGGCGGTGCCATCACTGTCCGCGGCTCGCGCGCCGCGGCCTCGAGGATGTCCGCGCGAAGACGTGGCGGCGGCGTCTGCGATGGCACGGCGTAGGCCATCGTCCCGAGCGTCTCGATCAGCCCGACATACTCGCGTCGGCATTGCCCACAGGCGTCCATGTGGGCCTCCAACTCGGCACGTGCGGAGTTGTCGACCTCGCCCAACGCGAGCGCCATCAGGTCTTCGTCCGGCGGATGCGCGGCGGAGCGGGTCATCCTTCGGCCTCCAGCAGTTCGCGCAGGCGGCGCAAGCCAGTAAACGTGCGTCGCTTGACCGTCCCAAGCGGAAGCCCGAGACGTTCGGCGAGTTGGGACTGTGTGTAGCCATCAAAATAGGCGAGCTCGATCAACTCGCGCTCTGCGTCGGGAATCTGCTCCAGCGCACGGACGAGCCGCTCGCGCTCGAACGCGACCCACGCCTCATCCTCAGCCGACGGGAGCGTCTCGCGGATCTGGGCTTGCGTCGTGTCATCAAGCGGTTCGTTCGCGGCGACCCGACGCTGCTCGTACCGCACGCGGTCGACCGCGCGCCGATGGGCGATCGTCAACAACCAGGTGCGCGGCGATCCGCGCGAGGCACGGTACTCGTCTGCGGAGCGCCACACGGCGAGGAATGCCTCCTGGGTGGCCTCCTCCGCGACTTGTGCATTGCGGACAACCCGCAGCGCCAAGCTGAACACGGTGCGCCCGAAGCGGTCGTAGAAGGCGCCGAGCGCCTGCTCGTCGCCTCGGGCGATCTGCGCGACGAGCGCCTCGTCAGACAGATGCACAAAGGCAGCACGCACCGTCGTCTCGCAATCGCTTGCCGTGGAGATCATGCCCGGTATTCGCCGCCGCGCGACGATCGGTTCGCCACGCCCCCGGACGGCGCTCGACCAGCACCGCGATGGCAGCGGCGCCGCGGGGCGGATGTCGTCGGCCCGCGAACCGAATCCGGCTCACCGGCGAATAGGGGGCATCAACGCCACGATCTGGAGGGTGTATTCCATGACCAGTTCCAACCGAGCCGAGTTCATTTCGCGGAGCGCGAAGGGCGGCCTTGCACTTGTCGCGGGCGGTTCCGTCCTCGCCGAGGTGTCGTCGCTGGCCGTCGCGTCCGGCGTGACCGATGCTGATATCGCCAAGCTGGCTGCAACCGCCGAATTGCTTGCGATCAACTTCTACACGCATGCGATCAACTCCGGCAGGTTTCACGATAAGGACGAGCGCCGCTACCTGCACGAGGCGCGTTCGGCGGAGGTCGCCCACTACGACGCCCTGCGCGGCGTCCTCGGAGCGGCGACGCCCAAAGGCCTGCACTTCACCTACCCGTCCGGAGCGTTCGCAAGCCGCATCGCGATCGCGAAGCTCGGGGTCGCGCTCGAGACCGCCTTCGTTGGCGCCTACCTGGGTGCCGTCACGGCGCTGCATTCGAACAAGCTCAAGGGCGTCGCCGCGACGATCGCCAGCGCGGAATCCCAGCACCTGAGCGTGTTCACCGACATCGCCATCAACAATCCGATCGGCCCCCCGTTCCCGAAGTCGTTCACCGCCGCGCAGGCAACCGCCGCACTCTCCGGCTTCATCGCCTGACGACGCCACCGCAGTCGGGTGCGGCGGACAGCCCGATGTTGTCCGCCGCACCCGACGGACCACCACAAGGAGCAATTCATGTTCGATCTATCCCCCATCCACCTCATCCTGGCGCTTGGCATCTGCCTGGTGATCGCGGGACCAAAGCGACTCCCGGAGCTCGGCAAGAGCCTCGGCCGTAGCATGCGTGAGTTCCGCTCGAGCCTTGGCGGCGTCGACACCACCGAGCTCCCGCAGACCTCCACCGAGAACGTCGAGCACCCCTCGACGCCGGAGGCCTAGGATGGCCCGCCGGCTCGTTCGTCGGGTGCGGCCCATCGCGCCCGACGAACATCTGTCGACAGAAGAGCACCTGACCGAACTGCGCGACCGCATGCTGGTCTGCGCAGCCGTGGTCGCGGTGGCCTTCGGCGCGATGTACCTGGCCCGGGCGCGGCTGCTGCGGCTACTGATGGCCCCGCTGCCCCACGCCCACCACCAGCTGTCGACGTTCTCGCCCACCGAGCCGTTTACGACGACGATGGGCGCGGTGTTCTGGGCGAGCATCGTGATGAGCCTGCCGGTCCTGATCTACCAGATCTATGCGTTCGCTGCGCCGGCGCTCTCGGGTCCGTCCAAGCGCCGCATGATCGTCACCGCCGGCGTGTTGTCCGCGCTGTTCGTCGGGGGGGTCGCGTTCACCTACGTCGTCGTGCTTCCGACCGCGCTGAGCTTCCTGCTGGGGTTCGGTGGGTCGTCGTTCGATGTTCAGCTCCGCGCAAACGAGTACCTGTCGTTCGCGACGACCCTGCTCATCGCGGGAGGAATCGTCTTCGAGCTGCCGGTCGTGATGCTCAGCCTGTCCCGACTCGGCATCGCCGATACGCGCACGTTCACCCGCCATCGGCGCTTTGCGGTGATCCTCATGACCGTTGTCGCGGCGTTATTGCCCGGCGGCGACGCGGTCAGCATGCTCATGCTGCTTGGCGCAGAGGTTGTGCTGTACGAGGTCGGCATCATGGCGTGCCGTGCCTTTGGCGCCCACACGCTGCGCGCGCAACTCGGGGAACTCACATAACCGCGCGTCCCCGGCGGGTCTGATGCCCTGCCGGGGACGTCGCGGGAGTTCGCAGCAACCCCCCCGATGCACGTATACCCGCGCCGGTGAGACACATCTGGACACCGCACACCGGACGCCGCGCGCAGCCGTATTCATTAAGGATGGGCCATCCTTGACCGAATGTATGGTCGCGTCACTCGACCAAGGAATGGTTATGTCATTTATCGGGACGATTGTTTATCTGGCACTCGTGATCTTGCCGATTGCCGGCTTCTGGATGGTGTTCACGAAGGCCGATCGTCCCGGCTGGGGCGCGATCATCCCGTTCTATAACTTCTACCTGGCATGCAAGATCGCAGGACGACCGGGCTGGTGGCTCGTCCTGCTGTTGATTCCGATCGCCAACATCGTCGTCTGGTTCATCGTGGCGATCGATCTGGCCAAGTCCTTCCGGCAGGGCACGGGTTTCGGAATCGGGCTCGCGTTGCTGTCATTCATCTTCGCCCCGATCCTCGGGTTCGGCGACGCGACCTACGCGGGCCCCGCGGCCGGCCAGTAGGACGCCCGGTCCGATGCGGAAGTCCGGTCCCTGCGCGCGCCTCGGGACTCGGGCGTCCGCGGACAGGCTCACGACAGCTCGGGCGGCAGCGCCTTCGGGCCGTCCGGGTAGTACCACGCGATATTGGCCTCGGTCATCTCGAGCGTGTTCGCCGCCTCGGGCGGGGCGCCGACGATCAGCCACAGCTGGTCGGCGTCGGTGTCATTGAACAGCTGGCGCACCGACGCAGGTTCAACCAGCACGGCGCTGAGCGGGGCGAGGGTCAGCAACTCGTCGTCGATCCGGATGCGTCCGGTCCCCTCGAGCAGGACATAGAGCTCCACCTGGGTGCGGTGGCGGTGGCGGGTCGATGCCTGGCCGGGCTCAACTCGCCAGAATCGCGCCCCGAGACCCTGGGCGTCGAGCTGACGCCCGAGATCCGTGTTCAGTACGCCCATCTGGTTCGAACGACGCCAATACGCGTCATCGGCATGCAACACGCGGTAGGCCATGGTGTGCTCCACGTCGGGGCTGAGCGACTCCGGATCGCGCACCCGTCTGGGCGACGTCGCGACCGGCCGCCGTCACTATCGGATCACAGCAGATCCCGTCCCGCTGTGCGGAGCGCGCGGGCGGTGCAAAACTCCAAGCAACCACGTCAACTCGAGGTCCCATGAGTACCGAGCAGCTCATCGACGTCGAGCGCGTCGACTTCATCTCCGTCTCGGTGTCCGACATGGCACGCTCGACCCGCTTTTACGAGCATGTACTCGGTCTGAGTAAGGCACCCGGGTCCGGGGCATGGCCGGAGTTTGAGCTCGGCAACGTCAGCCTTTATCTGGTCGACCCGGTCCAGATGGGACAGGCGTTCACCGCGCCCCACACCGCGCACATTGCCTTGCGGGTACCGGACGTCCACGCGGCACGTGCACTCCTCGAGTCACGCGGGGTCACCTTCGAGCGCGACAACTTCGACACCGGGGTCTGCCATATGGCGTTCTTTTGCGACCCCGACGGAAACGCCCTGATGCTGCACCACCGGTATGCGCCATACGCCGACGGTCGGCTCCCGTAGCCGCCGCGGCCCCGCCGTACTCTGGCGCCCCGGTCCCGGTGCCGTACCGACGCGGGCCGCGAGCGGCGATGGTGATCGGCGGTGAGGTTTCCTGGAGCGCGCACCGGGAGCCGCTCTTGATAACGGACCATGCACTGCCGTGGCCCCGAGTGCAGGAGACTCCATGCAGCGTCGGCGCCGACCCGACCCCCCCCCACGCGGTCGTCACGTCCGCCGCAGGATCGGCGACTCGGCGTCGTTGCACGGTGTGGACGTGACGACCGATCCGCGTCCACGCAACGATGTGTGCCTGCTGTCTGTGGCGCAGGCACCGATCTTGCGCGTCATGGTCCGCTCACCTGGGCACGATCGGCTCCGCGATCGGATTCTCACCAAGATCTGCCGGATCCAATGTCAGCTATCGTCGAATGGCGCGATGACCACGCGACCGCACGAGAGCGCCTCGCGAGACGAATGGAGCCGACGCAGATGAGCCCCGACGGTGACGCCCGAGATGGGACGTTGGATGGCAACGACGCCGCGTTTGTGATCTCGATCGTCGAGGACGGCCAGCACGTCCGGGTTACCGCGCGTGGGGATGTGGACGTTGAGAGCGTCAAGGCATTCCACGACGGACTGCGCACGGCCGTGGCCGGCGGCTCGGCGGCAGTGCGCATCGACCTGGCGCAGGTCACCTTTCTCGGATCCGAAGGCATTCGCACGCTCGTGCTGCTGCACGAGTCGGCGGCCGCTCAGGGGACGCGCATCACCGTGTCCGACGCGTCGCCAATCGTGCGCCGGGTCTTGACGCTCACCGAGTCGGACTGGTTGCTCGGTGATTAACCGTCGGACGCGCCGCGGCACCCCAGCTGCCCGGTCCGGGTCCCGCCGGCGACGGAGCGACGCCCCAGGGGGGTGAGCAGGTGAGCGCGTCCGATCAGACGACCGGGGCACAGCGCGTGCTGTCACGCGGCGGAGTCGTCGGCACGGACCTGCTGGCCGTCGATTGGGAAATGTCTGTGCTCGGGCCGGTCGCGACGTGGCCCAAGACCCTGGTGTCCGTGCTCCAAACGTTGCTGAGCTCGCGTTTCGCGATGTGGTTGGCCTGGGGAGATGACCTGACGTTCTTCTGCAATGACGCCTACCGAACGGACACGCTCGCCACGAAGTACCCGTGGGCACTCGGCCGCTCCGCGCGGGATGTCTGGAGCGAGATTTGGGACGACATCGGGCCACGCATCGAGTCGGTGCTGGCGACGGGCGAGTCGACCTGGGACGAGTCGCTCATGTTGTTCCTCGAGCGCAGCGGCTATCGGGAGGAGACGTACCACACGTTCTCCTACAGCCCCGTCGAAGGTGACGACGGGGCGATCTCCGGGATGCTCTGCGTGGTTGCCGAAGAGACCGAGCGCGTCATTGGACAACGCCGGATGCTCACGTTGCGCGACTTGGCCTCGGGCTTGGCGCACGCCCGGACCGAGGCCCAGATCCTAGCGTGCGTGGAGGCCACCCTGGCGGAGAACCCACAGGACCTGCCATTCACCCTGGCCTACCACTTCGATGATGCGGCGTCGGTCGCCCATCTGGTGGCTGCCACCGGCGCCACGCCCGGATCACCGGCCGCCCCGACCGCCATCGCGATGGACGGTTCGCGAACGGTCTGGCCGGTCGGGCGCGTGCGTACGGAGGGCGAGCTGATCCTCGATCTGAGTACCGGCGGCGTCGCCCCGGGGTTGCCGACCGGGTCGTGGGACCGCGCCCCGGCGAGGGCGATGCTGCTGCCGCTGCTGAGCGGGCCGGAACGCACAGCCAACGGCTGCCTGCTGGTGGGGCTCAACCCCTATCGGCCGCTCAACGATGCGATGACCGGTTTTGTCCGGTTGGTCGCGGGGCAGGTGTCGGCGTCGCTCGAGAGCGCCCGCTCGCTCGAGTTCGAGCGCCAACGCGCCGAGGCGCTCGCGCAGCTCGACCGCGCCAAGACGCAGTTCTTCGCGAACGTCAGCCACGAATTCCGGACACCGCTCACGCTGATCTCCGGTCCGCTCGCGGAGGCCCAGCGCCAGGCCCGCACGACGGGCATTGACGAACTGGACGCCAACCTGAAGATCGTCGAGCGCAACGCGCTGCGACTCGGCAAGCTGGTGAACTCGCTCCTGGACTTCTCACGCCTTCAGGCGGGACAGACCAGAGCTGCCTACGCCCCGGTGGACCTGGCGGCCTATACGGCAGAGCTTGCCAGCATGTTCGAGCGGGCCGCCGAGAGCGCCGGCCTTCACCTCGCGATCGAAACCCCCAACGAGCATGAGTGGGTCTACGTCGATCCCGAGATGTGGGAGAAGATCGTCTTCAATCTCCTGTCGAATGCGCTCAAATTCACGTTTGCCGGACGGATCACGCTCTCGTACCGGCACGAGGACGGACGCGCCGTGCTGCGGGTCACAGACACGGGCATCGGCATCCCTCCGGTCGAGCTGCCCCGGCTGTTCGAGCGCTTCCATCGGGTCGAGCGGGCCCGTGGGCGCTCAAATGAAGGCAGCGGGATCGGCCTCGCATTGGTCGCGGAACTCGTCGCGCTGCATCGGGGCGATATTTCGGTTGACAGCGAGCTCGAGGTCGGTACCACGTTTACGGTGCGCGTCCCGTTGGGAAACGCGCACTTGCCGGCCGGTCAACTCCAGCTCGCCCAGCCCGATGTGCACGCGGAGGCGGACGCGACCGCGTTCCTGACCGAAATAATGATGTGGGAGGTCGCCCGTGACGTGGAGCGGGCGCCGGAGCACGCAGGGGCCGCGACGGCCGAGCAGGGCCCGGACGCGCAGGGGCGCAGCGACGTCTTGGTCGTTGATGACAACGCCGACATGCGGGCGTACATGACGCGCCTTTTGGCGTCGACCTATCGCGTCCGGTCGGTCGCCAATGGCACGCAGGCCTTGACGGCGATCGCCGCCCGGCCGCCCGATTTGGTGCTGTCCGACGTGATAATGCCCGACGTCGACGGCGTCGAGCTCGTGCGCCGCATCCGGGCTCAGCCGGGGCTCGAGGATTTGCCGGTGATTCTCGTAACCGCCCACGCCGGGTCCGAGGCGACTGCCGAGGGCCTGGATGTCGGCGCGGACGACTACCTGCTCAAGCCGTTCTCGGCCGACGATCTCCTGGGCCGCGTGAGCGCGCGCATCACGGCGGGACTCGAACGGCGGCACCGCCACGCCATCGCGGAGCTTGGCGCGCGACTCGCCGAGGCCACCACCATCGAGGCCGTCCTCGAGACCGTCCATTCCTTCACGCGGAGCATCTTGGCCGCCGATGTGGCAAGCCTGGCCGTGCTCGAACCCGACGGCCACCTGGTCCGCCTCAAGCACTTCCCCGGCTACGGGGGTGGCGTCGACCTCCGCTTTCAGACCGGCCTGATCTCCTCACCGGCACCGATTTTTGCCCCCATTCGCACCGGGGTGCCGGTGATCGTGGAGGACATTGAGGCCGACGCAACCCAGTTCCCGTCGTCGCTCGCGGGCTTCCATGAGGCCGACGTGTCCGCGTTGCTGGTCGCGCCCCTGCTGGACGCGTCGGGCGTCCCGTTCGGCAGCGTCGCCTCGGCGTGGAAGTCGGCGCGCCGGTTCAGCGGTGCGGACGTCTCGCTGTATTCGAGCATGGCCGGAGCCGTCAGCGGCGCGATCGAGCGCATCCGGGTCGCGGACCGCGAACATCGGATCCTCCAGGAATTCCAGGCGCGACTGCTCGAGATCGACTACCGGTCGACGACAGGAGTCGTTGCCGCCCGCTATCGGCCCGCCGAGGACGCGCTGCTTGTCGGCGGCGACTGGTACGACGTCCTAACGCTGCCCGACGGCGCACTCGGAATGAGCGTGGGCGACGTGGTTGGCAAGGGGATCCCGGCCGCCGCCGTGATGGGCCAGTTGCGCAGCGCCCTCGGGGCCGCGGCAACCTCGACACGGTCCCCCGCGGCGGCGATCGAGGCGCTCGACAGCTACGCCTTGCGCGTCTCGGGCGCCTCGTGCGCGACGGCCGTCTATCTGTTTGTCGACCCCGGTGGGGCACTGCATTGGTCGGCCGCCGGCCATCCCCCGCCCCTGATGGTCCATGACCGCGAGGCGCGGTTTCTCGAAAACGGCCGACGCGGCTTGCTCGGCGTCGCCGCGCGGGGGACAGCGCCCGGGGCGCCCGAGGAGGCGTGCCGGCAGCTCGCACCGGGAGACCTCGTGCTGACGTACACCGACGGGCTCATTGAGCGTCGCGGAGAGGATCTGTCGATCGGTCTCGCGCGCCTGCGCGACGTGGTTGAGCAACATCGGCACCTCCCGGTCGGCGCCCTATGCGACGAGCTCCTTCAGCGGATGTCGCCGCCGGGAGGGTTTTGCGACGACGTCGCGATCCTGGCCTTCCGCTTGGCTGGCACGAGCGGTGAGCACTTCGTCGACGCGTACCACGCGGTCCCGTCGAATCTTCGCGATGCTCGCCGCCGGCTGCGGCACTGGCTTGAGGACTCCGGCGCGCTCGCCGGCGCGGATATCGACGATATCCTGCTGGCCGTCGGCGAGGCCTCGAGCAACGCCCTGGAGCACGGCAGCCGCAGCGACCCAAATCGCGTCGTCGGGATTGAAGTGTCGATCGGCGGCGGACGTCTGTTTGCGGAGGTGACCGACACCGGCGTATGGCAGCACGACGCGGCGCGGAGCGCGCAGCTCGGCAGGGGGCGCGGGCTCATGATCATGCGCGGGATCATGGACGACGTGTGGATCACCAATAACCAGGCGGGGACAACGCTCACCATGATGCGACAGCTCACGCCACGGGCGGCGTCGGAGCACCGTTAGATGCCGAGCTCTCCGGCGCGCATCGTCATCGTCGGCGGAGGCTTCGCGGGTCTCGCGGCGGCCCGGCGCGTCGAGCGCGACTCGCGTCCGGAGCGCGTTAGCCTGACGCTGTTGAACGACACCAACTACATGACCTACACGCCGTTCCTTCCGCAGGCGGCGGCCGGAACACTTGAGCCGCGCCACGTTGTCGTGCCGCTGCGTCAGGCATTACACCGCACGCACGTACGCGTAGGTCGCGTGCATGGCGCCGATTACGCGGCACGGACCGTGCGGTTCGGCTCGGAGGCGGGCGGCGAGATCGAGATCGGCTACGACCAGCTGGTGCTCGCGCCGGGATCGTCACCGCGCACCGCGCCGATTCCTGGGCTCACCGACGCTGCGGTCGGCTTCGCAACCCTGGCCGACGCGGTCTGGCTGCGCAATCACGTGCTGCGCCAGCTCGAGATCGCGGACGTGACGTCCGATCCCGATGAGCGACGGCGACACCTGACCGTCGTGTTTGTCGGCGGCGGCTACGCCGGAGTCGAGGCGCTCGCCGAGATCGAGGACCTTACGCGGGTCGCCCTGCGCCTGTATCCCGCTCTGCGCGACGAGCGGCTGCGGTGGGTCCTGATCGAGGCGACCGACGCCATCTTCCCCGAGGTTGGAACGCGGCTTGCCGCGTACGCGATGCGCGAGCTCGTCGCGCGCGGGGTGGAACTGCGCCTCGGCACCACCGTTGCCGAGGCGACCCGCGAGGCGATCACGCTATCGACCGGAGAACGCGTCCCGTGCGCGACGCTCGTGTGGACCGCCGGGGTGCGTCCGGCGCCGATTGTCCGTCGGCTCGGCCTGCCGCTGGACGCACGCACCAGAATTCGCGTGGATGCCACGATGGCCGTCGAGGGACTTGATGGCGTCTGGGCCGTCGGCGACGCGGCCGCCGTCCCCGATCCCGCGCGACCGGGGCTGGCGTGTCCCCCAACCTCGCAGCACGCGGTCCGCCAGGGCCGGTCGGTCGGACAGAACGTGCTCCGCGCGCTCGCGGGTCAGCGCGCCGAGCCGTTTCGCTACCGCACCGTCGGGCTCTTTGTCGACCTCGGGCGCGGCAAAGCCGTCGCGAGCGTCTTCGGCATTCAGTTCAAGGGATTCCCGGCATGGTTCCTCGGGCGGACCTATCATCTGTCCCACGTGCCGGGCGTCCTCCGCAAGGGTCGCATCGCCGCGGATTGGGCAGTCGGGCTGGTCTTCCGCCGCGACGTCGCGGAGCTCGGCACGCTCGGCCACCCCGAAGCACGGGATCGGTAGTGCGACGGGTTGTGCTGATGATCTCGGTCTCGCTCGACGGGTTCATTGAGGGGCCGAATCGGGAGATCGGCTGGCATCTTGTCGACGACGAGTTGCACCGACACTTCAATGACGAACTCCGCGACGCGGGAGCATTCCTGGACGGGCGGATCACCTATGAGCTGATGGCCGACTACTGGCCGACGGCCGATGCCGATCCGGCCGCCAGCGATCCCGTGGTCGAGTTCGCCCGGATTTGGCGTGAGATGCCCAAGATCGTCTACTCACGCACGCTTGACCGGGCGGGCTGGAACACCACGGTTGCTCGGGACCTGATTCCGGCCCACATCATGGCGCTCAAGGTGCTCCCGGGCGGCGACCTGTTCGTTGGCGGAGCCGACCTCGCGGCGACGTTTATGCGCGAGCACCTGATCGACGAGTACCGCATCTACGTCCATCCGGTCGTCCTCGGTGCGGGAAAACCATTGTTTGCGGCGGATGGGCCGAAGATCACGCTCCGGCTCACACAGGCGCGACCCTTTCGCAACGGGGTCGTCCTACTGCGATACGAGCACCTCGCCGACCAGCCCGCGGTCCGCGACACCTCCTAGGTGGTCCGCGACCCGCGCGGAAGGTCGTCGGGCATCGCCCGGCCCGACGACGGCAGCCGGATAGGTGGATCAGTGGCGGGGCGCGGTGTCGCTGACCGAGCACGGCGCCGCGGTAGCGCCGGCCAGTGGCACGAATGGGAGCACCGAAACCGCGGCGAGGCCGGTGACAACCGTACGTGCGGCGGTCTTGGGACATCTCATGTGGACTCCTTGGCCCGTAGGCGACGGTAGTGTGGGACATCTCTAACGTTCCCGCAAGGGGATCTGGCAATCCGGCGCCGCGTCCGTGGACGCCACGCTTCGACGGGGGCGCCTGATCGTCGTCACGGTGACAGACCGGTGACCGCCGGACACGCGGCAGCGAGCGCAGCGTGCCCGTAACCGTTCCGCCCCGACGGACGCCACTTCAACGGCCGCGCCGAAGGGCCGGCGGCGGTGACCAGACGGTGCTGTCAACCCACCCATGGACCCAGGTGCGACGACGGATCCCCATGGGGTCGATGAACGACGCACCCGCGAGGATCCTGAGCGACTGGGGGGCCGGTGGGCGCTCCGCCTGATTTCAGCCTGTGGCTGCGAAAATCGGCACGTAGGCACGGATTCCGTTGACGTAGGCGCGCGTTTCGGGGAGCATCCCCTGCCGCTTCACCGACGCAAGCCCCTGGTAGTAACCGCCGATTGCCACTCTCTCGTTGCCACCGGCACCGACCAACAGCTGGTGGAGATACGCCGCCGCCATCGTGATGTTGTCTGCCGGCGAATGCACGTCGAGCCGCCGACCGGGCACCAGCACACTGTTCACGTACGCCGCGGTCGATGGCTCGATCTGGCAGACGCCGACGGCGCCGGTCGACGAGACGACGCCGGCCTGCCAACCCGATTCCCACCAGCACACGGCTTCGAGCAGGCTGACCGGCACGCCATGGGCGAGCGCTTCCCTCACAAACTCCGATCGAAGTGTCAGACGGTCGGGATACGCGAGGAGGTTGGCCGGGAGCGCGCCGCGGGTGGACGGCGTGTACGTCACTCCTGCCGCACCGGGCCCCGGCAGGCGCAGGAGTTGGCCTGCGTCGACCAGGTTGGCATCGGCGATCCGGTTCGCCGCGACCAGGCCCGCCACGGTGGTGTGGTAGCGGGACGCGATCGTGCTGAGCGCATCACCGGCCGCAACCCTGATCGTGCCCGATGATGGCGCGTAGGTCGCCGTTGTCGACCCCATTCCCGGCAGGCGGAGGAGTTGGCCGGCCACGACGAGGTTCGGATCGGCGATCCGGTTCGCCGCGACCAGCCCCGCCACGGTGGTGTGGTAGCGGGACGCGATCGTGCTGAGCGCATCACCGGCCGCAACCCTGATCGTGCCCGATGATGGCGGGCTGGCAGCGGCAACTGCCACGGGCCCACCGGCGATCGCAAGTCCGGACGCGGCTCCGGCGATTGCCCAGCGGGTTCTCCGAGGTAACGGCTTCACGGGTGACTCCCTCTTTCCGAACAGTGGTTAGAGCGTGTGCCCCACGTGCCGAACACGCACACGAGAACCGAGGTGCTGACGCGTCCGGTGTGATGCATCCGAAGGAAAATCGCGTGTATATGACATCGGCATATGGACACGTGCCCATGACCGCCGCGTCATCCTTCCGGGACGACCTCGACGCGACTGCACCGACACCGCCGTCGCGAACGGCGCGGCACCGTGCCCGAATCGGACGACGTCGGCGGCGGTGCGCCCCCTCGCCCGCAGCGGCGATCCGGCGTCCGCGGCGTGCCGTCCGATCCGTGGTGAGCCCGCTCAGTCCTCGGCCGCCGTGGAGCTCATGCCAACGAGTCGCCCGGCACGCCATCATCGCAGCGCGACAGACAATGGCGGTATCGTAGGTCTTCGCCAGCAGTGCGCGGGAGAGCAGAGGTGTCGTCGATTCGTCCGACGCAAAGGGGCAGGTCCCTCCAACGGAATGCCAAACGAACCGCATACGATTCCGCCCCGTTGGGCCGTGGGACACACACCGTGGCTGTCATGTCGCCTCCCGCCGTACGTGTCGGCGTCGGTCGGTGGACCTCACGCCAGCACCCCACACGCAGTGCAGCCTAAAGTTCCCGATGAGCTCAACGGATTCGGAAGGAGCGGACGTGTCGCAACGCCAGCAGACCTTCGTCATCGTCGGTGCCGGGCTTGCCGGCGCGAAGGCGGCTGAGGCGCTTCGCGCGAAGGGCTTTGAGGGACGCGTCGTGCTCTACGGCGACGAACGCGAGCGCCCGTACGACCGTCCTCCGCTATCGAAGGAGTTTCTGCAAGGCACCACGTCCCGAGACAACGTCTTCATTCACCCACGCGACTGGTATTCCGAAAATGATGTCGAGCTGCGGCTCGACACGGGAATCGAGCGCGTGGACCGTTCGACGCACGAGGTGGTTGCCGTCGACGGCTCGCGGATCATCTACGACAAGCTCCTGCTCGCCACGGGCTCCTCGCCGCGGCGGCTCTCGGTCCCCGGAAGCGACCTCGACGGCGTGCTCTACTTGCGCCAACTCGCCGATGCCGAGGCATTGAAAGTCGCCCTCGCAGCGGCAGCTCGCGTCGCGATCGTGGGTGCGGGCTGGATAGGACTCGAAACGGCCGCGGCCGCCCGTGCGACCGGTGTCGAGGTGACGGTGCTTGAAGTGGCCCGACTCCCGCTTATCGGGGCGCTCGGACCCGAACTCGCAGCCGCCTACGCCGATCTTCACGTGGCCCATGGCGTCGATCTTCGGCTCGGCGTCCACGTTGAGGAGATCATCGGCAGCGAGGGCAAGTCCGCCGGCGTCCGGTTGGTCGACGGGACGGTGATCGACGCCGATGTGGTCATCGTCGGCGTGGGCATAACGCCGAACACCAGCCTTGCTGAGGACGCGAGCCTGACGGTTGCCAATGGCGTGGTCGTTGACCAGTACCTGACGACGAGCGACCCGGACATCTTCGCGGCCGGCGACGTCGCAAGCGTGTATTACCCGCATCTGGACGCACATCTGCGACTTGAGCACTGGGCGGCAGCGCTCAACCAAGGCCCCGCCGCGGCCGCCAACATGCTCGGACACGTGACCGCCTACGACCGCGTCCCCTATTTCTACTCGGATCAGTACGACTGGGGCATGGAGTACTCCGGCTACGTGCCGGGCGGAAAAGCCGACGACGTCGTAATCCGGGGCGACCTCGGTACGGGAACGTTCATCGCGTTTTGGATGATCGACGGGCGAGTCAAGGCCGGCATGAACGTCAACATTTGGGACGTGACCGATGCCATCCAAGCCTTGGTACGCTCGGATCGCGCGATCGATGTACGCGCGCTTGAGGATCCGGACCTACCGCTGGAGTCAGTCGTTCCGAACGAATAGCCGATCGACGTCCGGCGATCCCGGTGGCACGGGCGCTGACTGATTGCGCGGCCCACCGCGCCCCAACGGGCCAACGCCCCGACACATCCACCTCCTGCCTGCCGGCGGACGCCCCTCAGACAGCCGGGCTGGCCCATAGTTCGCACCGACGGCGTGCCACCGATTCAGCAGCGGACGTACGTGCGCGAGCGCGTGTCCCTCGTCCTGGATGGACTAGGTACTCCAGGTCACGACGCCCCGGCGTCCGGTCTGCTTGTCCTTGAGCACGACGACAGCAACCGCACCGACGATGAATGTCAACGCCATCGAAACGAGGAAGCCGAGGCCGATGCTGTATCCCTTGCGCTGTCCCCAAGCGCCGACGAGTAGGGCCCCGACGACGTAGGCGATAAACGAGACAGACTCTGCGGAAGGACCCATGCGGCTGACTCTATAGGGCGGCTGGGTCGGACGTTGTCGCCGCGACCGTCGTGAGCCACGGTGACGCGTCGCTCATCGGGAACGGCCACGCACCGTTCCCGGCCCGTCGCCGCACACCCAGATAGCGTCCACGTACTGCTGTCGCCACCGAGCGGACGCCGTTCACTCCCCGGCGGGGAAGCTGTAGCTGCTCGCAATCTGCGGTTTCGCCGACGCCGGCCCGAACCAGAGCGCGATCTCTTGGTGGGGTCGCAAGACGATGCTCGCCGGGTCGCCCGTGACGGGAGCCCCATTGACGTAGGCGCGCAGCACGTTGCCGTTGCCCGACATAAGTCCGCCAACCTGGCCGGTCGTGAGTCGGACGCCCCATTCGGTGATCACCTGGCCCAGCGAATAGGGAGCATTCGTCTGCGACTCGACGTGGATGACGCCCGACGCATCATGGGTGTGGAGCGAGGTGATCCCAGTTGCCTGACCGTTTTGGATCACGAACCCGATGCCGGCCGGAACTGCGATCACTTGGCCCTGGTCGATGATATCGAGGTGGGCGTGGTAGTGCACGTTGAGCGTCTCGGACCCCTGCACCGTGAGTCCCGCCGCCGCGATGTACGGGCGGGCGTCGACAGGAAGCGGCCACGGTGGTTGAGCCGTCGAGAGCGCGGCGGCCGCCGCGGTCCCAGCGCTCGTGGCGGATCCCGCGGTGGTGGCCCCCGTCGACGAGGCGGCTGACCCGCCGCATGCGGCCACCGACATCATAAGGCACATCGCTGACGCCAGTTGGATGCCTCGGCGCATCGCTCACCCCATTTCGCGTCGGACCGGGTCGGTGTTCACGGACGCTACCGGAAGCGCGCCGGGTCGAAGCGGACCCGCTGGCCGGCAAGCGGGTTAGGCGCCGGTCTTGTGCTCGGTCAGAGCGGCGACACGCGCTCGGTACTCATCGGGGTCGATCTCCCCACGCGCCAGACGCTCCGCAAGGATCTGCTCGGGCGTTGCGCGTGCGGAGTGCGCCTCCCCACCGCCAAACCGCCGTGATCCGCCCACGAGGAGCCACACGACAGCAATTACGACCATGATGAGCAACACCATCATCACGAGCATGGCGATCCACCCGCCGCCCCAGCCGTGGTCCATTTGGTCGTGATAGCCATACGGCATGTCTCGCCCCTCCGGTGATCGATCCCAATTCGAGGTATCTCCCGATCACCCAGTGTCCTCCGGTTGCGCACGGCGCGTATCCGGTGCATGCCGTGCGCAGACCCCGGCCAAGTACCTAGCGATCCGCCGAGTTCAGGCGGCGGCGGGCCACACCCGACCCGAACGTGGCTTAGATGGTGAGAGGTCGTCGCTCACTAGGAGTCGTGCGCATCGAATCGCCGACCACAATGTCAGCGCTGCGGGCTGAGGCCTCAGGTTGAACGGTCTGCGGTCGTCGTCCGGACCGTCATCTGCGCAGAATGCACAAAGGATCCCCACGGGGCCGAACAACGGCGCAACCATGAGGATCCTGAGAGTGGGCGCTACTGGGCTCGAAACAGCGAGGACGATGATCCACTAGGAGCCACCGAAGGCGACTTTGTGGGCCTTTTGCAGGCATTAGTCAGGTCGCCGTCCGCTGCGTCTAAGGGGTCCGTATCGACCCTATTTGACTCTGTGGATGGACAGATTCGGGACAACGACGTGCTCCAAGACGTCCCGAACGCCCAAGCGGTTGCCCATCTTCTGCGGCTGATTGCGGACCTCCTCGAGCGCGGGCGTCTCCCGTGAGCATGCGTAGCGGGCACGTTTGGCGTCCGGACTGGTCCGACTCATGAGTCGCGTTGGACTCGAGGTCGAACCCTCGGACCGCGCGCGTCGGACTGGACGGACGGACTTCGCGTCCGCCTTGCGCGGGCGCGAGGCCGGCCGGCCGAACGACGCGGACGGCCCCGAAGGGGCCGCCCTTGACGTCTATACGAACAAGTCAGGGACAGGGTGTCCGAATCCGCGTCGTGGGTTTCGCTTTCGACACCCAAACGGCACCTCGTCACCGATGCCGTGCCGGCTGAATTCGTGTCTGCACTGCTACCGGATGAAGTCGTTCGAGCGAGCCCAGATGGTGTATCTCGATGCGTTGGTCGAAGCGCCGACCTACGCGATCACCCTCACGACGCGGGACCCCGTGTGGAACGGCGCGCGCTATCGGGAGGGTAAGGCCCAGTTAATGCGCCGATTGCGCGCCGAGTTCGGCCGCGTCGAGGCGCTGGAGTTCATCGAGCAGACCACAGGCAAAGCCCCGCGCTCGGGTGGGCACCGCCGTGGGCACGGCCATAACCTCATCAAAGGCATCCCGCTTGGCGAGACCCTCAACCTCGAGCGCTGCGCGGCAGACGTCTGGCGGCGCGCCCTCGGGGCCTGGCAAGTCAACGTGGCCGAGCTTCACAGCGCCGGCGGTGCCGTGGCGAACCTGACGCTCAACCTTGCGCTCGAAAAGCACAAGGCGGCGCAGGCTCCGACGGATCTACCGAGGGGCACACGGACGCTTCGGGCAACTCGGGGGTATTGGTCGCGTCCGGTCGACCAACTCCGGGCCGAGGCCAGGGAGTACCACCTGCGCCGGCGTGTGGCATGGCGGCTGCGCGAAGAGGGCGTCCCGTCGGAGCTCGTTGACC